>WBZL01004441.1_pt1 | contig 12146 bp, 12 predicted proteins | sample 5204291 | NCBI WGS metagenome assembly WBZL01 (sample SAMN12344345, study PRJNA552823) | activated sludge metagenome | biome: Activated sludge suspended growth; feature: Nitrification reactor; material: Wastewater; isolation source: activated sludge from nitrification reactor of wastewater...
TACGAATTATTTGCAAAAGATCATAGTAGTTTGATGTTGCGTTTGCCATTGCGCTATGTAGCATCATATTTAGGAATAGCACCAGAAACATTAAGCAGATTACGCTCCAAATACTAAAGGAAACATGAAAAGGAAACCAATAAATATTGAAGAATACAGAGGAAAATTATTCAGCCTTTTTATGCGTTTGGGGCCAAAAACACCTTCGAATGAATTACAAGAATTAGTAGATCAATTTGAAGTAGGTATGTTTTCTAAACGTGAAGTAGTGTTGAAAGCAGGTGAGTTTTCTGATACCGTTTATTTTATTGTGAGTGGCTTGGTTCGCATTTATTATGTCAAAGAAGATAAAGAAATTACCAATTGGTTTATCAAAGAAAATATGATGTTTGCCGCTACCTATTCTATACTCACAGGTAATGCAAATTATAGTAGTTACGAAGCCTTGGAAGATACGGTAGTATTAAAAATAAACTATTCCACTTTAGAAAAGTATTATGCAAAATATCACAGTATTGAACACATTGGCAGGAAATTAATTGAATACTATTACGGTACATTTATGAAAAAAACTTTCGACGTTTTATTCCTTTCGGCAGAAGAACGTTATAGTTTATTTATGAAAGACCATGGCGATTTGATTAATCGTGTTCCTTTGCGATTTATTGCATCGTATTTAGGCATTACACAAGAAACATTAAGCAGACTTCGTTCGAAATAATTAATCTTCATTTTTTTTTGCCGTATTAATTTTCGAAAATACATTTTCTTTTCAAAATTAATAATTAGTTGACATGGTATCATTCATCAAATGTAGCATGTGTCATTTTTTTTAATAAATTTGACAGTACGTAAACATGACATCTCAAGCCCACAACTTACAAGAAAAGAATGCAAGAGCATTACTCAGGCAAATATTGTCTGGCACTGCACATGTTGATTCAAATAAATTAGATGCATTAGTAAATTTGTTTGAAATGGTTTCCTACAAACGAAATCATAAATTTGCCGAAGAAGGTAAGTTGCCAGAGCATTTTTATTTTATCGTAAAAGGATTAGTACGAATTTATTTTTATTTAAACGATAAATTGGTGATTGAGCGCTTTGAAAAAGAAGAAGGATTTTTCGGAGGCAGTTTTTCGCATATCAATATTCGCCAAAGATTACATATTTACGAATCTGTGGAAGACGTAACTGTGTTGCGCATAAAATATACAGATTTAGATCAGTTGTGCAAAGTTGATCATACATCAGAGCGCGTGTTTAGAATAATGATGGAAGCTGTGCATACAGCATACGTAGAACGTTTGACGTTTTTCAAGTCTCTAAATTCTGAAGATAGATACCACGAATTTATTCAGAAGTATGGTGATATCGCCAATAGAGCATCTTTAAAAGATATCGCAAATTTTTTAGAAATGACGCCAGAAACACTAAGTCGTATTCGCTCAAAATACGACAAGCGATAAACTTATTTAATTTTATTTTCTTCTTTAATTTTTTTCCAAATCATTATCTGATTGCCAGCAATTTTTGCAAAGCCTTTCACATCGTCGCCACTCCAAGCATTGTTCATCTCGCCATAACTTCCAAACTTATTACTCATCAAATCATACGGCGACTCGATGCCTACTAATTCAAAACGATATGCCTGTAGTTTGATAAATACTTTTCCTGTAACATTCGCTTGCGTATTTGTCATAAATGCTTCTAAATCGCGCATTAAAGGTTCATAGAATAAACCTTCATGTAAATTGCTACCATACACATTGCTGAGTTGGTCTTTCCAAAAAAGTTGTTGCTTTGTAAGTGTATGCTTTTCTAATAAATGATGCGCTTTAATAATAATTAAAGGTGCAGCCGCTTCAAATCCAACTCTACCTTTTATGCCGATAATGGTATCGCCAACATGTATATCTCGACCAATGGCATATGCACTCGCTATTTCATTGAGTGCTATAATAACATCTGTTGCATGTTCGTATTTTTTATCATTAAGTGCAGTGATTTCGCCTTGTTCAAAAGTGATGCTGATTTCTTTGGGCTCGCAATCCTTTTTTAATGGTGTAGGATATGCCTCTTCAGGCAATGTATATCGTGATGTTAAAGTCTCTTTTCCACCAACGCTTGTTCCCCAAATTCCTTGATTTATGGAATACGTTGCTTTCTTTGCATCGATTTCTACACCATATTTTTTTAAATAAGCAATTTCTTCCTCGCGCGATAATTTATTATCTCTAATAGGTGTAATTATTTTTGCTTCAGGCATAACAATATTGAACACCATGTCAAAACGCACTTGGTCATTTCCTGCGCCAGTGCTACCATGCGCGATGTATGCAGCGCCAATTTCTTTGGCATATTCTGCAACAGCTATTGCTTGAAAAACACGCTCTGCAGAAACGGATAAAGGATAAGTATTGTTTTTTAATACATTGCCGAATATTAAATATTTAATGCATTGTTCGTAGTATTCTTTAACCACATCGCGAATTACTATTTCTTTTACGCCAAGTTCTTTAGCACGTGTTTCTATTGCACTTAATTGCGCTGCATTAAATCCGCCTGTGTTGACAGTGATAGCATAAACATCTAAATTTTTTTCTTCTGTAAGATATTTTACACAATACGATGTGTCTAAACCACCACTATATGCTAATACAACTTTATCTTTCATGTTTTATTTTTTTACTTTATTTACTTTGCTTTTGCCAGCAGATTTGACCACTTTAATGCGCTGTGCTTTCGGAGTTTTCAATTTCGCAGGAATTTTCTTTTCTACCTTTTTGACTTTGGCAAATTCTTTTTTCTTGTCTTCCTTCGGATCGTAAAGCATACCTGTGCACAAACAATTCTTCCTTCCTGTGCGTGTGAGAACGTCATAGTTTATACAGCTTTTGCAACCATTCCAAAATGCATCATCTTGTGTGAGCTCAGAAAAAGTAACTGGTTTGTAGCCTAAATCTGAATTTAATTTCATCACAGCTAAGCTTGTCGTAATGCCAAATATTTTTGCATTCGGATATTTCTTTCTTGTATGTTCGAAAACAAACTTTTTAATGCGTTTTGCTAAACCATGATGTCTGTATTCTTCTTTGACAATTAAGCCAGAGTTGGCAACATAGTTTTTTCCTTCCCAAGTTTCGATATAACAAAATCCAGCAATTTTATTTGTCGATGTCAATGCAATAATTGCTTTTTCTTGTAATATTTTTTCTTTGATGTACTCAGGATCGCGTTTTGCAATTCCTGTACCTCTTTTTTTTGCCGATTCTTCATATAAATGACATAGCTCTTGCGTAAAGCTGATATGATTGCTGTCGGCAATTTGAACCAAAAATTTTTCGGAAGTTTTTTTCAATTTTATGACGTGCTTAAAGACAAAAATCTAACCTAACAAAAATATAGAGCATTTTGTAAATTGAATGTTATTTTTTAATGTGAATCTACTTTGTTTTGTTAGCATTCATTTAAAATACTGCCACTATTTGCTGAAAATTTTAGATTATTTTAGATTATTTTAGTTTATTGAAGAAAAGAAAGGTTTTATTTTGTGCTTATGCAAATTTTTTTTCTAAAAGTTTGTATCTATATAGTTAGTCTATTTGCTTCTTTGCTAAACATAGACATCACATCATTGCATTTTTTAATTTTCTTAACTTTTGAAGCACACACTATGCATTAGGCTAAATAAAATAAATTACTAACTTTGGCGCACAAATAAAGTATATGAACGATTTATTAGCATTTATTGTACACTGGAATATTAAACCAGAGATATTTATGATTACAGAGAATTTCGGTATTCGTTGGTATAGTTTATTATATGGTGCAGCATTTTTATTAGGGTATAATATTTTGTTTTGGGAATTTGAAAAAGAAGGAAAAAACACAGATGGTGCAGATCAGTTGCTGATGTATATGTTCTTTGCCGTGTTAATAGGCGCGCGCTTAGGGCATGTTTTTTTCTATCAATGGGATTATTATAAAGATCATTTGCTGGAAATTGTGCAAATATGGAAAGGTGGCTTAGCAAGTCATGGCGCTGCCATTTGTATCACTATCGCCTTAATAGTTTATGCAAAACTTCATCCTGAATATACTTTCCTTTGGATAATAGATAGAGTAGCTATTCCAACCGCTATCGGTGGTTCATTTATACGTTTTGGTAATTTTTTCAATTCTGAAATCGTTGGCGATTATACAGATGGAAGTTGGGGCGTTGTGTTCGAGCGATTAGGCGAAACAATGCCACGTGTTCCGATTCAGCTTTTTGAAGGATTTTTATATGTGCTTATTTTTATTGTGTTAATCACCATTTATATCAAGAAAAAATACAAACCTCAAGAAGGCAGCTTAATGTCTATATTTTTAATTATGATGTTTGCTGGTCGTTTCTTCTTGGAATATTGGAAAGTTGATGACAATCCACTTACCATGGCAGGCATCACACTCACGCACGGACAGTGGTTGAGTTTTCCATTTATTGCTATTGCTTTCTTTATCTATTATTTGTCTTACAAATTTGGCAAGCCAAAAGAAACTGCCACTGCTTAGTTTTTCATTTTGTTTTTGTCGTGTCTGTGGCTGTTTTCTCAAATGTTAATGAAATAGAATTGATGCAATAACGAAGTCCTGTTTTATCTTTTGGGCCATCATCGAATACATGTCCTAAATGAGATTCGCATCTTTTACATAATACTTCAATACGCGTCATTCCAAAGCTATAATCCATGCGTGTGATAACAGCATTGTTTCCAGCTTTATCATAAAACGCTGGCCAACCACAACCACTATGATATTTTGTTGTCGACGTAAATAATAAATGGCCACAAGCTTTGCAATAGTAATTGCCATCATCTTTCAAATCAGTATATTTTCCAGTGTATGCACGTTCGGTGCCAGCTTCACGGAGTACGTGAAATTCTTCATCAGTCAATACTTTTTTCCATTCCTCTTCGCTTTTGAAATAAGTTGACGTATCCATCGTTGCAGTTTTTTGTTCTTGATTTAATGCAGAATTTGTAGTCTGTTTTGGATTCGATTGGCATTGAAGAAAAAAGACAACAATTAAAAATAACACAATATCCTTTTTATTTTTCATAACACTATATTACATAAACTGTTTTCTGAATAAAAAGTTTTATCTCTATCTTCGCAATATGAAGTTAATCAATAGTAAGCTGTGTTTGTTGCTTTTCATTTTTTTTATTGGACAAGTCATTCATGCCAATGAAAGAGAAGTAAAAGTAGCCGACCTTACATCTTCGGCAAAAGTGAGTTTGCTGACAGTTGGTAGAGCAGACCACGAGATTTGGCAAAACTTTGGACATACAGCCATTCGTGTAAAGGATTCTATTTTAGGCTGGGATTTAGTCTATAATTATGGAACATTTAATTTCGGCGCGCCTGATTTTATGTATAACTTCATTAAAGGAAGATTATTGTATTACGAGTCTATCGATAATTTTAAAGATTTTGAACAAGCGTATAGAGAAGAAAATCGCTCGATTAACGAACAATTATTAAACCTGTCGCAAGAACAAAAACAATTAATATTCGAACGATTAACGATTAACGCGCGCGAAGAATATAAATATTACAAGTACGATTTCTTATATGATAATTGCTCTACTCGACCAAGAAATGTTTTGTTTTCATTGTTTAAAAAAGTCGAATATGCAAAGGATAAAGACGACGATGCCAGCTTTAGACAATTGATAGATAGAAATGTTCCCAATGAATGGCTCGACTTTGGAATGGATTTATTAATTGGCATTCCAACCGATAAAAAAGCTGGCTATGGAAGAACTTTTTTGCCTGATGAATTAATGCAGTTATGCGATAGCGCTATAGTTGATGGAAAACCTTTAGTGATTAGCAATGAATTGATTTTAGATGTCATTCCTGAATACACAGAAAAAAACTATATAACACCAAGTTTGATATTCTGGATTGTGTTTATTATAGTATTGCTGTTGCAAATGAAATTTTCATTTTTTAGTAGATATAAAATCATTCCAGTTTTATATTTTTCTATATTAGGATGCTTAGGCTGGCTTTTTATTTTTATGTGGTTTTTTACAGAGCATTTATCTACAAAATGGAATTTGAATATACTTTGGGCAATGCCGTTAAATATTCCGTTGATGCTGTTTGTATTCAGAGAAAAATTACCACGACTAGTAATGTCATACATAAAATTTTATAGAATACTGTTGATTATGTTGCTTATCGCTTGGTGGCTCAATCCACAAACATATCACAATGCTGTTGTGCCATTGATTTTATTGGCTATATTATTTACTTCCTTATTTTTACAAGTGCCAACAAAAGAAGATTTTAAGAAAAGATTATTCGGCTAAATATTAAAAATCAGCGCTGAGTAGTAATTCTAAATCAGTGAATTTTAAATCAAACTTTTGTGCAATAAATTGCTTCGTTAATGCGCCTTTATAGAGGTATGCGCCTTTGCGTAAGCCTTCATCATATTTTAATAAGTTTTCAAAACTGCCTACATCTGCAGCATGCTTTAAAATAGGAGCGATGATGTTGCTTAATGCATAGCTTGCTGTTCTCGAAACATTAGAAGCAATATTTGGCACGCAATAATGAATAACGCCGTGTTTGGTATAAATTGGCTCATCGTGATTAGTAACAACAGATGTTTCAAAACAACCGCCTTGGTCGATGGAAACATCAATGATTACGGAGTCTTTCTTCATGGCGCGCACCATATCTTCCGTAACAATTTTTGGCGTTTTTCCGTTTTTAGGTTTTAATGCACCAATGACAACATGTGCTCTTGATATATTTTTTGCAATATTTAATGGGTCTAAAACAGAAGTGTAAATTTTCTTTCCTAAATCGTGTTGCAATCTGGATAAACGATAAATATTATCGTCAAATACTTGAACGGTTGCGCCTAATGCTAATGCAGATCTTGCTGCTGCTTCACCTACTGTGCCAGCGCCTAAAATCATTACTTTCGCAGGTGGTTGTCCAGCAATGCCACCTAATAAAATACCTTTTCCATATTCATTACTTAAATAGCGCGCAGCAGTGGTAATGGCATAATTTCCGGCAATCTCGCTCATGCTTCGCATAAATGGATAAGTGCCGTAATCGCCTTTTACATACTCAAAGGCAATAGCAGTAATGCGTTTTTCCATCATGCATTTTACCATGTTTTTTGTCTGATTAGGCAGTAAAATAGGAGAGAATATAGATTGATGTGGATTTAATAAATTGATTTCTTGTTGGTTTATTGGTCCTGCTTTTAATATTACATCAGCCTTAAAAACATCAGCTTTTGTAAATACAATATCTGCACCTGCATTTAAATATTCTTCGTCGCTAAAGTTTGAATTTAATCCAGCCTCTTTTTCAATGCTAATACGAAAACCATAATTTACTAATGCTGCAACAGAGTTTGGTGTTAGTGGTACTCGCTTTTCTTGATATTCAGTTTCTTTTGGAATGCCAAGAAATAATGACTTTTTGTTATTGCCGATTTCTGCCAACACTTCTTTGGTGTATAAAGAATATTCCGTTTTAATTTTTCCTATTAAAGATTCCATGTATTATTGCTTCAGAAAGATTTGTTTGCATCAGCAGAATTATAAATTTCAATACTTCTGTTATTGGTATCTAATTTACGAATAAAAATCTTAATATGGTTTGTTGGTAACAAACTCTCAAAATTATCAGGCCATTCTATAAAACATAAATTGCCATTATCTAGGTATTCTTCAATGCCTATTTGTAGTGCTTCATCAATGGTGGAAAGCCTATATAAATCTATATGATTGATAGTGGTGTTATTGCGTGTAGCATACTCATTAATGATTGGATAAGTCGGTGAAGATATCGTGTCTATGACATCGAGTTGCGAACAAATTTTTTTTATTAATGTCGTTTTTCCTGCACCTACTTCACCATAAAAACAAAATATAGAATAGCTTGCAGTGAGCTCTGTAATTTGCATACTTACAGCATCTAAATCGTCAATTGTATTTACTTCAAAACGCATTGGCGTTGTCATGGAAATTGAAATTTATTTACTTTCAAATATGGCAATTGGTACTATTACTTCCTCTATAGAAACACCGCCGTGTTGGAATGTATTTCTATAATAATTGACAAAATGATTGTAGTTGTTTGGATAACAAAAGTAATAATCTTCTTTCGCAAATACGTACGAAGAACTCAAATTAGATTTCGGAAGTAAAGCGTCTTCCGGATTTTTGACAAAAAATACTTCTTTCTCATTAAAGTTCAAATTCTTGCCAGTTTTGTATCGTAAGTTTGTTGTCGTGGCTTTATCACCAATTATTTTTGAAGGATTTTGTACACGCATGGTGCCATGGTCAGAGGTGATAATGATTCTCACCTTTTTGTCTTTTAATTTTTGTAAAGCGTTTAACAATGGCGAATGGTCGAACCACGATAATGTCAGAGAACGGTAGGCAGCTTCGTCGCTTGCTAGCTCTTTTAATACTTCCATTTCAGTACGTGCATGTGATAACATATCTACAAAATTATAGACAATAGTATTGAAATGATTATTCATTAAATTCAGTATCGTGTCCTCCAAATCTTTGCCACTTTTATGGTTGGTGATTTTAGTATAACTTGTTTTTAACTGTTTGTTATGTCGTTTAAATTGTTCATTTAAGAAAAATTCTTCATGTAAATTTTTGCCAGCATTCTCATCATCATAAAACCATTTTTCAGGATATTTTTTATCTATTTCTAATGGCATTAATCCAGAGAAAATTGAATTTCTAGAGTATTGCGTTGTCGTTGGTAAAATACTATAAAAATAATCTTCACTTACTTTTCTAAAATCCTCTTTCAACAATGTTTCAATTACTTTGTAGTGGTCGTATCTGAGATTGTCAACTAAAAGAAAGAAAATAGGCGTGTCATCGTGAATTGCTGGAAATACTTTATTCTTAAATAATGTGTATGATAAAGTTGGCGTATTGTCGCTATTGGGTTCTTTCAGCCACTTCAAATAATTTTTTGAAATAAATTTGAAAAACTCTTTATTGGCTTCTGCTTTCTGCATGTCCAAGATATTTTTCATGTCTGGATTGTCGGCTTTTTCCAATTCCAATTCCCAGTAAATCAACTTTCGATATAATTCCGCCCATTCTTGATGTGTGTTTACATTATTCAACTCCATCATGATATTCTGAAACTCTTGACGATAGGAGGTCGCTGTTTTTTCGGAAACTAATTTTTTATTTTCTGTTAATTTTTTAACGGCTAATAAAATTTGATTCGGTTTTACAGGTTTTATAAGATAATCTGCAATTTGTGAACCAATCGCTTCTTCCATAATGTTTTCTTCTTCATTTTTGGTTATCATCACAACTGGAATATCTTTATTGATGGTTTTTATGCGCGACAAGGTTTCCAATCCAGAAATACCAGGCATGTGTTCATCTAAAAATATCAAATCAAAATGTTCTGACTTACATTTATCTAAAGCGTCATGGCCATTGCTGACTGGCTCGACGGAATAGCCTTTCTGTTCAAGAAATAGAATTTGTGGTTTTAATAAATCTATTTCATCATCTGCCCAAAGTATTTTTATATCACTCATCTGCGTTGTTGTTGTATGATTAGAAGTAATTAGTTTTATGTATTTTGTGCTGTAATTACTTATTTTATACGCAAATTACAAATTTAATTCTATTAATAAATGTGAATTAGTGTAAAATGAAGTAGCAAATTTATACGTATATTCATTGAAAGCATGAACAAACGAAAAATCTTCAACGATCCTGTGTATGGTTTTATATCAATACCTTATGATATTGTATTTGATGTTATAGAACATCCTTATTTTCAGCGTTTGCGACGCATTCAACAACTTGGCCTTAGTGCTTTGGTTTATCCAGGAGCTACACACTCGCGATTTCATCATTCATTAGGTGCAATGCATTTAATGCACAGAAGTTTAGAAGTCCTTAAATCAAAAGGACATCCAATTTCTGAGGAAGAATCGCAAGCAGCAGTATTGGCCATATTAATGCACGATTTAGGTCATGGTCCGTTTTCGCATGCACTAGAACGTGTGTTGATTGAAAATGTACATCATGAAGAGATTTCGATGTTGATGATGCAGCAATTGCAACTACAGTTTGGTAAGCCATTAGAAATGGCGATTCAAATTTTTACCAATCAATATCCAAAGAAATTCTTACATCAGCTGGTAAGCGGACAATTGGATATGGATAGATTAGATTACTTAAATAGAGATTCTTTCTATAGTGGCGTAAGCGAAGGTGTGATTGGTTACGATCGCATCATCAATATGTTAGACGTGCATGACGATAATATTGTTGTCGAAGAAAAAGGAATTTATTCTATCGAAAAATTTATTGTTGCACGCCGCTTGATGTATTGGCAAGTGTATTTACATAAAACAAGTTTAGTTGCTGATTTGATGCTTAAAAATGCTATTTATAGAGCAAAATTTTTATTTGCAAATGGCACTTTATCGCATTCATCTTCTTCCAATCTAGACTTCTTTTTATCTAATGCAATTTCAAAAAATGAGTTTGCTCTTCATGTCGATAAATTTGCAGCACTTGATGATTTTGACATTTTCCAAGCTTTAAAAAATTGGATGAATGTAGAAGATAAAATATTAAGCCAATTAGCCACATCAATCGTGCAGCGCAAACTTTTTAAAATTGAATTTTTAGAACCAGCCATTGTCCAACAGAGATATCAAGCGTTACAGCAGCAGTATAATGAGGAAGAAATGCAATTTTTGGTGCTTAAAGGAACAGCAGAAAATAATGCATATAATCTGACAAAAGACAATATTTATATTAAATTTAAAGATGGTTCGATTAAAGAAATCACAGATATTGCAGAGCAATGGAATATTCGTTCACTGACAAATGCTGTGGTGAAACATTATATTGCGTATCCAAAAATGTAAACATTGACAATACAAGAAATAGCAACAATTATTCATGGCGATGTAGTCGGAAATGCACATCACCAAATCATAATGCCCGCCAAAATAGAAGAGGCAACAAGCGAGCATATTACCTTTTTAGCAAACAAAAAATATCTTGATTTTATTGCCAATTCAAAAGCTGGTTGTGTCATTATTTCAAAGGCACTTTTTTCGGCTGAAATGAAAGGTAATTTTATCCTTGTTGATGATGCATATACAGCATTTACCAAGCTTTTATCTTTATATGTTGCACAACAAAATACAGAAATTTCACCACAAGCATTTATACACCAAAGTGCTAAAATTGGTCAACATGTACAGCTATTTCCGTTTGTATTTATAGGCGAAAATGTACGCATCGGAAATAATTGTATCATTTATTCTAATGTCAGTATTTATAAAGATTGTGTAATCGGCGATAATTGTATAATACACGCAAATGCAGTCATTGGTAGCGATGGCTTTGGCTTTGCCCAATTATCAGATGGTTCCTACCAAAAAATTCCACAATTAGGAAATGTCATCATCGAAGATGATTGTGAAATAGGCGCAAACACTTGTATTGACAGAGCAACTTTGGGCTCAACAATAATTCGAAAAGGAGTGAAGCTAGATAATCTTATTCAGGTTGCACATAATGTAGAAATTGGCGAACATACTGTAATTGCTGCTCAAACCGGAATTTCTGGCAGTACTAAAATTGGCCATCATAATAGAATTGGTGGACAAGTAGGTTTTGTTGGTCATATTCATGTTGCACCATACACACAAATCAATGCACAAAGTGCAGTGGCATCGTCTGTCAAAAACGAACACACCGCAATTTCAGGTACACCAGCTATCGATATTAAACAACATTTTAAAGCAACTGTCGTCTATAAAAATTTGCCAGAATTAGAAAGAACAGTTAGGAATCTTCAAGCAGAAATCGAAAAATTAAAGTCAAAAGATTAATGTTTATTGGCATTTTCGTATATTCGTATATAGTTTAAATATTTCCATATTGAAAATACAAAAAACGATAACACAGCCAATCCGATTTTCAGGCGTTGGATTACACACTGGATTAATGGCAAACGTTGTGATAAAAGCAGCGCCAGAAAATTTTGGAATTCAATTTTGTAGAATAGACGTCGATCCAACTATATATATTCCTGCCATA
>WBZL01004442.1_pt1 | contig 12142 bp, 9 predicted proteins | sample 5204291 | NCBI WGS metagenome assembly WBZL01 (sample SAMN12344345, study PRJNA552823) | activated sludge metagenome | biome: Activated sludge suspended growth; feature: Nitrification reactor; material: Wastewater; isolation source: activated sludge from nitrification reactor of wastewater treatment...
GCCATTTACTTCAATTAAAAATAAGGCAGGACTGGAGCATGTTGCCTTCTCGCTGTTCATGTTCTTCTTCGTTTTCGACTACCATTTTTTGGAAAACAACTGGTCGGAAGCCATCGGCAGCACCCTGCTCGAACTGCTGACCTATGCCGCCATTATCTACCTGAACTTGTTTTTGCTCATCCCCAAATTATTGAAAACCAAGCGTTTGGGTTGGTACGTGATGAGCCTGGCGGCTGTCGTGGCGGGCTATGCCTTGCTCATGCGGCTGACGGGCTGGGAGCACCATTTTTACGACATCGGTGGCTGGCGCAACGTGTTCTCGATGCTGTTGAACACCTCGCTGTTCCTGCTCATTTCCAGCTTGTACTGGTACTTTAAGCAGTGGCAGGAAGCGCGGGAGCGGCAGCTGGTTTTGCGGAGCGAAAAACTGGAGGCTGAACTGAAATTCCTGCGCACCCAAATAAGCCCGCACTTCATTTTCAACACCCTGAACAATATCTACTCACTTGCCCTCGAAGGGCACGAAAACGCCGCCCCGATGGTCGCCAAGCTCTCGGGCATCCTGCGCTACGTATTGTACGACGGCGCTGGCGAGCGGGTGTTCTTGAAAAAGGAAATGGAGGCGCTGCGGCAATACGTTGACCTTTTTTTGCTGAAAAAACCACGCTCCCGCAACGTGGATTTTTTCGTGGAGGGCAGCCTGAACGGTTGGCAAATCGCACCTATGCTGCTTGTCAACATCGTCGAGAACGCCCTGAAACACAGCAATTTGGAGCAGGACGAAAGTGCTTGGGTAAAAATCCACGCTGAAATTTCGGAGGGAGGCTCCTTGGTTTTTACCGCCGAAAACAGCGTTTTGAATTCAGCCTCCGCAAGCGAGCCGGGCGGCATCGGGCTGCCCAACCTGCGTCGCCAACTCGAAATCAACTACCCCGGCAGCTATCAAATGGAAATGAAAAGCGAGGGGCAAATATTTGGCGTCACGCTCCGCTTAAACCTGAAAAAAGCATGAAAAAACACACTTGTATCATCGTGGACGATGAGACCCTCGCCCAGGAGCTCCTTGCCCGGCACCTCGCCAAAATCCCGCAGCTCGAACTCGTGGCGACCTGCCCTAGCGCCATCGATGCCAAGTTCGCCCTCGAAAAATACCAACCCGACATCCTCCTCCTCGACATCAACATGCCCAACCTCACGGGGCTGGAACTCCTTCGGATGCTCAAGCGACGCCCTGCCACCATCCTCACCACCGCCTACTCCGAGCACGCCCTCGAAGGCTACGAGCTTGACGTGCTCGACTACCTCCTTAAGCCCATCGAGTTCGAGCGGTTTTTCAAGGCGGTGAGTAAAGCCATTGAGTGGCTGGAACGAGGCGCTAACGTCGGCAAGGTTTTGAACCCTGCCGACGTTCCGTTGGCTTCACCCACTTATTTCTTCGTAAAATCTGACTACAAAATCGTGAAGGTGGTCTTCGACGAAATCCTCTTCATCGAAGCCTTGCAGAAGTACGTCCGCATACATACGGCAACGGAGAGGGTGGTCACGCTGATGTCCATGAGCCAATTGGAGGAGGCGCTACCGTCTGGGCAGTTTGTCCGTATCCACCGCTCTTATATCGTGAGCTTGGACAAAATCAATAGCATTGAGGGCAATATCGTCCACATCGGGAAACACGACCTGCCCGTGAGCAAAGGGCAGCGGGAGGGGTTTTGGGAAAAAATCAAGGAGAAGGGAGTGTTGTAGCGAGCCGCCCTTCTTGCACGACTTCATGATACTGCTGAATATCTGATAGGAAATTGGAACTATCACCTGCCACTTCCAGAGGAAAAACACATTGTTGGGTTAAGCCGTAAAAGATTGAGGCTCGTTTGATGTTACTACTCAAAATACCTCCACCCCCAGATGAAACGCCCCCGCTCCAGCCAGTAGCGGGGAACCTACTTGAACATTTTTATAGAAAACATGCGGGCGTGGGGCTGGGAAGGTTTTGTGGAGTTGCCAGTGGAGAACGGGGGAACGGGTGCTGTCCTTCCTACACACGCACACTTGGTGGTCAATCATTTCTAGGACAACACACGTAATTATATTGCTTATTTAACATAAATAGTATTATAAATTATAAAAATTTATACCAAATTTAAACACAACTAATTGATTATCAAATTTTTAAAAATTTCTGATTTAATATTTACTCCTTTTCAATGAGCCTTTGACACCACATTGAGAAAATTCACACCATTTCGTGGTATCCGTTATTTTTGAAGCAAAATCAATGGTATGAAAGAACAAATCTTGAAACTCATCAGGCAAAAGACGGAATTTCCGTTAACCGCGTTCAGAAACCAAATACCAGAAATCACGGGCGGGTTTGATTTTATCTTCCCTTCCAAGGGAGTGGAAAATTCCAACATCCTGCTCATGGCGAAGGTTTCCGAGGAGTTCATACTGACCATGCGGGATTTGATTTCAGCACAGGTGCTGACCTTCGAACCGACCGACCCCTTACTTGTTTCATTCGATGGCGGGGAGTTCTACAAACTGCCGCTGGTGAAGCGCAGACAGCCAGCTTACAAGTCCCTACATTGGCTCCCGCTTATGATTAAGCGGGGCAAGAATTTTCCAAAAGTTGCCAGTTGATTTTGGCAAATCGCCTTTGGGAAACAGCCCCCTGTTCAAGGTCTGTTTCTTTCTGGAAATCGAAAACCACCTGACATAGAAATGCCTTGATTCAGATATTCAACCTTTTTACCCTTGAAATCATTGGCTACCAAATTGGGCTTTACGTCCATGAAAGCCTCATCAAAGGACAAAATCACCAATTGGCAAAGTGGGTAAGAAACCTCTGAGTCAAAAAACTTCGTCACCGCAACCAGTCCGACGCCCTTGACGCCGCCAATTATGGCAAAATGCCCAACCAACGCTTTTTCCCAATAAGTCCTTGACATAGATATGCTAACCCATAGCAAAGGATTGGAAGCCATCACCGCAAGCTGCCAGTCCAGCTGACCGTTTTGCAAAGCCTTCGCATAGATTTTTGCCGTTTCGGCGCTGAGATAATCGGGCACATACTCCGAAGCCAATTCGTGGGCAATCTTGACAGCCTCCATTATCAGCGGTTTATCGGGAGCAAGAAATATGCGCTGTTCTGATGGATATTGGGTTTTGTCCACCCTGAACTCAACCTGTTCATGCTTTACCCCGAAATCCTTTGATACCTTTTGCACTAATTTGGCCGTCCTTTCTTCCGTGAAGTCAACTTCATCCATCGTATATTCAACGCTGACAACTCCATCCAATATAACATCTTTTCTCTTCGGTTTCAGATGCTTTGTGATATGACCATTCCTAAATTCAAAATAGAAATCGTCTTCTGGCTGATTGTAATGCTTCAACGGGTTTTTTATCCCCCTGTTTTTTTCCCTGTTCAAACCATGGAAGTTTCGCAAGTAGGCAATCGTGATGTGGTTAAGAAATACATCGTCAATGTTTTTGCCCAAGACCCTGTTGCAGTTTTTGCAGACAACGTGGACACAGAGCCTGCCACCGATGGTTTCGGGGAACACATGCTCCCTATTGAATTCACTCAGTGGCTTGTTTTCAAAACAAATAATGCAGAGGCGATTCATGCCAAATAATTTTATAACATTTAGGAACGACCTTAACGCACAATGGTTCTCTTGAGGGAAAGAACCTGGTACTCTCTTAAAAACATTTCACTTTCGTAATCGTTTCCATAAAACACTCCCTACCCTACTTCTCTTTTCCAAACTCAGCGCTTACCATGATGCCCTCATCCACAACACGCCTCATCCTCGAATCTGCCCGCATCGAGGACGTCGTCTCCGACTTCCTCAACCTCCGCCGCTCCGGCTCGAACCTCACCGCCCTCTGCCCATTCCACCACGAAAAAACACCCTCATTCAGCGTCTCGCCCATCCGAAACACCTTCAAGTGCTTCGGCTGCGGCAAGGGCGGCAACGCCGCCAAATTCCTCATGGAACACGAAGGCTACAGCTTCCCCGAAGCCTTGCGTTGGCTCGCCAAGAAGTACAATATTGAAATCCAGGAAACCAAGCCCACGCCCGAACAACTGGCAGCCCAGCAAGAAGAAGAAAGCCTTTTCATCCTCAACGACTTCGCCCTCAAATTCTTCCAAAGCAACCTGCCCGGCGTCGGGCTCAGCTACCTAAAAAACCGGGGCTTCACCGATACCACTATCCAAAAATTCGGCTTGGGCTTCGCCCCGGACACTTGGGATGCCCTCACTAAAGCCGCCACACAAGCAGGCTTCAATTTGGAACAGCTCCAAAAACTCGGATTGACCACCGCATCCGGCAAAGACTTCTTCCGCAACCGGGTCATTTTCCCCATCTACAACCTCAGCGGCAAGGTAATAGCGTTTGCAGGACGTGCAATCAACAATGAAACAATTCAGCAATCAAACAATCCCAAATACCTCAACTCCCCCGAATCCCCCATCTACCACAAATCCCAGACCCTCTACGGTATCCACCTCGCCAAGCGGGCCATCCGGCAGCAGGACGAGTGCATCCTCGTCGAGGGTTACACCGACCTGATTGCCCTGCACCAAGCCGGTATCAAAAACGTCGTCGCATCGGCGGGCACTGCGCTTACCGCTGAGCAGTTGCTGCTAATCCGGCGATTCACCCCGAACCTACACATATTATATGATGGCGACCCGGCTGGCATCGGCGCTGCCATGCGGGGTTTGGGCTTGGCGCTCGAACTCGACCTGAACGTGAAGGTCACTCCCCTACCCCACCCGGAAGACCCGGACAGCTTTTTGAGAAAGGCTGGCGCCGCTGCCTTTAAGGAATACCTCGCCAGCAATGCAAAGGATTTTATCGCTTTCAAAGCCAGCATCCTGCTCGCCGATGCCACCAACAACCCTGTCAAAAAAGCAAATGCCGTTCACGCCATCGTGGACAGCATCGCACGGGTTTTTGACCCCTTCAAACGCTCGTTTTTCATCAAAAACTGCGCTGCGCTCACAGGCTTGAGCGAGGAGGTTTTGATAACAGAAACCAACAAAGCCATGAAGGCTTTGACTAAAAAGCAACAAGCGACAGAAAACTCCCATTTAGGGGCTGGGGGTAAATCAACTTTGTCATTGCCGAAGACAACTTCCTCGCCCCTTGAAACTCACATCGTCCACCTCCTCCTCGAACACGGTGCCGACATGTATGACCAAAAAGAAAACATCACCGTCGCCGAGCACATTCTCGCCAACATCGAGGATGTGCTGGAACATTTCGAAGACCCGCTCTGCCAGCGCATCTGCAAGGAAAGCATTGAGTTGGTATTGGCGAAAAAGCCCGTCACTGCACACCATTTCATAGCGCACGAAGACCTTGAACTGAGCGGGTTTGTTGCCAACTTGATGCACGAAAATACCATTAAGCCAAACACATATTGGGAACAGCGTGGGTTTAACCCAAAAAGCAATTCATCCGCAACACCCTACATGGAAACTATCGCCAAGGCCATATATCGCCTCAAGCTGAATGTGGTCAACCAGCTTTGCGGTCAAAACTTGGAACAGATTAGAAACTTGCTTCCCGATGACGAGCAAGCTATGGCCCGATTGCTAAGTGTCCAGGAAAAGCTCAATGCCGCAAGGATGGAACTGGCCGGGAAGATTGGGTTGGCAAGGTAGTATCTCTTTCCGAAGAACGGGGAGATAGCCATTGCCACCTCCCCCGTTCCGAGCTGTACGTTTGATAGCACAGTTAGCAGTACGAAATAAAAAAACTTCTTTGAAAAATCTACGTTTTACGCTAAATTGCCTCAAAAATATCCTCCACAGTTAGCGACTCCAAACTTTTAGAACGCATTTCCGCACCACTATTACTGAATTTTCCGGCTGCTCTTCACTGTACGTTTTCGTCCCCTGCAAACGAAATGAAGCCAGGTTATTGCCGCCTTTCCAGCACTGCATGCCAAGGACGGGCGTCTCCGCTTAATCTAAACTGACTTGGTATGAAAAACAAAAACGCTTACACGCGCCGCTCCGGTCAAGACGAACAACATCCAGTTTCACAAGAGCAGCTCGCACAATTTGGCATCTCCCTCCAGCACGACACTTCCACCGAACAGGCGGTCATCGGCGCAGCCCTGATGGTCGCAGGGGCGTTCCAGAAGGTCAAGCGCTACCTGCCCAAGGCGGCGTTCTTCGAGGAAAGGCACCAGAGCCTCTATGCCGCCATGGACGCACTCACCAAGCGCATCGAAAAAGTGGACCTGCTAACCGTCACCCACGAACTTAAGCACATGGGGCTGCTCGGCGGGAACGGCGTCAAAAAAGAGGACAACGTCATCGAGATGAAGCCGAACGGCGCAGTCCCACCGCATTACATAGCAGAATGTACCAACTACGTGCTTTCGGACGCCAACCTCGAAGACCACTGCCGCATCCTTTACGAGCTATATATGCGCCGGGAAGCCGTCCGCCACGGGTTCCGCTTCATGCAACAGGCGCAGAACTTGCACAGCAACGTATTCGAGGTGTACGAGGACATTGCGAAACATACCCGTATCGTAAACCCTGCCAAGGTGCTGCGCCACCGAACCATGAACGAGGTCATGGAATCCGGCAAGAATGAGCCGCCTAGCCGCCGCATATGTGGCAACCTCGTCAAGGAGAACGAGGTCTGCATCCTGTTCGGCGATGCCGGGTCGGGAAAGACCATCCTCGCCTTCCAGATGGGCGACGCTGCCAGCAAGGGTACGCCGCTGTTCCCGGATGAGCCGGAGTTCGTGAACGAGACCTCGCCAAAGCTGGTGATTTACTATGATTTTGAAATGCAGGACAATGAACTCTATGCCCGTTATAAGCCGGAAAATGGCATCCTGCGCTTCAACGACAACTACCACCGCTCCGACCTCAACCCCGACTTCCTCGACCTTGAGAACGCCGACGAGCTCATCATGAACGAAATCCTGCGGGACGTGGAAATCCACAAGCCGGGGCTTATCATCATTGACAATATCACCTATATTTCCTCGGAAAGCCAGGACCCGGCAGTGGCCACCAAGCTGATGAAAAAGCTCTGCGCCATGCAGCGGCGCTACCAGCCGTTGACCATCATCGTCATCGCACACACGCCCAAGCGCGACCTGAGCCAGCCCGTGCAGTCGCGCCACCTCGCCGGGGCCAAGAACCTCGACAACTTCGCCAAGTCGGTCATCGCCATCAGCTTCTCGAAGCAGGACCCCGACAAGCGTTACATCAAGCAGACCAAGTGCCGAAACCGCAGCGACGGCTACCAACCCTACGACGAGACCCACGTCGTGGACTGCGCCATCAGCCGGAGCAATGGAAGCCTGCAATACGATTTCTATGGCTTCTCCAATGAACAAGCGCACCTCACCGCAAAGGACCATTCGGAGGTCGAGGCAGAAGCCATCCGCTACGCCTATGAGGAACGCCTAAGGAACAATACCTCCTTCCGGGAAATCGCCAAGCAGCTAAAGCAGTTGTACGACATAGATTGGGCGCACACCACCATCACACGAAAGCTCGTCAACTACCACAAGGAAAAAGACATCGACATCGCCCCACTTACCCCCACAGGGCTTGCCAATTTTGGGGAGGACAAGGACACTCCCCTATGACCAAACTTTAAGTTGCACGTTGGTGCATTGTGCCAAACCTGCAAGGGACTATTTGTGCTATAAAACCATGATTTTCAATTATTTGCATCAACCTTTTCCTTTATGGTGCAATGGTGCAGCCTGCACCTCGTGCAACGCTTTTTGTGAAGCCCTACCCCACTCTACCTTCAAGCCATGCCTCCCCTTCTGCCGGGCACCACCGTGCCATCTTTCAACAACAATTTAACAATACAGCAATCAAACAATCATCATAACTATTTGTGCCATGACTCTCAAACTCACCCTCTTTTGCCTATGCCTTGCATTTGCGGCATCCGCCCAGCTTGATTTAGGCAAACTCCAGCCTGTTGACCAGCAAGTAGTCCGCTGCTTCGTCAACGCCCGCTGCGCCACCCACGGCGACAGCACCTTCACCGTCGGGAAGTTCCCGTCCTTCTTCCGGACGCAGTTCATCTCGAAGTTCTACAGTTTCAACGAGGTCATCCCGTTCCGAATCTACTATGCCGAGGACATCGGCCAGCCGCTCTACTACATCCAGCACGGCCGCTGCCGGGGCTTCTCCATCACCTGTCCCCTACCCCAGCCCGGCTTTTACTTCGTGAGGTTTTTTAACGAAGCCAAGCCCGCCCTGGTGGAAATTGACGCCCGTACACCGACCGTCAAGGTCAAAATGTACGGCGCCTGCGAGATTCACGATTGAGGAACTTGTCATTCCCGAAGGAAACCTGCACCGACTTCCATTCATCGTTCATCATTTATCATTCATCATTAGTTTCAACTATTTGTGCCATGCAAAACATCCTTATCACCACCCTCGTCACGGGCTGCCTATTGCTTTCGTCCTGCAACAAGGACGACGACGCACCGCAGCCAGTCACCACCACCGACGTACTAACTGAGCCGTGCGTCTGCAACAACCTTCTTATCGGTTATTTTGAGATGGAGGACTGCCAGCTCTACCTATCTGGCAATTCTCCCTTCTCCTGCACAGGCTCAGGCCTCCTGGAACTCTCCTGGAACTTCGAGATGCACCGCACCATCTTCCGCTCGACAGACTACCGCTTCTGCAAAGCCCCCGTCGAACTTTGGGTGTACGACGACGAACCATCCCCCACAGCCGCTTGGTCGTGCGAGGCAACCATCGTCGCTGCCCAGCTCGATTTCAACGGCCACGAGCTATGCCTCGAATTGGACGACGATTTCCTTACCTGTGCTTTTGAAAAAGAAGATGGGTTCTGGTTTGCGCTGGCGGTGGAGTGAAAATTTTATGACGGTTTGCGCTTTTGAGGCTGTCCCGGTTGGGTCAGCCTTTTTTATTTTAAATCTATCGAACTCGAAAGGTTTGGCGGAAAAATGGGCAATCAACTATTGGCTATAATCAGGTAAGTTTCTTTTGTCCTCCCGGCAACTCCCTCAAACTGTCGCTGTTCAACACCACCTCCATCCACTCTATAGCCGCTTTGTTGAGCAGTTCGAGGCGTTGCTGGGCATCGCTCCCCCACTCCATCAGTTTGGCGTTCAGCCCTTGCAGTAGCGACAGCACGAGGAGTTGTTCGTGCGTGGCATGGTCGCGGAGGTTCCCTTTGGCTTCAGGGTTTTGCAGCTGCCAATCTTTTGCCGTTATTCCGAAAAGCGCCACGTTGAGCAGGTCGGCCTCATTGGCAAAATACAAGCCTTCCATCTTGGTGCGGACGATTTTTGGCGGGATGAGGTGCTGCCTCACCGCTTCTGTGTGGATGGGGTAAGACGCTTTTGCCATGATGCGCTTCACGTTCCATTCGAGGCTGTTGATTTTTGCCTCGTCTTCTTTCAGCCGTTGGAATTCTTTGATGAGGTACAATTTGAAGGCAGGATTTACAAAGGAACAAAACTCGAAGGCGATGTCCTTGTGGGCATACGTGCCACCGTACCTCCCTGTCTTTGCCTGCATACCAATAGCATTGGTCTCGCCTATCCATTGCTTGACGGTTAAAAAGAAATTGTTCAGCCCTGTCCGAATTCTAATCCCATCGAATCCGATGGGATTAAAATCAGGGTTGTACAACTGTTCCCACACGCCCAAGAACTCAACTGTGTTCCTGTTTCGCATCCAGTTGGTAATGACCACATCCGTGCGCTCGTTGATGTGACGGGCTATATCAGTAAGGGAAATAAAATCATGCTCGTTGGTATCCAGCAAGGTGATTTTGGTTCCCTGTACCTCAATGGTTTTTAGCTTACTCATGCACTATGTTTTACAGGAGGCAGTTAACAGTTTTGCAGTTATGAAGGTTTGCAGTTTTAGCTGCAAACCTTCATAACTGCAAAACTGTTTTTACGATTTATACCCCAAGTTCCCTCGCCGCCAAATCAAGCAAAAAATCCTTCATGGTAATCCCCTGCTCAAAGCAGCGCATCTTTATTTTCGCATGGAGTGGCAGCGCAATGTCCAAGGTAATGCGTTTGGTCTTGTCACCGTGGATTGCCCGGATAGCCTCATCGGCTGATTTTACCTGTTTTGTCGGAGCGGGTTGCTGCGGCATCAGGCTCGAAAAATCTGTTCTTCTATCTTTTGCCATGTCGCTGATTTTTAGGAACGTGTGAAAGATAAGTTGTTGCTTTCGGCGAGTGTATTTTTTCTGCTGGCGAGGCATTGAAACAGGCGCATAGTGGCGCTACGCAACTGTTTTAAGAACAAAGCCAGCGGGAAAAAGACGCCGCCCAAAGTGATAAGTTATCTTTTACACGTTCCTTAATTGAGTTGATATTGGGCTGCTTTTTCCAAGACCTCCTTCGCCAACACTTCGATTTCCTCGATTGCTTTTTGGTCAGTCCATTCCAGTACGCCCATGCCCGAGACGCCCGTTTGGGCGTAGGCAATCCGGCTTTTGACCTTAGCATCCAATATAGGAATGTCGTACTGCCCCAGCAAGTCCATCATGTCCGCATGAAAGTTGAGGCGCTCATCGAACTTGTTCAGGATGAAATAGGCGGGAAGTTCTGGCTTGAACCCCTTCGCCTGCTCGAAGCGTTGCAGCAGCAGCACCATCGAACGGAAGTCGTGACCACTGGGCAACAGCGGTATCAGCATCAGGTCGCTGGCAAGCATGATGCGGGTGGTCATTTCCCCAAGGTCGGGCGTGCCGTCAATCAGCACCATATCGTAGATTTCCTTTTGGGACTCCACGAGCTTGCTCAGCGCACGGGGCTCTGTGCAGCCCATCACGATGACCTCGGGCAGGCTCGCCTTTCGGGCGCCCGACCATTCCATGCTGTTCTGGTTTTTGTCCGCATCCACGATGCAGACCCGCTTGCCCTGATGGGCAAAGGTGACGGCGAGGTTCAAGGTGAGCGTGGTCTTCCCTACCCCACCTTTCAAATTGGTGATTCCTATTACCATGTTGCAAAGGTATTAATTAACTGCAAAACTGCAAACCGTTTAAACTGCTTTCCGTTTTGCCGTGCCGCAAACATAGCTAGGTTGTTTGAAATGGAAAAGAAATACGCCCCTCTTGATTCAGAATGGAGCTAAATTTAAGTAAAATACAATGGGAATTGTCAATATCGAGACTGCAAAACTGTTAAACTGCAAACCTTATTTCCGTTTTGCCGATTTGATAAACTCGGCGGCGGGCACTTCCCTTGCGGCGAGGCGGTTTGTCCAAGCTATTGGGTTCTCTTGTTCTATCTTCTTCTTCCGCAGGTTCAGCCGCTCCATGATGCTAGCGAAATGCTCGCCCTGCTCGAATACCTTCAGTTCCAGGAACCATTTGACCAGCGTCCCGGCCCTGGCCGGGCCGTCTGGCTGGTTGGTTTTCGTCTCGAACAGGCGGACTACTTCCTCGACGTACCAATCCTCAAAGCCCTTTGTCTCGCTGCCCCTTACCTTGCTGACCATTTCCTCTGCCACGCCGTCCTTCACGCCATAAGCCACCAGTTTTTGAACGGCCAGTTCCTGTGCCCGGGTAGGGGTCACGCCCAGCGCTGAAGCAAATGGAATCTTGTTTTCAGAACGCTTTTTGCGCTCCTCCTTGTCGCCGAAATTGAACTCAATGGCTATCACCTTCCTGCCTTCCTTTACCTCGGTCATTTTGACCCAAACCGTCGTCTTGTTTACTTCTTCCATCAGCACATCGAGGACGCGCCGCTTGAAGTTGCGCCAATCGTCGTACTTGTCCTCCACGCCGAGCAGCTTACGCAGTTCGTCCAACTCATACTTGAGCTTGGAGGCCTTCTCGTGGGCGCTCATGCGGTCGCGCCATGCCCGGAAAACCTGGAACATCCGCACCGAAAAGCCGCTTTCCATCGCCAGCGTTTCGCGGTAGTCTATCTGCGCATATTCCTTCAATGCCAGCAGAAAGGGGGTCAGTTTTTCGGAAAACATGAACTCCAGCGATACCTCGCCTGCATCGTTCTTGACCGGGACGATGCTCTGGAACCAGTTCACCCTGCCCGGCAGCCGCTTGCCCTGGTACGTAATGCCACTGTCAAACTCGATGCGCTTCTCGACGATACGCTCACTGAACCG
>WBZL01004444.1_pt1 | contig 12139 bp, 7 predicted proteins | sample 5204291 | NCBI WGS metagenome assembly WBZL01 (sample SAMN12344345, study PRJNA552823) | activated sludge metagenome | biome: Activated sludge suspended growth; feature: Nitrification reactor; material: Wastewater; isolation source: activated sludge from nitrification reactor of wastewater treatment...
AACGCCAACCCCGTCGGGTCAACCGTGGACGTGACCGGCAAACCCAACTCCGGGTTCGTCCCGTACCCCGCGGTCGAGGTCACCGTCGCCGGAACCTGAGAACGACGGCTTGATCTGGCCCCGGGGTGCCGGTCTGATCTGGCCCCAGTTGATGGGACGTTAGCGGCTGGTGAGCCGGTAGCTGGTGGTGCCGGTTTGGATGATGTGGGCGCGGTAGGTGATGCGGTCGACGACGGCGGCGGCGAGGCGTTTGTCGGTGAACGTTTTGGTCCACTCGCTGAACGGGGCGTTGGTGGCGATCGCGACCGACGCGCGTTCTTCTCGTTCGGTGAGGATCTGGAAGAGGAGCTCGGCGGAGTGTGCGTCGAGGTGGACGTAGCCGAGTTCGTCGATCGCTAACAGGTCGTAGCGGCCGTAGCGGGCAACGACGCGGGACAGCTTGTGGTCGTCTGAGGCTTCGGCGAGTTCGTTGGCGAGTTGGGCGCAGGTGACGTAGCGGGCGCGGAGTCCGTTCTCTGCAGCGGCGAGGCATGTTCCGATGAGGAGGTGGCTTTTGCCGGTGCCGGAGTTGCCGAGCAGGACGACGGGTTCGTTGTTGGTGACGAACGTGCCGTCGCGGAGCAGCGCGATCGTGGCTGGGGTGATGTTCTCGTTCGCGGTCAGGTCGAAGTCATCGAGGGTTTTGATGCGGGGCAGGCGGGCTTCGTGAACGCGTCGTGCTCGGCGTCGTTCGTGACGGATGTCGAGCTCGATCTGCAGTGCTTCGGCGAGGAACGTGGGGTGTGAGATCCGCCGTCGGGCGGCGTCGTCGCACAGGTCGCCGAGGGCGGGGGCGAGTCCGGTGAGCGCGAGTTGGCGGCACGCGTCGACGGCGGTCGTCGTGTCGGTGATCGTTGTGGTCTTGGTCATTGGGGTGGGCCTTTCGGGTTGGGTTCGATGATGGTGAGGAGCTGGTCGTAGACCGCCAGGTCAGGGACCCGTTCAACGGGCCCGGGCGGCGGGTCGGGTTGCAGGTGTTCGATCGCTCGGCGTGTTTCGACGGCGACGACGCCGGGATCGACGCTGTCGATCGACAGGGCGGCACGGATGCCGGCGATGACGTGGTCGCTGTCGTGGTGGCGGTGCAACAGCAGCACGTCACACAAGGCTCGGGTCCCGGCCTTGTCGCCATGACGGCGCCGGGCCAGGTCCCAGAACTGTTGGTGCTCGGGCCGGAACCGGCCGGTCGTGCGGGCCTGCGCGAGCGCGGTCGACGACGGGAGGGCGCCGGGGCGTCGCCACAACACCTCGAGGTAGTGGTCCAAGTCGAGGTGTTCGCTGCGCCGGTGCACGCCACGGGCGTGGGTAGCGACGGTTGTGCCGTCGGCGATGACGGTGACGGTCTCGGCACCCAACTCGATGGTGACGCGTTGGGCGGCGAGGCGGGCCGGCACCGAGTAGAAGCACTGCCGCACGCAGACCCGGGCCTTGGTGTCGACTCGGGCGCTCAGCCGCGTCACCGCTGCGAACCGCTCGTCTGGCAGCGGCCACAACGCCGATCGTTCGAGCGTGGCGAGGTTCGCGACCCGGTCGCCGGCGCCGGGCCCGCGGCCCGTCACCCACCGTTGCCCATCCGCTGCGTCGCAGGCCTCCATAAACGCGTTGAGGTCGGCGAGCGTGTCGAAGACCGGGACCGGGGTCAGGTGGTTGCGACGGAACCAGCCAATGTCACCCTCGACACCGCCCTTCTCATGGGCCCCCGCGATGCCCGGTTCGCAGAAGAACGACTCGAACCCGTAGTGGGATCGCAGCGCGATGAACCGCTCGTTCTCGGTGCGGTCCCGGCCCTTGAGGATCTTGACGACCGCTGTCTTCAAGTTGTCGTAACGGACCCGGCGGGGAACACCCTCGAAGCGTTCGAACGCACGGACGTGCGCATCGGTGAACGACTCCTGCGCCTCGTTCACATACGCCCGATGGAACGCGTTCGTGGAGAACGCCAGCCACATCGAGAACAGATGCAACGTGACCGTCTCCCCGCCGATCACGGCGTCGAACTGGCCCCAATCAACCTCGCCCTCCGCTCCCGGCAACCGGGTCTGAGGAACGAACACCTTGGCCGGCGTCCCGACCTCGGCTGCGATCTCGGTCCGGATCCGCGCCACCACGACCCGGCACTGCGATTCCGAGATCAACACGCCCTTCTCCTCGGCGAGTCGATGACGGATACGTTTCGCGGTGTGGCGCTGCTTACGCGGCGCATCACGATCCGCGACCAGGACCTCACGGATCCATGCGTGCCACGCGCCGGTCACCGGCGCGGAGCGGACCGGGACCTTGCGGGCCGCCGGCTCAGGCGACGCCAACGCAGCGCGCACTTCGCGGCGATGCACCTCGAACCGGGCGGCCAGCGCCCGGATACTCAACCCTTCGTCACGACGAGCGAGACGAACCTTCTCGTAGAGCTCCACCTTCGACAACCGCTTTCCCCTCACCTCGACGAACACCGAGGCAAGGCAAGAACAACAAGGCCAGGTGGGGCCAACTCAGACCGTCGCGACACCCCCAAGTGGGGCCAGATCAAGCCGTCGTTCTCACCGGAACCCCACCCGGGGCCGCAGTCCGGGTGATCGTCGAGGTCGCCAACCCGTAGTTCGGAGCGACACTCGCCGCAGGCAACCCCGCAGCGGCACCGCCAGGCGGCGCCCAGATCACACCCAACTCAGCGGCACCCGCCGAGTCCGCGAACTCGATCACGAACGGCTTGGTCCCCGCGGTCGTGTTGTTGAACGACCCAGCCGCAACCTGGAACGACCCCGTGTCCCACGTCCAATCAACCACCAGCTTGCCGTCGATGAACATGCGAGCCCATCCGTTCACCCACAACTGGAACGCATACGAACCGACCGTCGACAAGTCGATCACACCGGTCAAACGCAGCGACCACGCGTCCGCGTTGCTGTACGCCGCACCGTTCGCGTCGACCATTCCCGCCGGCATCCCCGCACCCCAATTCACCGCGGTCGACGCGAACGTCGCGTGTGACGTGGGCGGACCCGTGAAGTTCCAGTTCGGCCACAACGTCGCCGCGACCCCCGAAATCCCTTCGTCGTAACGGGTTTCGGTCATCGGAGTCACGTTGTCGCCCGACGCGTTGCCGTTGTCCCAGTCGGTCGCCCCGTAACGCGACCGCGGCATCGCCCCCCACGATCTCGTGACCTGCCCCCGATCGTTGAACTCGCTACCCGAACGCAACCACACCTCGTTGCCGTTCTCGTCACCGGTCTGCGTATCAGTCCAATCGACCACATCGGTCAACAACGGTTGCCCCGACGGTGTGAACGGCTTCCACCGGGTCCGGCTGTACCGGCCCAACACGTCACGGTCCGCGTACAAGCGGCCCCGCTCATCAAAGAACGCCTGACGCGAGAACCCCAACGGCTCGACCGCACCCGCGACCGACACGTTCACCGATCCCGACCCGTCACCATTGGGCACCGCGTACGAATAGCTGTGCTTGGGACGCGCGGCCCCCACCAACGGGGCCGCCAACTCCACTGACGTCGCCCGCGACGTCGCCGCGTCGTACCCGATCAACGTCCGAGTCGTCGCATCATCGGCACGCACACCCGCAGCAACCGCATCGGTCGCCAACGGATCCCGCACCTCGGTCAACCGCCCCGACCCGTCGAAGTTCAGATCGGTCACCACCGAACCCGGCGCGACGATCCGCTTCAACTGCGGCGCGGTACCCGTCGAATAGAACAAGTCGGTCGCAGTGCCATCCATGTTCGTCACCCGACACAACATCCCCGCCGGCGCGACCACCAACCCCGACGGCGCCGAGGCAGGACACGCCGGATCGAGCCCGTACGACAACACCAACGCACGTGAGGTATCCAGCGGGTCCTGCAACTGCTTCACCCGCAACGGGCCGGCCGTCACCAAACCCGACACCCACTTCAACGACGCCGGCTTGCGATCATCCGCGACCGTCGTCACCGACTCCACAACGCCGTCCACACTGAACTGGGTCACCTCGCCGTCCTCGGCCTGCAACGCCCAACCGCCACCCAGGCGTTTCACCAACTCGGCGCCACCCCACACGTCACCCTTGTACACCGCGTTCGACGTGCCCGACGTCTTCACGAACGTGTCGGTCGAACCATCGACATAGCGCACCACCACCGTGGAAGGGTCCGTCCCCGCGACCGTCGACGAAAACTCCAACGACGCAGCAGCCTCCGACGCCCACGAACCCGTCCACCCCTGCGGCAGTCCGCTGTAGTTCTGCGACGTCGCCGGCGGGTTCGAGTTCAACGCCGCAGACGAGTTGTACACCAACGACACCCCAGCAGACCCACCCAACGTGGACACCGACGGATTCGACCACGAGAACACCACATTCCCCGACGCCAAATTCACGCTCACCGGCCCGAACTGGTCATACGGCGACGGTTCACCCAACCCCAACCGGCGTTCATACCGAAACAACCGCGACGCCGTCGGATATGCGAACCACTGCGTCTTGTTGTCCTTGGTGAGCATCCGCCAGTAGTAGGTGCGCCCGTCCTCCAACCTATTCCCATCCGGTGTCCACGACGTCGAGGAACCCCAGCCACCGGAGTTGTCCACGATCTGCGAGAAGATTGCGTCCTTCGACACCTGGAAGTAGTACGACACCGGATCCCCGTCCGCATCGACCACCGGGGCGCCCTGCAACGTCGGCGCCCAATTCTGCTGCTTCGCGAAATACACGACCTGATCGGCGGGCGACACCAACGACGCCGGCGGCGCCAACGTCGAGGTCACCACCACCGCCGCCAACGCCAACTCCTTGTAGTCATACGCCGCGCCCTCCGGACCCCAGAACCCGAAATCACCGAAGTTGTGGCTGTACTGCCATGTCGCGACCGTCGACGTCACATCGGTCCACGCGATCGCACCCGTACCCGGCACCGACACCGACGCGATCGTCGGAGCCGCACCAATCTCCGACCACGTCGGCGTCGACCCCGACGGCGGCAACGCCGTCACGTTCACCAGCGACGCACCCGTCGGCCCGCTCACCCGCGCCAACCCCAACGACGCCGACACCACACCCTGGCCAAACGTGTCCCACAACCCGTTCAGATCGTTGCCACCGCCGACGAACCCCAGATCGGCCACCGAACGCCACCGCATCGACGGATACGACGCATTCACCGGGTTACCCGAATACACCGGATACGTGCCAGGTCCACCCGAGTACACCGTCGACGACGCGTTTCCGAAATGCGACCACCACCACGACGTCCCATACAGAAACGACGGATCCAACACCACCGGGAACGCATCTGCCGCCAACCCCGACAACCACTCCGGATCCACCGACAAACGAACCCGCTGCGACCCGTCCTTCAACCCGCCTCGCACCACACGGGCCTGCAACCCCGCCCGACCGTCAGGCTGACCACCCTCACCGGTCAACACCGTCAGAGGACCGAACTCGAGCTCGCCACCAGCGTCGATCGCTCGCAAACCGGCAGCCAACCCCTTACCCCTCGGCGGCGCAACACGACCGCCAGCGCCGGTCAACACATCCGCGCGCTCACCCGCACTCGCGGCGGCAGCGAAGCCACCACGCTTCGCGTCCGCAGGCACCGAACCCGCAGGATCCACCCAAACCGGCTCAACCCCAACCCCCGACACCTCGAACTCCACCGCCGCGTCACCAGCCGAACCGGCTGCCTTCGACGACGCCAACACCACATCCTCCGACAGCGACGACGCACCAACCCGATACCGCAACGACACCCCAGGCCACACATCCCGATACCACACCACCGAACGATCCGACCCATCCACCACCGGCAGCACCGACACATCCGGTGCGCCGCCGAACCCACCAACCAACCGCGACGTCACCACCCGCCCCGACGCCAACCGCGACACCACACCATCCGCCAACGGACCGAACTCAACGCCCCACGAATTCGCACCCGAACGCAACCAGCCAGGCCGACCCTCCACCGGCGAGACCGTCGAATCGATCAACTCGAACCGCCCACCACCCGCATCAAACGCGACCGGCTCCTCCGACAAGTCCCACTCCAACAACCCGTCCGCACGCGTCCACACCCGCCGACGCTCACCCCGCAAATCCAACCGCTCGCCAACCCGCGGAGAACCCCCAGGGGCCCCACCCTTCACGACGCCCGTCGCCTCGGGAAGTACCGGCAGATCAACCCCACGACGATCCTGCACCGCCGGGCCCGACAACCCCCCAATCCGCGACGCATCCGCCAACGGTTCTTGCGCCGCCACGGCCTTCACCCCACCCGACGCATCCTGCGCCCCAACAACACCAACCCCAACCGACGACTCCGCCCCCACCAACGCAACGACACCCAACACCGCCATACGCAACAGCGACACACCCTGCATAACCCCTCCACGACACCGACAACCAAACACGCGAGAACCTAGATCCCCCCCCCGCCGACGCAAACGGAACCGACAAGACCACACACAGTGACCGGGCGGACAGCGATCTATCGGATGGTTCCGGCGGCGAATGGGGCTAGAGTCGGACCGCTCAGGAGACGTGCGAGAGCGGACGAATCGGCACGCCTGGAACGCGTGTGTGGGGCAACTCACCGTGGGTTCGAATCCCACCGTCTCCGCCAACGGGATGTCCCCGGACATCGGAACCCCCGAACCCCCAAGGTTCGGGGGTTGTCGCGTCCGCGCCAGGGCGCGAGCGGGCGGGGACGAGAGATGAGGACGAGCGATAGGGTCGATCCGTGACCATCGACCCCGCCGTTGCCGCCGATCCGACGTCGTTCATGCGGGCCGCGTTGGTGGAGGCGCGCGCTGCCGCCGATGCCGGCGACGTGCCCGTCGGCGCCGTCGTCGTGCGCGACGGCCACATCATCGCCACTGCTCACAACCGCCGCGAACTCGACCGCGATCCCACCGCGCACGCCGAGCTCCTTGCCGTGCGAGCCGCCGCCAGAGCGCTCGATGACTGGCGGCTCGAAGAAGCGACGGTCGTGGTGACCCTCGAGCCGTGCCCGATGTGCGCGGGAGCGCTGTGGGCCGCACGGGTCGGTGGCGTGGTGTTCGGTGCCCCCGACCTGAAGGCCGGCTCGACCGGCAGTCTCTACAACCTGGGCGCCGACCCGCGGCTCAACCACACCTACGACGTGCGCGGCGGCGTGCTGGCCGACGAGTGCGGTGAAGTGCTCAGCGACTACTTCGCCGCACGCCGCTGAGTCGAGGATCGGCCACCGCGGCGCGTTCACGAGCAGTCGGGCGAACGGCAATCCGACAAACCGGTCGGAGTCGGGTTGAACGTCCGCTATCCTCGCGCCCGGAGAGTTGCCAGAGCGGACGAATGGGACGGTCTCGAAAACCGTTGTGGGCGTTAGTCCACCGAGGGTTCGAATCCCTCACTCTCCGCCACCCCAACCCCCGATGCGTGCGTCGGGGCCGCACCGTGAGGGCGAGCGGGTATCCGGAGATCGATCACGCGTCGCTTGCGCAATCGAAGGCGGTCGCCCCGGGTGATCCCCTTCGGTCCAGCGGGCCCATCGCCCTGACTCGGCGGGCCGGCGGACTCGTCCTCCAACGCGGCGGACCTCGACCGTCGGCGCTGAGCGAGCACCAGCGCGACCAACGTCGCGACGCCGACCGCACCCCACAGCGGGTACGCGGGATACGGCTCGTAGTGGAAGACGACCGTGTGCGAGCCGGCTCCGACGCGGATCGCCGGGAAGCCCGGGGCCACCACCGACGGCTGGACCTCGACCCCGTCGACCGTCGCCCTCATTCGCCCGTGGTAGCCCGTCTTGAGGAACACCGCCGCAGTCCGCTCCGCGTTGACCACGGCCTCGAAACGCCCGGCGGCGGGAACGACATGCGAGGAGACCACGGTGCCCGCACGCCCCTCGACCGCCGTCGAGCGCGTCACCGGCATCGGGTGCGCGCCGTCGATCGACAGGGGTGACAGCGCACCGTCGGCGAAGGCCGACGAGCCGAACAGGTCCGACGCTGCACGCCCGAGCGACGATCGGGTGGCGTTGATCGCCGGGCCGGCTACGTCGGCGACGCCCACGTAGCCGGAAGTGGGGAGTTCGTAGAGCACGAAGCGCCCCGCTGCAGCCAAACGGGTGCCCTGCGGCGGCGCCGACGAGTCGGACTCGAGGAGTTCGTATCGCACGCCCATCAGATCGAGTTGTTGTTGGCTGGAGTCGTCGAGCGCGGGTTCGACGTCGGCCATCCACGTGAGGGTGCGACCCCAGAACCCGACGGTGTCCAGATCGGCCTCGGTTGCCTGCATGTACATCGGCGACTGGTCCACCTGAAAGCTCGCCCCCCAACCGCCGAGCGCGCCGGCGTAGATCCTGCCGGGGCCGTGCGCGCGAGCCGACGCGAAGAGCCGCCTCAACGCCGGACCGTCCTGGGCATCCGCCGCCTGCTGCGCATGAATCCACGCGGTGTCGACCTCGAGGTAGTGCGTGCGTTCAGCCACAGCCGGCATGGCACCGACGACGATTGCGACTCCGATCACCCCACCGATCGCCGCCGATCGACCCGCCGGCGACCCGAAGCGCAGCCACCCCCCGGCGATGCGCGCCGCGAGGCGCTCAACCGCCGCGCCGAGCGCCGGGATCTCGGCCGCCGCGACCGCGATCAGCACGATGCCCGCCATGTGGACCGCCAGGATGTAGCGATGCAACAGCAGGTCGCGACCCCCGGGTAGGAGGTTGAGCACCGGACCGAAGGTCGGTCGCCCGGCGAACAACACGAGCGCGACGGCGCTGAGGCCGAGTGCAGCGCGGTGCGGAACCGATCGACGCGCGCGCACGACCGCAACCCCGAGGCCGATACCGGCAAGCACGGTGAGAATCGGGAAGCGTCCAACCTCGATCCCGAAGTCGAACAGGTTCCCCGTCGCGGCGCGGGTGACCGCCTCGCCCAGCCCCCACGAGTCCATCCAGTACGTGTTCTGCATCGACGCGAGTTGCGCCGTGTAGGCCGAGTCGGAGAGCAATGGCACAACGACCCATGCCGACATGAGCACCGCGGCGCCGCCGACCTCGAACGCCCGCCACCAACGCCGGGCCTCGAGCGGTGCGATCAGCACCCACACGCCCAGGCACAACAGCGCGAAGTAGCCGGTGATGAAATGGCAGCACACCGTCGCAGCCAGCACCACCGGCGCAGCGATGCGGTACCGCCCGTCGTGCACGGCGCGGTAGGTGAGGGCCAGGGCGAACGGCAACAGCCACATGCCGATCAGCTGCGTCCACACGCCGTTGCCCCGCCACAGGTACGACTCGAACTCGTAGCCGTAGCCCGTGAGCATCTGACCGCCCTCGCGCGGTCCGCTCATCGACGAGATGAACGGCGCAAGGCTCGCCGCCGCGACGGCGCCGATCCTCCCGAAACCCCACCGACGAAGTGCGACATACAACGCGATCGGCCACGCCGCGAGCAGCAGCACCGTGGAGATCGCGATCACGCGGTCCGAACCCGTGATCTCGGCGAGGTAGGCGGCAACGCGATGCGGCGCCGTTTGATAGTGGTGCGTGACCGGGTAGCCGAGGTTGACGCCGGGAAACCACCCGTCGAGCGAGTGGTCGCCCGATTCCAGCCGACCATGCATCCACCGCAGCACCGCCTGATGGAAGGCGTTGTCGTTGACGTACGACACCGAACCGAGTTCGGCCCGCATCCACCACGCGTTCCAGCCGATCGGCACCGCCAGCACCGCGAACGGCCACCAGCGGACTCCCCGACGCACGCGAACCCTTAGGCCGACGGAACCGGCAGCGAGGGATCGAGGCGAGCGGCCTCGGCGAACAGCGACGTCGCCTCGGCGGTCGCGCCCTCCCGCTGGAGGATCAACCCCAGGTTGAGGTGAGCCGCTCCTTGAAGGTCGGCGCCGACGGAACTGCCCTTCTTCGCGATCACCGCACGGTAGCGCTGCTTGGCCAGATCGACCTTGCCCTGCTGGTCATACAACCGCGCCACGTTGTAGAGCGCCGGAACGTAGCCGGAGTCGATCTCGATCGCCGCCTCGTAGTTCTCGATCGCGTCGCCGACCTTGTTGAGCTGCTCGTAGGCGAGCCCCACGTTGTACCGGCCGGTCGGCATGTCGGGCCGCGCCTCGGCGGCACGGCTGTAGTTCACCACCGCCTGGTCGAAATCGCCCGCCGTGTAGGCCGCCAGCCCCTCGCTGAGCGCGGGCTGGAACTCGCTCGGGTCGGCCGAACCGGACCGGAAGGCGAAGACGCCCCCGACAACCAGCGCCACCCCCACGACCGCCGCAGCGATCCACAGGGGCCGGCGTGACCGCGCCGAGACAACCTGCGGCGGCGGATCCTGCAGAACGACCGGCGCCGCGTCGGCGGGTGAGTCCGTCGCACCCGGCGTCGTGTCGGTGAGCATGGCGATTGCTTCGCCTGTCCCCTGCCCGACCACCGGCGTTTCCCCGCTCATCTGGCTGGCGAGCACCGCTCCGACCATGTCCTGGCCGAGCGTGTTCTGTGGTTCTTCTGAGCTCACGTGACGTCCCTCCGTCCTCAACGCCAGCACCCTACGCAGGCCCCGACACAACCCATACGAGCAATTGTCCCAATGCTCATCCGATACGGAATCGGGTGCATCGGTCCCGCAGGCCAGCCCTCGCACTGCGATGTGAAACGGCCGGAGGGGCAGGCCCGGCAAGCACCGGACCTGCCCCTCGCGGCGTCGTCAGACCGTCGCCGACCCGCGTTCGCCAGGCGCCGCGAGTCGGACTACGACGGATCAGGGAGTGGTGTCCACGCAGGTCACCGTCCAGCTGAAGGTCCCGATGGCCGAGAACGGCTCGTCCTCGTCACCCAGGAAGTTCACCGTTGCACCCGAGATGCCGGACACGAAGGCGTAGTAGTCGTCGACGCTCCACCCGTTGGCGGATGCGGCACCACCGACGGCGAGGTCGCCGGCGTCGCACGAGCCCGAGAAGCTGTAGCTGTTCGGATCGCCGAAGCCGCTCGACGAACCGGCCTTCTGGTAGATCCGGGTGTGCAGCTTGCCACCGAGGAACGTCAGCGCGTTCGAGGTCGAGGACACCGGCACCGAGAAGGTCGTTCCGCTGCACTCGACACCGTTGGGTTCGGCGGCGATCAGGCTCGACGAGCATTCGCTCGGACCGGTAGCTCCGGTTGCACCGGTCGCACCAGCAGCACCAGCGGCGCCGGTCGCACCCGTCGCACCAGCCGCACCGTCGACACCATCAGCACCGGCGGCACCGGCGGCACCCGTCGCGCCCTGAGCACCAGCGCTACCGGCAGCACCGGTCGCACCATCAGCACCCGTCGCGCCCTGCGGACCAGTCGCACCAGCAGGCCCGGTTGCGCCCTGCGGACCAGCCGCACCGGCAGGGCCAGTGGCACCGGTCGCACCAGTCGCACCGTCGACGCCATCAGCACCAGCAGCACCAGCAGCACCGGTAGCGCCAGTCGCACCAGCGGCACCATCAGCGCCAGCAGCACCGGTAGCGCCAGTCGCACCCTGCGGACCCGTCGGGCCGGCAGGACCAGCCGGACCCTGCGGACCAGCCGGACCGGCAGCACCCGTCGCGCCCTGGGCGCCCGTAGCGCCAGTCGCACCGGCGGCACCATCGACACCATCAGCGCCAGCAGCACCCGCAGCGCCAGTCGCGCCAGTCGCGCCAGTCGCGCCAGTCGCACCAGCGGCACCGTCCACGCCATCGACACCATCAGCACCAGCAGCACCGGTAGCGCCAGTCGCACCCGCAGCACCGGTAGCGCCAGTCGCACCAGCGGCACCGTCGACGCCATCGACACCATCAGCGCCAGCAGCACCGGTAGCGCCAGTCGCACCCGCAGCACCAGCAGCACCGGTAGCGCCGGTCGCACCGTCGACGCCATCAGCACCGGTAGCGCCAGTCGCACCCTGCGGACCCGTCGGGCCGGCAGGACCAGCCGGACCCTGCGGACCAGCCGGACCGGCAGCACCCGTCGCGCCCTGAGCGCCGGTGGCGCCAGTCGCACCCGCGGCACCGTCGACACCATCAGCACCGTCAGCGCCAGTCGCACCCGCGGCGCCGGTAGCGCCAGTCGCACCCGCGGCACCGTCGACACCATCAGCGCCAGCAGCACCGGTA
>WBZL01003421.1_pt1 | contig 12136 bp, 9 predicted proteins | sample 5204291 | NCBI WGS metagenome assembly WBZL01 (sample SAMN12344345, study PRJNA552823) | activated sludge metagenome | biome: Activated sludge suspended growth; feature: Nitrification reactor; material: Wastewater; isolation source: activated sludge from nitrification reactor of wastewater treatment...
GCGCGGACAGCATCTGTGCATCGAGCAGCGCGTGTGCCTGGGCCAGCGGCACCGACAGCACACCGGCGGCATCCGCCACCTGCAGCCGGGCGTCCTCCGGCGTTCCGCAGACCACCCAGCGTGCCGCGGCCGCACCATCGCCCGACGCGACCGGTGCGAGCGCCGGAACCACACGATGCACGCGCCGGCCGGCCTGCTCGAAGCACTGCAACACGCCAGCCAGCCAGGCCTTGTCGCAGGCGGCCACCCACCAGCGCCCGTCGGCAGCGCGCTTCGGCGCCAGCGCCAGCGCGAGCGCAGCGGGTTCGTCGAGCAGCTGGTCTTCCAGGAGGCCGTCGAGCACCGCGCGCTGGCGTGCACCGGCCACCGGGGGCAGGCTGACCGGGTGCCAGGACAGCAGCTCGGCGGGCACGACCAGCACCAGCCTGCCAGCGCGCGGCAGCAGCGCCACCGGGGCCCCGGGCAGCGCACCGGAGGCAGGATCCGCACCGTCCGGCAGGTGGCTGAACACCGTGCCGACTACAGCTCGACGACGGCGGTCGCGAAGGTCGTTGCCGATCAGCTCGGAATCGGCAAGGAGACCGTGCGACGGTAGGTCTACTGTCGCCGAGGGAACCGGCGTTGGCGGGGACTAGACCCGCGACGCTGCAAACATTGCAGCGGTTGTGAGCGATTCCCCTTGCGACCTTGAATCGGCAGGTGATGGCGCCCTGGCGCCGTCGCCCGGAGGGCATCGTCGTGCACTCCGACCGGTTGAACTGGCTTAGTACACCTCGTGGGTCTTCGGGCACCGACTGCGTGATGCCGGGCTGCTCGGTTCCAGGGGCCGCCTCGCGTCCTCGGTGGACAACTCGATGATCGAATCGTTCTGGTCGACCAGGCAACGCGAGCTCCTCGACCAGCACGCCTGTGAAAGCGTCGACGAGTTCGGCGGAGCCATCTTCGAATGGATCGAGGCCTGGTACAACCCGCGACGCCGGCACACCTCGTTTCGGCATGCTGAGCCCGATCCAGTTCGAAGCGCTTCACGCCGTCGCTCACCCAGCGGCATGATCACCACACCAACCCCGTCCGGAGAACCGGGTCAGGCTCCCTTCTTGGGCTCGACACGACACGGGGTGTGGCGACCTATCTGGTCGGGCGGGGGCTGGGACCTGTCGACGGGCCGCGAGTCGACACACTCCCGGACGGTATGGATGGGGCACGGGTCCCGCCGCTGGGAGCCCGAGCCGTTACGGTTCCTGGCCGCCAACGCGATCGTCCGGGTCCTCAACTCGGCCAACCGGCACGAGGACGCTACCGGCTGGACGGCCCGGCGTACGAAGCGCCTCGCGCCCCTGTTGCCACCCGGCTGCTTTGCGCGTTAGCCAGACGAGGCCGCCAGCACGACCAGGCCGTGGGCGACCGCCCACCGGGTGCCGAGGCCACCGGTCCTCGTGCCGGCACCCCCGGCGACGCCGGCCACGTCGGCCCGGCCGAAGGTCACTTCAGGGAAGCCGGCGTGGAGAAGCTGAAGCAGCTCGTCGTCCTGCGCCGGCCCGCCCACCACCAGCACCTGCGCACCGCCGACGGCGCCGGCTGCCAGACGATGCAGGTTGTCCACTATCACGAGGTCCTTCAGGGCCCGGCGGGTCTGTCCCCACTCGGGTGGGGTCAGCGCGGTGCTGAACGGCAGCGGGCCGGCTGGCCCGTCCACGCACAGCCAGCCCACCGCGCCAGTTCTGGCAGGCTCGTCGGTGAACCGGCGTGCGCCGGCCTCGTCGACCACCAGTTGCGGGGCCTCCCGACGCACCGACGGCCTACGTTTGACCCACTCCGCGGTCCCGTTGCTGATGCCCAGCACGTGGGCAACAGCCCGGGTGAGCATCACCCCGCAGCCGGCGCCGGTGCGATGGCTCGTGCCGAGCGCAGCGTGGCCGCCGGGGAGCACGTCGAGGGTGCCGCCGCCTAGGTCCAGGACCACCGCGCCGGTCGCAGCCCCGGGCGTGGTCGCGGCCCCGGCCCGAGCCGCGGTGGTCTCGTCCCACCCGACCAGCACCTGTCGTCCCGGTGCCTCGAAAGCCTCCGGATGCGCTCGTGCCGCCGTCGCCGGGCCTAGAGAGGCCCGGACCCGGTGCCGGGCCCGCAGCACCCCGGGAGGAAGGCGCGGCAGGGTCGCCGTGGTCAGCTCGACCGACCAGGAGTCGGCGACCGCGGAGACCGCCGCCGGCCCGTCGGGCTGGCGCGCCGACTCCGGCACGCGGGTGGTCTGGCTCGGGTCCCCGAGCAGGACGACGGCCGCGGGGGCGCCGGCACAACGGGCGGCCGCCTCCCGCGTCGACGCCGGGTCCGGCTCGCCCAGGTGCCCGCTCAGCCAGACTGGGTCGGCCAGCGACCGGACGGTGTCTCCCTCGGGGGCCACCTCAACCGCCGCCAGCGCGGCGGCGAGCACGGCTCCGGTGTCAGCGGCGGCGACCACTGGGATCGCTCGCTCGGTGGGCAGACGGGCGGCGACAAGTCGCGCCTCCTGCCCGCTCAGCACCACCCCCGCCACCGGGGTGGCCGAGTCGAGCCAGGTGCGCACGCGGGCCGCCGTACGCCGAAACCCGAGGGGATCGGCGGCCACCAGCACCACCGGATCCCCCGCGATGCGGGGCGGGTCCGCCTCCACCGGCCGTGGGCGTCCCACGCCCCGGCTTCCGCCGCCCCGGCCTCCGCCGCCACCGCCGGGGACGGCGCCGGTGGTGACCAGCACCCGGAGCCGGCCGGTGTTCGGGACGGCCAGCGGGGCGGACTCGACGGTCGCTGCGGCCCCCACCTGGCGCGTGGTCACCACCAGGCTGCTGCGCAGCCCCGCGCGCCGCTCCAGCCGGTCCAGCACCCGCGCCGCCGCCTCCGCCGCGGCGCGGGATCCCTTCTCGCCGAAGGTCGGCCGCCGGTCCCACGCCACTGGGCGCGGTGGCGAGACCGACGTGTCGGCGAGCACGACCTCCGTGGTCGCGTTGCCGATGTCGACGCCCGCGGTGAGCGGCATCCGGGTCAGATCCCGCGTCGTTCGTACGCTGCGGCGGCCTCCCGCACCAGGGCAGCGCACAAGGGTGCGTCGACGCCGTCCAGCTCGGCTGCCACAGCCTCCAGCTCGGCGGTCGTCGAACGGCCCGGGCGCAATGCCTCGTAGATCGCCAGCACTCTCTCGTCGGGCAGCCGTGCGAGCTCGGCCGCCCGCCGCAGGTTGGCCGCCAGCTGCGGGTTGTGGTGCTGCTCGGCGACCTCGGCCTGGGCGCGCAGTGTCCCGGGGTCGATGCGGAGGTCGTCGGCGGTCACCTCGCCGGCCAGCACCGACTCGACCGTCAGGTCAGGGGCTGGGCCGCCAGGTCCAAGGGTCGGGGAAGGGTTCACGAGACCTCCTCAGGGCGGCGTACGTCGAGCAGTTCGGGCGCCGCGTCGCGGGTGACGTGGCGGCGCTCGATCGCGGTCAGCGCGACCACTGCGGTGTGGTAGCGCGCCTCGATCGCCTCGTCCGAGTACGGGTTGCGACCGGGCAATGGCGAGCCGCCCTTGGCGTGCCGGCCGGCATTGATGCCGAGCAGCCGGTAGTCAGCGCGGGTGAGTGTGGGCGCCACGCTGAGCAGCTCGAGGTTGGCGAGCGGCGCCAGATCGTGGCGGTGGATCAGCGCCGTGCCCTTGGCCAGCAGCCCGACCGATACCCCGGAGCCGGCCAGCCGGGCTGCGGTCAGGCCAACCCTGCCCAGGTCGATCGAGGAGCCGATCCGCACCACCCGTCCGGTGCAACCCTCCTCCTCGAGCCCGGCCAGGATCTCGTCGAGGGCGTCGACGACGAGCAGGCCGGAGAGAGTGCGCCAGATGGCGCGGCCGGTCGCCGGGGAGACCCCGACCACGACGTCTCGCGGGTCGTGGCCGCGCTCCGCCGTCCCGGCCGGCGTCAGGGCGTCCGAGGCGTCGGCGGCTTGCTCGACGGCCAGGTCGGTGACGGAGCGCTCCTGGCGCACTCGGTCCATCTCCGCCTGCCGCTCGGGAGTGGGCACGTAGCCGGTACCGGGTCCGGCGTAGTCGTTGGGGTCGGTGACCAGCGACAACACCCGCATCTGCTCGTCGAAGATCGCCGCGGTGTGCAGGTGGTCGCCGTGGGCGCGGGCCCGCTGCATGGCGAGCAGCCGCTGCGCGGGCGTCTCGTGACCGGTCCTGGCCAGCGCGTCGACGACGTCGAGCATGGTCAGGCCGGTGTCGCGGATCAGCCGCGAAGCGCTCAGCGGCACCATCAGGTCGGCGGCCGGCACGTCCTTGGAGCCGGCCGCGTCGATCGCCTGGTCGGCCCACTCATCGGTGAAGTCGGCGAGCCCGAGGGCCTGGTAGGCGTCCCGGCAGGCCGCGACCGCCTCTGTGCGCAGCCGGGCCACCTCGGACTCCTCGGCGCTGCGCAGCCCCGCGTCCACGCCCCAGTCCCGCTGCATCACCAGGAAGTCGTCGATGTCCTCGGAGTTCCACTGGCTCGGGCCGAACATGTTGTCGTAGCGCTGGATCGAGCCGAACCCGGAGCAGATGTAGTCGGAGCCGGCGATGAAGATCGGGTGGGTGCGGGAGGTGCGCCGCACGTCGGACTCGCTCATCAGGGCGTCGTTGCCCGTGCACGCCTCCAGGTTGCGCACCATCACCATCAGGTTCTCGGCCATCAGACTGCGTACCCCACCGGGCACCGCGCCCGCGACGGCGGCCGAGTCGATGCCGCCGTTCTGCACGCCTTGGGCACCGATGGCCCGGGCCAGCGCGACGCAGCGTGCCTCGAGGTAGAGCATCGACTGCCCTTCGGCCCCGCCCATCAGTGCCTCGGCCCCGCCGCCGGAGGTGACCCGCATCTTGATGCCGCGACTGGCGTACGCCGAGGTGAGGAACGCCTTGGACCAGGGGGTGTCGTCGCCGTCGACGAAGATCTGCTCGGTGCCGTAGAGGGACACGGTCTCGGCGTACGACACCAGGCCGCGCATGCCCATCTCCAGCTCGGTGGCCTCCTCGACCGAGCACTGCACCAACACACCCGGGGAGCCGACGGCGGCGCCGATGCTGACCGCCACCGCGTTGGACGGGGCGTCGTCGAGCACCGGCACGGTGGTCTCGATCTCCCGGAAGCCGAACGCGGCGGCGGTGGCGGCGTCGGCGGCCAACAGCAGGGGGTCGTCGGAGCGGTTGGTGGCGTGTGCCTGGTTGGACGGCGTACGCCGTGCCCGGCACTTGGTCATCGCCATCACCAGCTCGGCCGGCCGCAGCCGTCCGAGCACGCCGGCGAGCTTGGCCGGGGTCATCCCCGCAGCGAGCCGGACCACTTCCGCGCGGGGCACCGAAGGGTCGACCAGCATGCGGGCGAGCTCGAGATCGGGCACGGCCATCGCCTGTTCGGCGACGGTGAGGTCGAGGCCGTGCCGAGCGATAAACTCATCGACGAGGTCGAAGTCGGCGCGCGCCCGGCCGTCCAGCTCGATCACCTCGCCGTCCTGCAACACCAGCGAGGGGATCGGGTCGGCCGGGGAGTGGACGGCGACCATTCCTAGCGCTGGTTCGGGGGTGGCGAACCCGTCGAGGTTGACCCGCTGGGCGTCCATGAACCGGAAGCGGCCGAGCCGCGGCGGGGACTGTTCAGCCATCGGTTCTTCCTCCTCCTGCCGTCAGGCTCCGGCCAGGTGGCCGGCGGCCGGGTCGGTCCAGCCGCGGGCCAGGGCGCGGAGCCGCTGGTGCGCCCCGTCCATGGCGACAACGCCGGGGAGCAGCGACTTGGCCACCTTGCAGACCACGGTGTAGTTGATGTCGACCACGTTGGCGACCGGCGAGAGCGCGACTTGCGAGACGAACTGGTAGGAGTCCAAGTGGCTCATCCCGGTCAACTCGGAGATCCACTGGACCATCTGCTGGTGGGCGATCCGGAAGGCGTCCTCCAGCGGGCGGGCCGAGCCGGTCGTCATCAGGTGGTCGTCGCTCTCCAGCCGCGGCCACGGGGTGCTGGTGCCCGGAACAAGGTCGACCGCGAAGACGGTGTCCATCGCGCACTCCACCGCCACCCCGCAGGTCTCGCCCTCGCCCTGCCGCGCGTGGCCGTCGCCCAGGCTGAGCAGCGCCCCGGGCACATTGACCCCGAGGTAGCAGGTGACGCCCGCGCGCATCTCGGGGGTGTCCATGTTGCCGCCCCAGTCGCCCGGGGTGAGCGAGCTGCGGGCCTCGCCCAGTGCCGGCGCGACACCGACGGTGCCGTGCATCGGGTCCAGCGGAAGCGTGGCGGAGTAGGGCGTGTCGGCTGCCAGGAACCGGACCACGCCGGCGGCGTTGTCGATCGCGTAGACCCAGGTCCGCTCGGTGAGGGCCTCGTGCAGCATCGCCGTCAGCGGGGTCGCGGTGAGCGCTCCGAAGAACGGCACGGTCGACGACACCCCCCAGTCCTCGTGAGGGGTGATCCGGACGAAGTGCACCGCGACCGTGTCGCCGGGCTGGGCGCCGGTGACGTGGAAGGGGCCCGTCTGCGGGTTGAGCAGCCGGGGGTCGCAGACCTCGCTGGCCAGGTCCGTGGTGCGACGGACCCGGCCACCGAAGCAGTCCATCGTCCAGGTGCTGACCACCTGTCCGGGGCGGACCTCGACCACCGGTTCCACACCGCCGAAGGTGTAGGTCCAGGTGGTCGGGTCCGACTCCGGGTCAGGTCCGAAGGTGACCGTCTGCTCATCCATGGATCGAGCCTGCCACAGCCTCGCGAGGTCGTCCGGGCCTCAGACGTCCCGCGGGTCCCGGCCGTGCAGGGGGTCCTGCACGTGGAAGTCGGGCTCGTCGACGGAGCCGTCCCGCTCATGGGTGTCGTCGAGCACGATTCGCCCGATGATGTCGTAGCGGTGCGGGGTGAACTTCTTGGCGGCAAGGGCGAAGAGGATCCCGCCGATGCCGGTGGTCGCGACGATCCAGGGCGACAGCTTGAAGATGGTGTCGCTGGCGGCCGCCCCAGCGGCGAAGCTGGCGTTCTCGATCAGCAGCCAGATCACGTAGAGCATGCCGATGCCGCCGATCAGCGGAGCCAACAGCGTGCGGAACCAGTGGGCCGTCTCCGGGTGCTTCTTGAGCACGTGGAAGTAGGAGATCGAGGAGAACGCGGTCAGCGCCTGCACGATCATGATCGCGGTGGTGCCCAGGATCGCCATCAGCGCGTAGAGCTGGCCGTACGGGTCACGGTCGGTGACGAAGAAGTACAGGACGATCAGCGTGGCGATCGTGGTCTGCACGAAGCCGGCGATGTACGGCGACCGGTGCTTCGGGTGGGTGGCACCCAGCGTCTTGCCGAAGCCGGGGACCAGGTCTTCGCGGCCGATGGCGTAGATGTAGCGCGCTGCGGAGTTGTGGAACGCCATGCCACAGGCGTACGAGCCGGTCATCAGCAGGAACTCGAAGAGGATGACGGCCCAGGTGCCGTAGTTGGACTCGACGATGCCGAAGAAGATGTTGCCGGCCTGGGCGCCGTCCTGCGCCAGCGAGATCGCCTTGGTGGGCCCGGTCCCGACGATCGCCAACCAGGAGATGAGGACGTAGAAGAGACCGATGCCGATGACCGCGACCATCGTGGCCCGCGGGATGATCTTCTTGGGCTCCTTGGTCTCCTCGCCGTACATGGCGGTGGACTCGAATCCGACCCATGACCAGAAGGCGAAGAAGAGGCCGATGCCGGCCGCGCCGGTGGCCACCAGGGTGCCGGCTCCGGCCGGGTCCGGCACGCTCGCGTCGAGGTTGACGAACGCGTTGAACGGGTTGAGCGAGCCGAAGGACCAGCCTTCCGGGCCGCCGCCGTTGAAGAGCACCGCCACCGCCATCAGGCTGAGCATGATGATCTCGGTGATCAGGAAGACGCCGAGCACCTTCGCCGTCAGCGTGATGTCGAAGTACGTGAGCACCGAGTTGATGCCGAGCATCAGGAATGCGAAGAACAGCCACGGGATGTCCAGCCCGAGGTGGGCGGAGAAGAAGGCGTTGGCGAAGAAGGAGAAGATGCCCACCAAGGACGCCTCGAAGACGACGTACGCGAGCGTGGTGAGCGCGCCCGCACCCATCCCGACGACCCGGCCGAGGCCGTGCGAGATGAAGCCGTAGAAGGCGCCGGTGGCTGTGATGTGCTTGGCCATGGCGGAGTACCCGAGGGCGAACAGGGTCAGCACGATCGTCGCGACGGCGTAGCCGGCGGGCGCGTAGGCGCCGTTGCCGAAGCCGATGGCGATCGGCACGTTGCCGACCATCGCCGTGATCGGTGCTGCGGTGGCCACGGCCATGAAGAGGACCCCGAAAAGGCCGACTGCTCCCCGACGGAGCCGCTGCACCTCAGGTGTCGTGGCCGTCGAGAGATCGGGACCGGTGGGCGGGTCTGATTGCTGATGGGACATGCGTTGCACCCCTCTGGGCTGAGCCGGACCTGTGTGGCGCGCGCCACATTCGCCGGGGGAGCATGACACGGCGCCAGGACCGTTTACAAGACCTTCTGACGATCTTGGTCGTACCAGGTTGAACCATTTGACATTTTCGGTTTGGCCAATTGAGGATGGGTGGAGCGCCATGGAGGCGCCGTCGTTGGCCCCCTTAGATCGGACGGATCAGTCAATGCACGACTACGAGCACTTCGCCTATGAGGACAAGGGCGAGTTCCTGGCCAAGTCGCGGCTGTACTGGAACAACGACAAGACCCAATTCTGGCAGGACTCCGGGGTCGACCTGGTCATCGACCGGCGCGAGGGCTACTTCCTCTGGGACATGGACGGACGCCGTCTGATGGACGTGCATCTCAACGGCGGCACCTACAACCTGGGCCACCGCAATCCCGAGGTCGTCGACGCCGTTCGCCAGGCGATGGACCAGTTCGACATGGGCAACCACCACTTCCCGTCGCTGGCCCGCACCGCCCTGGCGGAGAAGCTGGCCGCGACCGCACCCGGCTCCCTGACCCGCGTCGCCTATGCCTCCGGTGGCGGTGAGGCCATCGACATCGCGCTCAAGTCGGCCCGGCACGCCACCCAGCGCCGCAAGATTGTCTCGATCGTGAAGGCCTACCACGGACACACCGGCCTGGCGGTGGCCGCTGGTGACGACCGCTTCACCAAGTTCTTCCTCTCCGAGCAGGACGAGGACTTCCCGCACGTGCCCTTCAACGACCTGGCCGCGATGGAGACCGCCCTCGGCGGCCGCGACGTCGCCGCAGTGATCATGGAGACCATCCCGGCGACGTACGGCTTCCCACTGCCGGAGCCGGGCTACCTGGAGTCGGTCAAGGCGCTCTGCGAGAAGTACGGCACCCTCTACATCGCCGACGAGGTGCAGACCGGCCTGATGCGCACCGGCGAGCTGTGGGGCATTACCAAGCACGGCATCGAGCCCGACATCCTGGTCACCGGCAAGGGCATCTCGGGCGGGCTCTACCCGATCGCCTGCGTGCTGCTGGGCGAGCAGTCGGGCTCCTGGCTCGACCAGGACGGCTTCGCGCACATGTCCACCTTCGGCGGTGCCGAGCTGGGCTGCATCGCGGCGCTGAAGTGCCTGGAAATCACCATTCGGCCGGAGACCCGGCTCGGCGTCCACTACATCGCCGACGTGATCGGCGAGGGGTTGGCCCGGATCGCAGACGACAACCCCGGCTTCTTCACCGGGATCCGGCAGAACGGGGTCATCTTCGGGCTGGAGTTCCCGCATCCTGACGGCGCGAAGTACGTGATGCGGGAGCTCTACCAGCTCGGGGTGTGGGCGATCTTCTCGACGCTGGACTCCAGCGTCCTGCAGTACAAGCCGGGGATCCTCATGTCCCCGGAGCTCTGCGAAGAGCTGCTGGACCGCACCGGTCTGGCGATCAGCAGGGCAGCCAAGGCCTATGCATCGCAGAGGAGGGCGGCTTCGTGAGCACGCCGACTGAGGAGTCCTGGACGCGCGCCCGGGTGGCCGACCTGAACCGTCGCAACGGCAGGGGTGACTCGGCGCCGAGGCCTGCGGCCCCGACGCCGGCGAGCGCTCCGGCGACGAGGTTGATGCTGACCCCCGAGCTGGCCACCGACCGGCCCAGCGACTCCGCCCGGGCAACCTCGGAGCTGGCCCGGTCGCGGCAGATGATCGAGCAGGCGACCTGGGCCGCGCGTGCGTACGGCGACTACAACAAGGCGTCAGTGGACCGCATCGTGCGGGCGGTCGCCGAGGCGGCCGCCGCGAAGGCCGAGGAGTATGCCGAGTGGGCGGTGCGGGAGACCACCTTCGGGGTGGTGGAGCACAAGGTCCGCAAGAACCTGGCCTGTTCGGTCGGGCTGCTCGAGGAGTACGCCGGCGACGACTTCGTCACGCCCCGGGTCGACGACCGCGCCAAGATCGTCGAGGTGCCCCGGCCGGCCGGTGTCGTGCTGGCGCTCACGCCGTCCACCAACCCGGTCGCGACCACCTACTTCAAGACCATCCTGGCCCTGATGACCCGCAACGCCGTGGTGATCAGCCCGCACCCCTTCGCGAAGGAGGTCTGCGCCGCCGCGGCGCGCACGCTGGCCGAAGCGGCCGAGGCAGCCGGCGCTCCCGCCGGCATCGTGCAGTGCGTCGAGAACCCGACCGTGCCGCTGGTGGAATCATTGATGGCCGACAAGCGCGTCGGCACGATCGTGGCCACTGGTGGCACCGCGATGGTCCGGGCGGCGTACAGCTCAAGCAACCCGGCACTCGGTGTCGGGCCGGGCAACGTGCCGGTGCTGGTTGACGCGACAGCGGACCTGCGCCTAGCCGCCGCCCGCATCGTGGAGTCCAAGGCCTTCGACAACTCCGTGCTCTGCACCAACGAGTCGGTGCTGATCGTAGAGGAGTCGGTGGCCGACGAGCTGCTGCGGCACATGGCGCGCGAGGGCGCCCACGTGCTCACCGAGGAGGAGGGTGAGCAGCTCACGGCGCACATGTTCCCGATGGGGCGGCTCAACACCGACGTGGTCGGCAAGGACGCTGCGCTGATCGCCCACGCTGCCGGGATCCGCTCCGGCACGGCCACGAAGGTGCTGGTCGCGCCGCTCGAGGCGGCCCTGCCCGAGCTGATGATGACTCACGAGAAGCTCTCGCCGGTGCTGGCGGTGCTGCGGGTCCCCGACGTGGGGCGCGGCATCGAGGCGGCCAGGTCGATCGTCCGGATCGCCGGCGCCGGCCACTCGGCCGCGGTGCACTCCACCAACCCGGCGACGATCATGCGCTTCACCGCGGACGTGCCGGTGCTCCGGGTGTCGGTCAACGTCGGCAACTCCACGGGCAGCTCCGGCCTGGACACCAACCTCGCGCCCACCATGACGGTGGGCACCGGGTTCGTCGGCCACTCGTCGATCGGCGAGAACCTCGAGCCGCGGCACCTGCTCAACTGGGCGCGGATCGCGTACAACAACGACCCGTCCGAGGCGATGCCGAGCTTCCACGGGCTGTCGCCGTGGCGGTCTCCCGCGCGCATGGTGCCCGAGTACCCGTGGCCGAGCAACGACCGGCGCCCCGGCGCCGCTCGCCCTGCGGGTGCTCGAGCGGCAGGGGCCGTGGTCGACCAGGTGACCAGCTCGGTGGCCCAGCGGCTCGACGTCAGTGGCGACACCGACGCGCTGCGGGCGGAGATCCGCGGACTCGTCGCATCCGAGCTGTCCCAACTCCTGAAGGGCTGACCTGTGGCCGAGCTCCGTTCATTCATCTTCATCGACCGTCTGCAGCCGCAGACGATGTGCTACCTCGGCACGTGGATCAAGGGCAGTCTGCCGCGGGCCAACATGGCCGCGCAGATCATCGAGGTCGCTCCCGGCCTGGACATCGAGCCGCTGACCGACGCGGCCCTCAAGCACGCCGAGGTGGCCGCCGGCATCCTGGTGGTCGAGCGCCAGTTCGGGTACCTGGAGTTCCACGGCGAGACAGGGCCAGTGCAGGCCGCGGCCGACGGGGTGCTGCAGACCCTGCGGGCCAATGCCAGGGACGCCACCCGCCCGCAGATCCTGGCCAGCCGGATCGTCTCCTCGATCGACCCTCAGCACGCCTTCCTCATCAACCGCAACCGCTCGGGCTCCATGTGTCTCGCCGGCGAGTCGCTCTTCGTGCTCGAGTGCCAGCCGGCGTCGTACGCCATCCTGGCGACGAACGAGGCGGAGAAGGC
>WBZL01004445.1_pt1 | contig 12135 bp, 8 predicted proteins | sample 5204291 | NCBI WGS metagenome assembly WBZL01 (sample SAMN12344345, study PRJNA552823) | activated sludge metagenome | biome: Activated sludge suspended growth; feature: Nitrification reactor; material: Wastewater; isolation source: activated sludge from nitrification reactor of wastewater treatment...
TTCTCGTCGATCGTGCGCGCGACCTTCTCGAAGAACATCGGCGACCAGCGCAGGATCTGCTGCATCTTGTCGCGGTGCTGCTTCTCCGACTCCCAGGCCCAGCGCACGGCGAGGATCGCGTCCTCGACGCCCTCGGGCTCCAGCTGCTCGAGCAGACCGGGATAGAAGGTGTCGACCGAGTGGATCTCGCCTTTGGCGCCGCGCAGCAGGTTCTCGCGCGTCGAGCCGGCCGTGACCACCGGCGGTGGTGCCGGCGGCGCGTCGGCATCCAGCCGCGCGAGCAGGCGCGAGAAATTGGTGGCATGCACCCTCTCCGAGGCCGCCACGGCGGCAAACAGGTAGGCGACGCCCAGGTAGCCCTCGCGACGGGCCTGCTGGCCGTACTCGGCGTAGTGGTGGTGGACGCTGAACTCGACGTCGCGCGCGGCCTTCATCGCCGCGGCGGTGGCCGGGTAGGCCCTGGCGGGGACGGTGGCCGGCCAGCCGAGCCCGGTCAGGGCCAGCCATGCCGACGACCGGACGACCAGACGCCGCCCATACGCGGGCGCCCCCCCGCGATCTCGAGCACGCCGGCAGGCCATCTGCACTCCCCATCGAACCCGATGCGTCGATTGGGTGCGCACCGGGGCCTGCTGGCGGTGAGGCAGCGCAATGTCCGGTCGTGTTCGCCGGCCCGGGCACGCGGCCAGGCCCTGCGTCACGCCACCGGTTGCTGCCCGACCGGGTACCTGCGGAGCAGCCACGCCGCCATGAAGCCCATCAACGCCAGGCTCAGCGGCGTGGGCTCCGGCACGTTGGTCGGTGGCGGGCCGGCGTCGACATCGAAGATCAGGCGCACCCGGTCGACGCCGCTCGGGTCCAGCAAGTACGCGACGCCGAAGCCGCCGCGTGACGACGAGGGCAAGCTCGCGTCATCGAATCGGCCGAGAATGTCGTCGGCCACCAGAATGTCGAAGTAGCCGTCGACATCGAGGTCGAAGCCGGGGCCCAGCGCGATGTCGAGGAGCCCGCCGAGCGTCGCCGTGCCGTGCACGTCCAGCGCGTCGTGCTGGGTTCCGAACAGAAGTCCCTCGATCTGGATGGCCAGGTGCCCGGCGGCCTCCTGAAGGTAGTCGCCGTCGATCGTCAACAGACCCAGCGCATGGCCCGGCGCGACGATGCCGGCGTTGGTGACATCGCCCTGGACGGTGCCGCCGCCCTGCAGCCGGCCCCCTTCGATGCGGATGTCCGCCGCGGCCAGGGTCCCGTCCACCGTCGTCGTGCCGAGCGTTTGCGTGTAGCGGCCACCGGTGGATGTGAAGAGGCTGCCCGCGTCGATGGCCAGCGTGCCGCCGTTCGTGAAGGCCGCGGTCGTGCCGAACGCCTTGCGGATCAAGCTCAGCGAGCCGGTGTTGTCGGACAGCGCGACGAGCGCATCGCGATCGTCCCGGTCGACGATGCGGCCGCCCCGGTTGAATTTGTCGAGGATCTCCGGGCCACGCAGCGTGAGAACGGCCGCGTTGTGCACGATGTCCGCGTTGCTGACCTGCAGGGGCCCCGCCAGGTCGTAGGTTCCACCTGTCAGTGTCTGGGTCTGTGGGTCGAAGTTCAGCAGCACGGCCGAGTCCTGAAGCGTCATGCGGCTCGGGCCGTCGACGCGGATCAGACCCTCGGTGTTGCGCACGAATCCGTTGAAGACGGTCAGGACGGCCCCACCAAGGGCTTCGATGACGCCGCCCGTGTTGTCGATCAGCCCTCGGCTGCCCGCCCGGTTGTTGACATCGAGAACGGTGCCGGCTCCGGTGGCTCCGAGGACGCCGGTGTTGGTGAGCGTGGAGCCATCGTCGACGCGCAGCGACGCGGATCCGGATGCGGACTTGCCCATGACGCCGCTGTTGGTGACGTTGCTGACGGCGACGTCGCTGCCCGACGTGGCCTCGAAGGTTCCGGTGTTGGTGAGACTGCGCAGACCGACGGGGTTCGAAAGGAACGGGGACGCGCGGATCACGCCGCTGCCACTCGTCGCCAAGGTTCCACCAAAGAACTCGCCCGGCGTCAGCACGACGAGCGAGCCGTCCATCGCTTCGATCGTGCCGCCCGTGTTGACGACAACGGCACCGTCTTCGATAAAGAGCTGCCCACCGCCGCTCGCCCTGAGCGTGCCGCTGTTGCGCAGCCCTGAACTGCCGAGGATGTCAAGACGCGCGGAGCCGGTCGACAGGACGCCCATCACGCCCGTGTTGGTGACGTTGGACGCGCGGACCACGCTCGAGGGGGACAGTTCGAAGGTTCCCACGTTGGTGACACTGGACAACTCCACCGGTCGTGCATCGTTCCGCAGCGCTCGAATCACGCCCGTGCCGCCGGTGGCAAACCTGCCTTGGAAGAAGGCACCCTGCAGTTGGACCACCGAACCATCGAGCGCTTCGATGGTGCCGCCGGTGTTGGTGATGGCGGCGTCGATGTCGAGAACGCCACCACCACTGGCGCGCAAGGTGCCGGCGTTGTGAAACCCACTACCCGATGTGACTTCGAGGCGTGCCGAACCCGGCGTCGACACGCCCAAGGTGCTCGCGTTGGTGGTGTCGAAGCCGCTGATCGTGAGCCGGCTCGCGTTCGACAGCTGCAGCGGTCCGCCGACGAATACGTTGAACAGCTGCATCGTGCTGCCGGCCGCCGTTCTGAGCAGCCCGCTGCCCTGCGTCGTCAGCACGCCGGTCCGGACGCTGCCGTCGCCGAACTCGACCACCGATCCGTTCTGCGCCAGGATGGTGCCGGCACCGTTGGCGTTGTTGAGGTCGCCGTTGAGGCGCAGGGTGCCGCCCCCGCTGGCGCGGAGGAAACCGACGTTGGCGGTCGTCACGCCCGATCCGATGGTCAGCGTGCCGGTACCGGGCGCCGTGACGCCGACGATGCCGCTGTTCGAGAAGCCGTCGTTGCCGCTGCCGACGCCCACCACCGACATCGAGCGACCGGGGTTGATGGACAAGCGATCGTTGTTGCCGAGCACGAACAGGCCGTTGACCGTGGCCGCCGTATCCAGGCTGACCGTGGCGCCGCCGCCCGTGAAGATCACGGCCGTGAACTGGTTCGCGCCGTTGTTGGGCACGGTGGCCGGGTTCCAGTTCGCAGCCGTGTTCCAGTTGCCGTTGCCGGCCACCCACTGCGAGACGATGGGTGCCGCCTGGAGCCCCCCAGCCGCGACCAGCGTGGCCATCGCGACCATCGCGGCGACGGGGTGCAGCCGCTTGCCGGTCGTCCCGTGACCTCGTGGCGCAGAGGGGCCGACCGCGTCGGCCGGCAGGGTGGGTCGTGCCCGGGTCCAGGACCACAGGGCTTGGGGCACGGGTGACCCGTCCGGGGCCAGCCCTGGCCGGTTCTGCCTGGCCACGGACCGGTCAGGCCCGACTCGGCGCTGCGGGATGGTTTCGGATGTCATGGTGTTGCTGTGCTCCCTCGCCGCGCACGGATGTGTCGCACGGTGGTGGAATCGGCTTCGGCGGTCGAAACCCGACAAGCGTGAAGCGGTGTGACCGACACCCGAACGAGGGGGTGGCCGCCTCGACCGTCACGGGCTGACGCCCGGGCCCGCGTGCGGCAGGGCACCCGGCCGACCTCAGCGCTGCAGCCCGAGCCTGCGCTGCGCGATCAGGCTGCGCAGGATCTCGTGGGTGCCGATGCCGATGACCCCCATCAGCGAGTGGCGCCGCTTCTGCTCGGTTCGGCCGTGGCGCAGCGCGCCGGGGCGCCCTGCGTCGGCGCCGCGCTCAATCGATCCGGCGATACCGCCAAAGCCCGGCGTCAGCGCGCGACGCGGAAACCGGTGTTGCTGGAGGCGCTGGCCGGTGCGTTGGCGTGGCGTCCGGCCACGCGGTAGCGGTTGCAGTACGACGCGTGGCACAGGAACGAGCCGCCGCGCATTGAACGGTGTCCGGTGAGGCGCGTCTGGCGCGGGTCGACCGTCGCGGTGTCGGCGTGGTAGGTGGGGCTGAACCAGTCGTCGCACCACTCCCAGACGTTGCCCACCATGTTGAACAGGCCGAAGCCGTTAGGCGCGAAGCGGTGCACCGGCACCGGGCCGGGCCGCCAGGGCGCGGTGGGCGCATCGGGGAAGCGGCCCTGCCAGATGTTGCAGCGGCCGCGGCCTTCGTCGCCGAGTTCGTCGCCCCAGGGGTACAACCGCTCTTCGAGGCCGCCTCGCGCGGCGTACTCCCACTCGGCCTCGCTCGGCAGCCGGGTGCCGGACCAGCGGCAGTAGGCCGCGGCGTCGTTCCACGAGACGTGAACCACGGGATGGTCGGGCCGGTCGAGGATCGACGAGCCCGGCCCCTCGGGTCGCTGCCAGCAGGCCCCTTCGATCGGCAGCCACCAGGGCAGCCCGGTGGGCAGGTGGCGCACGCGGGCGCGCAGCGCCTCGTCGACCTGCAGCCAGAAGACGAAGGAGGCGCCGAACTGCTCGGCGTCGGTCACGTGGCGCGTGGCGCGCACGAAGGCGGCGAACTCGGCGTTGGTGACGGCGTGCGGCGCGATCGAGAAGGGCGCCACCGAGACCGGTCGCGCCGGTCCTTCGCCGTCTTCGGCGTAGCCGACGTCGCTGTCGGTGCCCATGCGGAACGCGCCGCCGGGCAACGCGACGAGCTCATGCCGGTGCGCAGCGGCTGATGTGCCGGGATCTTGCGCGGATCCGCTTGCCGATCCCGGTGTCGCGACGTCCGCCTCCGGCCGGGCCGGGCCCGCCGGGCCCGGGGGCGTGCAGCAGGGACGCCCGCCGCTCATCTCACTCGTCTTCCCAGAAGGCCTTGGTGACGCCCTGGCTGCGCATCAGGGCCACCACCTGGTCGCGGGGCAGCACGCCGCAGCGGGCGGCCCAGGCTTCGTACTGCGCCGCCATGTCGGCCACCCGGTCGGGGTGCTGATCGGCCAGGTCGTTGAGTTCGGTGCGATCGGCCACCAGGTCGTACAGCTCCCAGGGTCCCGGGTGCTTGCGCACCAGCTTCCACGGGCCGATGCGCACCGCCGCGTTGCCCTCGTGCTCCCAGAACATCGGCGGGCGCGACGCCAGCTCGGCGTCCAGCGCCCCGCGCAGCGAGTGGCCTTCCAGCGGCGCGACGGCGTGACCGCCCCAGTCGGCGGGATAGTCGATGCCGGTGATGTCGAGCAGCGTGGCCATGATGTCGGGCAGGTAGCCCGGCGTGTGGCGGATGGCGCCGCGCTCGCGGATGCCCTGCGGCCAGTGCATGATCAGCGGCGTGGCGATGCCGCCCTCGTGGATCCAGTGCTTGTACAGGCGGAAGGGCGTGTTCGACAGGTTGGCCCAGGCGGTGCCGTAGCTCTGGTAGGTGTTCTCCGGGCCGGGCATGATGTCCGGGTTGTTGCCGATGTGCACCGGCTCGCCCTTGCGGGTGTGCGAGCGCGCGATCATCAGCTGCTCGACCAGCTCCTCGATCGACACGCCCTCCGGGATGTCCTCGGCGCAGGCGCCGTTGTCGGCGAGGAAGATGATCAGCGTGTGGTCCAGCCGGCCGGTGGCCTCGAGCGTGCGCACGATGCGCCCGATGCCCTGGTCCATGCGGTCGACCTGCGCGGCGTAGACCTCCATGCAGCGCAGCAGCCATTCCTTGCGCTGGGCCTCGGTCCACGGCGGCTGCGTCGGGTCGCGCTCGCTCAGGCGCCAGCGCTCGTCGAGGATGCCGGCCTTGACCAGGCGGTCGAGCCGCTCCACGCGCAGCGTGTCCCAGCCGGCGTCGAAGCGCCCCTTGTAGCGGGCGATGTCCTCGTCGTGCGCGTGCAGCGGCCAGTGCGGCGCGGTGTAGGCCACGTACTGGAAGCAGGGCCGGTCGGGGTGCTCGCGATGGTGCTGCTCGATGAAGGCCACCGCCTGGTCGCTGATGGCGTCGGTGTAGAAGAAGTCCTCGGCGTGCGCCTCGTGCTCGACGTTGGTGTTGCCGCGCGTCAGCGTGTTGGGATCGTAGAAGCTGCCGGCGCCGATGATGGTGCCGTAGAAGGCGTCGAAGCCCCGCTGCATCGGCCAGCTGTCGGTGGGCTGGCGCAGGTTGCTCGAGACGTGCCACTTGCCACTCATGTAGGTGCGGTAGCCGCCGCTGCGCAGCAGCTCGGCGATGGTGACGCAGCGGTGGTTCAGGTTGCCGGCGTAGCCCTCGGGGCCGCTGTCGTAGGTAAGGATGCCGATGCCCGTCTGGTGCGGGTGCAGCCCGGTCAGCAGCGACGCGCGAGACGGGCTGCAGCGTGCCGTGTTGTAGAACTGCGAGAAGCGCAGCCCGTCGCGGGCCAGGCGGTCGAGCGTGGGTGTCTGGATCTCGCCGCCGTAGCAGCCCAGGTCCGAGTAGCCCATGTCGTCGTTGAGGATCAGCAGGATGTCCGGTCGTTGGGCCATCGGGGCCTCCGTGGGTGCGGGGTGATCAGTTGAGCCGGTCGCCGCTGGCGCGGTCGAACAGGTGCACGGCCGTCGGCGCGGTGACCAGGGTGACGGTGTCGCCCTCGCGCAGCGTGGCGGCCACGTCGCCCTTGAGCTTGAGCGCCAGCTCGCCGACGCGCAGCTCGAGCACGCGCGCGTCGCCGAGCTCCTCGACCAGCTCGATGCGGGCCGCCAGCCCGGCGTCGGCGAGCTTCAGGTCGGTGGGCCGCAGGCCCAGGGTCACCTCGCGCGGCTGCGGCGCGTGCGCGCCGGCGGGCAGCGACTGGCCGTCGCCCAGCACCACCCGGTCGTCGCGCCAGGTGGCCGGCAGCAGGTTCATCGGCGGGGTGCCCACGAAGCCGGCGACGCTGGCTTTCAGCGGCCGCCCGAAGATCTCGCGCGGGGTGCCCACCTGCACGATGCGGCCGTCGATGAAGACGGCCACGCGGTCGGCCAGCGTCATCGCCTCCTCCTGGTCGTGCGTGACGTACACCGTGGTCACGCCCAGCGATCGCTGCAGGCGCTTGAGTTCGAGCCGGGTCTCCAGGCGCAGCTTGGCGTCGAGGTTGGACAAGGGCTCGTCGAGCAGGAACAGGCGCGGCTGGCGCACGATCGCGCGCCAGTGCGGTGCGCTGCTGCTGGCCGCCCGAGAGCTGCCCGGGCTTGCGCTGCAGCAGGTGACCGATGCCCACCTTGCCGGCGGCCGCAGCCACCGCGGCGTCGATCTCCGCCGCCGGCCGGCCCACCATGCGCAGCGGAAAGCCGATGTTCTGCGCCACCGTCATGTGCGGGTACAGCGCGTAGCTCTGGAACACCATCGCCACGTCGCGCGCGCCGGGCTCCAGCGACGTGACGTCCTGGCCGTCCATCAGCACCTGGCCGGCCTGCAGCGTCTCCAGTCCGGCCAGCACGCGCAGCGTGGTGGTCTTGCCGGATCCCGACGGGCCGAGCAGCACGAAGAACTCGCCGGCGCGGATGTCGAGGTCGATGCCGTGCAGCACCGTCAGCGCGCCGTGGCGCTTGACCGCGCCGCGGATGCCCACACCGGCTGAACCGGCCGAACCCTCGCTCATCGCCGACCCCCGCCCTTGACCGCGCCGACCGTCAGGCCCTTGACGATGTGGCGCTGCGCGAACAGGCCGATCAGCACCACCGGCGCCATCGCCACCATCGCGCCGGCGGCCAGCCGCGCCCACTGAGTCTGCTCGACCGAGATGAAGTTGAACATCGCCACCGTCACCGGGCGCACGCGGTTGCCGCCCAGCACCACGGCGAACAGGAACTCGTTCCAGGCGTTGAGGAAGACGAAGATCGTGGTCACCGCGATGCCGCCGCGGACCTGCGGCAGGATCACGTGCCACAGCGCGCGCAGCCGGCCGGCGCGGTCGAGCAGCGCGGCCTCCTCCATCTCGAAGGGCACGTCCTCGAAGTACGAGACCATCAGCCAGATCGCGAAGGGCAGCGAGAAGGTCAGGTCGATGACGATCAGCCCGAGATAGCTGTCCAGCGCGCCCAGGCGCTGCAGCGCCAGGTAGTACGGGATGATCAGCCCCACCGGCGGCAGCATCTGCGTGGCCAGCACGTAGAAGCCGCTGGCCGTCTTGCCCGGGTAGCGCAGGCGCGCCAGGGCGTAGGCCGCGGGCACCGCGAACAGCATCGTCAGCCCCGTGGCGCCGCCGGCGACGACCAGGCTGGACAGCAGGTTGGGCAGGATCGACCCGCTGCCGAACAGCACCTCGCGGTAGTTGGCCAGCGTCGGCTCGAACACCAGCAGCGGCGGGTAGGCCAGCACGTCGCGCTCGGTCTTGAACGAGGTCAGCAGCGCCCACAGCACCGGGAAGGCCCACACCGACAGCAGCAGCCCGGCGACGGCGAACAGCGCCGTCTGGCGCAGCCAGGGGGTGCGGCCCGGCCGGTTCATGTGCGGCTCCGGCGGCGCCGGAACAGCACCAGCGCCACCGCCATCGTGATGCCCAGCAGCACCACCGCCAGCGCCGAGCCGTAGCCGATGTTGAGCTCGGTGAACGAGGTGCGGTAGGCGTAGAGGTTGAGGATCTCGGTGGCCGTGCCGGGGCCGCCGCCGGTGGCGGCGAAGATCGCCGCGAAGGCCGACAGCGCCGTCACCGAGCGCAGGATCACCACCATCACCACGGCCGGCCGGATCAGCGGCAGCGTGATGTGCCGGAAGCGCTGCCACGCGCCGGCGCGGTCCAGTCGCGCCGCCTCGTACAGGTCGGGCGGCAGCGTGGCCAGCGTGGCCAGCAGCACCAGGAAGGCGAACGGCGTCCACTGCCAGGTGTGGATGGCGATGACCGACAGCAGCGCGAGCTGCGGGTCGCCCAGCCAGTTGTGGCTGCCCAGGCCGAGCGCGCGGGTCACCAGGTCCACCAGGCCGACGTCGGGGGCCAGCACCAGGGTGCGCCAGAACAGGCCCACCACCACCGGGGCCAGCACGATGGGCAGGATCGCGGCGATGCGCAGCAGGCCCTGGCCGCGCGGGATCTGCAGCACCAGCAGCGCCAGGGCCAGGCCGACGATCACCTGCAGCAAGACCGTCGAGGCGGTGTATACCGCGGTCAGCACCAGCGAGTTCCAGAAGCGCGGGTCGCCGCCCATCTTGGCGAAATTGTCCAGGCCGGCAAAGCCCGACAGCCACGGCATGCTCATGTCCAGCCGCTGCAGGCTGTTCCACACCAGGTACACCAGCGGCACGGTGGTCGTCAGCAGCAGCAGCAGCAGCGCCGGCCCGAGCAGGGCGAGCGCGAAGCGGCGCTCGCGCCGCTCCAGGGTGAGGGTGGCGGCCGGCACCGATCAGGACTTCATCACCTGCTCGATGCGCGCCTGCGCCTCGTCCAGCGCCTCCTTGGGCTTCTTCTGCCCGACCAGGGCGGCCTGGATGCTGGTGGCCATGGCCTCGCCGACGGCCGGCCACTGCGGCACGCGGGGCCGCCACTCGACGTCGGTGTCCTGCTGCAGCGACTGCATCGCCGCGGCGATGAAGTTGTCGCCGGCGCCCTGCATCGCAGAGGCGAACTCGGGTGCCGCCCACAGGGAGCCGCGGTTGAGGCCCGAGCGCTTGGCCGGCCCGGCGAACTTCCACGAGGTGCGCGCCTGCGTCTCGGCCGAGGTGGCCCAGGTGATGAACAGCCAGGTGGCCTTCTTGGCCTTGTCCGACAGCGCGGCGTTGACCGGGAAGCCCCAGTTCCAGATCGACGTGACGCGCTTGCCCGACGGCCCGGCGGGCCAGCGGGCGTAGCCGATCTTGCCGACCACCTTGGACTTCTCGGGGTTGGTGATCACCGCGGCCGACGAGTGCGCGTCGAGGTAGCAGGCCAGCGTGCCCTGCGAGAAGGCGTCGGCGATGTCGGGCCAGTTCCAGTTGCGCACCGCCGGCGGCGCGTACTGCGTCAGGGCGTCGACGTACCAGCTCAGGGCCTTGACGGCCTCGGGCGAGTTGACCGCCATCTTGCCGCCGGCGAACCAGCTGCCGCCGAAGCCGCGCAGGATGGACGGGTAGATGTACATGTTCTGGCCGGCCCCGGCGAAGCCGCGCATCGCCAGGCCCCACACGCGGTTGGCCGGATCGTTCAAGGCCTTGGCGTTGGCCAGCAACTGGTCGTAGGTCTCGGCCGGCTTGAGGCCCTTGGCGGCGTACAGGTCCTTGCGGTAGACCTGCACCGTGACCTCGCCGTCGTAGGGGATGCCGTAGGGCTTGCCGTCCACCGAGTCGGCCTCGCGCCAGGCCTTGTTGATGTCGGCGTAGTTGAACCACGCGGCGTCGGTCAGCGCGGCGTCGTTGAGGTACTTGTCCAGCGGTTCGACCCAGCGGTTGGCGACGTACAGCGGGTAGTACATCGGGTCGGCGGCGTGCGTGGCGTAGGTGGCGGTCTTCGACGACAGGTCGAGCATCGCCTTCTGCCGGATCTGGCCCGGCGGCACCTTCTCGACGCGCACCTTCACGCCGGTGAGGGCCTCGAACTGCGGCAGCAGGGTGATCAGGTTCTCGAAGTAGCTGGCCGGGATCACGGCCACCGTGATCTGCTCGCCCTCGACCTGGCGCCAGTTGACCTTGGCGCTGCGGTACGGCGCCAAGTCGTCGGCCTGGGCTAACAGCGTCGGCGACGCTAGCGCCAAGGCGCCCAGCGACCCGGTCTGCTGCAGCACCGCACGGCGGGTCGGGTGGGGCGGGCGGGTCGGATCGGTGTCGCTCATCGTCGTCTCCTGTGGATGTAATCGATTACAGAACTCAATCTATCACCCGTGCCGCTGCCGGCCTACCCGTTTGTCCCCCGTGATTTCCCTCATGGCGACCGGTCGACGTCGGCGCGGCATGCCACACTCGCCGCCGACGATGGAATCGATTACGAGACGGTCCACGCGACGGGCGTCCCCCACGCCCACGCGCACCGCGGCACGCGACGTGGCGCAGCTGGCCGGGGTGTCGACGGCCACCGTGTCGCGCGCGCTGAACACGCCCGAGCAGGTTGATCCCGACACGCGGCGGCGCGTGCTGGACGCCGCCGCCAAGCTGCGCTACGTGCCGCACGGTGCCGCGCGCAGCCTGCGTAGCCGGCGCAGCCGCATGGTCGGCGCGGTGGTGCCGTCGTTCGACTACGCGCTGTACGCCCGCACCACCAGCGCGCTGCAGCGCCGGCTGGACGAGCTGGGCTATTCGCTGGTGCTGGCCGAGCACCACTACGAGCTGGCCGCCGAGCTGCGCGTGGCCGCGCAGCTGGCCGAGCGCGGCGTCGATGCCTTCCTGTTCGTCGGCCTGGACCACGAGCAGGGCCTGTTCTCGCTGCTCGAGGACTACGGCCGCCCGTACGTGCTGACCTGGGGGGTCGACCCGCACCGCCGCCACCCCAGCGTGGGCTTCGACAACCGCGCCGCGACGCACCTGATGGCGCGCCACCTGCTGTCGCTGGGCCACCGGCGCATCGGCCTGCTGAGCGCCCCGCTGGACGGCAACGACCGCGCGCGCGAGCGCGGCGAGGGCCTGCGCCAGGCACTGGCCGAAGCCGGCCTGGCGCTGGACCCGGCGCACGTGCAATACGCCCCGATCGCGCTGGCCGCCGCCGAGGCCGGCATGGAGCGGATCCTGGCCACGGCCGACCGACCCACCGCGGTGCTGGCCACCAACGACGTTTTCGCCGTCGGCGCGATGCTGGCCTGCCGCAAGGCCGGCGTGCGCATCCCCGACGAGATGTCGATCACCGGGGTCGACAACACCGACCTCGGCGCGACGCAGACGCCGGGACTGACGAGCATCCGCACGCCGATCATCGAGATCGGGCGGGCGGCCGCCGACCAGCTCGTCGCACGGCTGGAGGGACGGCCCTGCACGGCGTTCGAGAGCTTTCCGATCGACATCGTGCACCGCGGCAGCACGGCGCCGCCGCGGGCGACCTGAGTCCGCCAGGCCGCTTCGGCGCCGTCCAGGGCGTGAACGGGGCGGTGAGGCTCGGCGCTCGTCGTCGGGACGCCAGCCGCTCAGGCCGACGGTGGCGCGATCAATCGGTACGCGGTGGCCGGCTGCTTGCACACGCTGCAGGTCGCGAGCGGCAGCGTGTTGACGGTCGCGCCGCAGATCTGGCAGACCAGGTAGCGGCCGGTTTTCTCGTCGATCGTGCGCGCGACCTTCTCGAAGAACATCGGCGACCAGCGCAGGATCTGCTGCATCTTGTCGCGGTGCTGCTTCTCCGACTCCCAGGCCCAGCGCACGGCGAGGATCGCGTCCTCGA
>WBZL01004446.1_pt1 | contig 12135 bp, 10 predicted proteins | sample 5204291 | NCBI WGS metagenome assembly WBZL01 (sample SAMN12344345, study PRJNA552823) | activated sludge metagenome | biome: Activated sludge suspended growth; feature: Nitrification reactor; material: Wastewater; isolation source: activated sludge from nitrification reactor of wastewater...
ACACCCCGTGCGCGACGATCGCCAGCCCCGAGTCATCGGTCACCACCCGCGACTCCTCGCCGATCGCGATCACCCGCACGGTCACCGCCGGATCGACCCCCATCGTCGGCACCCGCCGCAGCGCGTCGTACGGCCCCACCAGGTCGAGGAGGGTGAGCCTGGGGAACGCGAGGAGCCCGATCGCCCGCGGCGGATTCATGCGCCGCCCACTCTATCCGAACACATGTCCCTCCGGCCATCCACCACGCGCCGCTACCAGCGCGCGCTGATCTCCAGCAGGGCATACGAGTTCGCGCCGTGGTTGTCGACGTGGAAGACCAGCGGCGCCCCGGCCGGCACCGCCTCGCCGAGCACCCACTCCTCCAGCACCAGCCCGCTCGCGCTCGGGATCGCGATCGTCGTCGACCACACCTCCGCCCCGCCGAGCGCCACCGCCACGAACGCCTCCGCCGGCGTCGTCGACGTCAGCTCGAAGTGCCAGAGCCGGATCTGCAGCGTCGCCCCCGCCGGCAACGCCACTGGCAAGGGCTGGGCCGCGCTCAGGTAGTCGCAGAAGCCCGTGAAGATCTCGAACGACGGCTCCCCCCCGAAGTCCTCGCTCCGATAGCCGTCCGGCGTGCACACCGCGTCTGCCGGCCGGCGCGCCGCGAAGGGATCCTCCGCCCCGAAGGCCGGCGCGAACGCGTCGAAGTCGACGATCGAGGTCGTCGACCCCGCGCCCGCGTCGCCGTCCCCCTCGCCGCCCGCGCACGCGCTCACCAGCGCCGCCGCGAGCACCGCCCCCCCGTACCCATCGACCCGGACGAGAGCCATCGACCCGCGATCCTAGCAGGCCCGCAGGGTCCTCGGCTCGCCGCCTCCCCACCGCGCCCGAACCAGGCCCCTCCGGGCGCGCCCTGCAACCCGGGCGCCTCGCCGCTCCGCGGCCACTCCACGGCGCCGCCACCCCACGACGACCGAGCGCCGCCCCGCGCCTCCCACGAGACCTCCCCAACCTCCCCATGGCGACGGTCGAGCCCCACCTCCGCGCTCCCCCACGGTCGCCATCCACCACGACTCCCGTCGCGCCTCACCCTGCGCGCACTCGGTGCCTCCGCTCTGGCGCTGGCGGACAACTCGTCGCCTGCGCACGTTGTCGCCGCCGCCCACCTGCGGCAAGCTGCGCGCCGTGCCCACCGGCCGCCGCACCCTCCTCGCCGGCCTCGCCGCCCTCGCCGCCCTCACGGGCCTCGCCGCCCTCGCCGCCCTCGCCTGCGCCGCCCCGGCGCCCGCCGCCACCGCCCCTCGCCGCGAGCTCGTCGTCGCCGCCGCGATGTCGCTGAAGGAGGCCATGCACGCGATCGAGGCCGACTACGAGGCCCGCCACCCGGAGATCGACCTCGTCCTCGACCTCGCCGGCTCGAACGCCCTCGCCGCCCAGATCCTCGCCGGCGCCCGCGTCGACCTCTTCATCGCCGCCGACGAGGCCCAGATGGCCCGCGTCGTCGACGGCGGCCTCGCCGAGCCCCCCGCGACCCTCGCCCACGGCCGCCTCGTCGTGATCGCCCACCCCACCGCGAGCGTCCACGCGGTCGCCGACCTCACCCGCCCGGGCCTCCGCCTCGTCCTCGCCGGCGCCGCCGTCCCCGCTGGCGCCTACGCCCGCCAGGCCCTCGACGCCCTCGGCCTCCACGCGGCCCTCCGAAACCTCGTCTCCGACGAGGACAACGTCCGCGGCGTCCTCGCCAAGGTCGTCGCCGGCGAGGCCGACGCCGGCATCGCCTACGCCACCGACGCCCGGAGCGCCGCCCCTGGCGCCCTCCGCGTCGTCGACCTCCCCCCCGAGGCCGCCGCGATCCGCCCGCGCTACGAGCTCGCCGTCCTCCGCGGCGGCGATCACCCAAAGGACGCCCGGGACCTCGCCGCCGCCCTCCTCGGCCCCGAGCTCCAGGCCCACCTCCGCGCCCGCGGCTTCGAGGCCCCATGACCGGAGCGCCACCGGCCGCCGGCGCCGGCCGCCTCCTCCCCGCCCTCGCCGCCCTCGCCCTCCTCTTCCTCGCCCTGCCGATCGCCGGTCTCCTGGGACAGGTCTCTCCGGACAGCCTCGTCCGCGCCCTCGCCGCCCCCGCCCTCGCCCGCGCCCTCGCCCTCTCGCTCCTCTGCACCCTCGCCGCCCTCGCCCTCGCCCTCGCCTTCGGCCTCCCCCTCGCCCTCCTCCTCGCCCGCCGCGAATTCCCCGGCCGCGCCCTCGTCCGCGCCCTCGTCGCCCTGCCGATGGTCCTCCCGCCGGTCGCCTCCGGCCTCGCCCTCCTCGGCGTCTACGGCCGCCGCGCCCCCCTCGGCGGCCTCCTCGACGACCTCGGCCTCCCCCTCCCCTTCACCACCGCCGGGGCCGTCGTCGCCGTCACCTACGTCGCCGCGCCCTTCCTCATCCTCTCCCTCGAGGCCGGCCTCACCGCCATCGACCCGCGCCTCGAGGCCACCGCCGCCGCCCTCGGCGCGCGCCCTTGGCGGGTCTTCACCACCATCACCCTCCCCCTCCTCCGCCCCGCCCTCGCCGCCGGCCTCGCCCTCGCCGGCGCCCGCGCCCTCGGCGAATTCGGCGCCACCATCACCTTCGCCGGCAACCTCGAGGGCCGCACCCAGACCCTCCCACTCGCCCTCTACGCCGCCCTCCACGGCGACCCCGCCGAAGCCCACGCGATCGCCCTCGTCCTCCTCCTCCTCGCCCTCCTCGTCCTCCTCCCCCTCCGCGGCCGCCTCGCCCCCCGATGACCCTCCACGCCCGCGTCCGCGCCCGCCGCGGCCCCTGCCAGCTCGACCTCGACCTGACCATCGAGGCAGGTGAGACCCTCGCCCTCGTCGGCCCCAACGCCGCCGGCAAGTCCACCCTCGTCGACGTCCTCTGCGGCCTCTGGCCCCTCGACGACGGCGAGGTCGTCCACCGCGGCCTCGTCCTCGAGCGCCCGCGCGATCGGATCCGCCTCCCCGCCGAGGCCCGCGAGATCGGCCTCGTGCCGCAGGGCCTCGCCCTCTTCCCCCACCTCGACGCCCTCGACAACGCCGCCTACGGCCTCCGCGCCCGCGGCGTCCCCCCGGTCGAGGCCCGCCGCCGCGCCCGCGAGTGGCTCGCTCGCCTCGGCGTCGACGCGGCCGCCGCCCAGCGCCCCGCCACCCTCTCCGGCGGCCAGCGCCAGCGCGTCGCCCTCGCCCGCGCCCTCGCATTCGACCCCGCCCTCGTGATCCTCGACGAGCCCCTCTCCGCCATCGACATCCCCGCCCGAAACGCCACCCGCCGCCTCCTCCGCGACCTCCTCCGCGAGCGCCCCGGCGCCCGCCTCGTCATCACCCACGACCCCCGCGACGCCCTCGCCCTCGCCGACCACCTCGCGGTCCTCGAGGCCGGCCGGATCACCCGCCACGGCCCCCTCGCCGAGTGCCTCGCCGACCCCCGCTCCCCCTACCTCGCCGCCCTCCTCACCGAGCACGGCCTCCCTGTCCCCGCGGACATATCCTAAGAGCACCCCACTCGCCCTCGCCACCGGAGGGGTCCCGCTTCCCTCTCTCGCCACGACGCACAAGCCCCCAAAAAAGCCGAGGGGCCCCCCCATCCGGGCGGACCCCTCGAATCGACCGCGACCGCCCGGATCAGGCGACCCGCTTGCCGTCCTTGTACTTCTTCATCAGCTCGTCCTGGACGTTCTTCGGCACCGGCGCGTAGCGCTCGAACTCCATCGAGAACTCGGCCTTGCCCTGCGTACAGGAGCGGAGCTCCGTCGAGTACCCGAACATCTCGGCGAGCGGGATGTGGGCCTCGATCTGCGAGATCCCGCCCGAAGCCTCCGAGCCGACGATGTTGCCGCGGCGGCGGATCAGCGTGCCCTGGACGGTGCCCTGGAACTCCTCCGGGGTCTCGACCACCACCTTCATGAGCGGCTCGAGGATCATCGGGCCGGCCTTCGGCATGGTCTCGCGGAACGCCGCGCGGGCGGCGATCTGGAAGGCCATATCGCTCGAGTCGACCGCGTGCGCGGCGCCGTCGTTGACCTCCATCTCGACGCCGACCACCGGGAAGCCGATCAGCACGCCGCGGTCGAGCGCCTGGCGGAAGCCGTGGTCGCACGAGGGGATGTACTCGCGCGGGATCTTGCCGCCGACCACGTTGTCGACGAAGCGGTACTCGATGTTCTCGCCCTCCTGGAGGACGAGCGGGCGCATCGCGCCGCCGATCTTCGCGTACTGACCCGAGCCGCCGGTCTGCTTCTTGTGGATGTACATGAAGGGGACCTCCTGCGAGATGGTCTCGCGGTAGGCCACCTGCGGCTCGCCGACGATCGTGTCGACGCTGTACTCCCGGCGCATGCGCTCGATGTAGACGTCGAGGTGGAGCTCGCCCATGCCCGAGATCACGGTCTCGCCCGACTCCTCGTCGCGCTCGACGCGGAAGGTCGGGTCCTCCTTCGAGAAGCGGTTCAGCGCCTTCGAGAAGTTGGTGAGGGCGGTCTTGTTCTTCGGCTGCACCGAGTACGAGATCACCGGCTTGGGCACGAACATCGCCCGCATCGAGTAGTTGACCTCGGGCGCGCTGAAGGTGTCGCCCGACGCGCAGTCGATGCCGAAGAGGGCGACGATGTCGCCGGCGCCGGCGTACTCGATGTCCGCCATCTCGCTCGCGTGCATCCGGACCAGGCGGCCGATCTTGGCCTTCTTGCCGGTGCGGGTGTTCACGATCGTGTCACCCTTGGCCATCTTGCCCTGGTAGACGCGGATGTAGGTGAGCTGGCCGTACTTGCCCTCCTCGAGCTTGAACGCGAGGGAGCAGAGCGGCTTCGAATCGGTGCACTCGAGGATCTCTTGCTCGCCGTTCTTGTCGATGTTGAAGGCGGTGTTCTGGACCTCGGTCGGGGTCGGCAGGTAGTAGCCGACGCCGTCGAGCATCACCTGGACGCCCTTGTTCTTGAACGCCGATCCGCAGAAGACCGGGGTCATCTTGAGCTCGATGGTCGCCTTGCGGATGATCGGCCGCATCTGCTCGGCCGTCACCTCGGAGCCCATACCCTCAAGGTACATCATCGCCAGCTCGTCGTCGAAGTCGCCGAGCGACTCGACCACCTTGAGGCGCCACTCCTCGACCACGTCCTTGAGCTCGGCCGGGCAGGGCTCGCGGCGGACGTTCTCGCCCTTGTCGCCGTCGAAGTAGACCGCCTCGCGGGTGAGGAGGTCGACGACGCCGCCGAAGTTGTCCTCGGCGCCGATCGGGTAGGTGAGGAGCACCGCGTTGTGGCGGAGCTTGTCCTTGAGCGCCTGGAGCACCTTGAACGCGTTGGCGCCCGAGCGGTCCATCTTGTTGATGAACGCGATCCGCGGGACCTTGTAGCGCCGCATCTGGCGGTCGACCGTGATCGACTGCGACTGCACGCCGCCGACGGCGCAGAGCACCAGCACCGCGCCGTCGAGGACGGCGAGCGCGCGCTCGACCTCGACCGTGAAGTCGACGTGTCCGGGCGTGTCGATGATGTTGATGTGGTAGTCACCCCACTCGACGAAGGTCGCGGCCGACTGGATGGTGATGCCGCGCTCCTTCTCGAGCTCCATCGAGTCCATCGTCGCGCCAGCCTCGGTCTTGCCCTTCACCTCGCCCATCTTGTGGATGCGGCCGGTGTAGAAGAGGATGCGCTCCGTCAGGGTGGTCTTGCCCGAGTCGATGTGGGCGGAGATCCCGATGTTGCGGACTTTCGCGAGTTCGAGTGTCATGGCTGCGTGCGTGCTTGGTGGAGTGTTTCAGACGATCGTGGCCCGGGCCGGCGGACGCCGGAACCGGGCCAGGGTTCGACCACCCGGGTTGCGGGCGGGCGGAGGATGCCACAGCAGGTGCGCACTGGCACCCCCGATCCAGGGACGGCTGCAGGACCTCGCGTGACAGTCCACACTAGGTCCCGCGCCGGAGGTCGTCAGGGGAGGGCCAGGTAGCGCTCCACGATGGCCGGGGCGGTGAAGCCGAAGCGCTCAGCCAGCTCCTCGCCGGGGGCCGAGGCGCCGAAGTGGTCGAGGCCGTGGGCGTGGGCCGCGTAGCGCGACCAGCCCTGGGTCGAGCCGGCCTCGACCGCCAGGCGCCGGCCGATCCCCGGCGGCAGCACCGCCTCGCGGTACCCCGCCGGCTGGGCCTCGAAGGCCTCCCAGCAGGGCATCGACACCACCCGCACCCGCCGGCCGCGGCTCGCCAGCTCGCGAGCGGCCGTCAGCGTCGCCGCCAGCTCCGAGCCGGTCGAGATCAGGATCCCGTCGAGATCGGCGACCGCCCCCTCCGGCTCCCAGAGCACATAGGCGCCGACGCCGATGTCCTCGCGGCTCTCGGCGAGCACCGGCAGATCCTGGCGGGTAGCGAGGATCGCCGTCGGCCCCGCGCCGATCCCGCGGGAGAGCGCCAGGCGCCAGGCGCCGGCGGTCTCGCGGGCGTCGCCGGGCCGCACCACCCAGAGGTCGGGGATCAGGCGCAGCGCCATCGTGTGCTCGATCGGCTGGTGCGTCGGCCCGTCCTCGCCGACCCAGAACGAGTCGTGGCTGAGCACATAGACCACCGGCAGCCGCATCAGCGCCGAGAGCCGCATCGCCCCCCGCATGAAGTCGGAGAAGACCAGGAAGGTGGCGACGTAGGGGCGGACGCCGTGGAGCGCGAGGCCGTTGGCGACCGCCGCCATCGCGTGCTCGCGGACGCCGAAGTGGATCACCTTGCCGCCCGGGTTCGCCCGGCTCTGCGCCGCCTCGCCGGCGAGCGCCACCCCGTTCGAGCCCGCCAGGTCGGCGGAGCCGCCGACGAGCGCCGGGTGGGCGCCGACGAGCGCGCCGAGCACCTTCTGCACCGCCTTGCGGGTCGCCTGCTTGCCGCCGGGCGCGAACGACGGGATCGCCGCCATCGTCGCCGCCGGCATCGCCCCGCTCATGATCTCGACGAGCTCGGCCGCGAGCTCCGGGTGGGCGGCGCGGTAGGCCTCGAAGCGGGCGTCCCAGGCCTCACGCTGGCCGCGGAGCGCGTCGACCATCGCCGACCGCCGCTCGGCCACCGCCGCCGGCACCTCGAAGGTCGAATCCGTCGGCCAGCCCATCGCCTGCTTGGTCGCGGCGACCTCGGCGGCGCCGAGCGGCGCGCCGTGGGAGGCGCTGGTCCCCGCCTTACCCGGGCTCCCGTGGGCGATCACCGTCCGGCAAGCGATGAGGCTCGGGCGCTCGCGCTCGCCCCGGGCGCCGGCGATCGCCGCCGCGATCGCCTCGGCGTCGTGGCCGTCCACCCGCGTCGTATGCCAGCCGTAGGCCGCGAAGCGGGCGAGGACATCCTCCGTGAAGGTGATCGAGGTCGCGCCGTCGATCGAGATCTGGTTGTCGTCGTAGACGTAGACCAGCTTGCCGAGGCCGAGGTGGCCGGCGAGGGACGCGGCCTCCGCCGCCACGCCCTCCATCAGATCGCCGTCGGAGACGATCGCGTAGGTGTGGTGATCGATGATCGTGTGCCCCGGCCGGTTGTAGCGGGCCGCCAGGTAGCGCTCCGCGATCGCCATGCCGATGCCGGTGGCAAAGCCGGTGCCGAGCGGCCCGGTGGTCACCTCGACGCCCACCGTGTGGCCGAACTCCGGGTGGCCGGGCGTCCGCGAGCCCCACTGGCGGAAACGTCGGAGCTCGGCGAGCGGTAGGTCGTAGCCGGTCAGGTGGAGGAGCGAGTAGAGGAGCATCGACCCGTGCCCGGCCGAGAGCACGAATCGGTCGCGATCGATCCAGCTCGGCCGGGTCGGATCGTGGCGGAGGAAGTTCGTCCACAGGACGGCCGCCATGTCGGCGGCCCCCATCGGCATCCCCGGGTGCCCCGAATTGGCGGCCTGGACCGCGTCGATGGCGAGCCCCTTGATCGTCTTGACCAGGAGCTCGTGATAATCGGGATCGAATACGCGGGGGGCGAGCGACATGGCGCCCCCTCCTAGCACGCCGCCCGGGCCGGGGAAAGGGCGGCAAGCTCACGCCTGCACGCCCTCCCGGTCCTCGCTGGCGGCCCGTCGGCGTCGGCGCCGGCGAGCGTACGGGCGCCTACGCGGCGACCGTATAGCGAGTGCCGCGCGCCTGGCCGGTCCAGGTGAGGTGCCCGCCCTCGATGAGGCGGCCGAGGGCCACCCGCGCCTGGAGCGGCGTCCCACCGACCACCTTGCGGATCTCCTCGGCCGAGATCGGGCTGGGCGCCCCCTTCACGACCTCGAGGATCGCCTTGTCGAAGGCCTCGCGACCGGCGGGCGTGCGGGTGTCGACGACGCCCTTCGAGCCGCGGCCGGTCTTCGGCGCGGCCTCGGCCTTCTCGGCCTTCTCCGGCTTCGCCTTCTTCTCGGCCTTCTCCGGCTTCGCCTTCTTCTCGGCCTTCTCCGGCTTCGCCTTCTTCTCGACCTTCGCCTTCGGCGCCTTGCCGCCCGCCGGCTTGGCCGCCGGGGCGCTCCGGGTGCTCACCGCCCGCGCCTTGCCGCCGCCGGTGCCGCTGCCGCTGCCGCTGCCGAGCAGGTCGCCGATCGTCAGATTGCGGACCAGCGGCCCGAGGGCGCCGGTGGTCAGCCCCGCGAGGTCCGCCAGGCTCATCTGCGGGTTCTGACGGATCTGCGCGAGCAGCACGTCGCGCTCGGCGGTGGCGACGGCGTTGCGAAACGAAGTCTCGAATTTCGACATGTCGCGCAGTCTGCCCAATCAGCAGAGGATCGTCAATGGCCATTTCACCGGAGTCGACCTCTATCCAATCGGCGTCCGCCGAACCTCCGCTCCGCGCGGCCCTGGCGCCCGGTCGCCTGCGCGCAAATAAGGAAGGGGGCGGGGTCCCAACGGACACCCGCCCCCTCCGCGCCGCGCCGGGCGACTAGTAGCGGTAGTACTCCGGCTTGTAGGGGCCGTCCGCCCCGATCCCGAGGTACTCCGCCTGCTTGGCGGTCAGCGTCGTGAGCTTCGCGCCCAGCTTGCCGAGGTGGAGGCGGGCGACCTCCTCGTCGAGGCGCTTCGGGAGCACGTAGACCTTGCCCTTCTCGTAGCGGGCGGGCTCCTGCCAGAGCGAGAGCTGGGCCAGCACCTGGTTGGTGAACGAGTTCGACATGACGAAGCTCGGGTGGCCGGTGGCGCAGCCGAGGTTCACCAGGCGACCGCGGGCGAGGAGGATGATCGCGTGACCGTCCGGGAAGATGAAGCGATCGACCTGCGGCTTCACGTTCTCCTCGCGGACCCCCTTGTCGTTCATCAGCCCGTGGACGTCGATCTCCGAGTCGAAGTGGCCGATGTTGCAGACGATCGCCTCGTCCTTCATCCGCCGCATGTGATCGAGCGTGATCACGTCGCAGCAGCCGGTCGCGGTCACGAAGATGTCGGCGACCGGCGCGGCCTCCTCCATCGTCGTCACCTGGTAGCCCTCCATCGCCGCCTGGAGCGCGCAGATCGGGTCGATCTCGGTGATCAGCACGCGCGCGCCGAAGCCCCGCATCGACTGGGCGCAGCCCTTCCCCACGTCGCCGTAGCCGCAGATCGCCACGGTCTTGCCGGCGACCATCACGTCGGTCGCCCGCTTGATGCCGTCGGCGAGGCTCTCGCGGCAGCCGTAGAGGTTGTCGAACTTGCTCTTGGTCACCGAGTCATTGACGTTGATCGCCGGCACCTTGAGCTCGCCGCGCTCGGCCATCTGGTAGAGGCGGTGGACGCCGGTGGTGGTCTCCTCGCTGAGGCCGCGGATCCCGGCGAGCACGTCGGCGTACTCGGGGCGGTGGACGACGATCGTCAGATCGCCGCCGTCGTCGAGGAGCATGTTCGGCAGCCAGCCGCCGGGGCCCCGGATCGTCTGCTCGACGCACCACCAGTACTCGTCCTCGGTCTCGCCCTTCCAGGCGAAGACCGGCACGCCAGCGGCGGCGATCGCCGCGGCCGCGTGGTCCTGCGTCGAGAAGATGTTGCACGACGACCAGCGGACCTCCGCCCCGAGGGCGATGAGGGTCTCGATGAGCACCGCGGTCTGGATGGTCATGTGCAGGCAGCCGGCGATCCGCGCGCCCTTCAGCGGCTTCTCGGCGCCGTGCTTGGCGCGGAGCGCCATCAGGCCGGGCATCTCCTTCTCGGCCAGGAGGATCTCCTTGCGCCCCCACTCGGCGAGCGAGAGATCGGCCACCTTGAAGTCTTGCTTCTTCTCGAGCTTGTGTGCTGTCGACATCGATCGTTCCTCTCTGGCCCTCGGGCCAGCTCATTCAACACTCGTTCATTGGGCCGCCTGCGCGGCCTGGCGGTAGACCGGCACCCACCCGGCGCTGTCCTTGAAGAGGCGGACGCAGCGGATCTCCTCGCGGTCGGTCAGGAAGAAGCGGTGGTGCAGGTTGGCCGGCACCACCAGGAGGTCGCCGGCCTCGACCTCGACCCGCATCCAGCGGTCGTCGGCCGAGCGGATGTCGAAGATCCCCTCGCCGGCGAGGACGAAGCGGACCTCGTCGTCGGTGTGGAGGTGCTCGTCGGCGAACTTCGCCTTGATCGCCGGCAGGTTCGGCGTGTCCGGCCGGATCTCGACGATGTCCTGGGTGACGTAGCCGCGGGCCGCCTTCAGCCGATCGAGGGGCGGCTGGAAGTCGGCGGGGTCGAGCTCGAGGCGCTCGCAGTGCACGCCGACCCGCGCGAGGTCGTCGGTCGAGATCGTGGAGTCGGGGGAGTCGAGCCAGTGGAGCTTCATCGCGTCGCCTCCGCGGGCCGCGGCCCGCCCGCGCCGATCGGCAGGCCCATCCGGTGGGCCTCGACCAGCGCGCGGAAGAGGTAGTCATAGCATTCGGCCTGCGTCTTGGCCTGCACCCAGTCGGCCCCCCACACGTAGACGCCGTGGCCGGCGACCACCACCGCGTCCACCCCCGGGTAGGCGAGCATCGCCGCCTCCAGGCTGGCCGTGAGCTGCGACTCCCGCGGAGTGTTGGCGATCACCGGCACCCGCAGGACGTCGAAGCAGCCGACCCCGCGGAGGCCCTTCTGCATCTCCAGGCCCTCGCAGACGATCTCACCCGGCTGCCCCTGGGGACAGAAGAGCCTGGCCGCGAGGACAGCCCAAATCGAGTGGCTGTGGATCACCGCGCCCGCGCCGCGGAGGCGGTAGGCGCCCCAGAAGAGGGGCCGGCACTCGCTGATCTTCAGCGACGGATCGGCCGGCGGCCGCAGCACCCGCACCTCGCCCGCCAGGTCGTCGGCGAGGAGGTAGATGTCGTCGGCCCGCATCCGCTCCTTCTGCACGCCGGAGGGGGCGATGTAGATCCCCTCGCGCCCGCGGATCGAGATCCCGCCGCCGGTCCCGCTCACCCAGCCGAGCGAGTAGAAGAGGCGGCAGAGCTCGCAGATGAGCTCCGGGATCGCGGCGTCGTTCATGGCGTCGAGGCCCGTCGGGGCGGGCGGCAGGATACACGCCGGTGCGCGGGCGGACACCCGCGGGGCGAGTGTGGAAGCTCGCGCCATCACCGCGGGCGGAGGCTAGCGACGCCGCGGGCGGCGGCGGAGGGCGACCACGAGGCCGACGAGCGCGAGGCCCGACGACGGCGACGCATCTGCGCGGCAAGCGCAATTCCCCTCGTTGCCCCCGTCATCCGCCCCCGCCGTGCTCGTGCCACTCGCCGAGGCCGACGCCGCCGAGGTGCCGGTGGCGTCGGTCGTCGAGGAGGAGCCAGCGGTCCCGGTCGAGGTGTCGCCGGTGCTCGCGGTCCCGCCGGTGGTGCAACCCGGATCGAAGGGCCCGCAGGTGTCGCTCGTCGACCCGGAGACGCCGTCGAGGACGGTGATCAGATAGGTCATGTACGCGGTCGAGGTCCGATCCATCGGATCGGTGATGTCGATCCGAATCATCACCGACTCGCCGACCGCCTCCGGCGGCGGCGCGAAGTCGACCATGAACGCATCCCCGTCGACCGGCACGTCCTCGGCGAAGACCTTCCAGGCGAGCTTGTCGAAGTCGGTGAGCGACCAGTAGGCGGTGAGGGTGGAGCCGTCGACCGCGTCGTAGCAGCCGTTGATCGCGACGCTCTCGTCCGACCAGATGATCTCGTCGAGGTTGGTCACCGCCAGGGCCGGCGGGGCCGCGTCCGGGTCGCCGTCGATGATCTTCACCACCCCGGGCCGCGGCGTCCACATGTTGTAGCG
>WBZL01004447.1_pt1 | contig 12133 bp, 8 predicted proteins | sample 5204291 | NCBI WGS metagenome assembly WBZL01 (sample SAMN12344345, study PRJNA552823) | activated sludge metagenome | biome: Activated sludge suspended growth; feature: Nitrification reactor; material: Wastewater; isolation source: activated sludge from nitrification reactor of wastewater treatment...
CAGTCGCAGCAGAACACGCTTGCGTTGCTCCTTGATCGTCCGGACCCAACTGCTACCGCGTCGATCCGGCTGGTATTGCCATTTGAGCAGGTGGGCCAGGAGGACGGCCATACGGTGGGCCAACTCGCGCTGTTCGCTCTTGCCCACGTCCTCAATCTCCTCCGCAATATGCTCCAGGTCGAGCAGATCAAAGCGACCGGCACGAAGCAGCCGGGCCTGCTCTTTGGCCCATGCCAGCACATCCATCTCATATCTTGTGCCCACTTCACCCTCCTGCACCCGGAATCCTGTTTCGGCATCATGCCGTGCGAACTGCGGCAGCCGCTTGTCGTTCAGGGAAATCGGCATGAAACCGTTCGGCGCCCTGGTCTCCAGTTTTCACTATAGCGCGTATCCTTTTGAATCGCACACACGCGCTGAAAATCCCGTTCAAATTTTCACAATACAAGCGATAATTCAACCCTTTCCTGGCGCATCAAAGGCGCATGCTGAGGCGGTGGCGGCGGGAGCTGCGAACCGGTGATCGCGGCTCTCTTGGACAGGCCAACTGCTCTGACCGAATGAATCAAAAGCTTGCAGCTTCAATCAGGTCGCACCTTGCAGGCCGGCATGGGCTGTGGACCCTGCTTTGTGCACAGGCACTGACTGGCTGCATCAGCCTGCAAGGCGGCTACCTCATACCCGAGGTTTCCCTGCCCGCTCAGTACCAGGATGCGGCCCGAACCGGGACGGCCCCGTCCACTTCAGGGCAGACCGCTGTTACGCCTGCGGAAACCAGTCCGTCGCACCCATCGGAACCGGCCCCTGCCAAGACTCCGGTAGATTGGTGGCGTGACTTCGGAAACCGTGAACTCCAGGGTCTGATTGATCGTGCGCTCGCCAACAATCCGGATATCCGGATTGCGCTGAACCGTATCGTCCAGGCCAAGGCGAGGGCAGAGCAGGCGGCTGCAGGGAAATATCCAGGCCTTTCCGCTCCCCTGGTGATTGCGCAACAGTCTCCCGGTGGCGTGACGGTCGGAACGGCTCCGGCTGGCGGCATTTCCAATGTGGGCAGCAACAGAACTTCGCAACGCACCTATCAGGCCAGCATCCGGGCGGACTGGCGGCTGGACATCTGGGGCGAGCAAAGCGCCCTGGCGGAATCCGCCCACTTTCAGCTCTGGCGAGCCGTCCATGAACGGGAAAACGTCCAGAGAAATCTGACGGCCAGCCTCGCTACCCACTACGTCGAATTCCTGTCCCTCAATGATCGCCTCAGAATCGCAGTCGAGACCGAAGAAGTCCTGAGCGCAACCCTGGCCGCCATCGAGAAACGGGTCAAGGCTGGCGACGCCACCCTTTCCGAACTCGAGCAGCAACGGGCGGCAATTTTCGCCATACGCGCAACCATCCCCACCCTGGAACAGCAGAAACTCGACACCATTGGCGCCATGGCGTTTCTTCTGGGTACGGTCCCCGGCAAACTCAAGCTCTCCAATGACGGACTGGACTCCCTGAGCATTCCAGGTGTGGCTCCCGGCCTGCCCTCGGCCCTGCTGCTACGCCGGCCCGATGTGCGTGTCGCGGAAGCCCAGCTTCTAGCCGCGAATGCCGACGTGAACGTCGCCCGGGCGCGCATTCTCCCCCCCATGGACCTGTCTGCACAGATCGGCTACAGCGGCATTGCCCTGTCGCAACTGTTCCAACCCCAAACCTTGTTCTGGAATGTCGTGGACAACCTGGTCGTCAGCATTTTTGATGGTGGCAGGAAGCGGAACGAGCAGCTGTTCTCACAAGCCGTCCGTGAAGAAATGGTGGAAAGCTATGCGCGCACTGTCTACCAGGCCATGAAGGAAGTGGAAAGCGCTCTGACTTCTGTTCGCCTGGCTGAACGACGCCTGACTGCCCAACGGGAAGCGAGCAAAGCCGCCCGCCGTGCCTGGGATATCAACACCAGGGTGTACGCGTTAGGCGGAATCGACTATCTGAGTTTGCTGGAAACCCAACGCAGTTATCACCGCTACCTGGACGACTACCAGAAGATCCGAATGGAATTCTTTCGAGGGTACATCAGCCTGTTCCAGGCTCTGGGCGGCGGCTTGAATTCGGAGCGCCGGGCACCGGCTGACGACGAAGCCATCCCGGTGGTGTACGAGGGTTTGCAAGCCAACACGGATACTTTCTGGCAGGTGGAGCTGGCCGGGCTCTATCATCGCTCGACGATCGACGCAACCTGGCGTGACCTGCGCAACCGTTATCCATTTTTGATGGAAGGGCGCAGCCTCCAGCCGCGGCTCAAGGGTCGCATCGAGGAAGGTGACGACGTTCAGCAATCCTGGTATCAGTTGTACATCGCGAACTTCAACAGTCAGGTGGAGGCGGAAGAATATTGCCTCACCCTGAAAACCGATCAACAACGCTGTCGGGTGGTCTCTCCGGAGACGGACACCACGGTCCTGGATAATGCGCGCCCCCGGCCCCCTGGTACCTAGCGGCAGAATTCCCGGGCGATTCCGATCCCGACGTTCATCGGTCGGCCTGCCGTTTGGAGCCTGTTCATTGCCGGAAAATGGTAAAGTCGCCGCTGCCTCGGGCAGCATGCAAGCCTATCGACAATTCAATGACACCTTGGCCTCTGGCCTCACGTCAGCAACTTCCTGGCAATGACTGAAAAATTCTCGCACAGCGTTGTTCAGTGCCTCGCCGCGATTGCCCAGAATCAGGGGATCAGGATCAATCCTGAACGCTTGATCCACGATTTCGCCCTGGCGGATGAAGAACCGGCTGCGCCCCTGGTGTTGCGGATGGCTGCCGACATCGGCATGAAAGCGAAGGCGGACAGACTGACCTGGAGCCAACTCGTCGCCCAGCAAGGGGTGTTCCCCGTGCTGGGCCGCCTCAACAGCGGGGCCGGCGTGATCGTGGTCGGGATCCGGCAGGAGGGAGAGAGCAAACAGGTGGCGGTCGTCGATCCCTGTGCCGCTGCCGTGGCGATCACCTTTTATTCCGAAGAGGCGTTTGGCGCGATCTGGAGCGGCGATGTCATCCTGCTCAAAAAGGCTCATTCGATCTTCGATGCGCAACAGCCTTTCGGCCTGCGCTGGTTCATTCCGGAGATCCTGAAGCAGCGCACCGCCTTCCGTGACGTGTTCATCGCCGGCATGGCGATGAACGTCCTGGCCCTGGCCTCCCCCCTGTTCTTCCAGGTAGTGATCGACAAGGTGCTGGTACACCAGAATGCATCGACCCTGATGGTGCTCACCGCCGGGGTGATCATTGCCATGCTGTTCGATGCGGCCTTTGGCTATCTGCGCCAGATACTGCTATTGGCAGCGACCAACAAGATCGACATGCATGTCACCCGCCGGGCTTTCGGCCACCTGCTCTCCCTGTCGATCGACTTTTTCGAGCTTTCCACGGCCGGAGTGGTCACCCGCCAGATGCAGCAACTGGAAGGCATCCGCCATTTCCTCACCGGCCGTTTGCTGTTTGCCGGCATGGATGCCCTGGCCCTGGTGATCTTCCTGCCCCTACTGTTCACCTACTCCTTCAAGCTGGCGCTGATCGTACTGGGATTCGCTCTCATCATCGCCCTCATCATCACCATTTTGCTACCCACTTTCCGCAAACGTCTGGACCGGCTCAACAGCGCCGAGGGCGTCCGCCAGGCGCTATTGGTGGAGACCATCCACGGCATGCGGACGGTCAAGGCCCTGGCCATCGAACCGGTGCAGCGCAAGGCCTGGGACCAGTTGTCGGCGGAAGCCATCAACGCCCATTTCCAAGTCGGCAAGCTGTCGATTGCCGGCAACCTGGCCACCGAATTCCTGGGCAAGCTGATGCCGGTGGTCATCGTCTTCATCGGAGCCCAGAGCATCTTCGATCAGACCATGAGCGTCGGGGTGCTGATTGCCTTTCAGATGCTGTCGGGACGAGTGATCAACCCGTTGATCCAGATCGTGAGCCTGATCAACGAATATCAGCAGACGGCCGTATCCGTGCGCATGCTGGCGGAGATCATGAACCGGCCACCGGAAGGACGGATCGGCGCCGGCGGCCTGCGCCCCCTGTTGAAAGGACAGATCAGCTTCGAGGAGGTCACCTTCCGCTACCCTGGCGCCAGCGTCAATGCCCTGGACCGGACCAGCTTCACGATTCCGGCGGGCGCCGTCGTGGGTGTCGTGGGACGCAGTGGTTCAGGAAAAACCACCCTGACCAAGCTGATCCAGGGCCTCTACCCGGTGCAGGAAGGCCTCGTCCGCTTTGACGGCATCGATGCCCGGGAAATCGACCTGTCTCATCTCCGCCGCCAGATCGGGGTGGTCCTGCAGGAGAATTTTCTTTTCCGCGGCAGCATTCGCGACAATCTCACCATCACCAAGCCCGATGCCACCATCGAGGAAATCGTCGCCGCCGCCCAGGCAGCCGGGGCCGACGAATTCATCGAACGAATGCCGCAAGGATACGACACGCTGCTGGAGGAGAACGCATCGAATCTGAGTGGCGGGCAGAAGCAGCGTCTGTCAATCGCCCGTTCCCTGCTGGCCAGGCCCAACATTCTGATTCTCGACGAGGCCGCCAGCGCCCTCGACCCGGAGAGCGAAGCGATTTTCATCCGAAATCTCTCCCGGATCGCCGTCGGCAGAACGGTGATCATGATCTCCCACCGATTGTCCACCCTGATCAACGCCGATGTGGTTCTGGTCATGCAAAATGGCCGCTTGTCGGATTGGGGCACGCACACACAACTGCTCTTCCGCTGTGAGACCTACCAGCATCTATGGAACCAACAGACAGGCCATCTTTGATCCGCCGGCTGTGGTCCCGGCAGACGCCTGATCAGCCGGCTCTGGATTTCCTGCCTGATGCGGACGAAATCGAGCGGCGGCCACTGCCCCGTTCGGCCAGTTTCACCCTGCACCTCCTCGCTCTGGCATTGCTTGTCTTCCTCCTGCTGGCGACCTTCTCGGACATCGACCTGGTGATCACCGCCCGTGGAAGATTGATCACCCCGCTGCCGAATATCGTGCTGCAACCGCTGGACACCGCCATCATCCAGCAGATCAATGTCAAGCCCGGGCAGATCGTGAAAAAGGGGGAGCAGCTCGCCACCCTTGACCCGACCTTTACCGAAGCGGATGAAACCCAGTTGAGAACTCGCCTGGGCAGCCTCGATAACGAACGTGCCAGACTGGAAGCGGAACTGTCGGGCAAAACCGTCACTGCCGATGCCTTGGCCAGTGATGACAAAAAGATCCAGGGCCGCCTGGCCGACGAAAGACAGGCCAGCTATCTCGCCCAGATGCGACGACTGGATGAAAATATCGCCCGCATCCGGGCGTCCCTGGAAACCAACCGCCGCGACCAGACCGCGATGAACTCCCGCGTCCAGGTACTCCGGGAAATGGTCGCCATGCTCGAACCCCTGGTGGCCCAGCAATATGCGGTGCGCGCCCGCCTGCTGGACGCCCAGGACCGCCTGCTCGAAGCGGAGCGAGGCGCCCAGATGGCCCGCAGTCGGGAGCAGGAACTCCAGAAGGAACGGACTGGACTGGAAGCCGAACGTCTGTCCTTCCAGACCGGCTGGCGACAAAAAATCATGGAGGAACTTCTCGCCCTGTCCCGTGAGCGGGATTCGGTCAACGAGCAGTTGCAGAAGGCGGACAAACGTCACCAGTTGGTCATCCTGACCGCACCCTCCGACGCCGTGGTGCTGGAGGTCGCCAAGCTCTCCGCCGGTTCCGTCGCCAAGGCAGCCGAAGCCTTGTTCACCCTGGTTCCCCTGGGAGAGAGCCTGGAGGCTGAGGTCCAGATCGAATCGGCGGATGTGGGTTATGTCAAACTCGGCGACCGGGTGCACATGAAGGTGGATGCCTATCCCTTCCAGTTGCACGGTGCCCTGGATGGCGAACTGCGCACGATCAGCGAAGATGCCTTTCGTCGCGAGAACGTCGCTGTTGGTGGCAGCGAGGCCTACTACCTGGGCCGTATCCGCTTGACCACGACCCAGCTCAACCGGTTTCCAAAACACGCTCGCCTGCTTCCCGGCATGACCATCAGCGCCGAGATCACGGTGGGCAAACGCTCGGTGATTTCCTATTTGTTATGGCCGTTGATCAAGGCACTCGATGAATCGGTCCGCGAACCGTAAGGGATATTCCGGGAGAGTGCATCTTCGCGAAACCTGCGCATACGATCTCTCATTCAGATCAGAAGAAAGTCACCATGCTCGAGTGTGGGATGAGTGGAAAGACCCAACACCGCAATTTCCACCGCTGCACCCTTGCCGCTGCCATCGGCATCGTAGTACAGGGATCCTGTGCTCGTGTTATAGATTACCCGGTCATCCGCATCGTGCCCCTTGACCGCATCGGCAGCCGCCCAGAACTGCGCTTCGCCCAAGACGCCGGTCGTCTTTCCCAGTCCCTTGAACACCAGCAGGCTGAGTTCGATATGGTCTGCTCCTGACTCGAAATCGACGAGCACATCCCGGTTGTTGGCAGCATTCGCTGCGGTGTTGAGCACGAAATGATCTTCGCCCTCGCCGCCGGTCAGGGTATCGTTACCCAGGCCTCCGAACAGCGTGTCGTTGCCGCTGCCACCGAACAGCTGATCGGCGCCACCGCCGCCTTCGATCCGGTCAGCAAATTCCGTTCCCGTCAAGATGTTGGCACCGGCATTGCCGACCAGGGTGATGGCGTTGACCAATGCCGAGGCATCGGCATTGAGTGCTGCCGAACCCGTGCTCGTGGCCACCGCGCCGGTACCAGTGCCCAGGACCACCCGCTCGATGCCCGTATCGCCCGCAAACAGTGTCAGGGTACTGGCAGTGGTGGCTGCAAAACGCACTTCGTCAACGCCGGAGCTACCAGTATCCGCAATCTCGGCGGCAGTATGAGCGGCGGCGAGACCGATCAGGTAGATATCGGAACCCTCCTCACCATCCATCAGGTCGATACCGGCCTGGCCGTTCAGCAGGTCGTTGCCGCTGCCGCCATCCATCTGGTCAGCGAAGGCCGTTCCGGTCAGGATGTTCGCACCAGCATTGCCAATCATGGTGATGGCGTTGCTCAACGGCGACGCATCGACATTGAGTGCGACGGTACCCTCACTGTTCGCCACCGCGTCGGTGCCCGTACCAATCACCACCCGCTCGATGCCCGTATCGCCGGCATACAGCTTCAGGGTGCCGGCACCGGTGGCCGTGAAACGCACTTCATCAACTCCGGTGCTGCCGGTATCGGCGATCTCGGCCGACGAATGCTCGGCAGGTAGTCCAAACAGGTAAAGGTCGGAACCCTCACCACCATTCAGGCTATCGACTCCGCCCAGACCATTCAGGACATTATTACCACTGTTGCCGGTTATGATGTTGGCGAGCGTATTGCCCGTTCCCATGAGATTGGCCGTCCCGGTCAGTTCGAGCTTTTCGACATTGGCTCCCAGGGTCCAGGAGACCGATGCTTTTACCAGATCCTTGCCGTCCGCGGCGCTGCTTTCGATAACGACATCGGAGACGTTATCCACCAGGTAGATGTCGTCGCCCTTCCCACCGGCGAGCTGGTCCATGCCAGCACCACCGTCAAGCAAGTCGTTGCCCATTCCGGCGTTCAGCGTATCGTTGCCGCCAAGACCATACAAGGAGTCATTTCCTGCCGTGCCGGTAAGGACATTGACCGTATCATCGCCTTCGATCGTCAACCCGGAACAGGGAACCGCACTGATCAGGTAACTGCCGGTGGACTGGGCGCGATCCTTGGCGGCCAGGTAATAGGTTCCGCCGGCTGTCGGCGTATAAATGATCTGCGAATCGGTGGTTGACAGGCCGGCATTATCATTCTGCGTAATGACTGCCAATTTGGAGGAATACAGCTCAAGGTAGGGATCGAGACTCCCGCTGACCCGGGCCAGTTTGAAGATATAGCTGTTGTTGGCCTTCAGGGTGACCTTGAAGAGGTCGCCGTCGGACGCCTGCTCAATGACGCCGGATACGGCCGCACCCCCGACGGTAATCGCTCCGCGCGTATTCGTCGTCATGGGATAGTCGTCCGGAACGGCAGTGACGTCATCGTTGCGGATCGTGCCCGCCGCACTTGCCGTACCCAGCACCAGTCCTGAAGAGGGGTTGCTCAGGCTGAGGGTAAAACCCTCGTCAGACTCGACGACCGTGTCCCCGACGACCAGCACCTGGATCGTTTTCGTCGTTTCGCCGGGCTGAAAGGTGACGACACCGGAAGTGGCCCCGGTAAAGTCGGAAGAAGTGGCTGGGGATGCACCGGAGCCGTCCAGCCTCCAGTCCACGGTTTGCGTGGTCTCGCTCGCTTTGCTGAGGCTGACATTGAAAACGTAGGCCGTGGATCCACTATTGCCTTCGGCGATCGAAGCCGCGCCAGCAGCGATCGATACCTGCACCGATCCAGGATCAGGGTCAGATGACGCATCTGCCGACAACTCGCTGGCGGACTTGGTCACATTCGAGAAAACAAAAGTTTCGACATTCTTGATCAAGTCGGAACCGGAGCCGCTACTCGCAAAGGTGAAGCCCTGATTGATGGTATAAGAGAACGTATACTCCGAAAAAGTACCGGCAAACACCACCGTATCATTGCCGCCCCCACCGTCGAGGGCATCGTTGCCGGCTCCCGCCACGAGCGTGTCGTCGCCCGCCCCTCCAGTCAATGAATCGTTTCCGGAACCACCGTCGAGATAATTATTCAGGGAATTGCCGGTAATCGTATCGGCACCGGCGCCACCAATCGCGTTTTCGATATTGCAGGTATACGCGATGGCGATGTTGTAGGTCATGCTGTTGCATGAGGAATAGGCGCCAGGCGCAAGATCGATCAGGCTCGGCGTTGACCATCCGCTCAGGTTGAGCGTATCGGTTCCAGCGGAGTCATAAATCGTCAGGATCGGATGAAGGTTGACCGAGAAATTGTAGATTGCGGACAGGGTACCGAAATCGCTGCTGCCAAATCCGTAGGTGGTATCCTCTGTGCGGGTCGTGGTTTCGGCACCGTACATGCTCTGCATGGCCATGATGTCATTGAGCATCGGCGTCTGCGGCGAATACAGCTTCCCGTCCGCACCGACCCAGTCGGCCCAGGCCACCAGGCCCACCCCACTGGATGAGCCCGAACCCCAATTGGGACCAAAGTAGGACATCACCGAATAGACACCACTGTCCTGGTAGCTCGAGGGTGTCCAGGAACCCCCGCCATTGTAGTCGCCCATGTGATCCAGCCCGAAAGCATGGCCGATCTCATGCACGTAGCTCAGAAACGAATGCGCGCCCACCTGGGGGTTCATCAGGTCGGAGTAGGCACGACTGAACCACACGCTGCCAGTCGTCGGGAAGTAGGCATGTGCGTACTCAACGCCAGTGGACGAAGTCCCGAATTCGATATTGGACGAACCAGACGTGACCTTGGCCAGATCCGGGGTGATGAGATCATCCCAGGTCTGCAGCGCAAGTGTGGCGGCCGCCTGCTGGACGGAATTCAACCCCTGAAATCCGGCCTGTTCCTGACTACCGTAGAGGCCGCTCGATGAGGTCGGGAAGGCGTAGGTGACTGTGCTTCCGGACCAATGAGAACCGGAATCAAGCTGCGCAAGAATTTGCTGCTGTGTCCAGGATGCGAGTGCCACGTAACCAGCCCTTCATTTAAGAAGGCGGCAAGGTCGAGGGCAAGCAGAAATTGAACAGCAGAAATCGCTGAATCTATGCAACCCGGCCACCCTTCCTGACGATCAGGTTAGGGCCCTCGGCTTTGCGTCCGGAGATTTCTCCCCGTTTGCCTTTGGATAAGATGTGGCGAATAATACACGTGACGATTGTTTTGTCAAGAACTTATTCGGCAAAGTATAGGGAGGAACATGCCCAAAGCACCCGTTAACCCGCAAAAGAATGCGGTCGCTCTTGCCTATAGCCAAACCGACACCGCACCTCGCGTGGTAGCCAGAGGGCGGGGCTTGGTGGCCGAGCAGATCATCGCGCGGGCGCGTGAGCACGGCATTTATGTTCATGAATCAGCCGAACTGGTGTCCCTACTAATGCAGGTCGATCTCGACCAGCACATCCCGCCGCAGCTCTATCTGGCAGTGGCCGAACTGCTGGCATGGCTCTACCGGCTGGAAAATGGCCAGACAATGTCACCGCCGCCACGCCTCCCGGCTGCGGCTGAAGCGACACTGAAGCCATGAGCCCACCCTTGTCTGCGTCGTTCATTACCTCGCTTACGGTTTTGCTTTAAACTGCCTGTTCCAGCCGATTCCGGGAAGGACAATGGAAAACACGGATGTTCAAGCACAACAACAGGCACCGCTGCAATTCGAAATAGAACAACCTAAAGAATATGGTCAATACCTGTTGCATTCCAAAGTCGAGATTGCCGCGATCCTTCGCGCCCTGATGCAGAAAAGGGCCTTGATCAGCGCCTACTTCAACAAAAACAGGTCTTTCCTGCTGACCGCGGTGCTGGCCGTGGACACGGCGGCTGGCAAACTGGTTCTCGATTATGGTCGAGAGAACGAGACCAACCGCCTGGCCTTGCTGGCGGAACAATTCTTGCTGACCGCTGCGGTCGACAAGGTGAAGGTGCAATTCACCCTGGGTAAACTCTCGGAGACGCAGCATGCTGGGCTGCCTGCCTTCAGCGCTGCGCTACCCGACAAGCTGTTGAGACTACAGCGGCGCGAGTGTTTCCGCCTCTCGACGCCGATCACTAAACCGGTCAAATGCACCGCTACGATCAGGCGCGAAGATGGAAGCACCTGCCTGCTCGAAGCACCATTGCTGGATATCAGTGGCGGCGGGATCGGGCTGATGGCGCCGCCGAGTCTGGCTGCCCTGCTGCAGCGCGGCGCCATCATGAGCGATTGCAAGGTCAGTCTGCCTGATGAGGGTCTCCTGGTTGCCAGTCTGTGCGTACGCAACAAACTGGACTCGACGACCAGGGGGGGGTCCCACTACGTTCGTATCGGCTGCGAGTTCATCGCCTTGCCCGGTGCCAGGATGAACATGCTGCAACGCTATATCAACCGCATTGAGCGCGAGCGCAAGGCACGGCTCAGTGGCATGTCCTAGTGAACGAAGTGCGCGGTATCGAGCTTGTTACGCTACCGGAGGGCGCCAAACCGAAAAGACTCCCCAGCGACCAAGCCCCCCCTGCCAGGACTAATGGTCATGACTTTTCCAGGCACTCACGATCATGAAAGTCATGACCGTTTCCCTCCCTTGCAGGGCGCATTCCGGCTTGCACGCCGGAATCGTTCGAGGGGCGCAGAGCAGGCTCTGCGAATTCCCCCTCTCACCCCCCGCCCCCTCCCCCACGAGTGGGGAGGGGAGATTCGTGCGTCGCTGACGCGACTTTCACATTAAAAGCCAATCCGCAGCAACGCGAAGGCGGCGAGCAAGGTTCCCAGCATCGCCAGCCCGTAGCAGATCAGCTTGGCACCGGTACCAGCGTGTATACCGATATCGTGCAGGCTGTGATAGATCCGGTGCGCGGCGTGCCAGAGGAATAGCGCGATGATCGCAAAGATGAAGCCCTTACCGATTATATTCTGGGCGAAAGCGAGCATGCGCGGGTAGCTCATGGTGTCCGGCGGCAACAGCCAGGCGAGTGGCACGGCAAGACCAGTGATGAATACCAGCATCGGACCCAGCAGCGCCGAGAGCATGCCGCCGGCACCGAACAGCGCCCAGAAGATTGGGGCGTTAGAACGTTTCAGCGTTGGTTTCATCGTGCCATCCCCCATACCAGAGCAAGCAAACCAAGACAGGCAGCGCTAGCGACCGCCAACCCGCTGCCGGTAATGGCGCAGGCTGAAAGCCGTTGGCCTCCGACTACCACTGGCGGCATCGTCCGCGGCATGATCTTGAACCAGGTGTAAGTGTGATAAGTCAGCGCAATCAGTGCAAGGACGTGAAAACCGATGTAAAACGGGCTCTTCAGGGCCGCCAGCCAAGCATTCCAGGCGGCTTCACCCTGCGACAGGTGCAGCAGCCCGTTGAGCAGAATACCGGCATAGGCAGCGACGAAGAGGGCTGTTCCCTCGTGAATCATGTACTCGACGAAGTACGGATTCCTCCGCCACCAGCCATCCATCGAGCGCACATAGGGACGACGCTTGTTCACTTGGCACCTCC
>WBZL01004448.1_pt1 | contig 12131 bp, 9 predicted proteins | sample 5204291 | NCBI WGS metagenome assembly WBZL01 (sample SAMN12344345, study PRJNA552823) | activated sludge metagenome | biome: Activated sludge suspended growth; feature: Nitrification reactor; material: Wastewater; isolation source: activated sludge from nitrification reactor of wastewater treatment...
CGATCGCGCCACGGGCCTGCTGCGCGAGGAGGTGGTCGAGGAGGGCGAGGGCGACGAGCTCCAGCGCCAGATCATCCTCTACGAGGACTACCGCGACGTGGGCGGGATCCAGGTCCCCTACCTCATCCGCGTGGAGAACCAGGTCGGCGACCAGCAGCAGGTGGTCGAGTTCGTCACCCAGAAGGTCGATCACCTCCCCGTGCAGCCGTCGCAGTTCGCCCTGCCCGAGCTGCCCGCGCCCGAGCCCGTGGTCGACCCGCTGCTCGGCAAGCTGCGCGCGGCCGAGCTCGCGGCCCAGGCCGAGCCCGACGACGCCAGCGCGCAGCTCCAGCTCGCTCGCATCGCCTGGGCCGCCGCGCGCTTCGATACCGTGCTCACGGCCGCCAAGGCGGCGCTCGCCCTGTCCCCGGGCGATCCCGAGGCGCTCGTGCTGCTCGCCCGCAGCCACGTGCTGCGCGGCGAGCTCAAGGAGGGCCAGGCCGCGCTGCGCAAGACCGCCGGCGTGCTCAAGCCCGAGCTGGTGGCCCGCGAGGAGGCCTGGATCCACTACCGCCGCCACGACTTCCCCAAGCTCGCCAAGGCGCTCGACGTGGGCGGCAGCCCGGTGCTCGCCGGCCGCTTCCGCAGCTTCGTGGGCAAGCCGCTGCAGGTCTCCCAGCCCAAGGGCACCTGCGTCACCAGCGTGCCCCTGACGGCGATCGAGCCGCTCGCGGTCGTCGAGATCACGGTCGACGGCGAGCCGGTCTCCGCCATCGTCGACACCGGCGCCTCCGACCTCATCCTCTCGCAGAAGTTCGCCGCCGCGCGCGGCATCTCGGTGCGCCCGCTGGGCCAGGCGCCCGTCGGCACCCCCACGGTGGGCTTCGGCCAGGCCGAGGTGGTGACCCTGGGCGACGTGACCATCGCCCACGTCCCCGTCGACGTGTTCGACGACCGCGCCATGGCCGACATGGCGGGCGACGCCCTCCCCGACGTCAAGGCGGTGGTGGGCATCAACCTCCTGGCGGAGCTGCAGGTCACCCTCGACGTGCCCGGCCGGGTGCTCGAGCTCGTGAGCCCCAAGTGCAAGGCCGAGCGCGAGGCTCGGCGCGTGGGCGCGACGGTGCCGTTTTGGCAGCACGAGACCCACTACGTCTACGTGGCGGCGCAGATGAACGGCGCCGAGGGCCTCTACCTCGTCAATACCGGCATGCGCGGCGCCGACCTCACCGCCACGCAGCCCGCCTTCGCCTTCGCCGGCGTGGGAGCGCCCGTGATGCGCGAGGACGAGGCCCCCATGGCCACCATCGCGTCGTTCGTGCTCGGGTCGGCCCCGCCGCTCGAGGGCCTGCAGGCGGCCTACGGCTTCTTCGAGCAGACCCAGAGCGCCGACGGCTTCCGCCTCGACGGCATGATCGGCCTGGGCGTGATGGGCAAGCGACGCTTCACCATCGACTTCGACACCCGCCGCATCTACGTCGCCCCCGAGGCCTCGCCCGCCGCCGCGGCCAAGCCCGCCGCGCCCAAGCCCGCCGCCGCGGCCAAGCCCGCCGCCGCGGCCAAGCCCGCCGCGCCCAAGCCCGCCACGCCCAAGCCATGAGCACCTCGTCGCCCGCGCTCGTCTATCGCGCCGCCCACGGCGTGCTCGAGGGCGCGTGGGTCGACGCCCCGTGGCTGGCGGTGGACGGCCTGGGTACCGTCGTCGCCACCGGTCATGCCGGCGACGCCACCACCCCGCCCGCCGACGTCGTCACGCGCGACCTCGGCCCGGTGGCGCTGCTGCCCGGCATGGTCAACGCGCACAGCCACGCGTTCCAGCGGGCAATCCGCGGCGCCACCCACCGCCGCGGCGCCAGCGACCCCAGCACGTTCTGGAGCTGGCGCGAGGCCATGTACCGCAGCGCCGACGGCCTGACCCCCGAGGGCATCTACGCCGTCACCCGCCAGGCCTACGCCGAGATGCTGGCCGCGGGCATCACGTGCGTGGGCGAGTTCCACTACCTGCACCACCAGCCCGGCGGGCGCCCCTACGACGACCCCAACGAGCTGACCTTCCAGGTGCTGCGGGCCGCCGCCGACGTGGGCATCCGCGTGGTGATGCTCGAGGTGCTCTACCTGCGCGGCGGCCACGGCCGCCCGCCGCTGCCCGAGCAGCGCCGCTTCTGCGACCCCGACGTCGACGCCTACCTCCGCCGCGTGGACGACCTGCGCACCCGCGGCGTGGAGCTGGGCCTGGCGCCCCACAGCGTGCGCGCCGTGCCGCGCCCCGCCCTCGAGGCCGTGGCTCGCTACGCGCATGCGCACGGGCTGCCCGTGCACACGCACCTGTCCGAGCAGCCCCGCGAGAACATCGAGTGCCACGCCGAGCACGGGGCGACCCCGGCCGACGTGTTCGCCGACGCCGGCTTCTGCGAGCGCCCGCGCGCGTTCACGGCCGTGCACGGCGTGCACACCACCGCGTCCGATCACCGGCGCCTGGCGGGCCAGCACGTGTGCGCCTGCCCCACCACCGAGGCCGACCTGGGCGACGGCATCGTGCCCGCCGTGGAGCTGCGCGAGGCCGGCGTGGAGCCGTGCCTGGGCAGCGACAGCAACGCCGTCATCGACCTCGTGCAGGAGGCACGCCTGCTCGAGATGCACGAGCGCCTGCGCGGCCAGGCGCGCCTGCGCCTGTGCGACGGCTATGGTGCGCTCGGCCCGGTGCTGCTGCGCGCGGCCACCGAGGGCGGCGCCTCGTCGCTCGGCCGGACCGATCGCTCGGGGCGCCTGGGCGCCGGCCGCCCCTTCGACGCGGTCTCGGTCGGCATCGACGCGCCGTTCTTCCGTGGCGTGGCCCCGCGGCACCTGCTCGACGCCCTCATGAGCGCGGGTACGGCCGCGACGATCCGCCACGTGTTCGTGGGGGGCGTGGAGCGAAGCCATGGCCCCTAGCCGCGCGGAGCCTGGCCGGGCGAGCCCCCGTCGCGGGCTCGCCCCAGCCGGGGCCGCGTGCCTGCTGCTCGCCCTCGGGCCGGCCTGCACCAGGCTCACCGACCAGCGCGTCCGGCAGGCCTGGGGCGGCGCGGGCAAGACCGCGGGCGCTGGAACCGCAGGGCCGGTCGCTCCCGGGGACGACCCCAGGGGCGAGGACGGCCCCGCCCCCGTGCGCGTGGGGTGGGACCGCGTCGACGAGATCCTCGACGGTGCCCTCGCCGAGGCCAACCTGGGCACCGATGACGAGGTCATGGCGCGCCTCGCGGAGCGCTGGTGCAGGGTGCAGCCCGAGCCCAAGCCGAGCAACGAGGGGCTCGTGCTCGTGTGCATCCCCAACCCGCCCGTGCAGGTCGACGGCCACGCGTTCACCCTCGAACTCGGTGGCGAGGGTGTGATAGGTCTCGTGGCGGCCGAGCTGTCCGCCGAGGAGAGCTCGGCGCTGGCCGACGAGGCCCTTCGCCGAACCGAGCGCTGGTGCACCCGCCCGTGGAACGACGTCAGCGACACCGAGCCGTCGCCCGCTGCGGCCACGCGGCTCCACACCTGTCCGACCGAGGGCAGCGCCCTCGTCGTGGTCGCCCGCTTCGTCTCCCCGGCCGGCTCCAACCGCTGGCAGGTCTCGGTGGCGGTGATCGACGCGAGCTAACGCCATGACCGACCTCTCCTCCACCCTTCCTCCCACGAAGCACGGCGGGATCCTCGTCCCGCTCGACCCGTTCCGCGTCAGCCACCTCGCCGCCGTCACCGCCGAGGTGCTGGTCAGCAAGGCGCGCAACATCACCGACGCCAAGCTGGTCCTCACGCGCCACCCACAGTCGCAGCTCGTGCTCGGGCGCATCGAGGGCTCCGTCGTCGGCGACGACCCCACCGCGTTCTGGCGCGAGAACGCCGACATCGTGGTGGCCATGAGCCAGGTGCTGCCGCGCCAGTGCTTCATGTACTACGTGCAGAGCGCCCCGCCGCACGAGCGCCGCGAGGCGTTCCTCGTGGCGCAGCGCGGCCAGGTGCTCGCCGCCGACGAGGGCTCCGCCGACCGCCAGACCCCCGGCTCCGAGCACTGGCCGGTGGCCAAGCTCTGCGAGCAGCTGCGGCTGCCCTTCGACGACCTGGCGCGCGGCTTCGCGGGCGGCCCCTCGGTCGCCATCGAGCTGCTCGAGCCCGGCGTGGACGACCAGGCGATGCTCATGGTGCTCGCGGGGCAGGCCCCCGGCGAGGGCCCGGCCGAGCCCGCCGCTGCGGCGCCGGGCGACGCCAAGGCCAGCGCCCAGGCGCGCCCCCCCGCCGCGGGCGCGCCCGCGGCCGCCCCCGCCAAGCCCAAGCTCACGGTCTCCGAGGACCTCAAGCGCCGCGAGACCGAGCGGGCCGCCGAGCAGGCCGAGCACCAGCGCCGCGCCGCCGCCATCGAGTCCGACGTGCCCTACGCCGTGGACGCGCTGGGCATCGTCAGCTGCCCCCGCGCCGAGCTGTCCGAGCCCGAGCTGCTCGCTCCGTTCCTCTCGAGCAAGATCACGGGCGACCTCCCGCCCGGCCTGCCCCGCGAGCTGGCCGACGGGCTCCAGGGCAAGCGCTGCGACATCGCGCTGCGCGTGGACTTCTTGAGCGAGGTCTTCGTGGAGACCGCCCCGCTGTCGCGCGCCATGCTCGAGGAGCGCGCCGAGGTGCGATCGATCGGCGGCCGCGAGCTGCGGGTGCTCGAGGTGCTCGCGCCGCGCCTGGGCTACGGCAGCCTCGTCACCACCGGCAAGGCCCCGCACGTGTTCGTGTCGCGCAAGCCCGACATGGCGCTGCCCGAGTCGCTGGTGCTCGACCTGCTCGGCTGATCGCACCGCCGCGAGGGCGACCGGCTCGGCCGCCCTCGCCCCGGCTCACGCGAGCTGCACGTCGGTGTCGAACTCGCGGGTCACCGTCTTCTGCTCGAGGTCGACCATGAACACCCGCGCCTTGCCCTGGTGCCCGTCGAACTCGGTGAGCAGCCAGATCTCCACCGCCCACGTCGCGGTGTTGGCCAGGCACGGCGGCGCCCAGCCGATCACCACCGGGCCGCCCAGCCCCTCGCCCGAGCGCGACGCCGCGGCGCGCTGGTAGCTCGGCGTGCTCTTGACCGTCTCGACCGCCAGGTCGGCCACCGCCGCGCGCACCTGCTTGCGCCACGTGCTCATGAAGCGGAAGTCCTCGATCTCGATCGAGCCCGGGGTCATGAGCGCCACGTAGCTCTCGCTCGCGTCGAGGTCGCCGTAGTCGGGCACGTCGAACTCGGGGTAGAGGTTGCCCTCGGCGATCTCCTCGTCGCGGTCCTCGATGAGCGCATCGAGCCGCTCGAGGTCGGCCTGGCGATAGCAGGCGAGGACGCGCAGCAGCGCGTACTTGCTGGGGATCTGGTGGTCCCAGTCGAGCACCGCCCGCACGCCCGCGAAGGCGTTCTCGCCGAACGCCACCACGTCGGGGATGGTCTCGGCGAGCTGGTCGAGCTGCGCCTGCGTGGGGGCCTTGCCCTGGTCTTGGATCCGCACGTGCACCTTGAGCTCGTGGCGCAAGACGTGGCGGACCCGCTCGGCATCGCGTTCGCGCTGGCTGCTCACCGGTCGCAGGCTGCCTTCCTCGGCTCGTTGGCCGCGCCTTGGTGGGGCACCACCCGGCGGAGGGCGTCGATGATCGTCGCCATCCGGTCGGGCGCGAGCTTGAGGCTCGCGGGATGAACGATGAGCCGGCTGGTGACGTGCATGATCGTCTCGACCTCGACCAGGCGATTCTGCCGAAGCGTCTCCCCGCTCTCCACCAGATCCACGATCTGATCGGCGAGGCCCGTGATGGCCCCGAGCTCCACCGAGCCGTAAAGCGGGATGATCTCGGGTGAAATTCCCTTGGAGCGATAGTGGCGGCGCGCCAGGTTGGGGTACTTGGTGGCCACGCGCAGCGCCATGCCGCGGCGAAGACGCGCCGGGCGATCGGCGGGCTCGGCCACTGCCAGCCGGCACGTCCCGATGCCCAGGTCGACCGGCTCGTAGAGATCGTGGGCCTGCTCGAGCAGCGTGTCCGACCCCGCGATGCCCAGCGCCGCCACCCCGTGCTCCACGTACGTGGGCACGTCGCTCGGCTTGACGAGCAGCACGCGCCAGCCCCCGTGGCCGTCGCCCGGCAGCTCGAGCGTCAGCCGTCGATCGTCGCCCGCGAGCCCCACCGCGCCGGTGTCCACCCCGGCCGCGCGCAGCAACGCCAGGGCCGGCGCGAGGATGCGCCCCTTGGGCAGGGCCAGGGTCAGCACCTCGCTGAGCACGTGCTCCCTTCTACTATTGTTGGCGGCCGCGTTCTAGGGCGCCGTCAGCCGGGGGCGCCCTGGAAGCGCTCGATCCGGGCTCCGACCGGGCGCAGGCGCTTCTCGATGGCCTCGTAGCCCCGGTCGAGGTGGTACACCCGCCGCACCTCCGTGGCCCCCTCGGCCACCAGCCCCGCCAGGACCAGCGAGGCCGACGCCCGCAGGTCGGTGGCCATGACGGTGGCCCCCGACAGCCGCGTCGGCCCGCGCACCACCGCCGCGTGGCCGTTGACGTGGATGTCGGCGCCCATGCGCCCGAGCTCGGGCACGTGCATGAAGCGGTTCTCGAAGATGGTCTCGGTGATGAGGCTCTGCCCCTGCGCCTGCGTGGCGAGCACCATCAGCTGGGCCTGCATGTCGGTGGGGAAGCCCGGGTACGGCCGCGTGGTCGCGTCGATGGGGCGCAGCGCCTCGGGGCCCTTGATGCGCAGGCCCTCGGCCTCCACCTCGCACGTCACCCCCGCCTCTTGCAGCTTGGCGATCACCGCGTGCATGTCGTCGACCGGGGCGTCGCGCAGCAGCACGTCGCCGCGGGTGATGGCCGCCGCCACCGCCATCGTGCCCGCCTCGATGCGATCGGGCACCACCGCGTGGTCGATGCCCGACAGCGAGGTCACCCCCTCGATCTCGATCACCGTGGTCCCGGCCCCGCTCACCTTGGCCCCCATCTTGTTGAGGAAGCGCGCCAGCTCCTGCACCTCGGGCTCGCGCGCCGCGTTCTCGAGCCGCGAGGTGCCACGCGCCAGCACGGCCGCCATCATCACGTTCTGCGTGCCGCCCACGGTGGCCATGTCGAACATCACGTGGGCCCCGTGGAGCTGCTTGGCCCGCAGCTCCACGTAGCCGTGCGACAGCTCGATCTCGGCCCCGAGCGCCGCCAGCCCCTTGAGGTGCTGGTCGATCGGCCGCGCCCCGATCGCGCAGCCGCCCGGCAGCGACACGCGGGCGCGGCCGTAGCGGCCCAGCAACGGCCCCATCACCGTCACCGACGCGCGCATCGTCTTGACCAGGTCGTAGGGCGCCTCGAGGCTGCCCTTGGCCACGCCCGCCGGATCGATCGAGAGCGTGCGATCGCCCCCCACCTGGCAGCCCAGCCGCTCGAGCAGCCGGCCCATCGTGCGCACGTCGGAGAGCCGCGGCACGTGGCGCAGCGTGGTCTTGCCGTCGCCCAGGAGCGCCGCGCACTGGATGAGCAGCGCCGCGTTCTTGGCCCCGTTGATGCGGATCTCGCCCTCGAGTCGCTCGCCGCCGTGGATGACGATCTTGTCCATGCTCGCTGCCCTTCCTGCCGCGGTCGAGCCTCGGCTCGCCGCACGACGCCCGCTGGTGCCTCGCTCATTCCGGCGCGGGTGCGCGGCCTCCCGCCGCCCCGTCGCCCCCCGGCCCGACCCCTTGCTCGGGCCACGCCGGCTCGCCGCCGCCGCCCGGCGCAGCCCCCTGATCGGGCCACGCCGGCTCGTCGTCGCCGTCCGACTGGCGCAGGTCGTCGGCGTGCGCCAGCCGCTCGCGCAGCGCCGCCTCCTCCTCGACGAGCGCCGCGGGCCGCTCCCAGCCCGCCGCCGCGAGGCTGCCCGGGCACCCGTCGATCGCCTCGATCGTCCACGTGCGCACGACGGGCGCGAACCCTCCGCTCGCCACCGGCTGCGGGAAGCGGTGATCGACCACCGTCTGCGACCACACCGGCCGCCCGTGCTCCACCGACACCAGCGTGCTGCGCTCGGTGTGGATGCCCTGCCCCGCCGGGTGGCCGTCGGACCAGCGGCTCGTGATCCACGCGTAGAGCTCTCCGTCCCGCACGTAGAGGCCCGCGAGCTGCTCCTGCCACGGCGCCGTCACGCACGTGCGCGCGTGCTCGGTGGCCCCGCCGCCGCCCGTCTCGGGGCTCACGCACGGCGAGCGGGCGCACTTGCCCTGCACCGGCAGGCCGCTCCAGCGCTCGCCCACCGCCACCAGCCGCCCCGGCAGCCGCGGCCAGCCCAGCGTCAGCGCGTCTTCCATGGGATCCCACGAGCGCGGCAGGCAGGCCGCCGTGGGCGCGGCCGGGCCCGCCTGCTCGACCGACAGGGCCACGGATCGGCTCGCCCCCACCCGCTCGGCCCGCACGCCGCGGTAGTAGAGCAGCAGCGGCACCACCACGCCGGCCGGGATCGGCCCGGGCTCGAGCGGCGGCAGCACCTCGGGCGGCCGCCGCTTGGCCCCGACCTCGGGCAGGGACCGCGTGGGCGGGTCTTGCACGCGCATGGGCGAGTACCGAGGGTGGCGGCCCAGCACCAGGCTCGACGTGCCGTCGGCCTCGAAGCGCAGATCGGGCTCGTACGCCGTGGTGATGCGATACGCGTGCGGGCACGGCTCGGGCGGCGGCTGCCAGCCCAGCGTCACCGAAGGCAGCTCGGCCGGCGCCAGATCGATCCCATACGGCGCCATCGCACGGTCGACCGCGTGCTCCTCGAGCTGGCTGCCCGCCGCCGCCCCCCCGCACGCCGACGACGGCAGCGCCGCCCCGAGCAGCAGGGCACGAGCCAAGCCGCCGGTGCGGGCCCTCGACATCGCGCGCAACGATGCCAGCGCAGGGCGACCCGAGCAACAAGGGCCCCCCGCCCGCGTGCGAGCCGGCGTGCGCGAGGGCGGCATCGACCCGGCGTCCGCGCCCTATGCGCGCACCCGACTCGCCCACCTACGGGCACGGCGGCTCGGGCTCGATGGCCGCGTAGGGCTCGCCGTCGTAGGGAGGCATGAGGCCGATGAAGTTGTTGAGGATCACGCTGTAGACGATGGCCGCCCGACGAAGGTCCGGGTGACAGCACTCGTAGCTACATTCGAACGGGCTGTGCTCGAACCCATCGACGTGAACCAGCGCCCCGTAGGTGCTGCAGCCCGCGTCGGGAGCATAATCGGCGCTGGGCTCGAGCGCCGCGAGCGTGCTCTCCAGATCGTCGTACGCGCGGTCGGTCAAGAAGCCGCACTTCCCTTCCAGGCCATCGTCGCGCTCGTAGTCGAAGACTAGATCGACTCGTCGATCGGTGCGATAGAGCCGCTCCCCGCTTTGCTCATAGACGAGCTCGCCCGGGACGTCGTCTTCTCCGCCCGCCTGGGGACCGCATGCGAGCTGGAACGCCGCGGTAATCAGCGCGAGGACTGGCGTGCGCATGGCGTTCTCCCTCGTTCGGAGGCGGGCACCCGTCTCATGGATCCCTCGTCGCATCTTCCTAGAATCCCCAGTGCATCCCCACGGGAGCGGCGTCGGGCGGCGTGGGCTCGGGCGCGCCGCAGTCGAAGTCTCGGCTGCCCGGCAGGCAACGCCACACCTGCAGCGTGTCGCCCACCGCATCGAACCAGGCGATGTCGTGGCAGCCGTCGGCGTCGAAGTCGCCCACGTAGGGGCTGTGGTCTGCGTCGAGCGCGAACGCCCTCGCTTCGTGCCCGCCCGCGTCGTCGAAGTACCACACGAAGCTCGGGCCCGTGGACGACGCCGAAGGCCCGCTCGACGTCAGGCCCCAGCTCCGGTGCCAGAAGACGTCGTCGATGCCGTCCCCGTCGAAGTCGCCCACGAACGGACGATAGCCGAAACCGACGCTCTTCTCGACCAAGGCGAAGGAGAGCTGCGTCGCGGTGCTCCGCGAGAGCCAAAGGACGTCCACGATGTCTTGCAGACCGGCCGGGAGGTTGGAGACGCCGTGCCACATGACATCGGCTCGACCGTCGCCGTCGAAGTCGCCGATGGCCGGGACGTGCTCGCCTTGGACGAGCCCGAGCTCGCCCTGCCCCACCCGGCTCGCGTCCTCGAGCGCGAGCAACCCATCGCCAAGGAGCCACGTGGTCACCCTGCGCTCGTGCGGCTCGAGCCACACGATGTCGTCGGGAAAGCCGGCGCCGCGATAGGGAGCCGCCAGTGGATACGCGAAGGCGGGCTGCTGGGCCACGTCGGTCACGGTCGAGAGCTCGCCGCCCGAGGCCACCAACGCCACGTCCTGCCCGTCTCCGGGCTGGTATAGATAGACGATGTCACGATCGAGGTCACTGGCGTCGAAGCGACCGATGACCGGCACCGCGAACGAGCCCTGGGCGTGCTCGAAGGCCGTGGTGGTGATCCCCGAATTGAAGACCGCGAGATCGGTGACGTCGGGCCCAGGGCCGTGCAGATAGAGGTCGAAGCTGGCTGCTCCGCTGGTGAGCTGCAGCGGGACGACCACCTCGCTCTCGTTCGGAAACCAGCCGCCGGGAGGCGGGGGCATCGGAGAGGAATGCGGGAGGGCCTCGTCCACGAACGAGATCCCGTCGAGCCCGACCTGGGGTCGCCAGAGCACGTCGGTCGTGGAGCCTTCGGTGTGCCAGAGGATCTCGGCGCCCTCGCCGAGGACGCCGGAATAGCGGTAACCGAGCGAGGGCGAGCGGGTTTCGAAGCGTGCGCGGGGGGTGTGCTGGAGGAAGAACGCGGAGAGTCGATCGCGAGGCGTGAGGTGGTCGGCGTCGTCCGAGAGCACGCCGTCGCAGGTCTGATCCGGCGTCGTCATGATGGAACGGGCATCGACGGGGGTCAGCGGGCGGGGGTCGGGGATCTCGCAGGGTTGATCGGGCACGCTGCCCTCTTCGTGGTGGAACCCGATGATGTGCCCGAGCTCGTGTCGCAGGAGCGAGAGGAGCGATGTGTCACCGGAGCTCGCGATGATATTGGATCTGATCTGCAGCAAGCGTGGCCGCACTCCCCCGGGCAAGGGTTCGAGCTCGGGGTCGCTCCAAGCTTGGGGGGCCACGTTGGTCTGCCCGTCTGCCGCAGAATCGTACGAGAATACCCCGAAGTATGCCTTCGTTCCCGAGACGCAGTCCGCCTGCACGATGAAGTCTCCATTGCCCGCGGGAATGAAGTGCGGGTCTTGGTCCGGGGTGTCGTCGGCCACGATGTGCACGAAGTTCACCCCCGTGGCCCGCTCCCACTCCGCCATGGTCGCGTGGAGGGCGCGAATCGTCTTGTGGTAGTTGGCTTCGTTCTCCGCATCCTCGCCGGGCATGAAGTTGATGCAGTACGAGAGCTCGAGCTTCCTCGACTCCCCCCAGCGCTCGTGCACGTGCGGCCCCTGGGTCGTGGCGCCGACCGGTCGGGAGTCGGCGCCGAGCGACGACGGTACGGACGAGCCGGCCTGGCTCGCCGACGGATCCAGCGCGAGCGCGGGATCGGCCCGCAGCTCGACGACGCGCAAGATCTCGCCCGGCCGTGAAGCCCACGCCAGGTCGTGGGGCGAGCGGCCAAGGGCGGGCTCGCCGACCCGCTGGCCACACGCCGGCCCATGGGGCCCAGGAGAGTCGTCGTCGGGCATGTCCTCGTCGCCACCCGTGCCCGAGCCTGCGGGATCGTCACCTGGGCACGCCGACGACACGCCTGCGACCCACGTCAGCCCCAACACTCCGAGCGCCCTCCCGAGCTCGCCCCGTAACGCGCGAGGACGACGGGGCACTGCGCCATGCTAGGCTCCCCAGCTCGAGCGTCGCAAGCCGTGCCACGCAGCGCGACGGCTCGTCGAGAACGAGCGCTCTCGACTCCCGGGCGACTCGCGCTCGAGCGCTTCGCTCGAGCCGCGTGCAGCGCGCGGCTCGCGTCGCATCGAGCGCGCGACTCGAATGCGCTCGAGGTCGAGGCCTGCCGGGGCCCGCGGACGCCCTGCGCCGAATCGCGGGAAAGTTGCCTCGGGCCCGCGCTTGGTGGATGGGTGGGGCATGGTTCGTCCTCGCCGTCAACGATTGGGATCGCTGCGTGCCCTCGGTGCAGCCGCGGCTGCCCTCGTGCTCGCAAGCGCGGCTGCGCCGGCCTCGGCCGCCGACAGCCTCGCGATTCCCATCACCGCCCAGATGCGCCAGGAGCTGTTCCCGGTGG
>WBZL01003405.1_pt1 | contig 12125 bp, 11 predicted proteins | sample 5204291 | NCBI WGS metagenome assembly WBZL01 (sample SAMN12344345, study PRJNA552823) | activated sludge metagenome | biome: Activated sludge suspended growth; feature: Nitrification reactor; material: Wastewater; isolation source: activated sludge from nitrification reactor of wastewater...
CAGGGCGTTGTGGATCTGTTCCGCTCCACCGGCCGGGCACCACAGGAGGGCCCCTTCCACGCCGAAGTCCGGGAGGCGAGCAACCTGGCAGCTCACCCCGGCGACCTCGCATGCTGTGTGCATGTAGGGATCGGTGAGGGGGCCGGCCAGCGGCAGGAGGGCCAGGGCACCCTCGCCCGCCAGGAGCAGGAACTCGACGGCGGTGGAGTCGTCGACGACCTTCGCGAGGCGCGGGTTCACGTACTTGCGCACCAGGGCCAGCCATCCCGGTCCCGCGGTCGCTCCGGCTTCGGTGTACAGGCCGTCCTCCGTTCGGAAGATCCGCAGGTCGGCAATGAGCCGTCCCTTGGGCGAGAGCGCGGCCGCATAACACCCCTGCCCCGGCGTCAACGCGGTGACCTCGTTGGTCACCAGTCCGTTGACCACCGTGGCGGCCTGGGCCCCGGTGAACGTGAGCATCGTTCGATCGAGCGCGCGAGCGAGGAGGACAGGCATCAGGACTTTGGTGGGTCGAGCAGCGACTGCAACGACGTGGTGTCCAGCTGGGCAAGGTGTGGGACCCATCCGCGGGCTTCGAGGGCGATGTGGGCGGGTTGTGGCCCCACGGCGATGCAGGGGAACCCGGCGGCGAGCGCTCCCCGAATGCCTGCCGCGCCGTTCTCCAGCGCGACCACGGTGCCGGTGGCGCCGCCGCGGTAGCGACCCAGTCGCCGCGCGGCGGCATGATAGCTCGAGGGGTCGGGTTTGGGAGCCGGCGCGTCCTCTGCCCCGAGGACGAAGGCGAACGCGTGGTCCAGGCGCGCCATCTCCAATATGGCCTCGATGTCCGGGCGGCGCAGTCGTGAGACGACCGCGAGCCGGTGACGCGCGGCCAGACGCTCGAGCGCCGATCGGGCACCGTCCGCCAGCATGGCGCCCCGGGTCAGCGAATGGGCGAAGTGGCGATCGGCGCGCAGCGTAGCCAATTCGAGGTCGGTGGCGTCGACGGTGAGGTGGCGCTCGCGCGCCACCGCCGCGATCGCGGTGGCTGTCGGCCAGCCGGCACACCACTCCCAGTACTCGTCATCGGTCAGGGTAACGCCGTGGATGCCTAACGCGGCGGCCATGGCTTCGCGGCGGGCGGCGAAGGTCTCCACGACGATGCCGTCGAGCTCGATGAGCAGCGCGTCAACACGCATCGGGAGTCGCCGCATAGGACGCATCGAGCAGGTCCACCAGGTGCACCGCGCGCGCCGCGCTCCCGCTCGTGAGCAGGCCTGCCCCGAGGTGCATCTGGCAGCCCGGGTTTGCCGTGACCACGAATGCCGCCCCGGTTTGCGCCACCTGTGCCAGTTTCGTGTCCAGCACGCGCGCCGACGTGGTGGGCTCCACCAGGCTGTAGATCCCGGCGCTTCCACAGCACTGGTCACTGTCGGTGAGCGGGACGAGCCGCAGCCCCGGGATCGCCCGCAAGATCGCCAGCGGAGGTTGGACGACGCGTTGGGCATGCTGCAGGTGGCAGGGCGCGTCCCATGTCACTGCGACCGGGAGTGGGTGGCCCGGTCGTGGTCCCCGGGCAGCCAGCAGCTCGCTGACATCGCGGACGCGGGCGGCAAAGGCTGTCGCGCGTTCCCGCCACAGCGGGTCGCCGGCGAGGAGATGCCCGTAGTCGCGCAGCATGCTGCCACACCCTGCTGCGTTGGTCGCGACCACCTCGGCGCCGCTGGACTCGAAGGCGGTGATGTTGTGGCGGGCGAGGGCCCGTGCGGTCGCGGCGTCACCCGCGTGGGCGTGCAGCGCGCCGCAGCATCGCTGCCCGGGGGCGACGTGGAGTTGGTAGCCGTTGTGCTGCAGCACGCGTTCCGTCGCCCGGTTCGAGTCGGCGCAGAGCCCCTCCATGACGCACCCCGTCAGGAGGGCCACGCCGGGGCCGTCGCCGGGTGCGTCGGGCGTCCAGGGCCGGGCAGGCAGCGCGCGTGTTGTCGAGGCCAGCATGGCGTGCGGAAACCCGATGGTACGGGGGAGGCGCGCGAGGAGACCTGCCAGCCCCGAGTCGCGGAGGACCCGCGCGACGCGGAGGATCAGGGCCAGCAGGCGCGGCCTCGCGAACACCGCCAGGATCGCCCGCGCCCGCGCCGGGAGGGGGCGGTGCCTTACGAGTGTCTCGCGCGTGGCCTCGAGCAGCGCGCCATACGGCACCCCGGACGGGCAGGCACTCTCGCACCCGCGACACCCCAGGCAGCGGTCGATGTGGGTGGGGACGCTGGTGTCGTCCGGCGAGACCTCGCCCTCGAGGAGACCGCGCATGAGCACCAGCCGGCCGCGCGGTGAGTCGTTCTCGCTCTCGAGGGCCAGGTACGTCGGGCAGGCCTGCAGGCAAAAGCCGCAATGCACACACAGGTCGAGGCCGCCGCGGGCCAGGGCGAGCGGCGTGTCCACCATGGCCGGCGCCACCTGGCGGTCAGTCGTCGAGGTCCGCGAAGACACCGGGATTCAGGCGGCGGTGAGGGTCGAACGCCGTGCGCAGCTGGCGGGACATCCGGGTCAACGCCGGCGGGAGGGGAGGGGTCGTGCGGAGGAACACGCCCCGCTCCGCGATCGCGGAGCCCGCGAGGCCCGACGCGGCGCGTGCAATGCGCACCTGCTCGTCGGCCGGGGCGATGATCCGCACGATGCCACGTGCGGGCGTCGCATGCATCAGCACCTCGGCGCTCGCCACCTCGGTGCACGCGCGCCACAACCCGGGGACGTGGGGGGGGGAAATCCCGTAGCGGACGACGGCGCTGTCGGCTGGCTCGCAGCGCGCAAGGTCGTCCCAGACGGCGGCGGCAAGTTCATCGAGGGGGGTGGTGCGCTGGACGGTGTCGCGCGCGGCCTCGACGGCCCGGTCATGACCAACAAGGCGCAACATGATTCCGCCTCCGGTCAGGCCGAGGCGACGGGCGAGCGGTGCGTTCAGGACCTCGGTCGCCACGGGCGTCAGGGGAAGGGCCCTAATGGTGCGCAGGACCTCGGCGAGGCGCGTGACGGGCATGTCGCCTGCGAGAAACAGCGACGCATCGCGCGGCGGGCGCGGGCGCAGGCGGACCGTGGCCTCGGTGAGGATGCCAAGGGTTCCGCAGGCACCGACCTGGAGGCGTACCAGGTCGAAGCCCGCCACGTTCTTCACGACCCGACCGCCGGCCCGCACGCGGGTGCCGCGGCCGTCCACCACTTCGAGGCCGAGGGTCAGGTCGCGCGGGTGGCCGATCGAGCCGGCGCACGGCCCGCAGGATGCGGTGGCGAGAGTCGCGCCGAGTGTCCCCTGGCTCGAACCGAAGGGGTCGAGCGGCAGCCACTGGCCCTCGCGCGTCGTCACGTCGCGCAGCTCGGCGAGTGACGTCCCCGCCAATGCGGTCAGCGTGAGGTCGCCCGGCGTGTACTCCACGATGCCGCGCAGGCCTGCGACGCTCACCCGCGCGGCGGCAGGGACCTCCGGCATGACCCCGGGCCACGATCCGGCGCCGACGATGGCCAGGTGCGCCGCGGGATCGGTGTCGCGAAGGAACGCGGCGAGTGTCTCGACCGTGTCCGGGGCCACGAGCGGCGCTGCGAGGCCACCTGGCGTCCGTGCGGGGCGTGGGCCGGTCGAGAGGTCAACCACGGGCTGCAGGGGTCATGGCCCACTCCCGGCACGATCGCACGGGGACGACCTTGCCCGGGTTGAGGCGACGTGACGGGTCGAAACAATCGCGCACGCGGCACATCGCGGCCAGCGACGCGTCGGAGAAGATGAGTGGCATGTAGTCCAGCTTGTCGACGCCGATCCCATGCTCCCCTGTCACGCTGCCCCCAGCGGCGACACAGGCCTCCATGATGCGCACCATGGCACGTTCCACGCGGGCGGTCTCCACCGGATCATTTCCGTTGTAGGGAATGTTGGGGTGCAGGTTGCCATCGCCGGCGTGGAAGACGTTGCAGACGGTGACTCCTTCGTCCCGCCCGATGCGGCCGATGAGGTCGAGCACGTCGGGGAGGCGGGTACGGGGGATCACGGCGTCCTGCACCACCAGGTGCGAGGAAACGCGTCCCATCGCGCCGAACGCCTTCTTTCGCCCCTGCCAGAGTCGCTGGCGGTCGGGTTCGGTGGTGGCGACGCGTACGTGTCGTGCCCCGGCCTCCCGGCAGAGCGCCTGTACCCACTCCGCCTCCTCGTCGAGGCCGGCGGCGGGGCCGTCGAGCTCGATGAGCAGGACCGCCGCGGCATCGACGGGATACCCCGCGGCGTAGATCGACGCCTCGACCGCGGCGATCGTTGGCTGGTCCATCATCTCGAGGGCCGCCGGCACCACACCCGCGGCGATGATCGCGCTGGTGGCGCGCGCGGCAGCGTCGATGGAAGCAAAGTCGGCGAGCAGGGTGCGGACCGCCTGGGGATCCGGCGTCAGCCGCACCGTGGCGTCGAGCACGAGCCCGAAGCATCCCTCGGAGCCGATGAAGGTTCCGAGGAGGTCGTATCCCGGCATTTCTCCATTGGTACTACCGAGTGTCACCACCTCACCCGAGGCAAGGACCACCGTCAGCGCGACCACGTGATTGAGCGTGACACCGTACTTGAGGCAGTGCGGTCCCCCGGCGTTCTCGGCGACGTTGCCACCGATGGTACAGGCCGCCTGGCTCGAGGGATCCGGGGCGTAATGGAGGCCATGTACGGCCGCGGCCCTTGTGAGGTGCGCGTTCACGACCCCCGGCTCGACGGTCGCCAGGCGGGCGGTCGCGTCGATCGCCAGGATGCGGCGGAGCCGGTGCATGCCGAGCAGGACCGTCCCCTTCGCCAGGGCTCCCCCGGAGAGGCCGGTGCCGGCCCCGCGCGGCACAAACGATACATTGCTGCGCGCCAGGCACTGGACGACGGCGACCGCTTCGTCCCGTGATCCCGGGAGCACGACGAGGCCCGGTTCGTGGTGGTACCCGGGGAGTCCGTCCGCCGTCCACGGCAGCAGCTGCCCGCGCCGCGTGAGAACGAAGCGATCGCCGACAATCGCGCCCAGGTCGGCGGCCAGTCCCTCGGGCAGGCTCATGCCCCGCCGTGCCCGTTGGTGTGCGCGCGTTCGTGGCGTGCCGCGCCCGCCTCCGTCGCAGGCACCGCGTGCTCCAGCCACGCCACGAGCCGGGCGGTCCGTGCGTCGGGGGCGTCGAGGGTCAGCAGGGCCTGACGCTCGTCGAGGGGCAGGTCAACCGCCTGTGCCATCGCGTAGACGCGCGCGTCCAGGGCCGTCGGCAGCTCGGGTGGCGGCGAGCGGTCGTCCATGAGACGACGCGCCGCCCGCTGGTGCCGCGCGAAGAGCTCCTCGAGCCGGGGGGCTGGCGCGGCGCCGGGCGGCGCGTCGCCTAACGGCTCGATGACCGCCATCCGGTACGGCCTGGCCGCGTCCACGCGATACGCCACGAACCGGAAGCGCGACGTCCCGCGGATCGCGATGTTGCTGCGTCCGTCCGGCAGCGGCTGCAGGTGTTCCACCATTGCGAGGCAGCCGACAGTCCCCCTCGGCAGGTCGGACTCCGAGGTGCCGCTCGGGCAGTGGATGAGTCCGAATGTCCGGGTGCCCTCGAGGACGTCCGCCAGCATTCGCCGGCACCGCCGCTCGAAGATGTGCAGCAGCTCCACTGTGCCGGGGAGAAGCACCAGCGGGAGGGGAAAGAGCGGGACGTCGTGCATCCTTCAACCTACTCCGGCGCGCTCTGCGGCCGGGAGCGGGAATCAGCGGAGCGCTCGGGATCCGCGTAATTTCGTCAGGTCCCTCGCCGCCGCCGGTCACTCCGCTCGCATGTTCTTCCCGGTCATCCTGATCGGGGCCCTCACGGTCCCCGGACCTTCGCCTGTCCCGGATTCGGTCCGTGCGCCGCGCGCGCGCGCGGACTCTGTGGTGTACAAGCGACCGGAGGAGATCCGCATCCCGATCCGGCGGGCCGGGCGGAAACCCGAGCTTGACGGTCGCCTCGACGACGACATCTGGCAAACGGCGGTCCCGATGGACCGGTTCGTCCAGTACGAGCCGGTGGATGGCGTGCTGCCTCCGCAGCCCAGCGTCGGGCGGGTCGCGTACGACGCCGAGTTCATCTACGTCGCGTTTCGCGCCTTCGAACCGAACCGCTCAGACATCCGGGCCACGATCCACCCCCGCGAGCGAGGCGGAGAGCTCGACGACAAGATCGCGATGTCGCTGGACACCTACAACGACAATCGCCGCACGTATGTCTTCCGGGTCTCGCCGGCCAACCTGCAGTTCGACGGCGTCAAAACCGAAGGGCAGCGCACCGACGACACGCCGGATTTTGTCTGGTATTCCGCGGCTCGCATCGACAGCCTCGGATGGACCGTCGAGGCGGCGATTCCCTTTGCGTCGTTGCGGCTTCCTCCGTCGGACTCCCTGGAGTTCGGTTTCGACCTCGTGCGGTACCACGGCAAGGCGGGGGTGCGCAGCTCGTGGTCGCCGCGCCGGCGAGGCAATCCCTGCGATATCTGCCAGCAGGGCACCCTGACCGGGGTTCGCGATGTTCAGCTGCGACGCACCGTGGACCTGCTGCCGTACGTCTCGGGCACTGAGGTCGGCCTTCGCAGTTTCGGGGCTGATTCGGCGTTCGTCCGGGGGCAATTCCAGCCCACGACGCCTCCCCTCGGCTTCGCCATGGATCGTCCCAGCGGCTCGGTCGGCGGCGACCTGCGTGTGGCGGTGACGCCCTCGACCACGCTGAACGCTACGTTCAATCCCGATTTCTCCCAGGTGGAGTCGGACGACGAGCAGGTGCGGGTGAACCAGCGGTTCGCCCTGTTCTTCCAGGAGCGCCGACCCTTCTTCCTCGAGAGTCGCGACGTCTTCGATGTTTCACGCTCCGGAGATGGGGGCGGTGGCGCCGGTGGGGACCAGGCGGGTGGGCAGCTGCTCTACACGCGCGCCATCGTGGATCCCTCGGTGGGTGGGCGCATCACGGGGAAGTCCGGCGCCACGCAGTTCGGCCTGCTCTACGCGCGCGATGACACGCCGGCGTGGTTCTACTATGACGGCTACGAGAGCGGCGGAGTGGTGGCCACCATGGGCGATCGAGGGGATGCGGTGGTCGGGCGCGTGCGACGCGACATCCTCAGCGACTCGTGGTTGGGGATGTCGGTCCTCGGTCGCAGCGTCGGCAACGCCCGCAGCGGCGTGGTGGAAGGCGATTTCTCCCTGCGTCGGCGAACGCTGGTGCTTTCGGCCGAAGGTGCCCTGTCGACCGAGCGCGCTCCGGACGATACCACGTTGTCCGAGATCTTCGACGGTCGCGAACGTCGAGGGGGGTACTACGCCACCCGGTTGGCGCAGTCTGGCCGCAACTTCAACTGGTCGATGCAGGCGGCGGGTCTCTCGCCGGAATTTCGCAACCAGCTGGGGCGCTACTCGCGCATGGGCGTCGAGTCGTATTCCGCCCGCATGGCCTTCGATCAGTACCCGAACGGCGCACTCATCCAGAAGGTCTCGCAGAGTCTGAGCGTGAGCCGGACGAACGCCTTCGGCTCAGGTCTCCTCGACTACTCCATCACGCCCCGGTTCGAGCTGACCTTCAAGCAGCGCGCCGGGTTCAACGTCAGCTACATGATCGAGCGCCAGGCGATCCTTGGCGTGCCGCTGCACCAGCGCGGGGTGTTCACCGACTTTCGCGTGGAGACCTCCCGATTCGTGCAGTTCGGGGGGTTCTTCTACGGCGGGGACCGGGAGCTGTACGATCCATCGAATCCCCGGGTGAGCAAGGGGATCTTTGCAAGCCTGCGCATGACGTTGCGCCCGGTGCCGCAGGCGAGCCTCGAGGTGCGAGGGCAGCAGTCCAACCATTTCGAGGCGTGGGGCGGGACGCGCATCGACGACGCCCGCATCGTGCGCCTGCGCGGGACCTACCAGGTGAGCCGACGACTCGGGATGCGGCTCATCGGCGAATACTCGGACCAGTTCAACACGCTGGTGGAGAATCCGGTGAATGAGCGGGCGATCCGGTATGCCTCGAGCCTGCTGGTGACCTACGAGCTGGCGCCTGCCTCGTTCCTGTACGCCGGGTACAACGACCTCATGCAGTCGTACGAACAACCCGTGGTCGTCCAGCCGCGGACCCTCCGGACGGGGAACCAGTTCTTCCTGAAGATGTCGTACCTCTTCCGGCTCTAGCCCGTTCCCGCGAGCCGGGTCGCGAGGGCACGGATGGCCGCCAGCTCGAACGGTTTCTGAAGGACATCGCACCCGGCGCGCTGGACGAATTCCGCCGCTTCCTGCGAGACGATGTCCCCGGTGGAGATCACCAGGCGGGTGAGCACTTCCGGGAAGCGTTCGCGCAGTCGCTCGTAGAGTTCGATCCCGCTGAGTCCGGGCATGCGGAGGTCACACACCAGCATCGCGTAGCGTTCGGCTTCGGGTTGTTCCTGATCCAGGGCGATCAACGCCCAGGCGCTTTCGCCGTTGGCCGCCTCATCGACCGACCACCCCATGCGCGCGAAGCAACGCCGGAGCGCCACGCGGATGGCCATTTCATCGTCGATGACGAGGACTCGATGCGGCAGAGGGGCGTCTGGAGTGTCTGTCATGAGGTGCGAGGGGCAGATCGTGTGCCGTCGCGAGCATAAAGATGCAATCGGGGCGTCGCGAATGACACCTCGGCCGACCCCGACGTTGAGGAACTCCAACGGGAGCAACGGCGAGGAAAGAGAAAGGGGCCCGGTGACGGGCCCCTGAACTCTCACGCTGTCGGTACTTGGGGATTCAGGCGGCGTTCCAGAACCCGGCGAGGGCGCGACCGTCGGGGGACTCGCGAAGCTTCTCGAAGGCGCGTTCACGGATCTGCCGGATGCGCTCGCGAGTGACGCCGAGGAGGGCCCCGATACGCTCGAGGGTCATCGCCTCCGAGCCTTCTTCCAGCCCGTAGTACAGGCTCAGGATCTTGCGTTCGCGGGAGGTGAGGTACTTCTGGAAGACCTTCCCGATGAACTCGCGCATGAGCTTGAAATCGGTGACGTCCTCGATCTCCGCACCATCTACGCCCGAGAAGCGCTCGCCGAGGGTCGACGCTTCGCGGTCACTGCGGTCGACGGGGGCATCGAGCGAGACCTCGGTGGAGGTCATCTGCCGGGCGGCACGGACGTTTTCCGGAGTCTCGCCGATGAGCCGCGCGACTTCGGCGTCCGACGGATCACGGCGAAGCACCTGCGCCAGGATGGTCTCGGCGCGGGAGAGCCGGATGAGCTGCGAGTTCTGGTTGAGCGGAATGCGAACGGACCGGGTCTGCTCGGCGAGGGCCTTGAGCACCGCTTGACGGACCCACCACACGGCGTAGGAGATGAACTTGACGCCCTGATCGGGATCGAACTTTCGCACGGCCTTGAGCAGGCCTTCGTTGCCGATGGCAACGAGCTCGGAGAGGTCCAGGCCGTGCCCCTGATACTTCTTCACGTACGAGATCACAAACCTGAGGTTGGCCGTGACGAGCCGCTCGGCGGCTGCTTCGTCACCCTTCTGCGCGAGGCGCGCTAACCGCCGTTCCTCGGCCGGGTCGGTGATCAGGGGGAGCTTCTGGATGTCGAGCAGGTACTGGTCGAAGGCGGTGGAGGGAGCGGCACGAACGAACGACTTGGTGGACGTCTTTACCCGTGTCTCGATCGCTGGCATAAGCCTCTCTGCTGCGACAACGTGTCGCCGTGGGATCGTGCTCCACAGCGTAGGGGGGAAGTGGGCGGGCACAGTACGAAATGGATTTCAGTCCGTCAACAGCCAATTTTCGCGCCAGTCACCATTTCGAAGGGCAGCCGTTACGCATCACGTTCGGACACAACGTCTTGCGCGAATCGAGGTCCTGTGATGCATCGCACGTGAGGGCAGACCAATTCTCCCATCAAGGACCGAACAGTCGCCGTAGGTGTGTGGAAAAGTGAACGTTTTTGTGGAGTCTCAATTGAGCGGCAGCCCCCGGTCGAGCGCGTCTGCGAGGACCTCAACCGGCACGTCGACGGAGTAGCCCGAGGTGTCGTGATGCATGGTCCCGATGGCGGATGGGAGGGTCGCCACCACACGTCCCGCGCGACCCTTCTTGTCGAGACGCGCAGCGTCGACAAGCGCAGGCGTGGAGATCCCGGGGGGGAGTGACACCGGAAGCCGTAACGTCCGGAGTGCGTCGTGGATCGCGGAGGTGAGGGAGTTCGCCGCGAGCCCCAATCGCACCGCCAGGTCAGCTTCGATCGCCATGCCGATGGCCACGGCGTGGCCATGCGGAATGCCGAAGTCGAGGGTCCCCTCGATGGCATGACCAATGGTATGGCCGAAGTTGAGGCACTGTCGGATTCCGCCGGGGCGCTCCCCGGGATCCCCGGCGACGACGGCGGCCTTGATGCGCACGCTGCGCTCGACGAGCTGCTGCAGTTCCGGGCCATCCCAGGCGGTGGTGCGCCCGTCATCCTCGAGGACGCGGCGGCCGACGTCGACGGAGTGCTCCAGATACTCGGCGTCGGCGATGACGCCGTGCTTCACCACTTCCGCCATGCCGTTGCGGAACTCGTCGCGGGGGAGGGTCTGCAGGACTGTCGGGTCGATGATCACCGCGGCGGGCTGGTGGAAGGCGCCGACGAGGTTCTTTCCATGCGGCGTGTCGACACCGACCTTCCCGCCCACGGACGCATCGACCATCGCCAGCAGGGAGGTGGGCACCTGCACGTAGGGGACCCCGCGCATGAAGGTCGCGGCCACGAATCCGGCAAGGTCGCCGACGACGCCGCCGCCTAACGCGACGACTGTGGTGTCGCGGCCACAGCGCTGGTCCAGGAGCCAGTCGGTGAGGGAGCGCCATGTGTCGCGCACCTTGCTCGCCTCGCCCGGCGTGATCGACTGCACCATGATCCGCCCGTGGGGGGCGAAGTGACGGAGGGAGGCCACGACCTGCGGTGCCGCGACCGCGCCTACGTGGTCGTCGGTGATGACGGCATAGGTGTGTGCCGGCGCTGCAGCGGTGGTGATGGCTCCAACCTGGTCGAGGAGCCACGGACCGATGTGGATCCGGTAGCCGAGGAGTTCGATTACCGCTGGAACCGAGCTCACCAGGTGACCTCGCCGGCACCGGCGCGCCGGTTGGCCACGCGAGCGAGCATGAACAGGAGGTCGGAGAGCCGGTTGAGGTAGACGATCACCTCTTCCGGGATCAGGACACTCCGCCGCAGGGTGACGACGCGCCGCTCGGCGCGGCGGCAGACGGTGCGGGCCACGTGCAAGGCCGCTGCCTTGGGCGTCCCGCCGGGAAGGATGAAGGCGCGGAGCGGCTCCAGTTCGCGGTCGCACGCGTCGATGGCACGCTCGAGCTCCGAGATGCGACCGTCGTCGATGCGGGCCTTCGCGAGCTGTTCCCGCATCTTTTCGTGATCGGGGGTCGCGAGGAGCGCGCCGATGGCGAAGAGGTCGCGCTGGATGGGGGCAATGACCTCATCGACCCGGGGCATCAGCTCCACCGCGCGGGCCATCCCGAGCACGGCGTTCAGTTCGTCGATTTCCCCGTAGGCGTCGACTCGCGAGTCGTCCTTCTCGACCCGGCCGCCACCGAACAACCCGGTCTGGCCGTCGTCGCCCGTCCGTGTGTAGATCTTGATCGTCATTCCCCAATGATAACGCGGCCCTCGGGGGGGATCCTGGCGGGGACATTAGCTTTGGCGGATGCCTACACACGATCTCGTCGACCTCACGATCATCGGCGGTGGCCCGACCGGTCTCTTCGCCCGTTTCTACGCGGGGATGCGCGGCGTCACGGCGCAGCTCATCGACGCCCTGCCGCAACTCGGCGGGCAGCTCGCGGCGCTCTACCCCGAGAAGTACATCTTCGACGTCGCCGGCTTCCCCAAGGTGCTCGCCAAGGACCTGGTGCGGGACCTCGTCGAGCAATCGAAGCAGTTCGGCGGGCGCGAGCACCTCGGGCAACGGCTGGTGGCCCTGGAGGAGCAGGACGGTCATTTCGTGCTTCGCAGCGAGACCGATGCGTTTCCGACGCGGTCCATCGTCATCGCGGCCGGGATCGGGGCGTTTTCGCCGCGGCGTCTTCCGCAGGCCTGCGCCGCGCCGTGGTACGGGCGGGGGATCGACGCCTTCGTGTCCACGCCCGAGGCGTACCGCGGC
>WBZL01004449.1_pt1 | contig 12124 bp, 10 predicted proteins | sample 5204291 | NCBI WGS metagenome assembly WBZL01 (sample SAMN12344345, study PRJNA552823) | activated sludge metagenome | biome: Activated sludge suspended growth; feature: Nitrification reactor; material: Wastewater; isolation source: activated sludge from nitrification reactor of wastewater...
CACCCGCCCGTCCGCGGCCGAGCCGTCCCAGTGCTCGCGCTCGTTCTCGCGCTCGGCGTCGAGGCGGGTGCGCTCGCGTTCGATCTCGAGGGTGGGGATCATGCGTTCGCTCCCTTGGCGGTGTCGTCCAGGCGCGCGGCGGCGCGGCGCGCGCGCAGCTTGCGCCACAGGCCGACCACGCCGTCGGGCAGGTAGAGGGTGACGACGATGAACAGGAAGCCGAGCACGAAGGGCCAGTATTCTGGCAGGTAGACGGTGAACACGCTCTTGGCGAGGTTCACGATGCCGGCGCCGAGCACCGCGCCCACCAGCGTGCCGCGCCCGCCCACCGCCACCCACACTGCGATCTCGATCGAGTTCGCCGGCGACATCTCCGAGGGGTTGATGATGCCGACCTGGGGCACGTACAAGGCGCCCGCCAGCCCGCACAGCATCGCCGACAGCGTCCAGATGAAGAGCTTGTAGTGCAGCGGGTTGTAGCCGATGAACATGACCCGGCTCTCGGCGTCGCGGATCGCCGCCAGCACGCGGCCGAAGCGCGAGCTCACCAGGTAGCGGCCGAGCACCAGGCAGGCGATCAGCAGCGCCGCCGAGAGCGCGAACAGCGTCACCCGCATGCCGGGCGAGGTGATGTCGTGGCCGAGGATGCGCTTGAAGTCGGTGAAGCCGTTGTTGCCGCCGAAGCCGGTCTCGTTGCGGAAGAACAGCAGCATCGCGGCGTAGGTCAGCGCCTGGGTGATGATCGAAAAGTACACCCCCTTGATGCGCGAGCGGAAGGCGAACCAGCCGAACACGAAGGCCACCAGCCCGGGCAGCGCGACCACCAGGAACAGCGCCCACAGCAGGGAATCCGAGCCCGCCCAGTACCAGGGCAACTCCTTCCAGTCGAGGAAGACCATGAAGTCGGGCAGCTCGGCGCCGTAGCTGCCGTCGCGGCCGATCTGGCGCATCAGGTACATGCCGAAGGCGTAGCCGCCGAGGGCGAAGAAGAGGCCGTGGCCGAGCGACAGGATGCCGGCGTAGCCCCAGATCAGGTCCATGGCGACGGCGACCACCATGTAGCACAGGATCTTGCCGAGCAGGCTGACGGTGTAGGCGGAGACGTGCAGCGGATGGCTCTCGGGCAGCGCGAGGTGCGCGACCGGCACGCCGATCCAGGCCACGGCGGCGAAGATCGCCAGCGCGATCCAGCCGCCGCGCGGCATGCTGTGGAACAGTCTCAGGATGAAGGGCGTGCGCATGGCGGCGGCCTCAGCTGTCGGCGAAGCGGCCCTTGAGGGCGAAGATGCCCTGCGGACGCTTCTGGATGAAGGCGATGATGAAGACCAGCACCAGGATCTTGGCCACGACCGCGCCCGCCCAGCCTTCGAGGAACTTGGCGACGATGCCGAGGCCGAGCGCCGCCCATACCGCGCCGGCGAGCTGGCCGACGCCGCCGAGCACCACCACCATGAAGGCGTCGACGATGTAGCCGGTGCCCATGGCCGGGCCGACGTTGGCGATCTGCGACAGCGCCAGCCCGCCCAGCCCGGCGACGCCGGAGCCGATCGCGAAGGCGAGCGTGTCCACCCGCGCGGTGGGCACGCCCACGCAGCCCGCCATCGGCCGGTTCTGGGTGACGGCGCGCACGAACATGCCCAGCCGCGTCTTCTGCATCATCAGCCAGATCAGCACCAGCACGAAGGCGGCGAAGCCGAGGATGACGATGCGGTTGTAGGGCAGCACCACGCCGCCGGCGAGCTCGACGCCGCCCGACATCCATGACGGGTTGGCGAGCTCCAGGTTCTGCGGGCCGAAGAGCACGCGCGCGGCCTGGATCAGCACCAGCGACAGGCCCCAGGTGGCGAGCAGGCTCTCCAGCGGGCGGCCGTAGAGGTGGCGCAGCACCAGGCGCTCCATGGCGATGCCGACCAAGGCCGCAGCGAGGAAGGCCGCCGGGATCGCGGCGAGCACGTAGAAGTCCAGATATTCGGGGAAATGGGCGCGGAACACGCCCTGCACCAGGAAGGTGGCGTAGGCGCCCACCATCAGCAGCTCGCCGTGCGCCATGTTGATGACGCCCATCACGCCATAGGTGATCGCCAGGCCGAGCGCGGCGAGCAGCAGGATGGAGCCGAGCGACAGGCCGGAGAACAGCGTGCCGGCGGTCTGCGCCAGGCCGATGCGGCGATCGATCGCGCGCATCGAGGCCGCGGCCGCGGCGCGCACTTCGGCGTCCGGTTCGACCCAGCTCGCCGCTGCACCTTCGCCGCGCTTCTCCAGCAGCGCGGCGAGCAGGTTCTTGACCGCGGCATCGGACGAGGCGCCGAGCGCCTGCGCCGCCTTCAGGCGCAGGGCGGGGTCGGGCGAGGCCAGCTCCAGCTTGGCGCTGGCGTAGAGCAGCACCTCGCGCACCGCGGCGTCCGGCTCGGCCTCGAGCGCGCGCGCCAGCACCGGCAGCAGGGCCGGGCCGGCGTTCTCGCGCAGGGTGTTGGCCGCTGCGAGGCGCTGCGCGGGCTGCGGCGCGGACAGCGCGAGCGCGGCCTGCGCGGTGCCGATCGCACGGCGCAGGCGGTTGTTCACCGTGATGCGGGTCGCGGCCCCGGCCTCGGCGGAGAGCGCCTCGCCGCTGGCGGCGTCGCGCAGCCCGTCGGGCGCGACGATCACCACCCGGCCGTCGAGCGTGCCGAGTCGCCCGCTTTCGAGCGCGTCCAGCAGCGCCGCGGCTTCGTCGCCGCCGGAAACGCCGAGCGCGTCGATCGCGGCGACGCGGGCGTTGAAGTCACCGCCCAGTCCGCGCACCAGCGCGGGGTCGAGCGCCGCCCGCGCCGGCAGCGCGGCGAGCGCCGTCAGCACGCACAGCACGGCGGCGAGAAGCCATGGTCGTCTTGTCGGTCCGAACATCGTCGGCTCCATCTTCAGTTGCGGGGAAACGGCTGGGGCGGCGGGCGGTTCGGCAGGCGTGGGGCCAAGGGGGCGTGCGGGATCTCGCCGCAAGAGGCTCGCGGCTTGCGCCGCTCCTGCAGGAGAACCGCCGCGCTCCGGACCGGCGGCGAAAATCGGGGTCGGACCCCGATCTTCTGGACGATCACAGCCCCTGCTTGCCCTCGTTGCCCTCGATGAACGGGCTCCACGGCTGGGCGCGGATCGGTCCCTTCGTCTGCCATACCACGTCGAACTGGCCGTCCGCGCGCACCTCGCCGATCAGCACCGGCTTGTGCAGGTGGTGGTTGGTCGCGTCCATGGTCAGCGTGAAGCCCGACGGCGCCTTGAAGCTCTGCCCGCCCATCGCCGCGATGACCTTGTCGACGTCGGTGCTGGCGGCCTTCTCGACCGCCTGCTTCCACATGTGCAGGCCGACGTAGGTGGCCTCCATCGGGTCGTTGGTGACCACGGTGTCGGCGTTGGGCACGCCGTTCTTCTTCGCCCACGCGCGGTACTTGTCGATGAAGGCCTTGTTCTGCGGGTTGTCGACCGACATGAAGTAGTTCCACGCCGCGAGGTGGCCGAGCAGGGGCTTGGTGTCGACGCCGCGCAGCTCCTCCTCACCGACGGAGAAGGCCACCACCGGCACGTCCGTCGCCTTCAGTCCGGCGTTGCCCAGTTCCTTGTAGAAGGGCACGTTGGAGTCGCCGTTGATGGTCGACACCACGGCCGTCTTCTTGCCCTCGGAGGCGAACTGCTTGATGCGCGCGATGATGGTCTGGTAGTCGGCGTGGCCGAAGGGCGTGTAGTCCTCCAGGATGTCCGCATCGCTCACCCCCTTGCTCTTCAGGAAGGCGCGCAGGATCTTGTTGGTCGTGCGCGGATACACGTAGTCGGTGCCGAGCAGCACGAAGCGCTTCGCGCCGCCGCCTTCCTCGCTCATCAGGTACTCGACCGCGGGAATCGCCTGCTGGTTGGGCGCGGCGCCGGTGTAGAAGACGTTCTTCTCGAGCTCCTCGCCCTCGTACTGCACCGGGTAGAAGAGCAGGCCGTTGAGCTCCTTGAACACCGGCAGCACCGACTTGCGCGACACCGAGGTCCAGCAGCCGAACACCGCCGCGACCTTGTCCTGCGCCAGCAGCTGGCGCGCGCGCTCGGCGAACAGCGGCCAGTTCGAGGCCGGGTCGACCACCACCGGCTCGAGCTTCCTGCCGAGCACGCCGCCGCCGGCGTTGATCTCCTCGATGGTCATCAGCGCCACGTTCTTGAGCGCGGTCTCGGAGATCGCCATCGTGCCCGACAGCGAATGCAGGATGCCGACCTTGATGGTGTCGGCGGCGTGCGCGCCGGCGGGCAGGCCGATCGCGGCGATGGAAGCCGAAAGCGTGAGGGCTTTGACGAAGTTGCGACGGTTCATGGACGGACCTCTTGCAGTGGGTGGAAGTCGAGCGCAGCGCAGGCTGCGTCGATGAACCCTGTGCAAGGGGCGTGCCAAGTTGTCGGAAAATCGCGGGACGGAGTGTGGGACGCGGCCTGAATCCGCGCCGTTGATGCGCTCGTGGCACGCCGACGGATCTTGTACCCGCTCTCCTGGCGTCCCTGCAGCGCGCCTTTGTCGGCGATGCCGCGCCCCGCGCCGATGCAGTACCCGGAAGACGGGCACCATCGCAGTGCAGCAAACTCCCGGCCGCGTGCACGCGGCGGGTCTTGTCGAGGTACCCGGTGCCCTGGCCGATCGCGACTTGCGTCGCTCCCACGCAAACCACCCCGATGCGATCCGGGGCCTGTAGGAGCGACGCGAGTCGCGATCGGGTCGTCCGACTGCGACGGGCGTTGGCGGGGGAAGGGAGGCTGAAATCGCGACTCGCGTCGCTCCCACAGGCCCCCAAGCGCATCGCCCGGTTTTCGGTGGGAGCGACGCGAGTCGCGATTCCCCGTTCCACCCGCGCCGTGTCGGCCGACGCCCGCCTGCTACAGCATGCTGTCGAGGAAGGCGCGCGTGCGTGGATGCTGCGGGTTGGCGAAGAACTCGGCCGCGGGGCGCGACTCGATGAGTTCGCCGCCGTCCATGAACACCACCCGGCTGGCGACCTCGCGGGCGAAGCCCATCTCGTGCGTCACCACCAGCATGGTCATGTGCTCGTCGGCGAGCTGGCGCATGGTGCGCAGCACCTCGCCGGTGAGCTCGGGGTCGAGCGCCGAGGTGGGCTCGTCGAAGAGCATGATGTCGGGCTCCATCGCCAGCGCGCGTGCGATCGCCACGCGCTGCTTTTGTCCGCCGGACAGGCGCGAGGGGTAGGCGTCGCGCTTGTCGAAGAGGCCGACCTTGCGCAACAGCGCTTCGGCCTTGGGCAGGATGGCCTCGCGCTTCAGGCCCTTCACCGTGATCGGGGCCTCGATCACGTTCTCCAGCACGGTGAGGTGGGGGAACAGGTTGAAGTGCTGGAACACCATGCCCATGCGCGCACAGATCCGGCGCACCTCGGCGTCGGCGACGTAGCGCGCGCGGCCGCCGGTGTCGTTGTCGGCGAGGACGTCGCCCTCGATGACGATGCGCCCGGCGTCGATCGTTTCCAGATGGTTGAGGCAGCGCAGGAAGGTGCTCTTGCCCGAGCCCGAAGGCCCGATCACCGCCACCACCTCGCCCTTGGCGAGCGTCAGCGACACGCCCTTGAGCACCTCGTTGGCGCCGAAGCGCTTGCGGATGCCGTCGGCGAGGATCATCGGGCTCGTCATCGGCCCCGTCATCGCGGCGGCCTCAGTCATAGACGGCATGGCGTTTCTCCAGGCGCTGGAAGAGCCAGGTCAGCACCAGCGTCATGATCAGGTAGAAGGCGGCGGCGACGATGAAGGGGGTGATCGTGAAGTCGCGCTGCACGATGCCGCGCGCGGCGCGCAGCAGGTCGTTGAGCGCGAGCACGTAGATCAGCGAGGTGTCCTTGACCAGGGTGATGGTCTCGTTGCTCATCGGCGGCAGGATGCGCTTGACCACCTGCGGCAGCACGATGCGGCGCATGGTCTGGCCGTAGGAGAAGCCGAGCACCTTGGCGCCCTCGTACTGGCCGCGGTCGATCGACTGGATGCCGGCGCGGAAGATCTCGGCGAAGTAGGCCGCGTAGTTGAGCGCGAAGGCCACGATCGCCGCCGGGAAGTCGGGCAGGCGGATGCCGATCCCCGGCACGAAGGGCAGCGCATAGTAGATGAACAGCATCTGCAGCATCAGCGGCGTGCCGCGCATCAGCCAGATGTAGGCGTTGACCGCCTGGCTGGCGACGCGGAAGCGCGAGATGCGCACCAGCGCCAGCGCCAGGCCGAGCGGCACGGCCAGCAGCAGGGTGATCAGAAAGAGCTGCAGCGTGACCAGCGAGCCCTCGGCGAGCGGGCCGAGGATGCTGAGGATGTAGTCCATGGCGGGACGCCGGGCGAGCGGCGGGCAGGTAGGGGGCGCGAGGGCGTCGGCGCGGGCGGCGTTGGCGCCCGAGTGTGGGGGGAGCGGAGGAATTCGCGGCCGGCTTACTTGATGATGTTCTTGCCGAACCACTCGGTGGAGATGCGGGCGGCGCTGCCGTCGGCCTTCATCTCGTCCATCGCCTTCTGCAGCTTGGCCAGCAGCGCGGTGTCGTCCTTGCGGGTGCCGACGCCGTATTCCTCGGTGCCGAAGTGGTCGTCGAGCACCACGTAGTCGTTCGGCTTCTTGGCGGTGTAGTAGCGGCCCACGACCTCGTCGAGCACCACCGCGTCGAGGCGGCCGGTGGTGAGGTCCATCAGCGCGGTGACGTTGTCGCCGAACTTCTTCAGCTCCTTGAAGGAGGCGGCCACCGGGTCCTTCTGCACCGCGTCGACCGCGCTGCTGCCGTCCTGGATGCCGATCACCTTGCCGGCGAGCTCGGCCTTGGTCTTGATCGCCGAGGCGGCGGGCACCACGATGATCTGGTGGTTCTCCATGTAGGCGCTGGTGAAGCCGATGTTCTTCCTGCGCTCCTCGGTGATGGTGAGGCCGTTCCACAGCGCATCGACGCGCTTGCCGTTGAGCTCGGCTTCCTTGGCGCTCCAGTCGATCGGCTTGAACTCGACGGCGATGCCGAGGCGCTTGGCCGCTTCCTTGGCGAGGTCGATGTCGAAGCCGACGAGCTCGTTCTTCTCGTTGCGGAAGCCCATGGGCGGGAAGTTGTCGTCGAGGCCGATGACGATCTTCGCCGGGGCGGCGGGGGCTGCGGCGGATTGGGCGGCCGGCGCGGTTTCGTTCTTGCCGCAGCCGGCGAGCAGCGCACCGGCGGTGAGGGAGAGCATCAGCAGCGAGGAGAGTTTCATCTTGGTCTTGCCCGGGAGGGTGGTCGGGGACGGGCCGGGTGGGCCCGCCACGGAGAGGGCGCCGGGGTGCCGGCGCCAAAACCGTGATTCTCGCTGCACCGCGTCAGGCGAGCAACCTTGCCGCTGTCCGCAGAGCTCGCGCGCGTGGCCGCTCAGTTGCCCGCCGGCTCGCGTCCGCGTGCCTCGGGGGCGTTGCCGCCGTCCCTGGCTTCGCGCCGGAAGCTGCGTCGCGCCTCGCCGTCGTCGTCGCGGCGAAACCCCCGGAAACCCTCGGGCGGTCGCCCGCCAGCCTCGCTGCGGCGGGGCTCGCGCGCCTCGCCTGCGGCACCTGCGGGGCGCAGCTCGGGGCGCGCAGCGCGATCGCGCGGCGGTTCGGCGCGCAGCAGTCCTTCACGTCCACCGGGCGGGCGTTCCTGGAAGATCCTCGGGGGGCGGGCCTCGTCGCGCAGGTCGCGGCGATCGCGCAGCTGCGGGCCATCGGGAGAACCAGCGCCGTCGCCACGGGGGGAGAAGCCGGGCCAGGGCCGGCTGTCGCGGTCGCGGCGGACATCGTCGCGGCTGCGGTCGTTCCAGCGCCGGTCGTCCCGTCGCGCGTCGTCGCTCCGCCAGCGGTTGCGGTCGTGTTCGTCGCGACGGTCGCCGCGCCCGTCCGGGCGCACATCGATGTGCGGCGGCTGCGCGAGCGGTCGCGAATGCATGCGCGGTGGGCTCCAGTAGCCCGGGACCCAGTGCGGGCGCGGTCCGACCCGGTTCCAGTAGCCATCGATCCAGATGTAGCCGGCGGCCGGTGGCAGGCCGCGGTACTCGATGCGGGGGGGCGGCGTGACGATCACCGTCTCGCGCTCGTAGTAGCGGTCGTCTTCGTAGTAGCCGTAGTCGTCGACCGGGACCACCGCGCATCCGCCGAGTGCCAGCGCGGCTGCGAGCAGCATGGGCGAAAGGGGCGAGCGGATGGTCATGGTTGCGTCCTGCCACGGAGAAGGGTGCGACATGCGGGGCGGCCGGGGGCGGGGCGCTGCCGCCCGCCGCCCCCTTCCGCGTCTCTGCTGTCTCCACGCGCACGATAGGCGAAAGGGGGCGCGCCGGGTGGGCGGCGAGGTAATCAGTTGTGACGACGCGATCGCTCAACAGATCCGCGGCAGCTGCTCGCCGGCGATCCAGTCCACCATGCGCCGCCCGCCCAGGCCGGTGCGCAGCTGCACGAAGTGCTGCGGGTCGGCGGTGGCGCATCCGATCCGCGCCGCCTCGGTGCCGAGCGGATGCGCGCGCAGCGCGGCGAGCGCCGCGCCGGCGTGCTCCGGAGCGCACAGCACCACCAGCTTGCCCTCGTTGGCGACGTAGAGCGGGTCGAGCCCGAGCAGCTCGCAGGCAGCCTGCACCTGCGCCGACACCGGGATCGCCGCCTCGTCGAGCTCCATGCCCACGCCCGACTGCGCGGCGATCTCGTTCAAGGTGGTCGCCAGTCCGCCTCGCGTGGGGTCGCGCAGCACGCGGACCGCCTCGGCCGGCACCGCGGCGTAGAGCGCCTCGACCAGGTCGTGCAGTGCCGCGCTGTCGGAGACGATCTCGGAGTCGAAGGCGAGCGACTCGCGCTGCGCCATGATTGCCATGCCATGGTCGCCGATGCGCCCCGACACCAGCACCACGTCGCCCGGCCGCGCCCGCGCGCCGCCCGGATCGCGCCCGGCCGGCAGCGCCCCCACCCCGGTGGTGGTGATGAACACGCCGTCGCCCTTGCCCTGTTCGACCACCTTGGTGTCGCCGGTCACCACCGTCACCCCGGCCGCGCGCGCCGCGGAGGCCATCGATTCGACGATGCGGGCGAGGTCGGCGAGCGCATAGCCTTCTTCCAGGATGAAGCTGGCGGCGAGGTACAGCGGGCGTGCGCCCATCACCGCGAGGTCGTTCACCGTCCCATGCACCGACAGGCTGCCGATGTCGCCGCCGGGGAAGAACAGCGGGCTCACCACGTGGGCGTCGGTCGCCATCACCAGGCGCTCGCCCGCTGCGGGCGCGGGCAGCACCGCGCCGTCGTCGCCGCGGGCGAGCCAGTCGTTGGCGAACGCGTGCAGGAAAAGTTCGGAGATCAATTGCGCCATCGCCCGCCCGCCGGCGCCGAAGCCGAGGTCGACGCGGCCCTTGCGCAGGTCCAGGGGGCGGACGTAGCCGGTTTTGACGGTGTTCATGCGGTTTCCTGGTCCGGATTCGGGGGGACGGAGGTGCCGACGACATGTACCGGAACGTCGCGGAAGCGCCCGTAGTTGTAGTGCGCGGCGCAGGCGCCCTCGGAGGACACCATGCACGAGCCCATCGGCGTTTCCGGGGTGCACACGGTGCCGAAGAGCTTGCAGTCGGTCGGCTTCTTCACGCCGCGCAGGATGGCGCCGCATTCGCAGGCGCGGTGGTCGGGCACGGGGCGGTAGTCGAGACCGAACTTCGCCTCGGCGTCCCAGGGCGCGAAGGCGGGGCGGATGCGCAGCGCGGAGCGCGCCAGCACGCCGAGGCCGCGCCACTCGAACTCGTCGCGCAGCGCCAGCACCTCCGACACGATCGCCTGCGCTTTCGGGTTGCCGTCGCGCACCACCGCGCGGGTGAACTCGTTTTCGACCTCGGCACGGCCCGTGTCGACCTGGCGCACCAGCATGCGGATCGCCTGCATCACATCGAGCGGTTCGAAGCCGGCGATGACCACGGGCTTGCGGTAGCGGGCGGCGAAGGCTTCGTAGGGGCGGCTGCCGATCAGGGTGGACACGTGGGCGGGGCCGATGAACCCGTCCAGGTGCAGCGCCCCGAGCCGGCTGGCTGCGGGCGAGTCGAGGATCGCGGTGATCGCCGGCGGCGTCAGCACGTGGTTGCAGATCACGCTGAAGTTGGCGAGCCTGCGCGTGGCGGCCTCGCGCAGCACGAGCGCGGTGGGGGGCGTGGTGGTCTCGAAGCCGATCGCGAAGAAGACCACCTCGCGTGCGGGTTCGTGCACGGCGAGCGCGAGCGCGTCGGCGGCGGAGTACACCATGCGCACGTCGGCGCCGCGTGCCTTGGCCTTCAGCAGCGAAAGGCCGTCGGAGGCGGGCACGCGCAGGCAGTCGCCGTAGCTGCACAGGATCACCTCGGGGCGCGCCAGCGCGAGGCCGATCGCCATGTCCACGCGACCGATCGGCAGCACGCACACCGGACAGCCGGGGCCGTGGATCATGCGCACGTTGGGTGGCAGCAGGTCGGCCACGCCGTAGCGCGAGATGGCGTGGGTGTGGCCGCCGCAGAACTCCATGAAGGCGTAGTCGCGGCCGGGGTCGACCTCGCGCGCGAGCGCGCGCGCCAGCCCGGCGGCGAGGGCGCCGTCGCGGAACTCGTCCACGTATTTCATCGCGCAGCCTCGTATTCCATTACTCGATGGCGCACTTCAGCGCGCCGCACCGGGTGCGGGGTGCTCGCCGCCGAGCGCGCGCGCGGGGTCGATGCCGGCGTCGGCGATCAGCGCCAGGGTCTGTGCGGCCTCTTCGGGGTCGAGCCGGGTCAGCGCATAGCCGACGTGCACGATCACGTAGTCGCCGACGGCGGCGCCGTCGACCAGGGCGAGCGAGATCTCCTTGCGCACGCCGCCGAGCTCGACGCGGCATTGGTCGCCGGCGAGCAGTTCGACGATGCGGGCGGGGATGGCGAGGCACATGTTCAGTCTTCCTTGGTTGCAGCGAGCCGGTGCATGGCGACCCAGGCCTGGCCGAGCGCGAGGCCGGCGTCGCCCGGAGAGAGGCGGCGCGCGCCGAGCACCTCGAAACCGCGCGCCGGCAGGGCGGCGTGGAGCGCGTCGGCGAGCAGGCGATTGTGCAGGCAGCCGCCCGACAGCACCACCGTGGCGCAGCCGGTGCGCTGCCGTGCCTCCTCGACCCAGGCGACGAGCGCGGCGGCCAGGGTGGCCTGGAAGCGTGCCGCGCCGCGCGCGGGCTCGGGTTCGTCGGCGAGGCGCAGCAGCAGGGGGTGGAGATCGAGTTCGAGCGTCCCTCCGGGCGGCTGCGCGCCGGCGTAGGGATGCGCGCGGTCGTCCGGCTGCGGGACGGAGCCTGCTGCGGGCGCCCCGCGGTCGGTGCGCGAGCGCGCTCCATCGGCCTGTCCGCGCAGCGCACCGCCTGCGTCGCAAATCCGCCAGTCGCCGGGAGTCACCTCCGGCGCGGCCGTGCCGGAGGCCAGGCGCTCGAGCGCGATCGCCGCCTCGGCCTCGTTGTGCATGACCTCGCACAGGCCGAGCAGGCCGGCGGCGGCGTCGAAGTGGCGGCCGAGGCTGGAACTCGGCGGGCTCAGCGCCGGGCGGGCGAGCACCTGGGCGAGCAGCGCCGCCGCCGGCTGCCCGGGGAAGCGGCGCGCGATCTCGTCGCCACGGCCGCTGGCGTGCAGCAGCGCGGCGGCCATGCGCCAGGGCTCGCGCGCGGCGCGGTCGCCGCCGGGCAGGCGCAGCGGGCGCAGGTGGCCGAGGCGGACGAACTCGCCGCCGGCCACCCACAGCAGCTCGCCGCCCCAGGCCTCGCCGTCGCTGCCGAGGCCGACGCCGTCGAGCGCCAGCCCGAGCACCGGACGGTCGTCGAAGCGGCCGTGTTCGGCGAGCACGGCGGCGACGTGGGCATGGTGGTGCTGCACGCCGCTCGCCGGCACGCCCAGACGCGCGGCGAGCGCGCAGGCGATGCGGGTGGAGTGGAAGTCCGGGTGCAGGTCGTGGGCGATCGCGCGTACCGGGGCCGCCGCCCGCGCGAGCAGGGCCAGCGCGGCCGGCTCCACCGCACGGCAGGCGTCGGCGTTGTCGAGGTCGCCGAGGTTCGGGCCGAACTGTGCGCGCCCGTCCTCGAGCAGACAGGCGGCGTGCTTGAACCAGGCGCCGAGGGCGAGGATGGGCAGCGCCTCCGGGAGACCGCCGGCGCCG
>WBZL01004450.1_pt1 | contig 12124 bp, 10 predicted proteins | sample 5204291 | NCBI WGS metagenome assembly WBZL01 (sample SAMN12344345, study PRJNA552823) | activated sludge metagenome | biome: Activated sludge suspended growth; feature: Nitrification reactor; material: Wastewater; isolation source: activated sludge from nitrification reactor of wastewater...
TGGGGGTGTCGACGAGGCGGAGGCGGGCGAGGGCGGGGGCGCCCTGCGGGTCGAGGGCGAGGGTGGGGGGCGGGAGGTCGGCGAAGGGCTCGAGGTGGGTCGCGTCCTGGGGGGTGAAGCCGAAGGTGCGGAGGATGGCGACGAGGGCGTCGCCGCGGGCGAGGGCGGCGGCGTAGGCGAGGAGCGCGTCGCGGGGGAGGTAGCGCTGCCACGCGGGGTCGCTGTCGTACACGCCGGCGACCGCCTGGACGAGGGCGTCGAGGTGGCGGAGGAGGAGGACGGCGAGGCCGGCGAGGGCGGGGCAGGGGTCGACGCGATCGAAGAGGTCGCTCGGCACGAAGTCGCCCTCGAAGACGGCGCTCACGCCCTCGAGCGGGAGGGGGAGGTCGACCGACGCGAAGGCGCAGCCGTCGAGGACGAGGGTGAGGTGGCTCGGGCCGGCGGCGCCGGGGCGGACGGCGAGCTCGCCGACGAGGCCGCGCTCACGGACGCGGACACGGAGGACGGCGTCGGCGAGCGCGAGGCTGGGGGCGCGTGGGCGCGAGCGCCAGGCCCGCTCGTTGGCGGCGCGGGCTTCGAGGCGGGCGAGCCCGGGGGTGACGTCGCGGACGCGGGCGCCGAAGACGGCGTCGGCGAGTCGGCGCTCGTGGGCGTCGACGAGGACGATGCGGGCGGCCTCGGCCGGCTTCACGGTCCACGCCATCGCCTCGGCGACGAGGATCGGCGGGTCGTCCTGGTGGAGATCGTCGGCGCTGCGACGTTTTCCGTCGAGGGTCGACCAGCGCGGCAGCGCCCGGAAGGCCGCGAGGGCGGCGGAGTCGCCCGGCGGATCGGCGCCGCGGGCGAGGAGGAAGCGCTCGACCAGGCGGCTGGCGTGGCGCACGTCGTCGCGGCCGCGGGCGGCGCGGAGGCGGGCGGCGACGCTGCGATCGGCGGCGGCGAGGGCGGCGGCGAGGGCGGCGACGTAGGCATCGTCGGCGACGACGGCGCCGAGCGAGAGGTCGTCGCGGAGGTCGTCGCCGTCGACGATCGCGCGGAGCTCGGAGGGGAAGCCGCCGAGGACCACGCGCGTGAGGTGGACGCCGTGGAGGAGGACGTCGACGACGGCGCTCTCGGGGGCGGGGGCGCTGAGGTCGTCGAAGGGGTAGGTCTTGCCGCCGAGGAGGCCGGCGACGCCGCGGCGGCCGACGAGGGCGCTCGGGTGGAGGAGCGGGACGTCGGCGAGGGGGCTGGAGAGCGGCGCGCCGTCGAGGGTGACGACGAGGCGGGCGAAGGCGCAGGTGCGGCGGAGGAGCCGGGCCTCGTCGAGGACCGAGGTCATGTAGGCGCTGATCCGGCCGGCGCGGGGCGGCTCCTTGACGTGGAGGCGGGTGCGCGGCGGCCCGGGCGGGAGCGGCTCGAGCTGGTCGGGGCGATCGGGGCGGAGGGTGAGCTCGACGCCGCCGTCGGGGCCGACCGCGGTGAGGCGGACGTAGCGGGGGCGGAGGGCCATCGCGCCGTTGAGGGCGAGCGCGAGGCGCTGGAGGGCGCGCTGGGTCGGCGTCGTGGGGTCGCGGAAGACGTGGGCGTAGAGGTCGGCGAGGTCGTCGGCGGCGAAGGGGTGGCCGTCGAAGGCGGCGATGAGATCGTCGCTGTCGAGGGTGAAGTCGATCCGGCCGGCGCCGGCGAGGGTCGCCGCCTGGACGACGAGGGCGACGTAGAGGCGGGGATCGGCGAGCTGGAAGTCGCGGAGCTTGTCGCGGGCGCGGGCGGCGTCGATCGAGAACTCGCCGGCCCCGTCGGCGATCCCGGCGGCGCCGAGGTGCTCGCGGAGGCGTCGGAGGTCAGTCATCGCGGCGCCCTCACGGCGAGAGGCGGACCATCTGCCAGTCGACGAAGGTGGTCTCGCCCTGGCAGGCGCCGCCCGCCTCGTAGCCGCGCGCGTAGCCGCGGAGGAGCTGGACGGCGTAGATCTTGTCGTCGAGGACGAAGAGGGGGATGTTGCCGAGCTCGACCGTGACGGTGGCGCCCTCCTTGCCGAGGACGATGCCGAAGCGGGTCGCCTGGTCGTCGACGCAGCAGGCGTCGGGGGGGCACTCGCAGACCTCGAAGTTGACCGGCTCGACGGTGAAGGCGAGCGAGGGCTCGATGGTGGAGGGGTGGGCGAAGACCCGCGAGGAGGCGATGTAGAGCGGGTGAATGGGGTCCTCGTCGTAGAGGAGGAAGCCGGTGGTCTTGCAGCCGGTGGGGGCCTCGGGATCGCCGGGGAGCCACGCCCCCTCGTGACGACCCGTGAGGCAGGTGCCGTCGGCGAGCCAGTTGTTCATGGGGTCGAGCGGGAGGAAGATGCCGGTGCACGACCCGCAGGCGGCGGCCGTGCAGATGTTCACGAAGGGGAGGCCGCCGACGTAGGTCACCTTGCCGAAGCCGTCGACGCCCTGGGCGCACTTGATCGGATCGAGGGGGAGGTCGATCTGGATCTTGTCGGCCTCGAAGTCGGGGCAGAGGGGGCCGCCGGTGGACGAGGTGCCGTCGCTGGTGGTTGGCTCGGTGGTGGTCGAGCCGCTGGTGGTGGCCTCGATCGTGGTCGAGCCGGTGCTCGTGTCGAGGGTGGCGCCGCTGGTGGCCTCGCCGCCGGTGGACGAGGTGGCGCCGCCCGTGCCCGCCGTGTCGATCCATGCGGAGTTGGGGCGGCTGCAGGCGACGGGCGTGAGGGCGACGCCGAGGGCGAGCGCGGCGTGGGCGACGCGCGGCCGCGTGCGGGAGGGCGAGGGCACGGCGTCGAGGGTGGCAGCGTCGGTGGGGTCGATCAACGTGCACGCGGGGATCGCAGGCAGCGCGCGCAGGCGATCGATCCGCGCTCGGATTCGGGCTAGGCGCGGCCGGCGAGGGCGATGATGCGGTCCATCATCCGCTGGACCTCCTCCTCGGTGGTGTAGAAGTGCGGGCCGAGGCGGAGGCCGCAATTGGGGCGCCAGTCGAGCTTGTAGTGCTCGGCGATGAGGCGCTTGCAGGCGGCCTCGGAGGCCGGGAAGTCGACGGCGACGAAGCCGGTGCGGCGCTCGGCGTCGAGGGGGGAGTGGACCACGAGGCCGGCCGCGAGCGCGCGGTCGATGATGATCTGCGAGAGCGCGAGGTTGTGGGCGCGGATGCGCTCGACGCCGATCTCGAGGAGGTTCTTGTAGGCGGCGCGGGCGACGTAGTAGGCGGGGATCGACGGGGTGCCGCCGACGAAGTGCCAGTTGCTGGCGGCGTAGCGGATCGGCGGGGGCTCGAAGGCGAAGGGGCTCTGGTGGCCCATCCAGCCGGTGACGCGGGGGCGGAGGCGCTCGCGGAGTTCGGGCCGCATCCACATGAAGGCGGCGCCCGGGCCGCCGCAGAGCCACTTGTGCGAGCCGGAGACGACGATGTCGGCGCCCCAGGCGGCGACGTCGATCGGCACGGCGCCGGTGGTCTGGTAGGCGTCGACCATCACCAGCGCGCCGACCTCGCGGGCGCGCCTGCAGATCGCGGCGACGTCCTGGAGGGCGCCGGAGACGTAGATGCCGTGGGAGATCGGGACGATTGCGGTCTCCTCGTCGATCGCGGCGAGGATCCGCTCGGTGGGGACGGTCATGCCGTCGTCGGAGGGGACGAGCTCGAGGCGGGCGCCGAGCTCGCGGTGGCGCTCCCACACGTAGAGGACGTTGGGGAACTGGAGGGCCTCGACCACGACCTTGTTCTTGCGGCCGGAGAAGTCGATGCAGGAGGCGATCTGCGCCTGGAAGAGGGCGACGTTCTGGTTGAGGATGGTCTCGCCGGGGGGCGCGCCGATGAAGCCGGCGGCCATGTCGGCGACCTCGTCGATGAGGTTGAACCAGTGATCCCACGCCTCGGCGCCCTCGCGCGCCCAGTCGGCGGCGTACTCGCGGAGCGCGTCCTCGGCCTGCCGCGGCATCGCCCCCATCGAGTTCGAGTTCATGTAGGTGGTGGTCGCGAGGATCGGGTAGTCGACCCGGTAGCGGGCGAGCTCGGGGTCGACGGCGTGGATGAGGGTCTGGCTCTGGGTCATGGCGTCCTCGGGGGCTGGGCGGCGGCGCCGCGGGCGTAGGGGGCGAAGGGCTGGCGGCTCTGGCGGCGGCCGTTGAGGTCCTGGAGCTCGCGCGCGGTGAAGCTGTCCTTGCGGCCAGGCGGGAGGCGGCGGGCGACGAAGGCCTCGATGGTCCGGCGGGCGCGCTCGGCCGTGTCTCGGCGGGCGTCGTCGATGGTGGTGATCGCGTCCTCGGGGATCTCGCCGAGGGGGCCCTGGTAGGCCTCGTCGCACTCGTCCCAGCGCTGGAAGAGGAGGGCGCGGCGGGCGGCGGGGGTGAGCGAGCGGTCGGCGAGGATGGCGTCGAGGTCGCGCTCGAGCTCGCCGAGGCGGCGCTCGAGGAGGCCGAGGTGCCAGGCGATCGCCATCTGGGTGCGGAGCTCGCGGGTGGCGGCGAGGAGCTCCGCCTTGACGCGGGCGTCGCGGTCGACGCCGGAGAGCGCCATCATCCACTCGCTGGGGCCGGTGACCTGCATGCCCATCGGCCCGAAGAGGCCGCGGGGGAGGCCGCCGAGGGCGCCGTGCTGGCGGTTGCCGGTGGCGGTGGGGCGGCGCCAGCGATCGGCGAAGGAGATGGTGCCGTCGCGCTCGATGCGGGCGCTGAAGCGCTTGTAGGGGTCGACGTAGTCGTAGGTGCCGTCGTCTTGGCGCTCGAGGCCGAGGGCGGCGGCGTCGGGCGGTCGGACCGGGGCGGTCGCCGGATCGGGGCGGATCTTCGGCGGGGGCGGGCGGCGCTTCGCGGACGCCTCGGCGGCCTCGGCGGGGGGGGAGCCAGCGCTGGAGCCGGAGCTGGCGCCGGAGCTGGCCTCGGGGTCAGGTTCGGGCGGCGGCAGCGGGGCGGGCTCGGGCTCGCTGGCCTTGGGGGCAGGTGAGGGCGCGGCCGCCGGCCCGGGCGACGAAGCGGCCGCGGAGGGGCTGGCCTTGGGAGCAGGTGAGGGCGCGGCCGCGAGGGCGCTGGGCGAGCCGGTGAGCGCGGCGAGGAGGAGCGCGAGGCGGGCGATCATGCGACCGCCCGCGCCGCGCCGGGCGGCCGCGCTGGGGCCTCGCCTGGTCTTGCGCCCGCGCTCCACCGATCACGTGGTCGCGAGGAATTCGCGGTAGGCGTCGGCGTCCATCAGGCCGGCGAGCTCCCCCGCGTCGGCGAGGTCGATCTTGACCATCCAGCCGCGGCCGTAGGGGTCCTGGTTGACGAGCTCGGGCGAGGCGTCGAGCTCGCCGTTGGCCGCGGTGATGGTGCCGCCGACCGGCGAGTAGAGCTGGGCGGCGACCTTCACCGAGTCGATGTCGCAGGCGGCGTCGCCGGCGGCGACGCGGGTGCCGATCGCCTTGGGGCTGATCATGGTGATGTCGCCGAGCTGGTCGACGGCGTGGGCGGTGATGCCGAGGACGACGGCGTCGCCTTCGCGGCGGACCCACTCGTGGTCCTTGGTGTAGTGGAGGTCAGAGGGGACGTGGTCGGTGCTCATCGCTGGGTCTCCGGGGGTGCGTGCGCTGGGGGGAGTTCAGGTGGCGGCGGCGGGGCGCCTGTAGAAGGCGCCCTTGACGACCTCGCCCTGGAGGTCCTGGCCGCGCTGGCGGATGGTGACGACGGTGCCGGGCTCGGACATGGCCGCGGGGACATACGCGAGGGCGACCGAGCCGCCGGCGGTGGGGGCGACGCCGCCGCTGGTGACGCCGCCGACGACGGCGCCCTGGGCGTCGACGATCTCGGCGCCGTGGCGGGCGATGCCGCGGCCGAGGATCTTGAGGCCGACGAGGCGGCGGGGGAGGCCGGCGGCCTTGATCGCCTGGAGGGCCTCGCAGCCGATGAAGGGGGCGCCCTTCTGGGCCTTGTCGAGCTTGACCGCCCAGCCGAGGCCGGCCTCGAGGGGGTTGGTGGTGGCGTCGATGTCGTTGCCGTAGAGGGAGAGGCGAGCCTCGAGGCGGAGGGTGTCGCGGGCGCCGAGGCCGATCGGCGCGGCGCCGCCGGCGAGGAGCGCGTCCCAGACCGCGCGCGCGTCGGCGGCGGCGACGAAGAGCTCGAAGCCGTCCTCGCCGGTGTAGCCGGTGCGGGCGGCGACGATCGCCGCGCCGGCGAGGTGGGCCTGGGCGAAGCCGAAGCTCGGCACCTGGAGGAGCGCGGGGTCGCCGGCGAGCTCGGCGACCAGGGCGACGGCCTTGGGGCCCTGGACGGCGATCAGGCCGAACTCGTCGGATCGGTCGACGATGTCGCAGAGGTCGGCCGCGTGCTCGCGGAAGTAGGCGAAGTCCTTGGCGATGTTGGCGGCGTTGACGACGATCCGGAAGAGCTCGGGGGCGAAGCGGTAGACGATGCAGTCGTCGACGATCCCGCCGTCGGGGTAGCAGACGGTGGTGTAGAGGGCGCGGCCGTCGACGAGCTTGCTGGCGTCGTTGGTGACGAGGCGCTGGACCGCCGCGAGCGCGCCGGGGCCGATGAAGTCGACCTCGCCCATGTGCGAGACGTCGAAGATGCCGACGGCCTCGCGGACCTTGCGGTGCTCGGCGAGGATCCCCTCGTACTGGAGCGGCATGTGCCAGCCGCCGAAGTCGACCATCTTGGCGCGGAGCGCGAGGTGGGCGTCGTGGAGGGGGGTGTGCTTGAGTTCGTTTCCAGCGCTCGCCATCGGTCTCCTCGGGGGGCAGCCTGGCATAGCCAATCCGGCCGGCGGCCGGCAAGGAGCCGAGGCCGTGACCTGGCTCCCCTGGGGGCGGGCGACCGGGTCCGCGGGGCTCGCGCGCCATCGCGCGTCGTGCCAGGAGGGGCGCATGGCGGTCGCTTCTGGCCTCCTCGCCTCCTCTATCGCTGCCATCAGCGTCGCCGCCTGCTCGGGCGACCCCGGCGGACTGGCGCGGGATCGTCGAGCGAGCGGGACGACCTCGGCGTCGATGGGGACGAGCGGGGCGGGGTCGACGTGCCCGGGCACCGACGGGACCTCGACCACGGGCGTGTCGCAGGTCGAGCCCGGGCGAGACGGGTGCGACCTCGCAGGGTCGACGAGCGCGGGTACCGGCGGGACCTCGACCACGGGCGTGTCGCAGGGGTCGGAGAGCGAGGCGACGACCGACGCCGGCACGGGCGCGGGTCGGGTCGACGAGCGAGGCGCAGGTGTGCTCGCTCGTCGCCGCCGACGCGGCGGGCAACGTCTTCATCCTCGCGTCGGGCCAGGCGAAGATCGAGTTCGGCGGCGGGCCGTTCGGCGGCGCGGCCGCTGACCTTGAAGGGCGGGGAGGCGAGGCGAGGCGAGGCGGGTCGTCGGACGGGGCGGCGGGGCGGCGTGGCGCGGGCGGCGGGGGGCTGGTAGACATCAGCCGTGCTCCGTCGCCGCGCCCCGTGGACCGCCCTCGCCGCCCTGCTCGTCGCCGCCGCGCCCGGCTGCAAGCGGGACGCGGTGGGGCAGAGCGGCGCGCCGAACGGGGAGAACAGCCGCTACCAGGCCGATCGCTACGTGAAGAAGGCGGTGCGGCGCTCGCCGGAGGGGATCATCATCATGCCCTCGCGTCACGCCGAGAAGGCGCTCGACCGGGTGCGGATGAACGAGCTCGCGCAGGATCTCCGGCAGCCGGCGGCGGCGTGCTTCATCAACCGGGCGATCGAGACGATGCAGCGGGGCGAGCGCGGCGGCGAGGCCGGCTTCGTCGACGTGCCGGAGGGGCAGGCGAAGTTCCGGGTGCGGATCAACCCCGCCGGTCAGGTGGTGCGCACCGAGGTGCTCGACAGCGGCTTCCGCGACGAGGGGATGGAGACCTGCCTGCGCGAGGTGCTGGCGGCGGCGCGGTGGCCGAAGAACCGCTCGGGCAACACCCACTTCGTCGACGTGGTGTACTGGGCGAGCCTCGGCTTCGGCGAGGAGGACGCGTCGCCGACGGCGAAGGAGGAGCTGCGGCGCCAGCAGGCGCTGGCGGCGGTCCGCGCGAAGGCCTGCCTGGCCGGGCGGACGCGGCCGGGTTCGTATCCGATCACCGGGATCTCGCTCCTCGACCGCGACGGCCGCACGCTGGTGAATCGTCTGGAGCCCAACGACCTGCCGCAGGAGGTCGCGCGCTGCGTGCTGGTGGCCTTCCGCGAGATCCGGATGCCGCGCGCCCCGGAGGCGTTCATTCGCCCCTTCACGCCGGCCGTCGAGTACGTGGTGGCGAGCGACGGGGAGGTGAGCTTCGCCGACGAGCGCTGGCTGACGCTCATCCTCGCGGAGGAGGAGGCGATCCGCGAGGCGCGGCGGGCCGAGCTCGCGGGCGGCCTCGACGCGACCTCGCCGGATGACGCCTTGCCGGTCGACGCCGCCGACGCGGCGCTGGCGCCGGAGCCGGAGCCGGAGCCCGAACCTGCCCCGAAGGCCAGCTCGCCCGCGACCCCGCGGGACCCCGGCAAGGGCGGGATCAAGCTCGACCTCGGCGGGCGCCCGAAGCCGAAGAGCTGAGGCCCGCCGGGCGCGCCCCGGCTACTTGCGCGGCGGCGGCAGCACCAGGCTGAGGGCGCCGGAGCCGACGATGAGGGTGGCGACCACCGCGAGCGACCAGAGGGTGGGGATGTGGATCGGCGCCAGCCACTGGCCGAAGCCGTGGGCGAGGAGCATCTTGACGCCGACGAAGGAGAGGACGAGGCCGAGGCCGTACTTGAGGTAGTAGAAGCGGTCGATCACGTTCTCCAGCAGGAAGAACATCGCCCGCAGGCCCATCACCGCGCACACGTTGCTGGTGAAGACGATGAAGGGGTCGGTGCTGATGCCGAAGATGGCCGGGATCGAGTCGAGCGCGAACATCACGTCGGCGGTCTCGACCATCAGCAGGGTGACGAAGAGGGTGGTGACGAAGAGCTTGCCGTCCCTGCGGACGAAGAAGCGCGGCCCCTCGAAGTCGCGGGTGACCCGCAGCCACTGCTCGACCTTCTTCTTGACCCAGTTGTCCTCGGCGGGCTTGGCGTCGTCGCCCTCGCCGCCGTCCTCGCTGACGAAGAGGAGGCGGACGCCGGTGTAGAGGAGGAAGGCGCCGAAGGCGTAGATCGTCCAGGCGAAGAGCTCGATGAGCGCGAGGCCGGCGACGATGAAGACGCCGCGGAGGACGAGCGCCCCCATGATGCCGGCGAAGAGGATCCGGTGGAGGTACTCCGCCGGGACCTTCATGTAGCGGAAGAGGACGATGAAGACGAAGATGTTGTCGACGCTGAGGGCCTTCTCGATCAGGTAGGCGCTCAGGAACTCGAGCGCCCGATCCTCGCCGAAGGCGTGCCAGACGTAACCGTTGAACGCGAGGCTGAGGGCGACCCATACGATCGACCAGCCGAGGGCCTCCCGCATCGACACCCGGTGGACCGACCGGTGGAAGATGCCGAGATCGAGCGCGAGGAGGACCAGGATGCCGGCGATGAAGAGGCCCCAGGTGAGGGGCGAACCGACCGAGTGGAACAAGGGGGCGCCGTCCGCTACTTCGTGATGTTCTGGATGGTGTCGGCCTTCACCCGCAGCGTCAGCTTGCGGGGCTTGGAGTCGGCGTCGAAGCGGAGATCGAGGAGGGTGCCGGTGAACTCGACGGGGCCGTGCGGGGTGAGCGCCTTGCCCAGCTCCTGGGTGGTGAAGATGGTGTAGCTCAGCGTGATCTCGTAGAGGACCGGGTCGGGGACGTGGGCGGTGACCTCGTAGTTGCCGTGCTGGTAGTCCTCGACGGTCTCGGCGAGCCCCGAGCCGGCCTCGACCAGCGCCTGGCCCTTGAACGCGCCCGCCTGACCCTTGAGCTCCTCGACGAAGGCGTCGCGGTCCTTCGCGCTCAGGGAGTTGAAGGCCTCGAGCCGCGCCTTGTTGAAGGTGACGTCGGCCTCGACCGGGTTGTAGCCGGGCGGGAGCTTGAGCCACTCGGGGTCCTTGCTCTTGTCGACGCACGAGGGGACGAGCGTGAGCGAGGCCGCGATCAGCAGCAGGGAGAGGGCACGCGACATGGGCGGGACGCTAGCACGTCCCCGGGCCCGCGGGCAGATCCAGGGTCACGCGGGCGGGGCCGCGACCAGGGCGTCGGGGCCGAGCGCGGCGGCGAGGGCGTCGCGGGCGTCGCGGGCGCGACCGGCCGCCTCGCCGTGCGCCTCGAAGGTGATCCGCACGACCCCGCGGAGGCGCCCCTCCGCGTCCGCCGTCCAGCGCGGATACGAGCCGATCTCGACGTCGGCGTGGTCGGCGACCACCCGGTTGAGCGCGTCGGCGAGGTCGCTCTCGTCGAGGTGCGTGTGCAGGACCTCGAGGACCCACGCGCCGGTGTCGGGGAGCTCGCCGGGGAGCGACTCGAGGGCCTCGACCTTGGCCCGGCAGAGCTCGGGGATCCCGGGGAGGATGTAGATGCGGGCGTCGTGGGGGAGGGCGGCGCGGCCGGGCTCGGCGGCGGCGAGGTCGAGGCGGAGGACCGGCCAGCCGCGCTCGGCTCGCATCTGCGTGCCGGCAGGGACCTCCGCCATCTTCAGCGCCTCGGGGGTGATGCGATCGCCGAAGTGGGCGCGGAGCAGCTCCTCCATCCGTGCGTCGCGGCCGAGGGGGCGGGCGGTCGCCCGGGCGATCGCCTCCATCGTCACGTCGTCATGTGTGGGGCCGACGCCGCCGGAGGTGAAGACCAGCGCCGTTCGGGTGAGCAGACGCATGAGCGCCGCGCCGATGTCGTCGAGGTCGTCGGCGACGGTGCAGATCTCGAGGAGGCGGATGCCGCGGCGGCGCATCACCTGCGCCAGGAAGTGGCCGTTCTGGTCGCGGATCTTGCCGGTGAGCAGCTCGTTGCCGATGAGGAGGACGGCGGCGGTCGGGGTGGCGATCATGGCGGCCGAGCGAGAGTACCAGGGCCGCCTTGACGGCGCCCAGCGCCGGGGGTAGTCACCCGTGGGCCCGGCCATTGGCGAGCGTCGGCGCCCGGGGTCCTGATGACGCGCGCTGGAGCCGAGTTCGAGAGCGAAGGCGGGGAGCGGAGGCGCCGCCCGGGGCGGGATCTCTGCGGCATCGGTGGCCTGCCGGTCGACGCGGTGTGTGACCTCCTCGGCCGGGCGCGCGCCCTCGAGGACGCGCCCCATCGCCCCGAGGTCCTCCGCGGCCGTACGGTGGTGTGCTTCTTCGGCGAGCCGAGCACCCGGACGCGTACCTCGTTCGAGCTGGCGGCGCGGCGCCTCGGCGCCGACGTGATCTTCTTCGGCAACGACGGCACCACGTCGGCGGCCAAGGGCGAGTCGGCGCTCGACGCCGCCCGCAACCTCGACGCGATGGGGATCGACGTCTTCGTCGCGCGTGACCGCCAGACCGGCTGGCCGCAGGTGCTCTGCCACCACCTGGGCGCGCGGGTGGTGAACGCGGGCGATGGGGTCGGCGAGCACCCGACCCAGGCGCTCGCCGACGCGCTGACGATCCTCGAGGCGTTCGGGCGCTCGCCGGCGGACGGCGCCCGCGCCCTCGCGGGCCTGCGGGTGGCGATCTGCGGCGACATCATCCACGGCCGGGTGGCGCACTCGAACCTCCACCTCCTGCCGCGCCTCGGCGCGGAGGTCGTGGTCGCGGGCCCGGAGGGGCTCGTCGACGGGGCGGAGCTCCCCGAGGGGGTGACCTTGGCGCCGAGCTTCGACGACGCGGTGGTCGGCGCCCACGTGGTGATGATGCTGAGGATCCAGCGCGAGCGCCTCGCCCGCGGCCGCGACCTCCCGGACGACGCCGCCTACCACGCGCGCTGGGGCCTCGACGCCCGCCGCGTCGGCCTCGCCGATCCTCACGCGATCGTGATGCACCCGGGGCCGATGAACCGCGGCGTCGAGATCGCCGACGCGGTCGCGGACGGGCCGCGCTCGCGGATCTTGCGACAGGTCACCCACGGCGTCGCCGTCCGCATGGCGGTGCTCGCCCGCGCCTGCGATCGGCAGGGCGCGCTGCCGGAGGCGAAGCGATGAGCAGCAGCGACTTCCTCGAGGTGATGGCCCGCGCCGATCGGCGCTTCCACGGAGTCGGCGCCCTCGTCCTCGCGGACGGTCGGGTCTTCCGCGGGCTCGGCTTCGGCGCCCGCGCCACGGTGGTCGGCGAGGTCGTGTTCAACACCTCGCTCACCGGCTATCAGGAGATCCTGAGCGAC
>WBZL01004451.1_pt1 | contig 12123 bp, 7 predicted proteins | sample 5204291 | NCBI WGS metagenome assembly WBZL01 (sample SAMN12344345, study PRJNA552823) | activated sludge metagenome | biome: Activated sludge suspended growth; feature: Nitrification reactor; material: Wastewater; isolation source: activated sludge from nitrification reactor of wastewater treatment...
TTCGAGAAGTGAACCCCTCGTGATCTGGACTCTCGCTCGGCGGGGCATGCTCGCCCATAAGCGTCGCCTGGTCGGACTGGTCGCCGCCATCTCGCTCGGGGTCGCCTTCCTCACCGGCACATTGGTTCTGGGCGACACCATGCGGGCGTCGTTCGACCAGGTGTTCTCGACGGCGAATGCCGGAATCGACGCGGTCGTTCAGGGCAAGACGATCGTGTCCGGCCCTCAGGGCGATGAATCCGCGCCCGTACCGGCCGATCTGGTGCCCGAGCTTGATGCCGTCGACGGGGTGGCCATCGCCCAGCCGGTGATCAACGGACTGGCCCAGATCATCGGCAGCGACGGTACGCCCTTGGGGGGCAACGGTCCCCCCACACTGGCGGGCAACTGGATCACCGAACCATCGCTCAACGCCCAACGAGTGGCAGTGGGCACCCCACCGCAGAACAACGACGAAGTCGTCATCGACGCCGGATCCGCCGAGACCGGGAAGATTGAGATCGGGGACACGGTGGAGGTCCTCACCCCCGATCCGGTCGAGTTCACGGTCACCGGCTTCAGCAAGTACGGCGACCAGAACTCCTTGGGCGGGACCACCTACGTGGGCATGACCTACGACGCGGCGCAGAAGTACCTGGCGGTCAAGGGAGAGCTGAGCACCATCGTGCTCAAGGCCGACGAAGGCGTCAGCCCCGAGGACCTGGTGCAACGCGTGCAACCGTTGCTGCCCGAGAACACCGAGGTGATCACCGGCGCACAGCTGACCGAGCAGCAGAACGAGGAGATCCAGAGCGGCTTCCTGAACTTCTTCACCCTGTTCCTCACGGTGTTCGCCGTGGTGGCCGTGGTGGTGTCCACGTTCAGCATCTACAACACGTTCTCGGTGATCGCGGCGCAGAAGTCACGCGAGTCGGCCCTTCTGCGTGCCGTCGGAGGCTCTCGGGGCCAGGTCTTGGGGGCCATCGCCGGCGAGTCACTGCTCATCGGAGTGCTGGCGTCGGTGGTCGGCGTCCTCCTGGGCATCGGGGTCGCGGCCGGCCTGTTGGCGCTGTTCCAACAGCTGGGAGCGATCCTCGAATCGGCCGGCCTCGTGCTGTCCCCCACTGCCTTGCTGACCGGTTTCGTCGTCGGCATCGTGGTGACCGCGGTCGCGGCGTTGTTCCCGGCGATCCGGGCATCCCGCGTTCCGCCCTTGGCGGCGTTGCGCGATGTGGCGGCGGAGTCGACCGGACGGATGGCCCTGCGAGCCGTCATCGGGGGTTCCTTGATCGTCATCGGACTGGTGGTCCTGGGGTCGTTGCTCTTCAGCCAGGGGAACGAACTGGCCCGCGTCGGGGTCGGTGCGGCGGCTGCTTTCCTGGGCTTCATCGTGTTCGGACCGGTCGCCGCGCGACCCGTCTCGCGAGTGATCGGAGCGCCCATCGCAGCAGTGCGAGGCGTCTCGGGACGGATGGCGCGGGCCAACGCCGTCCGCAATCCGCGGCGCACCGCCAGTACCGCCACCGCCCTCATGGTGGGGGTGGCGGTGGTCTCGATGTTCACGATCTTCGCCAGTTCCATGAAAGCGGCCATCACCGACAACTTCGTGGGCGAGCTCACCGCCGAGCTGGCGATCACGAACTCCAACTTCTCCGGCGCCGGTTTCGACCCGGCCATGGTCAAGAGCCTCAAGCAGTTGCCCCAAGTCGCTGCCGTGTCCACCTTGGATCAGTCCAATGCCCTGATCGACGGCGAACCCACCGACATCACCGTGGTGGATGTCCCCGGGATCCAACAGGTCACGAACCTGGGTGAACGTGAGATCCAACCCAACGAGATCGCGATCGACACCGAGACGGCTGCCGAACTCGGACTGGCGCCAGGTGACCCGGTGAAGTTCGGTCTTCCCAACGGTCGCACCGTGGTGGTCGATGTGGGCACGTTGTACGAAGCCAACAACCTGGTGAGTGGCGTGGTGGTGCCACGCGCCGCCTACGAGAACGAGGTCAAGAAGCCCGGCATCTATACCGTGTTCATCGCCTTGAAACCGGGTGTCACCGAAGCCGACGGTCAGGCGGCCGCGCAGCAGGTGGCCGACGAATACCGGGCCGGAACGGTTCAGACCAGAGACCAGTTCGCGGATGACGCGGCGGGCCAGATCGACCAACTCCTGGGGATCATCTACGCCCTGCTCGTGCTGGCGATCATCATCGCGCTGATGGGGATCGCCAACACGTTGTCTCTGTCGGTCTTCGAACGGACCCGCGAACTGGGACTCTTGCGCGCGGTCGGCCAGACCCGGGGGCAGTTGCGTGCCATGGTGCGCTGGGAGTCGGTGATCATCGCTGTCTTCGGGACGCTGGGCGGGATCGGACTGGGGATGCTGCTGGGCTGGGCGCTGTTCGCGGCGGTCGCCACGGCCGCGGGTTTTGATGCTTCCTTGTCGGTGTCGGTCCCGAACCTGCTGGTCATCGCGATCATCGGAGCTGTGGTCGGCGTACTGGCTGGCTGGCGGCCGGCCGCGCGCGCGGCGAAGCTCAACGTCCTCGAAGCGATCGCCAGCGAATAGACCCGCTTGCCGTCAGCCGTACGACGTCAGGGGTGTACGCGCACGACGTGGGCGACGTGTTGGAACGGATCCAGCCGCACGTACACCTGCTGGTGCCATTCCCACTGGGCACCGGTGATCTCGTCGGTGACGTGCAACGTGTCGTACCAGTCGCGCCCGAGCGCCGGCATGTCCAACCACACCGACGTCTCCCGCGTGGTGTGGGGGTCCAACGTGCAGATGGTGATGACCAGGTCGTCGCCGTCCTTCTTGGAGAAGGCGATGACGTTGTCGTCGTCGACGTGGTGGAACCGCAGATTGCGCAACTGCTGCAACGCCCGGTGATCCCTGCGGATCTGGTTCAGGCGGGTGATGAACGGGATCAGCGTGTTGCCTTGCGCACTCGCGGCCGCCCAGTCGCGCGGACGGTACTGGAACTTTTCGCTGTCCAGGTACTCCTCGCTGCCGGGGCGCACCGCCACGTGCTCGAACAGTTCGTAACCGGAATAGACACCCCAGGTGGGCGACAGCAGGGACCCCAGCACTGCGCGGATGGCGAACGCCGCGGGTCCGCCGTCCTGCAGGAAGCCGTGCAGGATGTCAGGGGTGTTCACGAAGAAATTGGGCCGCATGTAGTCCGCCGCCGGTCCGCTGAGTTCTTCGAGGTACTCGACCAACTCCCACTTGGCAGTGCGCCAGGTGAAGTATGTGTAGGACTGCTGGAAGCCGACGCTGCCCAGCGCCCGCATCATGGGAGGCCGGGTGAACGCCTCGGCCAGGAACAGAACGTCCGGGTCGGTGGCGTTGATGTCGCCGATCAGTCGGTCCCACACCCACAGGGGTTTGGTGTGCGGGTTGTCGACGCGGAAGATCCGGACTCCGGCCGCCAGCCACAGCCGGACGATCCGGACGATCTCGTTGTAGATGCCCTCCGGGTCGTTGTCGAAGTTGATCGGATAGATGTCCTGGTACTTCTTGGGCGGGTTCTCCGCGTAGGCGATGCTGCCGTCGGCGCGAGTGGTGAACCATTCCGGATGTTCGGCCACCCACGGATGATCGGGGGCGGCCTGGAGGGCCAGATCGAGCGCCACCTCGAGCCCGTTGTCCCGGGCTGTCGCAACGAACGCCTCGAAGTCCGCCATGGTCCCCAGGTCCGGGTGGACCGCGTCGTGGCCGCCCTCGATGGAGCCGATCGCCCAAGGCGAGCCGGGATCGTCGGCGCCCGGTTCGAGTGAGTTGTTCCGCCCCTTGCGGTTCACCCGGCCGATGGGGTGGATCGGTGGCAGGTAGACGACGTCGAATCCCATGTCGGCGATCGCGGGCAGCCGAAGGGCAGCGTCAGCGAAGGTTCCCGAACGGGGCGGGTCGTAGCGAGCACCCTCGCTGCGTGGGAAGAACTCGTACCACGAACCGAACAGCGCCCGGGCCCGCTCCACCCGGACCGGCCAGCCGGGCGACTCCGCCGGATGATCGCGCAGGGGATGTTCGGTGAGCAGCTCACTGACGTCCGAGGCGAGGGCCACCGCAAGGCGTGCTTCGCCCGGTCGTCGGCTGTCCCGGAGGGCCGCGGCACTGGTGGTCAGGATCTCCTCGGCGTGGGCGGAGCCGGGGGGCAGATCGTCGGCGACCCGCTCCAGCACCCGGGCACCTTCTTCGAGCTCCAGGTCCACGTCGACCCCGGCCGGGACCTTGATGGTCGCCCGGCTGCGCCACGTGTCGGCGGGGTCGTGCCAGGCGTGGATGGTGAAGGTCCAGTCCCCCTCCGCCGGGAACCGGAACTGTCCTTCCCACCGGTCCAGCCCACCGCCGAGCGGATGCAGCCGCACCCGGTACTCCTCGTCGTCGGGCGAACACACGATGGCCTCCACCCCCAGGGCGTCATGACCCTCGCGGAACACCTCCGCGGCGATGGTGACGAGTTCCCCCACCACGGCCTTGGCCGGACGGCGCCCGGACTCGACGCTGGGTTGGACGTCACAGATGCCGAACCGGCCGGACAACGTCGGCGGCGGGACAAGGCCTCCCGGCCGCCCGAGACCATCCGGACCATCCGACCTGGGCTGCCCGGGCGCTGCAGGATCTGCGGTGTCGCTGCTCACGCTTGGAGCCTAGTCCGTCGGGGAGGCGCTGCCACATCGGAAGGCCCGGGTCTTCGCCCCCGCGGGGTGAGCGCCGCCGGAGGCGGTGTGTCGAAGCCCGTAGCCGCTACCGGGCAGGACCGATAGCGTGGCCGCCGTGAGAGCTTTCCGCCGTTTCACGGTCCAGGTCGTCCTTCCCGAACAGTTGCGCTGTCTCAGCGATCTGGCGCACAACCTGCGCTGGTCGTGGGACAACCCGACGAAGGATCTGTTCGCCACCATCGATCCGACCACGTGGGAGCGGGTGCAGGCCGATCCGCTGCGGCTGCTGGGTGAGGTTCCCAGTAGCCGGCTCGAGGAACTGGCGGCGGACCCCGAGTTCGTGGCCCGGGCCGAGGCGATCCACGCCGACCTGACCACCTACCTGACCGACCCCCGCTGGTACCAGGGCCTCACCGGCGAGAAGCCTTCGGCCATCGGCTACTTCTCCCCGGAGTTCGGCGTCACCGCCGCCCTGCCGCAGTACTCCGGCGGTCTCGGGATCCTTGCCGGCGATCACCTGAAGGCCGCCTCCGACCTGGGCGTCCCGATCATCGCGGTGGGACTGTTCTACCGGTCCGGCTACTTCCGCCAGTCGCTGTCCCTGGAAGGCTGGCAGCAGGAGAAATACCCGCTCCTCGACCCCGACAACCTGCCGCTGTCGCTGCTGCGAGGACCCGACGGGAAGCCGGTGACCGTCGCGGTCGATCTGCCCGGGGACCGTCGGGTGGCCGCACACATCCGCGTCGCCGACGTCGGGCGGGTCCCGCTCCTGCTGCTGGACTGCGACATCGAGGAGAACGGACCGGCCGAGCGCTCGGTGACCGACCGGCTCTACGGCGGCGGGTCGGATCACCGCCTGCTGCAGGAGATGATGCTGGGCATCGGCGGCGTGCGAGCGATCCGGGCCTACTGCACGGCCACCGGATTCGCGGCTCCCGAGGTGTTCCACACCAACGAGGGTCACGCTGGTTTCCTGGGCTTGGAACGGATCCGCGAGCTCATGACCGACGCCGGACTCTCGTTCGCCGCGGCGCTCGAAGCGGTCCGGGCCGGCACGGTGTTCACCACCCACACGCCGGTCCCCGCAGGTATCGACCGGTTCGACCTGGATCTGATCCGGTCTCACTTCGGTGGGGATCGCGCCTTGCCCGGCGTACCGCTCGACGACATGCTGCCGCTCGGCGCCGAGACGTACCCCGGCGGCGACCCGGAAGTCTTCAACATGGCGGTCATGGGTCTGCGCCTGGCCCAGCGGGCCAACGGCGTCTCCCTGCTGCACGGTCAGGTGAGTCGTGGGATGTTCGCCGGCCTCTGGCAGGGTTTCGACGCCGCCGAGGTTCCCATCACGTCGATCACCAACGGGGTCCACGCACCGACGTGGGTGGCACCCGAGGTGTGGTCGCTCGCCAGCCGGGCCGGTGATGCGCGGTTGACTGAGGAAGCGCAGGGATGGGAGTCGATCGCCGACATCCCCAGCCAGGACATCTGGTCGGTCAAGCGGACGCTGCGCGAACGACTGGTGTTCGACGCCCGCCGACGACTGCGGGAGTCCTGGGCCCAACGGGGTGCCAGCCCGGCGGAACTCGGGTGGATCGACGAGGTGCTGGACCCCGACATCCTGACCATCGGTTTCGCCCGCCGCGTGCCGTCGTACAAACGATTGACGCTCATGTTGCGCGATCAGGACAGACTGCGCCGCCTCCTCACCGACCCGGAGCAACCCGTCCAACTGGTGATCGCCGGCAAGGCCCACCCGGCTGACGACGGCGGTAAGCGGCTGATCCAGGAACTCGTGCACTTCGCCGACGCCAACGACGTCCGGCATCGCATCGTGTTCCTCCCGGACTACGACATGGGTATGGCCGAGGTGCTGTATCCCGGCTGCGACGTGTGGCTCAACAACCCGCTGCGGCCACTGGAAGCGTGCGGCACGTCCGGCATGAAGGCCGCGCTGAACGGCGCCCTGAATCTGAGCGTGCTCGACGGCTGGTGGGACGAGTGGTTCGACGGCGAGAACGGCTGGGCCATCCCGACCGCCGACGGCGTCGCCGATCCCGACCGGCGCGACGAGATCGAAGCCGGCGCCCTGTACGAACTGATCGAGCAGTCCGTGGCCGCCACCTTCTACGACCGGGGGGCGGATGGCCTGCCCGGCCGATGGATCGAGATGGTGCGTCGCACGCTCCAGGGAACCGGTCCCAAGGTGCTGGCGTCGCGCATGGTCCGCGACTATGTCCAGAAGTTGTACCGGCCCGCCGCCGAGTCGTCACTGGAGGCAGCCGCCGACAACTACGCCCTTGCCCGCGACCTGGCCGCCTGGAAACAGCGGGTCCGCGAAGTCTGGCCCGGCGTGGCGGTGGAGCACATCGAGACCGGCGGGATCGGTGACGAACCGGAACTGGGCAACACGCTGCAGGTCCGGGTCTACGCGGCCCTGGCCGGGCTGGGGCGTGACGACGTGGCGGTTCAGGCACTGCACGGACGGGTGGATGCCGACGATCTACTCACCGACCTGCATGCGACCGACCTGGCGGCCGCCGAGGCCTACGACGGGGACCGCGTGCGATTCGAGGGATCCATCGATCTGGACCGGACCGGACCCTTCGGCTATACGGTCCGGATCGTGCCGCGGCACGGCGGGCTGGTGTCGGCGGCCGAGATGGGCTTGGTGGCGCTCCCGGCCGAGACGGAAGGGATGCCCGAAGGCGACCTGCGGTAGCGCCGAAGCGACGAGACCGCCGTCAGCTCAGCTCCACTTGGCCAGCCACAACTGTTCGCCCAGCTGCTCCAAATTGGCCAATTCCGACTCGGCGTCATCGACGTGGTGTTCCTCCGAACGCAGGAACTCCTCCATGATCGTGCGCGTGGCAGGATCCCCGGCCGCGACACACACCTCGACCGCACGGGTGTAGCGGGCCACGGCCTGCTGCTCCATCTCGTAGTTCAACTGGAACTGCTCGATCGCCGACTCGCCCACGGCAACCGGGAACAGTCGCTGCATGTTGGGCACACCGTCGAGGAACAGGATGCGCTCGATGAGGGTCTCGGCGTGTTTCATCTCGTCGATCGACTCGTCGTAATAATCCTTGGCCAACTTGGGTAGTCCCCAATCGGCGGCCATCTTGGAGGCGATGAAGTACTGATTGACCGCGGTGAGTTCAGCGGTCAGGGCTTCGTTCAGGATGTCGATGACGGCGGGATCGCCCTGCATGAGTACTCCTCATTCGCGTGAGTGTCGGTGACGGGATCATCCTGCCAAGAGGGCTGCCGCCGCGGACTGGCACCCCTCGGCACCGCAGTCGCCACGATGCGCCGCACCGATCCGGGCGCACACCGCCAGATGGCACCCCCCACAGCCGGCACCGGCATCGCTGGCCTCGGCCACGTCGTCCACGGTGCGGGCGCCATCCGCCACGGCACGGTCGATCGTGCGGTGCGTGACAGCGAAGCAGTGGCAGACGAGCATGGACCCTCCCGACGACAACCATAACGCCCTTAGTTAGGTGAGCCTAAGTTATGAGCGGGCTTCTGCCAAGGGGTGCGTCGCGATCCTGGTCACGACAGGATGGGGCCATGGCAGCGCCCTCCCCCGCCCCGACCGATGAACTCGACCTCCTCGTGGACGGTGCGCACGGCGATCCGCACCACCTTCTGGGGCCGCATTCTCATGACGGGGCCGTGACGGTGCGGGCCCTGCGGCCGATGGCGAAGTCGGTGACCGTGGTCATGGGCGATCAGCGGTTCGCCATGGAGCATGAACACCGCGGCGTCTGGCGCGTGGTGCTGCCGTTGGCCGAGACCCCGGACTACCGGTTCGACGTCGAGTACGAAGCGCAGACCCTGCCGGCCGAGGACCCGTACCGCTACCTCCCCACCCTGGGCGACGTCGATCTGCATCTGATCGGTGAGGGACGCCACGAACAGTTGTGGGAGGTGCTCGGGGCGCACACGCATGTGTACGACAGCCTGCACGGTCCGGTGGCGGGCACCTCGTTCGCAGTCTGGGCCCCCAGTGCGCGCGGGGTTCGAGTGGTGGGCGACTTCAACTACTGGGATGGGTCCGGGCACCCGATGCGCTCGTTGGGCGCGTCCGGGGTGTGGGAACTGTTCATCCCGGGGGTGGGCGAAGGAACCAAATACAAGTTCTCGGTGTTGGGTGCGGACTTCGTCTGGCGGGACAAGGCCGATCCGGTGGCCTTCGCGACCGAACAGGCACCACAGACGGCCAGCGTCGTCTACACCTCGCACTACACCTGGAACGACGACGACTGGATGGCGCGCCGCGCCATCACCGATCCCCACAACGGCCCCATGAGTGTCTACGAGGTCCATCTCGGCTCCTGGCGCCGCGGACTGTCGTACGTCCAGCTCGCCGAGGAACTCACCGCCTATGTGGTCGACAACGGCTTTACTCACGTGGAGATGCTGCCGGTCACCGAATACCCCTACGAGCCGTCGTGGGGCTACCAGGTGACGTCCTACTTCGCACCGACCAGCCGGTTCGGCAGCCCCGACGAGTTCCGGTACCTGATCGATCGGCTTCATCAGGCGGGCATCAGTGTGATCATGGACTGGGTCCCGGCCCACTTCCCGAAGGACTCGTGGGCTCTGGGCCGCTTCGACGGCACTCCGCTGTACGAACATCCCGACCCACGCCGCGGGGAACAGTTGGACTGGGGAACCTTCGTGTTCAACTTCGGTCGCCGCGAGGTCCGCAACTTCCTGGTCGCCAATGCAGTGTTCTGGCTGGAGCAGTTCCACATCGACGGACTGCGGGTCGATGCCGTCGCGTCCATGCTGTACCTCGACTACTCGCGCGAGGAGGGCGAGTGGCTGCCCAACGAATACGGCGGTCGCGAGAACCTCGAAGCGGTGGCCTTCCTGCAGGAGATGAACGCGACGGTGTACAAGCGGTGCCCCGGCGTCGTCACCGTCGCCGAGGAGTCCACCGCGTGGCCGGGCGTGACCCGCCCCACCCATCTGGGCGGCCTGGGATTCGGCTTCAAGTGGAACATGGGCTGGATGCACGACTCGCTGGACTACATGTCCCGCGAGCCGATCTACCGGCAGTACCACCACTCCGAGCTTACGTTCGCGATGATGTACGCCTACACGGAGCAGTTCGTCCTCCCTCTGTCCCACGACGAGGTGGTGCACGGCAAGGGCTCCATGATCAACAAGATGCCGGGCGACACCTGGCAGAAGTTCGCCAACCTGCGTGCCTACTACGCCTTCATGTGGGGCCACCCGGGCAAGCAGTTGTTGTTCATGGGCGGCGAGTTCGGGCAGTGGCAGGAATGGAGCGAACAGCGGTCGCTCGACTGGTGGCTGCTCGACGGCTCCGACCACAGCGGCCTGCTGCGGTGTATGGGCGACATGAACCGCGCCTACCGGGACAACGCAGCACTGTGGCGGCTCGACCACGACCCGGCAGGTTTCGAGTGGATCGACGCCAACGACGCCGCCGGCAACGTCTTCTCGTGGTTGCGGTTCGACGGCTCCGGTGGGGTGGTCGCCTGCATCGCGAACATGGCTCCGATCGTCCGCTCCGACTACCAGCTGGGGCTGCCGCAGGCGGGCCAGTGGAGCGAGATCCTCAACACCGATGCGGAGATCTACGGCGGCTCCGGGGTCGGCAACCTGGGCGGGGTCACGGCCACCGACGAGCCGTGGCACGGGCGACCCGCGTCCGCCCGGATCGTGCTTCCCCCGCTTGCGACGGTGTGGTTGCGCCTGTGATGTCCGATCCGCACCTCTGAACGGGTGTCCCGGCAGGTTGCCGAACGGAAATCGGACTACGGTCGCCGTCAGGTGGATCTGATGTGAGGTTTCGATGAGCCTGATCGAGGCGCACGGGGTGCTGGACGACGCCGGCGACGGACCTGTCCCACCCTCGTGGTGCAAAGCCTCTCCGATCCGGCAGTGCCCCTGGCGGCCGCGCGCTGGCTGGCCGACACGATCCCGGACGGCCGGCTCGTCGAGCTGACCACCAGCGGGCATTTCCCCCACGTCGTCGACGCAGCCGAGGTCACGCGGGCGGTGGCGGACTTCGTATTGGCGAGCGCGTGACCACCCGGTTCGGGGCCGCCCTGGGTCCAGTGCTGACCCAGGGCGCCGCCGACTGCGCCGTGGTCTGGAGCCGCGACTCCGACTCCGGCATCGTTCTCGGCACCTTGCCCGCAGGGTTGTTGGCCGAAGGGGATCCGTGGCCCCCGGTCGAGGCGAGCGCCGGAGTCGTGACTGATCCGACCGAACTGGCTCGGCTGGTGCCCACTTCCTTGCGGCTGCGGTTGCCTGGACCGGTTGCGGCCGCCTGGAGTGCCGATTTCGCCGATTCAGCCCTGGCCGTGCTGCTCGTCTGGGAGTGCCTTCCCGACCAGCAGTCTCGCAACGCGGTGACCGCGGGCCTGCACGAGCAGGTCGCGGCAACCGTTCGACTGTGGGAGGCGCAACGCCGGGCGGAGACAGAAAACGCGCGCCTGGCCGCGGTCGTTGCGGCCCTGCACCACGCCTTGGTCACAGTCGACGACATCCGTTCGGTGGCGTTCCTCAACGCGGTGGCGGCGGACCTGCTCAGCCTGCCCACTGGCGAGGTCCCGGCCGCGGAGCTGGCCTTGGCGATGGGCGTCTTGCAGAGTCGGACGGTCAACACGGACGAGGTCCTGGCCCAGGCGGCGCGGCTGCTGGTGGACCCCCGGGCAGACCTGCCTCCGCTGGTGTGGGAGTTCGTCACCGCGCCGACCCACCTGAGCGTGTCCTCGGTCGCCATCAGGGGGCAAGGGCAGTCGGGTCGGGTGTGGGTCTTCGAAGACGTGTCGGCGGATGTCGCGCTGCGGGCGGAGTTGGAGCGGCGGGCGCGTTACGACGACCTGACGGGTCTGCTCAATCGCTCAGAGGCGATCAGCCGGGCCGAGTCGGTCTTGAGTCATCCCCGCCGACGAGGTGATCACTGGGCGCTGGTCTTCTGCGATCTCGACGGCTTCAAGGCGGTCAACGACGCCGCAGGGCACGCGGCGGGCGACCAGGTGCTTCGGGTGGTCGCCCGACGGATGCGGGCCGTCGTCCGGGAAGGCGACCTGGTGGCGCGCATGGGCGGGGACGAGATGTTGGTCCTGCTCGACGGTGTGCGGTCCATCGAGGACGCGGAGCGGTTGGCCGATCTGATGCGGGTCGCCATAGCGGAACCGATCAACGGCGGTGGATTCGCCGAGCTGCGGGTTGGCGCCAGCATGGGCGTGACATTGGCGGAACCGGGCGACGACATCGACGTCCTCATCGCTCGCGCCGATGCCGCCATGTATACCGCGAAACGGGAGGGCCGTGGCCGGGTGGTGCGGGTCTGACTGCCCTGTGCGCCGTACGCCGTGGCGGGTCAGCCGCGGGTGGTCCAGGCGATCATGCCCTCGATGTTCTGCTTGAGCACCTCGCCGGCGGTGGCGTCGGCACCCTTAGTCATGGCCAGGTACTTCAACGAGT
>WBZL01004453.1_pt1 | contig 12119 bp, 8 predicted proteins | sample 5204291 | NCBI WGS metagenome assembly WBZL01 (sample SAMN12344345, study PRJNA552823) | activated sludge metagenome | biome: Activated sludge suspended growth; feature: Nitrification reactor; material: Wastewater; isolation source: activated sludge from nitrification reactor of wastewater treatment...
CGGTGAGGGCATTGGTACTGCACTGCGCGGTGGTTCCGGCGAGGGCGACACCGGCGCAGCCGGCGATGGTGGCGCCGTTGTCGGTGAAGGCGACGGTGCCGGTGGGGCTGGCGCCGCTGACGGTGGCGGTGAAGGTGACGCTGGCTCCGGACACCGAGGGATTCTGCGAACTGGCCAGGGCGGTCGTCGTCGGTGTTTGTCCGCCTGTCGTGACCGTTAACGTTGAACTGTTGGCTCCGGTTGCCCCCTGATTGTCCGTCACGGTCAGCGTGACCGTGTAGATGCCGGCCGCGGCATATTGGTGGCTAGTGGTCGCTCCGGCGGCGGTGGCGCCGTCGCCGAAAGCCCAGGCATGCGACACGATGCTGCCATCCGGATCGTGACTCGCCGATCCGCTGATCTGGAAGACAGTCGCGGGGGAGCCTGTTCCCGGAGTGATGGTCAGAGACGCCAGCGGCGGCAGATTGCCCGATGGATTGCTCAGCCGTAGCGACCAGACATCGCCTTTTGTGTTTAGGTTGGCGTCCGTGCCGCCGTACACAAGGTGCTCGCCAATGCTTGGATCGTAGACCATGGCATGCACGATCCGCACTGGCGGCAGAGAACCCGAGATGGCTGGCTGAGACCAAGTGTTGGTGGGCACATGGTAGACCCAGACGCTGTTGGTCAGCGTGCCATTGGCGTTGCCGCCGAACAGGACCACGACACCATGGACCGGGTCGTAGGACAGTGCGTGTTGTTGGGTCGGTGGCGGGCTGACCGACGGCGTCATCAGGGTCCAGGTGTTGGTCGGCAGACGATAGACCCAGGTGTCCCCCAGGGTGCCGTTGATGGGTACGGCGCCGCAGCCTGAGTCTTCGCTGCAGCGGCCGCCGAACAGGATGAAGGCATCGTTGGCGCTGTCATACACCATCGAGTTGGTCAACTGCGCGCGGCGCGACGGCTGGCTGCCCGCGCCGTCGGGCCGCAACTGAACCCACGTCTTGCTGTGGGTGTCGATCGCCCAGGTATCGTTGTGGGTCATGCCACCGAACATGACGATCGCTTCGTCGAGCGTCGAGTAGGCGAACGCGGGACTCAGTCGGGAGGCGGGTTTTGCACCGACGTATCCCGCCGACGGCGCGTCGAAGCCCTGCCATTGGCCGGTGGCCGGGTCGTAATACCACGTGCCGCCACCGCCTTGCGGCCGAACAGAATAGGTCATGCCGCTCGGGTTGCCGGGGAAGGGAGTCTGGAGCGTCAGGGTCTTGGTGGCGGGGTCATAGGCGCTGACGAAGCTGTAGTGCGTGTTCAGCGCCTGGATGGCGACCAACCAGTCCTTGTAGTAGTCGACCGTGGTCTCGGTGAGCGTCGGGTCGACCAGTATGGTCGATGTGGATCCGGCGGCGATCACGCTCTGACGGGTGTCGCAGGCATAGCCGCTGCCGCCGAATGTCCAGTAGAGCCGGTTGTAGGCATCGAACTCGACGGCGTGTTCGTCTCGCGGGCAGGGTGGGCCGAGGGGGGTGACGCTGGCCTGATAGGGCTCGATTTCCACCCAGCGGTTACCGACCAGATCCATCTCGAGGATGTCGTTCATGTAGGTGCTGCGACTTCCGCCGAAAAGTACCGGGCGGCCGGCGACGGGATCGAAGATTAGGTCGACCCAGGACCGGGCCGAGGCGGCTCCTGCGGCTGTCTGGGCTAGGGCTCGCGGTGTCCAGGCACCCGTAAGAATCGTCTGTGCGCTAACGTTGCCGGCTATCAGCGCGGCGGCAAAGAGCAAGGTCTTAACGAGGCCAAACGGCGAGTGCAATGTCATCGTCTTTTCCTGACTATGTCCGCATCCATGCGGGACGGTTGGTCGCGGCGGGAACAATCACGCGACGTATCGTGGGATATTCTTGGGCCAACTCGGTAATATCGACAACAAGCGTGCATTTTACGGAGAATCCCGACCCAGATGGTTCGGATGGCTATCGGCAAGCGAAATGGATGACAGGCAATGAAGAAACTAATCAAACGGCTTGCCGCCCTTATCCTCGGGGACTATTCGGCATTTCACATCTATTCGAAGTCGGCCAGCGCCGACATGGCCCCGGTCCTGGCACCGGACGGCTTTCAGGTCGCGACGATCGAGAAGATGCAAGTGGAATCGAGCGGCGATGAGTTGATCCGCGAACAGGCGTGGTATCACGGTGCCGGTACTCATGCCTATGCGTGCCTCCTTGGTTCCCGAATTGTTGGCCTGTGCTACTTCTGGCACGGTGAGCGATACCGAACGAGGAATTATTGGCCTCTTGCGGATGGGGAGGCGAAACTCGTCCAACTCGTCACGGTTCCGGAACTGCGCGGACGCGGAATTGCGTCGAAGTTGATTGCCCGCGCCAGCGAGGACATGGCCAAGCAGGGGTTCCATCGCCTATATGCCCGCGTCTGGCATTCCAATGCGCCGTCTTCATCGGCCTTTGTGCGTGCGGGCTGGAGGCGCGTGGCGACAATAATTGAGGTGTATCCGTTCCGCAGCCGAACGCGGCGGAGAATAACCTTTCGGACTAGAAAAGGACTGGCAACGCGGGCGTAGGGTTGCGGCTGCTATGCCTTGGTGGACCGACCTCTCAGAAGGTGTTTTATCGACGACTTCAGGTCCCAGCGATCAAGTAGTCGGCCAAGCTGGCCTGATCCAGCGTCAAACGCGGCGTGCGATCTGATCAATAGGCGGTTGCGCAGCGTGTTACGCAGGTGGAGTGTGTTGTGACAGGCAACCTTATGCGTGCAGAAAAAGAGCTTTTGGGCGCTAGCCCCTTCCGTGAAGTCGAAGTGGGAAAAAACGCCTTCGTCGAAGATGCTCTCGAAGGCACGCCATAGCAGAATGGTTCCCACGGACCAATCCGCGTAGGCGGGGTCAAAGCCAAGATAGGCGTAAACGACGGTTCCGTCGACTATCGGCGAGTAGAGGTAGGCCGTTGGCTTTTCGCCATCTAACAAGAGATAGCCGCGCGCTCTGCCGTGCTCAGCCTCCCTGAACATGCCGCGAACAAAGTCCGGGTCGTCGGGAAGTCCCGCATCCAGCATTTTCTCCTGGTAGGTCAGTAGCGAGACTTGTCGGGCCAGCGAGTGAAAGCGCTCGAACTCTTCGGGACGCTTGAAACACTCGAATCGCATTGCACCCTTGCAGTGGGCTTCGAATTTCTTGGTCTTTCGGTTGATTGTCCCGCGTGATTTCGAGGAAAACTTGCCTTGGTAGTCCGCGAACGTGCTGCGTAAGTCGATGTAGCAATGCTGATACGAGGCCATGGTGTACTGAATCATGCCGTCGTGCTTCCGGACTTGATGCACGATGGCCTCACCCGGGCAACTGCGCAACAGAAAGCCGGCACGGTCTTGCGGCAAGGGACCCGGCGTCGGTGGGGCCGAGCCGGAAAGAATCTCTCCAAGCGTGCAAGCATGGGCGAGAATCGGAATCCGTCGCCGAAACAAGATCAGATCGCTGATCTGAAACTTGAGCTCGAAATCCCGTCGTTGCCAGCGGTCGCTCATCGGTAGAGTCTCCGGCGAACTTGTTCGATGGTGCGCAGCCCCGTCCGCCAGAGCGACGACGTCAACGTCGATGGCTCGCGTGCGTCCTGAAGACCATGGGCATCTGGAAACACAACCGTAGGATACAAGGTACGGTTATCGCCCAGGAAACGGCACAAGGAGGCGAAGCGTCGTACGACCACCGGATCGGGATTGCTGCTGTCTGGTACAAGCAACTCGAAGTTATGCGAAACAATGACAAAGGCCGCTCGTTGCTGTCTGTGCGCTTGTTGAATCAGGTGAACGAATTCGCCTAGCGACGTCGAACCGACCTGTACCTGTCGGAGATGTGACGGGCGATCGGCGAAGATGGTGATGGGAAATTCAACCGTTTGATCGATGGCAAGCACGCGTTGGCCCCGCGCCGCAACTGGAAGATCGGCCCCGGACCAGGAGCGGCTTGGGTTGACGCTGCTGTCGAACCCGATGCTGTTGCGATGCAGCGCGCGAAGGGTATCGCGATTGCAGCCGTAGCTACCGGCGCGAAAGGCACAAATGCTTCCGGCACCAGCCTTCTCCAGCATGGCCTTGCCCGTGGCGATGAGGTCGATCTGTTCATTCAGCGAGTACTGAAACAGGTGCTGCCTCTTGTGCGTTGATGCCGTCAAGATGGGGGGGCGAGCTTCATCGGCCCATTCGGTGTGCAGGTGCAATTGAACATCTTGCCCTCCGTCCTTGATGAGGCCAACGATTTCCTCGAGAGGCCCAGGGCCGAACCGGCAGGCAAACAGCGGTTCGACAAAGAACGTTCCGCGCAGCCCGTGTTCTCGTAACAGCCCAATGGCCATGGGTAGTCCAAAGTCTCCCTTGCCGGAGCGTCCATATACGTAGCGCGAAAATGCGGCCGGAAACTTGGTGTCGATGTCGTCCCAACCGTCGCACCATATCTCGACATCGAAGGTTAGAAAGACGTTCAGCGGATTCAGTGTGGGTGAATTCATGCGTGCTTCTCGAACCACAGCTCCATCATCATCAGTATCCAGACCATCGTGCCGTAGTAGCCGGCGTGGCTCTTCATTCGGTCACTGAACAGGCTGTCTATGAAGTCGGCGCGAACGATGTTGCGCATCTTGAGCCGTTGCAGCGAATCGCCGGCCAGTTCACGCAGGGGGGGGTGGCTCTGTAGCCAGCTTCCCACCGGCAGGCCGAAGCCGTGCTTTTCCTTGGTGATGATCTCGTTGGGCAGAAAGTCGCGCAGTGCCTCTTTGAAGAAGTAGCGCAACTTGGTTCCCTTGAGCTTCAGCGCCGGTGGCAGTGTGGCGGAGAAATCGACCACGGGTTCGCTCAGCAGCGGATATGCGATGTCGACGCCTGCCAGTTCGCACATGCGCGTCACCTTCGGCAGGTCGTTGTCGGCCAGGGTGAACTTGATGTCCAGCGCCAGCATGCGGTTGATCAGGCTGCCGGCGTGGGCCGAGTCGTAGGTTTCCTTCATCAATGCGTGGGGATGTGCCGGATCGATGCTGGCCAGGAAGTCGGCGGTGAAGACGTTGGCGGCGCCGAGTCGCTCCAGCAGGTTGTAGGTCTCGTAGCGCGCCGGCATGGGCAGGGAGGCCTGCTCGATGTAGCTGCGCGCCTTGCGTATCAGGGGCAGCCGCTCGCCGCCGGGGAGCTTGAATACCGCGGCTTCGAGCAGGCCCCGCCGCAGCGCCGCCGGAATGTTGTCGTAGAGCGAGAGCTGGTACTGCTTGGCGTAGCGGGCGTTGCCACCGAACAATTCGTCGCCGCCGTCGCCGCCCAGCAGGCGGGTGATGCCATCCTGTTTCGCCAGCCGGGCACAGAAATAGGTGGGGATGGCCGAGGCGTTGCCAAACGGCTGGTCGTAGACGTCGGCGATCATGGGCACGGCCTGTACCACGTCGTCCGGGGTGACGTAGTACTCGTGGTGCTCGGTCTTGAAATGGCGCGAGGCGAGACGAGCGTACTCCATTTCGTCGAACCCCTCGGCGTCGAAGCCGATCGAATAGGTGCGCGCCGGCCTGCCGGTTACCCCGCCCAGCAGGCCCGCAACGGTCGAGCTGTCGGTGCCGCCGCTGAGGAAGGCGCCGCACTGACCGAAGTCGGCTGCCGTGTCGACACCATCGCGCAAGGCGGCCAGGAAGGCGGGCTTGAAACGGGCCACGATTTCCGGCCCATCTTCACCAAAGTGCATTTCCCAATAGGGTTGTACTGTCGGCCGGCCTCGCCGGAAATGCAGGGCATGCCCGGGCTGGAGCCGCGCCTGGCCGCGGAACGCCGTGCCCGGTCCGGGGATCATGTGAAAGTAGACGTAGTTGTAGATGCCCTGGTGATCAACTTCGCGCTGTACGCCGGGGTGCGCCGACAGGGCGTCGGCCGTGGAGGCGAACATCAGGCTGTCCCCCTCCTGCTGCCAGACGATGTTGCGGATGCCGATGCGGTCGATGGCCAGCAGCGCCTCGCCAGTTTCGGCATCCAGCAAGGCGAGGGCGAAGTCTCCCTTGAGACTTTTCAGCGCCTCCGAGCCAATCTGGCGGTAATGGCGGAGGAAGGCGCGGCATACCTCGCTCGGCTCGGCGATGCGGACGGTACCGTGCTCCCAGCGCGCATGGCCGGAAAGCGCCAGAGTGACCGCACCCTCGGTCAGCAGGGCGGCGGTCCTTTCGTCGCCGGCGACGGCCAGGGCGGCTGCCGGGGTGACCTGGGTCGAGAGGGGCGCGCGGTCGAAGCGGGAAAGCGCACCCCCCATACGCTGCAATATCTCGGTAGACGCCGCCACGGGGCCGGCGCCGATCCATCCACATAGTCCAGTCATTGCGGGTCGGCTTTCCTTCGTTGATCTCCGACGGCTTTCAGGCGGCGGAGGGCTGGTTTGAGCTTGGTATCCCACAGGGCCGCCAGTCGTCCGCGCGCCGCCGGGCTATAGGCATCCAGGCGGAACAGGGGCTCGGCCAGGTCGGTCCAGCGCTTCTTGTAGGGGTTGTCGCCGGGACCCATCAGATAGCGGGTCAGCCCGCGGCCAAACAGTTGTTCGAGCAGATGTTTGTTGAGATGCGTGCCGGGCGAGAGTTCGTCGTATTCCTCGACGAAGTCGGAGCGCAGGGCATGCACGCGCCCAGCGAAGATCAACTGGTATTCGGTGGCGATTGGCTTGTTGTCGACCAGGAGCAGCCACAAGGACAGCCAGCCCTCGGCAAGCGCTAGTTCGGAGAGGCGCCGAAAGAACGCCTGGGGGCCGGGCCGGTCCAGCGAATTGCCCGTGCTGCGCTTCCAACTGTGCGTGGATACGGCGATGGCGGCGTCGAGACAAGCCCCGGCGGTGGCCGGCCTGGTGCCGGGCGCCAGCCAGTCGATGCTGAGACTGCCCGCCTTGGCGAGCCGGTTAGCCGCCAGGTTGCAGGTCTTCTTCAGGCTGCGGCTGCGACCCGCATAGTAGTCCTGCCATGTCTCTTCGAGCGAGACGAACGAATTGCCGCTGCTTGCCGTTGCCGTCGCGGCGATGCCGTGGCGCGCCAGCGCCGGCAACAGCACGTCGCGGGCAAGCGATTGTTCCGGCAGATAGGCAAGGCGGAGCATGTCCCAGTCGCCGCGCCGCTTGGCGAGTTCCGTCGCCAGGGCCTCGGCGACAGCCGATTCCGCACCTTCGGCGGCGAGCAGGTCGCAGAGCTGGTTGTCCGGGACGGCCAGGAATTCGAGCACCCGGCGCGCCATCCCCATCACTCGCTCGGTTCGGCGCAACAACGGCAGGATGCCGATCAGGCCGGTCTTGTCATGGACGCAAAGCACGAGAAGGTGCGTTGAATCCTCGCCTTTGCGCCATTGCCAGGCGGCGTCGAACCACTCGTGGCGCAGGAACACGGAGCGTTCGGCGGCGAGGACGTTCCAAGCGTTGCGCAGTTCGAGAAAGGCCGCGTATTCGGTGACCTGGGCGATGGCCATGCTAGGGGAGCGGGAGGCGGGTGCTATGTCGGTGCCCATGCCCATGTCAATTGCGGTGGCAATGGCAACCGTATCTTGGGGCGGCCAAGGGTGCGCCACACCTATTTCACGCCATCTTCGGTCTTTGCCGGCGCTTCCACGATGTCCGGCGCCTTGCCGCCTTCCGCGGCCGATGGCACCGCTTCGGCAGCCGGCGGCTCGATGACTTTCCACGCGCCAGCGGCGACGAGTTTGCTTTTCAGGGCAGGGAAGGGTATTCCCATCGAATACGCCTTCTGCGCGTGTTCGTTGGCCTGCGCGTACTGCTTGTCCGCCACGTAGGCGAGGCCAATGTTGTAATGGGCGTTGGCGGAACCGGAATTCAACTCCAGCGACTTCTTGTAGCTTTCGATGGCGTCCTTCAGCTGGCCCCTCTTTTGGAGGTACACACCCTTGGCCAGATAGACACCGTCGCTTTCGGGCGACATCTTGATAGCCTTGTCCAGGTACGACTCCATGTTGCACTTGGCGTTGCGCCACACTTCGCAGACGTCGCCCATCAACACCAGCGCGCGCGGATGGTTGGGGAAGTAGCGAAGCATGAAATCGAAGTCGGCCCATGCCGCGTGCGGTCGTTTGTCGCGCATCTGCTGGACGCCCTGGGCCAGGTGATAAGCCTCCACATTCCTCAGCAGTTCGGCCGTGGCCGGGGTGGAGCGCGCCGTGTAGTAGTCGTTGGGAGTCTGTGCCAATACCTGCCCGGCACAGAACACCAAGGCGAGAACACTCGAAAAACGCATGAACATGGTAGGTCGTTAGGGTGCGCAAACGGGCGATTGCCGATGCTTCCGCTACAAGTAGTGTAAGTGCTTGAATGCTATCATAAGCTGCTCCGCACCATCACTTACGACCGCATTTGTCGTCTTTTAGGGGACTGCTGTTGCCGCGCCAAAAACATGCTTGCTTTGTGGTATTCCACTATCCGCCCGAGGCCAGCAGCAGCGGGGTGTTGCGAACACTCAAGTATAGCCGCTACCTTCAGGACCACGGCTGGCGCGTCACGGTGCTGACGCCGGAAATCGACGCATTCGAGATTGTCGATCGGGCCCTGGAAGCGCAGATTCCCGCTTCTGTTCGCGTGATCCGCACACGGTTCCTCAACACCAAGCGCCACTTGGCCTGGCGCGGCATGTATCCGTCGCTGCTGGCCCTGCCGGATCGCTGGATCGGTTGGCTGCCCTGGGCGGTGGCCGCCGGCAAGCGCTTGTTCGAAACGGACCCGGTCGACCTGATCTATTCCACCAGCCCGCATGCCACCGCGCATCTGATCGCGATGCGCTTGGCCGGGTCCTCCGGCAAGCCCTGGGTCGCTGACTTCCGTGATCCCTGGTTCGAAGAGACTCCCGAGCCGGGCGACACCAGTGGCCCCATGTTTCATCGCTTGAACCGTTGGCTGGAGGGTCGGGCGGTCGCGCGGTCAAGCCAAATTGTGGCCAGCACGGCCCATTTGCGCGACTTGATGCGAACCCGGTATCCACAATACGCGGACAAGATCGGCGCCATTCTGAATGGCTACGATGAGGCCGATTTTGCGGCACTGCCCACGGGTTCGCCGGCCGACAACGAGCGAATGACCATCGTTCATGCCGGGAACATCAATGCCGAATTCCGCGATCCCCGGCCCTTGTTCCGTGCCCTGCGCCGGGCAGCCGCGGATGGCTTGTTGGATCCCCGGCGGATTCAATTGCGATTCATCGGTGGCGGGGCGTACGGCGATTCCGCCGATGTGGCCAGCGAAGTGGCCGCGTGCGGTTTGACCGGCAGCGTGGAATTCCTGCCGAGGGTGCCGTACGAGCAGTCGTTGAGTGAATTGTCGCGGGCCGATCTCCTGCTGTTGTTACAGGCTTCGGCCGACACCGTTGGCCTCGTGCCAGCGAAACTGTACGAGTACCTTCGGGCGCAAAAGCCGGTGTTGGCGATGGTTCTGCCGGGAGCGACCACGGACGTGCTGACCGAGACCGGAGGCGGTTGGGCGGTGGCGCCGGAGGACGAGTCGACGCTCATCGAAACACTGGCGGAAGCGTATCGCGACTGGCAACAGGGAACCTTGTCGGCGCGGCGGGCGGACATGCAGGTGCTGCGGCGCTTCGACAGGAAGGCCTTGACCGGCGATCTGGCCACACTGTTCAATCGCTTGGCGCCAGCTTAGGGTGATGCGGCCGGCCGGCAGGCTCCAGCCCTGGCGCCGAATGTTTCGCATTTGGATGTGGCTGTTGGCCACAACAATGTTGGCGCAGTTCGCCGGTGGAAGCGCCGCCGAAACACTGTCGGGGACACCGGAGAACTACCGGAGCCTATTGCCGGTGCTGAAGCCGGGCGACATACTTCGCCTGTCCTCCGGGATCTACCTGCGGGGCCTGCCCCTGCATGGGCTATCCGGTGAGCCGGACAAGCCGATCGTGATCGTTGGCGACACCTCGGGTAGCGGTGTTGTTCTTGTCGCGCGCCCCGGCGCAAATACCGTCAGCATCAAAGACTCCGCCTATCTGGTGGTGCGCTCCCTGCGCTTGGATGGTGCGGGATTTCCTGTCGATGCGGTCAAGGCGGAAGGCACCTCGGCCTTTGCCCATCACATTACCCTCGAGAATCTGACGATCGTCAATCATGGCATTGATCAGCAGACGATCGGCATTTCCACCAAGTGCCCGGCCTGGAACTGGGTGATCCGCGGCAACGTCATCCGCGGCGCGGGAACCGGCATGTACCTGGGTAACTCCGACGGCGGCGCGCCGTTCATCGGAGGGGTCATCGAGAATAATCTCGTTGTAGACTCGTTCGGCTACAACCTGCAGATCAAGCACCAGAACGCTCGATCCACGGTGATGCCCGCCGAACCGATGCGGACGGTGATTCGGCACAACGTGTTCAGCAAGGCCAACAACGGTTCGGCGGGCCCCTTGGCACGCCCCAACGTCCTGCTCGGACACTTTCCCGCCAACGGCGCTGGCGCCGAGGACAGCTATTCCGTTTACGGAAATTTCTTCCACGAGAATCCCACCGAGTCGCTGCTGCAGGCGGAGGGAACCGTTGATGTGCACGACAACGTGTTCGTCAATAGCGTTGGCGACGCGGTACGCATCCAGCCCCATCACGCGCCGCTGCGCGGTGTTGTGGTTCGCCGGAACACGATCGTTGCTCGTGGTGCCGGCATCGGCCTGCGCGGGGCGGACGGGTTGCCCCGGCAGAGCATCGAGGCCAATGCGGTATTCGCAGGGTTGCCCATCGCGGGGGGCGCGCAGCGGTGGAACGTCACCGGCGCCTACGAGGCTGCCCGGGACTTCCTTGTTGCGCCATTCGGGAAGCCGGGTGAAATGGATTTATCGCCACGGGGCCGTGCGCTGGACTTGGTCGATATGGCGAACGGCATGGCGGACGAGTCGCGCGATTTCTACGGGCGACAGCGCGGCTATCCCGCCGCTGGCGCTATCGCGTCGCACCTGTCGACGCCCTGGCGTCTCGACCTGGCCACGCAGCCGACGCGGCGATGACCTTTTAGCTGTGGCTGCCTGCCCGTCGCGTCCGCGGTTCCGCTCGGCAGCGCGGAAAGGCGTCGTCACCGATCCAGATACCGATGGCGATGGCGAGTGTGCCGGTGATCTGGAGGATGCTCCAACGCAAGAAGAGCGCGTCGGAACTCAGCGTATGGCTGCGATCGGGGCCAAGCAGAAACTGTACCCCGGAAAAGACAAGATCATATTTATGTACATGAGGCTCCAGCCCCTCATTGAGTAGCCACCATCCGATCGGCACCGCGGCGAGCGTCAATATACCCGCCAGCAGCCGGTGCCTACCGGTGCCGGTCAGACTGCGGCCCAGGCCGAGGCCGGTGGCGCAAATGAGCAGCAGTAGCAAATAGAGATAGCCGCCGCCACCGAGCCCCCATTCACCGTCGCGGGCGATCAGTTCGTTCAGGTTGTCCGTTGATGACCAGTCGAAGGCGATGGCCTTGCACAGCCACATCAGCAACAGCACCCCCACTGTCAGTTCAATCAGCTGGCCACGGCCGGTATGGTGGTAGTGGTGGCGCTCGGATACGGCCAACAGGTACGCCAGGCATATCGGCAATGGGCCATAGAGCGCCGAATATCGGCAGTAGTGCTCGATCAATCCGATCGTATCCGGGTCGTTCAGATAGAGAAATATCTTGCGCCAGGCTTCGCCCCAAATGTCGCGGTTGGTGACGAACCAGAACAGGTTGCTCGACCCGGAAATATCCTCGATGCTCTCGGTAGTGACGGCGGACCATAGCAGCGAGAGACTGATCAGGCAAACCGCCAGGGTGGCGGGCACGAGCGGAAGGGCCGGATGGGGCGACCGCGACAATAATCGACTGAGCCAGACCGATCCGGCGCCGATCCACAGTATCGCCAGAGCGAACAGGGTCAGGGCACCCACGTTACCGTTGCCACGGAAGAGCTCCGGGACGTTGTAGGGGATGCCGGGCAGCCGGAGCAGAAATGAAATTCCCACCACCACCAAGGCCGTGGGAACCCCTGTCCGGAGCGCCAAGCGAGGCAGCGATCGGTTTGAAGGTGGACCCGGTATTGCGACGGTGGAGGTCAGCGGATGAGCCGGGGTGGCTTGCCGGTCTCGTCGCTCGGGTTTGAGTGCCGACGCCAGGACCT
>WBZL01004457.1_pt1 | contig 12110 bp, 2 predicted proteins | sample 5204291 | NCBI WGS metagenome assembly WBZL01 (sample SAMN12344345, study PRJNA552823) | activated sludge metagenome | biome: Activated sludge suspended growth; feature: Nitrification reactor; material: Wastewater; isolation source: activated sludge from nitrification reactor of wastewater treatment...
AAACCGGTTGCAACTCGGGGTTCACCTTCAATTTTCTGGCATCGGTGGTTTGTTGCTCCGGGATCGAACCCATTGCCGTACCGACACCGACCTCCTGCCCCGGCGCCAACGACGGCAGCATTCAGATCGATCCGCTCGGCGGCACTTACCAGTACTATGTTTTCTATAATAACGGATCCACGCCCATCACCACCATACCGCCTACCAGCAATATTGTCGACCTCAATAACCTGGCTACGGGCAGTTACAGTATTGTAGCTGTTGACATCGCGAGCGGTTGCAACCTCAGCGTCAACCCGCAGCCGGTGGTCATCACGGACGGAGACCCGCCGCAGGCCTTCCCTGATGCGGATACCCCCTGCCCGGGCAATCCGTTTACCCTCACCGGCAGTACCGACGGCTTTGGGTCGAATATTCAATACCACTGGACCGGCCCGGGAGGGTTCAACCAGAACGGTCAGGTCGTCCATCCGACCCAGGCCGGCACCTACACGCTCGTGGTTACGGTGGACGGCTGCCAGTCGGAACCGCAGACCGTCAACGCCCAATTCGTCGATTTCTTCATTGAGGCGCAGGCCAGCCAGACATCGGTATGCGTAGGCGCCAGCGTCGAATTTGCCGCCCTCGGTACCGGCATTACCAGCGTTCAGTGGATCAATACCAATACCGGTCAGGTGCTTGGCACCAGCAACCCGTTCGACTATACGTTCACGCAGACCGACCTGGCCGACAGTCCGATCACCATCCAGGCGGTGGCTACCGATGTCAATGGATGCGAAGCCACTGACGACCTGGTGATCACTGTCAATCCGTTGTCGGAGATCACCCTGGATGTACAGGGCACCTGGTGCGTGGGCAGTACGATAACCGTGACCGCCAGCGGTGCGCAGTCCTATTTCTGGGAAGACGGCCTGTCGGACAACCCGAGATTCTTTGTCATCGACCAACCCGGGCCGTTCCAGTCCCAGATCTTCGGCCAGGACGCCAACGGTTGCCAGGCGGAAGGTTTACTGGATATTTATATCGACCCCTCTCCTACCGTTTCCATCAACGCCTCTGCTACCACCATCTGCAAAGGCGAATCGGTTACGCTGACCGGGGTCGGGGCAAACTCATACAGCTGGAGCACCGGCGCCAACAACACGCCTTCCATCACCATTACGCCCATGACCACGACCATCGTCTCGGTTCTGGGCACCAACCTGGCCGGCTGTTCAGATGATGCCGAAGTCACCATAACGGTGGTAGACCCCATCACCGCGCCTGTTGTCAGTTGCGGCGCAGCAACGCCAAATTCCGTGTCATTTACCTGGCCTGCCGTCAGCGGAGCAACCGGCTATAATGTTACGGTCAACAGCGGCCAGACCGGGACCCTGACCGGCACCACCTACTCGGTTACGGGCCTTGCACCCGGTACGCCGGTAAGCATCACCGTTGTGGCGATCAGCCCGAACCCGGCCTGCCCGAACCCGTCGACCACCATCACCTGCAATTCCGTAGACTGCCCCATGGAAACGATCGCCATCACACCGGTGGCAGATATCTGTTTTGAGGCCGGGCTTCCGGTGATCGACCTGGAAGCAACCATTACCGGCGGCATGGCCGGCACGGATAGCTGGAGCGGCCCCGGCATCACCAACCCGGCGACCGGAATATTTAATGTTGATACGGCCGGTGTCGGCAACCACCAGATCATTTTTACCCACGCAGAAGGGCTTTGCGTTTACACGGATACCACCGTTATCCGGATATTCGACATCCCGGCCGCCGGCCTTTCCATAGCCGACGCGCAGATCTGCAATAACCAGTCCACAACCGTGACCTTTACCGGAACGGCAGGCGCCGGCGCTACCTACACCTGGGATTTCGGCGGCGGTATTGCCGATCCCGGTACCGGCCCCGGTCCGCATCAGGTCAACTGGACTGCGTCCGGCCCCAAAACGGTTACCGTCAGCGTTACGGAGAATGGCTGCACATCCGAGACCGCCAGCGCCTCCATCGACATTACCGACGCGCTTACGCCGCCGGCAATCGCATGCGGCAATGCCACAACCACTTCCGTTGAATTCACCTGGGGCCCCGTGGCCGGATCGACCGGATTCACCGTCAACGTCATTTCAGGCCCCACCGGTACCCTCAACGGCAACACCTATACCGTTACAGGGCTCACACCCGGCCAATCGGTCGAAATTCAGGTGGTCGCGGAAACGGATGACCCGTGCGGTTCTGTTTCCAGCAATTTCACCTGCAGCGCATTGCCCTGCCCGGATTTCGTATTTGATATTACCCCGGTCGATCCGATCTGCCTGGGCGCTTCCTCTCCGCCGGTTACGCTGGCGGCCACAGTGACCGGCGGAACCGGCGGAGGCGCCATGACCTGGAGCGGACCGGGTGTGACCGGCAATTCCTTCAATCCGCAGACGGCGGGTGCAGGCAACCATACCCTCACGGTTACGTATGCGGAAGGCCCGTGTACCGAAAGCGAGGATATCGTTGTTCAGGTCTTTGCCATTCCGGTGGCAGGGTTTACGTTCTCGCAATCGCCCGCCTGCATCAACCAGCCGGTGACCATCACCTTCAACGGTACCGTAAGCGATCCGAATACGGCGACCTTTACCTGGAATTTCAACGGCGGCACAGCCAACCCCAATTCAGGCGCCGGCCCGATTGATGTTACCTGGGCAACCGCCGGTCAAAAAACCGTGACCCTGACCGTAACGGAAAACGGCTGCACCTCCGCGGTGTTCAGTCAGAATATTACCATTCAGAATCCGATGCCGGAGCCTGTCGTCAGTTGCATCCCAAGCCCTTCATCCATTGAATTCAGCTGGGCTGACGTACCGGGTGCGACCGGATACCAGGTCACCGTGCTCAGCGGCCCGGCCGGCGTACAAAGCGGCAACACCTATACCGTGACCGGACTGGTGCCCGGTGATATGGTCGAAATCCAGGTTACGGCGCTCGGCAACGGCCCCTGCGGCAACAGCGTAGGCATGGGTTCCTGCACCGCCGAAGACTGCCCGGACATCACCCTGGCGATCGATCCGGTAGCGCCGATCTGTCTGGATGCTTCCGCAACAGCCATTAACCTGAACGGAACCGTTACCGGCGGAGACGGCACCGGCGCCGAAAGCTGGACCGGCACCGGCGTCAGCCCGCAAGGGGTTTTCACGCCTTCTGCCGCAGGCCCGGGAAGCCACATCATCACCTTCAGATACCAACAGGGGAACTGCCCCTATAATGTGTCCATTACCATTGTGGTGAATGAGCAGCCCTCTTCGACGTTCACGGCAGATCAGTCCGTTTGCGCGGGCGATCCCATCACCGTTACCTATACCGGCGGCGCCGACCCCGGGGCTACCTACAACTGGGATTTCGACGGCGGAACAGTGGTCAGCGGAACCGGCGCCGGCCCGTATACGATCAGCTGGCCGACCGGCGGGGTCAAGAATATTGAGCTCGTGGTGGTTGAAAACAACTGCCCGTCCATCAGCTCCAGCGTAGCTGTGGAGGTGGCCGAGCCCATTGCAGCGCCGGTGATCAGCTGCGAGACCACTACGACTTCCATCAATTTCACCTGGCCGGCGGTGACCGGCGCTACCGGCTATACGGTTGAAGTACTGACCGGCCAGACCGGTACGCAAAACGGCAACAGCTACCTCATTACGGGGCTGATGCCGGAGGAGACGGCTACCATTGTCGTGACGGCTCAAACAGCCAATATTTGCGGCCCGTCCATGACCGAGCAAACCTGTTCGGCAGATCCCTGTCCCTCGATCACGGTAACGCCTCAGTCCCCCGGAGCGCTATGCGCTGACAGCGACATACAAACCCTGACGGCGAACATTACCGGCGGAGCGGGCGGCGGAACCCTGACCTGGGCCGGAACCGGCGTGACCGACCCGTCAGGCACTTTTGATCCGGCCATGGTTTCCGGCACAACAACGGTGACGGCGACCTATGTGGAAGGCGTATGCACGTATACAGCCGACCTCGATATTTCGGTCAATCCGGTACCTGTGGCTTCCTTTACGGCAGCCGGCCCTGCGTGTACCGGGCAGGATGTTATGGTGGCGTTTGACGGCGCTGCCGGCGCGGGCGCAGTTTACGACTGGAATTTCGACGGGGGGACCGTCGCCAGCGGAACCGGCCAGGGGCCTTATGCCGTCTCCTGGCCGACGGCAGGCGCCAAATCCATTTCGCTGACCGTGACCGAAAACGGTTGCGTATCCGCTGCATTTACGGCTACAGTCGACATCGAGGCGCCGTTAACCACGCCCCAGGTTTTCTGCCTGGAAACCAGCACCAGCAGCATCACCTACGGCTGGCACCCGGTAGCGGGCGCACAAGGGTATGAGGTGACCGTCGTGGATGGCCCGCAGGGCGTGCTTACCGATACGACTTATACCATCGACAACCTGACGCCCAACCAGGAAATCACGATTCAGGTCGTGGCGACCGGCAGCGGCGCCTGCGGCAACAGTTCGCCGGGCTCAGCCACCTGCATAGCCAACAACTGTCTGCCGCTGAGCCTGAACCTCTCCCCTTCCGTTACCTTATGCGAAGGCAGTTCAACTCAGCTGACTTTTGATTTCAATACCGCAAGCGCCGGGCCGTTTGAGGTTACCTATTCCATCAACGGAGCCCAGCAAGCACCCATAACGCTCTCGGACAACGGGGTTGTGCCGTTCAATAACGTGACGGACAATATCTCATTGGTCGTCATCTCCATCCTGGACCTGAGCGATGCGAATTGTACCTATCCCGGCAATGCCGCCTGGGACCTGACGGTCAACCAATCCGTTGACGCGGGCACAGCCAAGGAACCCGTTCGCTTCTGTCAGGGCGAAGGGCAATCCGTCGTATTGGGTGATCTGCTTGAAGGTGCGCAAACCGGAGGCGTATGGACGGAAACCTCCGCGGTGCGGTCGACGGGCGGCGCTTTCAATCCAGCCGGCGGTACGTTCAACCCGATCAACCAACTCCCTGCAACCTACACCTTCCTGTACCACCTGGATGCGGGCGACCCTTGTCCGGATGACGAAACAACGGTCACTGTGATCATTGAGCCGACGCCGAAAGCCGTGGCCGGAGAGGATCAGTTGCTGACCTGCGACATCAGCCTGGTTAGCCTGGGCGGCAACAGTTCTTCCGGTAACGGCATAACGTATGCCTGGTCCTCCAGCGATCCGGACGTGGTCATCTCGGACCCGACCAGCCCGCTGATCGATGTCAGTCAGGCCGGTGTTTACACCCTGACGGTGACCAATGATCTGGGCTGTTCTTCAACGGACTCTGTAGAGGTTACTTCCGAAAATGCCTCGCCTGTGGCCTCGCTCTCCATTTCGCAGATCAGCTGCTTCCAGGCAAACGACGGCGCGATAACGGTAGATGGAGTCCAGGGCGGAACGCCGCCCTACCAGTTCAGCTTCAACGGCGGTCCTTTCAATGCACAGACGCATTTCGCCTTCCTTGGCCCTGCGGCCTACACCGTGGTGGTTCGGGACCAAAACGGTTGCTCATCGGAGGTGTCCATCAATCTCACCCAACCGGAGGAATTGACGGTTACCCTGGTAACGGACCTGGAAGCGGGGCAGAATACCATCGAGAACGGGGATGAAATCACGCTCAGGGCCGTTTTTGATCCGAATGTGGTGCTGGATACGATCATCTGGAAACCCGATTCCCTGGCATTGGGCAATAACCCGACCTCCATTTCGGTCATGCCGACGGAGACGACCCAGTTTTCTGTGACAATTGTTGATGAAAACGGATGCAGTGATTCGGACGACGAGACCATTTTTGTCCGGAAAGTGCGGCCTGTCTACATACCGAGCGCTTTCTCGCCCAACAATGACGGATTCAATGATATTTTCTATATCCAGGCGAGGGATAACTCCGTTACCAGGATCAAATCCTTCCTGATCTTCAACCGTTGGGGTGAAAACATGATGGAGTTGTATGATTTCCAACCGAATGACCCCGGCTACGGCTGGGACGGCAAGCACCGGAGCAGGCCTATGAATCCCGGCGTATACGTTTATTTTGCCGAGATCGAATTCACGGATGGAGAGGTCATTCTGTATAAGGGAGACGTCAACCTGCTGAAATAAGGTTCTTTATCCCACAGACGGAATGCTCCGGCCCGCGTTTGCAGGCCGGAGCATTTTTTTTCCGGTTATGCGGAGAATATCAGATGCGGCGACAGGTATCGGTCAAACCCCCTTTTTTTGTAAATAGTTCTACAAATACACAAATACTGCTTTTAGAAAAGCCGCCAATGCCCATTCAGCTTGGCGGCTTTTGAAATCCTTTCGCCTGAAATCATGTAATACCGTGCAATTGCAATCTGCGCCGGGACCACAAACCAGTTCCGGCGCATATTTACCTGTCAGTGTTCTTTTTATTTGGATCAAATCTTAATTAAGTCTGAAAAACTGTCTATCTTGACAGGCAGAATGTTAATTTGAAATCCGCAAAATTCCAATCGTAAACGCTCTGTCCGTCCAATCACTTAACCGGTTTGAAGTACGAAAGGCTGAATGCCCTGAATTTGATGCAATTTTCATTGCTGCTTCAGTGTATGACCCATCCTTTGCTCCGGCAAAGGTTTTATGAATACTCAAATTTTCGCCATGAAAAAAACGTTTATCTCCTTCCTGACCTTCCTGGTTGCAGGCATCACTGCCTGTTTTGCCCAAACCACATTCATCAACGAGATCAATTACCTGGCCACTAACCCAAGTTCACGCGGGGTAGAGATCGCCGGTGAATCAGGAACCGACCTCAACGGTTGGATGCTGTATTTCTATAATCCGGACGGCAGCGTGCAGAGTTCGAAAAGCCTGAACTCATCCAGTACCGTTCCCGACCAGCAAAACGGCCATGGTACCATTTGGTACGAAGTGGAGCAGTTGAACTCCGGCCAGACCAACCGGGGCGGCGCCGCATTGGTAAGGCCGAACGGTGAGGTTGAGCAATTCTCCAGTTACGGAGATACGCCTTCCGGTCAGCCGCTGACCATCAACGCCGTTGAAGGCCCCGCAAGCGGTATGTCATCGGATAATATCGGCAAGCAGACCAGTCCGAACAAATCGCTCCAGCTCAAAGGCATCGGCATTGATCTGCTCGACTTCATCTGGGGGCTCCCGCTGTTCAACAGTACCCCGGGGCAGGTGAATACGCTGCAGATCTTCCAACTGATCGGCGGGTTGCTCTTCTGGAAAGATGACGGCCAATCCGGTGACGTGATCAATGCCGTACCGATCGGCAGCGACGGTACCGAGGTTTATCCCAACCCGATCATCGGCGCCATGAACATCCGCTTTGAGCGGCCTGTTGTTCTGGACGGCGCCGTGGAACTCCGCGACGGGTTCGGACGATTGATCCAGCATACCCAGGTTGCCGCCGGAGATGACCAAGCCTATATGGACTGCTCAAGATTGCCTGCCGGACAGTACTATCTCCGGTTCAATATCGACGGCAAGGTCTTCACCAAGCAAGTGATCAAGAACTGATTCAGAAAGCCCTTAGCTCTAAAAATGGCCGCTTTGGAAAAGGTTTCCAAAGCGGCTTTTTTATGGCTGCACCTGCGGGGATTTCCCGGCTATCCATGACCGGAGTATTTTTTTTCCGGTAAGTTGATGCATATCAGATACCGGCACCGGGCCGGGTAAACAGGGGTATCTTGTGGGTATCAATGACAACGCCACAGAAACTACTTTTGAATCATTCGGAGAAACTTAGTCCCTCTTTTGCCGGCAAGTCGTAAATAATCGAGCGGCTTGCCGGCCTTTAGCCCAAGCCCTGCCAATTACCCATAAAGCTTTTATTACGTTTTTACACATGGCGATGTGAAGAAGTGGCGCCAGGTGGTTTGCCTGGCGGCCATTTCTTCTGTTGAACGCCTTTTCTATGCAAATCAGGTTTAATTGAGAGTATAAAAGCAAATGTGCAGGTAGTTAATAGTTCACCTTAAATCGAGTGTTAATGTGAATGAAACCGGTGGAGAATCCTTCACCGGTTTTCTTTTTTTAAGTCCGCCACAAGCAGCGCCTTGCGGCCTTTTGCACCGCTGCAAAATAACCTGCCGATTTACCAGCAGGCCTTTCGATTTTCTGGTAAAGTAATTCATGGTTGCTGACCGGGACCCGGAACGGCCCTATTTGAGTGAGATCGGACAAGCCTGGAAGGGATCTGCCGGTGCCTGGCAGGGAAACGGTGGGAATAAAAAAAACAGCGCCGATCCGTGTTCCGGCGCTGCTCAAGACCTAAAAGGTCACTCCTTACTAATTTTTTTTCTGTCGTTCAGTTTTTGTGTTTAATTGTCCTTATTTACGATTGATCAATAATTTTTGGGCGGTACCCGGCATTGCAGCGCCCCGGGCATCGTACAGGCCGATCCAATACAATCCTGCGGGGACATCGGCTACCGGAATTTCAACAGATTGCCCGGGAATGGTTCCCTCAACGGATTTGGTGATCAGCGGACGTCCTGCAGAATCGAATATTTTCAATTGAACTCCGGCTTCGGCATCTGTGTTCGGGATTACGACGAAGACCCGGTCGTTTGCGGGGTTCGGGTAGACCGTTGCGGATCCCATATTGTTGACCACCGGATTGATCAGGCTCCTGGCGCCTTCGCAACCGAATGCCGCTCCTACCCCAACACCGAACCAGGCATTGGTGGTGGCTTCTTCTTCCGGCGAGCAAACGCCGTAAACTGCCTGGGCATAGGCGATCGAAGCCGCCCGGGCTTCCGCGAAAGTAGCGTTGGGAGAAAGCATGATCTCCGTACCGAAGGCGATCAGTTCTGAGCGTGTAAAACCAAGGCCGGAAACAGTATAGGCATCGCCGTTGTCATTCACGCCGTCATCGGGGGCGTTGCCCGATCCGGCCGTCAGCAGGTAAAACCATTTGTTCAGCAAGCCGCTGTTGGAGTGGACGCCGCAGTAGTCGTTGACCAGGTTCGGGGTGCCGCAGTCCGGAGCGGTCCAGAAATCACCGCCGTAGGTATCGGGGTTGCTTGCCCGTTTGGGGTCGTCCATCCAGCGCAAAGCCTGATCCAGGTTGTTGAAACCGTTGCTTTGGTCGATTTGCTCGCCGATCCCCCATGGGTTATAATCCAGTGATTTACCCGGAAAACGCTGGAGGACATAGGCTTCGACACAGGCGGCCCAGATATCGCTGAAGCCTTCATTCATTGCGCCGGATTCGCGCTCATAGACCAGGTTGGCCGTATGTTCGCAGACGCCGTGACCGATCTCATGCGCGCACACATCCATGGAGGTCAGCGGGCTGAAGCTGCCGATCTGGGTAAACCCGAAATCCTGATAGCTGCCGTCTCCGTAGGTCATCTCTGCGCCATCCCAGAAAGCATTGTCATAGCCGACGCCGTAGTGTACGTAGCTGTTAATGGCGCCGTTATTCCCGTCAAAACTGAGCCGGTTGTGGCGCTGTTTCCAGTAATCGTATACCATCGATGCGCCGAAGTGGGCATCCCAGGCAATATCGTCATTCACAGCTTCCAGGATGGTCGGCGCCGGATCGCGAACGTGTTCGGCGGTCGTCCAGGAGTTATCGTCATCGACGCATTCAGCGGCAAGATTATAGAGCAGCGGCACCGAAATGGGCGCTCCGCCCAGGCCGTTCATGTCGAGGGTGTTCACGCCGCCGCCGCGGGTCTGATCGCGCAGGACGTAATAACCGAAATCAAGCAGGTATTGCGGGCTTGGGTTCAGGCCGGTCCTGGCCGTTGTCTGTATGGTTTGCTGCCCGCTGTAACGCGTGTTGACCGTGGCGCCGGCATGTTTGATGATCGCGTCCCTGAGCATGATCTTACCGGATTGGGCGTTGACATAGACCCAATCCCGGGAAAGCGGCTCGCTGGCATAAATATTGAACTTATAGGCCAGGGCCGGGTCGGATTCCGGCGTGGAATAATCATCGACAATGACCAATTCGCCCTTAGGCTGGTAGTTGTCGTAAAGCTCGTTGAGCTTATCGGCTATTTTGGGCGCATTTATCCCATTTCTGAACTTATTGACATATTCATATACGTATTCGGAAGCGCCAATGGATTTAAACGCCAGCTCAAGCGCCTGTTTTTCGGTCAGTACCGGTCTGGTGTCGAGGTTGCGGAGGTCATAAAATTCTCCGTTCAGCGAAATCAGCAGGCCTTTCCGGGTGAAGGCAGTGAACTGCCCGTGCTCAACCCGGATGCCTTTATAATATTGCTGGAATCGCTCAAATCCGGCTCCGGCAACGTGTTCTGTCCGTTTTACAGAACCCAGTTCGCGCTGACCCGGCGCCAGCTTGAAAAATCGCTGCAACAGCGGGCGAACATCTTTTTCCGTGTAGGCGTCCTGGGCCTGCCAGTCAAAAACGATGAGGGAGGGCGTTTCCCTGATGGCATTTATTTCAACTTTGCTTATCTTGGGGTCCGATTCGAAAGTGTTCTTTTGCGCTATACCGGCTGGGATAGCAACCGTCAATGCTGCTATTCCGATCCACACTCTAAATTTGTAGTAGTTGTTGTCCATAAGTTTCTGTTTCAGTTTTTTCAATCCAGTTCAATTACGTTGTAAAATTCCTTACATTTCGGGAAAGTGGCCGGGTCTTCTGATGTGGATAGGATTATGGGAAAAAAAAGAAGGCGCTATTTTATGTTTAGTTTTCTCTGGTTGAGCATAAATTGATTAATTTGCAACCCGTCCCCGATATTAGGCTGCACACCCATCTTCCAATCGCCTGAATTGGTAAATCTGAAAACTCTTTTAGAAGCCGTTTTTTAGTGTTATCGCCATGATTGCATATGCTTTTAATTGAAAAAGTCATCAAGCTGCTGGATGAATTCCACTTCAGCCAGTTCCGGGAGCACGTCAAGCATTACAGCGTCAGATCCTATTACCCGTTGGCGTTGGTTGACGTAATTGACCGCAGGGCTGATGTGGAGCAGGATTCCGAGGGGCTGTACAAAAAAGTGTACGGCGACCCACCTAATGGCGACCGGGATATGAAGAAATTTTTTCAGCTGAGCCATTACACCTTCAAGTTCACCGGTTTTCTGGCCCGGAATTATCCCGACTATTTGCAACATAATATTACCAGGATACAGCAATCCATCAATAACGGCGACCTGACAGCGGCAAAACGCCTGTCGGAAATGGTGCGGGATGTTGCGGAAAAGATCGAAGACTTTGACACCGAGATCAAGATCCTCAGCATATTGGCCCAACAGGAGGTATTGAATGAATCGGGGAAAGACGCGCTCAAATATTATGAACGAATTGACCGCCTGCTTAAACTAAAATCGGGGATCAACGAGCTCAACAATTTCGTACTCGTTCAGTTAAAGGACAGGGGGAAAGAAGAGTTTAATTTTGATCTGGATCAGAAACTTGCCTATCTGGAAGGATTCCTCGAGAGTGAGAGTTTTGCAAAACGCATGCTGGCTCAATTGAATACCTGCCACCTCTTATATATTTTAAAGGACGACCGGTTTTACAACCCTGAAAACCTCCGCAAGCTGGAGATGATCGAAGACGAGTTGGAGAAATCCGACTACATCATTTTTCCATTCCTGCACAATATCCGGCCCCGGCTGGCCTTCCTGAAGCTGAATTATTCCATTCGCCAGCTGAACCAGGAAAAAGTCCTGCAGGAAGCTGCCCGGATCATAGAAGACAGCAAGGATGATCTTTTTTGGAACAGTTTTGTCAACCTGCCTGAAATATCCTCCATTGCCATTCAGACCAGCTATTTTGTCACCAACTATTTTACCGCTTACAGGCCCGATCACCTTCAATTGATACCTTCGGAGATCAAAGACCGAATGGAAGAACTCAAACTGCGGTGCGAGGCCATCCTGAACAACCCTGCGCTGCAGGACCGTTTTGTGGTCCGCCTGATCAACCTGACCACCATTTATTCCGGATTGCTGCTGCTGGGCAGCAAGGAGGAGATCAAAAAAAGCATCCAGACCCTCGAGTACATGTTGCTGTCCTATCAGCAGGTGCCCTTCCATGCCTATATCGATCCGGCCTTCACCACCCTGATCATGGGGTGTTTCTGTCTGGAGGATTATGAGGAAATGGAGCGCAATTACAGAC
>WBZL01004458.1_pt1 | contig 12108 bp, 10 predicted proteins | sample 5204291 | NCBI WGS metagenome assembly WBZL01 (sample SAMN12344345, study PRJNA552823) | activated sludge metagenome | biome: Activated sludge suspended growth; feature: Nitrification reactor; material: Wastewater; isolation source: activated sludge from nitrification reactor of wastewater...
GGTGCCGACGGCGTTCAGCGGGGTGTGTGCCGCACTCTGCGGGGTGAGTGCCGCCGGAGGCGGTGTATCGAAGCCCGCTCAGGTCGGCTCGTACCCAGGGCGGTCACATCGTACGGGCCGAACTCCGCCTTGGCTTCGATACGCGCTTCGCGCTACTCACCCCGCGGCGGGTGGGCGGTGCGCGCCGTCTCACCGACCGGCTGAGCGGTCCAGGGGCCTGCGGGTTGAGTAGCGGGCGGCAGCCCGCGTATCGAAACCGCCCCAGGTCGGCGGTCACCCAGTGACCGCGGGTGCCGACGGCGTTCAGCGGGGTGGGTGCGGCACTCTGCGGGGTGAGTGCCGCCGAAGGCGGTGTATCGAAGCCCGCTCAGGTCGGCTCGTACGTGGGGAGGGTGGCTGCACCCGAGTGCGGGTCGGAGGTCGGCCTTGGCTTCGATACGCGGCTGCGCCGCTACTCACCCCGCGGCCGGGGGGTGCGGGCCGAACTCCGCCTTGGCTTCGATACGCGCTTCGCGCTACTCACCCCGCGGCGGGTGGGCGGTGGGTGCTGCGCCTGCGACGGAGAGCTCACCCACCGGGTGCGGCGTTCCGTTCAGACCCAGGTCGGCAACCACATCCGCTGGCTCCAGGTGGCGTAGTCGATCACTTCGGCCGACCAGATCGGGTAGAAGAACGCCGAAACCACCACACACGCAAGCAGGAACAGTGCCGCCAGCGAGACCCGCAGACGCAGGTCCCGTCCGGGCCGTTCGTCGGGCCGGACGAAGGACGCCAGTGACAACGTCAACGCCATGATCACAAAGGGGATGATCACCACCGCGTAGAAGCTGAAGATGGTGCGGTCAGGGAACAGCAGCCACGGCACCCAACCCGCCGCCACCGCGCCGAGGACCGCCCCCGAGCACCAGTCGCGGTGGGCCACCCAGCGCCACGCCTGGTGCAGCAGGGCCAGGACGCCGGCCCACCAGATCAGCGGGTTGCCCAGTGCCGTGACGGCTTGCGAGCACTGCCCCGAATCACAACCGCCCGGATCGTCGTAGAAGAACGAGGTGGGCCGGGCCTGGACCAGCCAGCCGAAGGCCGAGGACTTGTACGAGTGGTCGCTGGTCAGTCCGTTGTGGAAGGTCCACATTTCGGAGTGGTAGTGCAGGAGCGAACTGAGCGCCGCCACCACACCGCCGGAGTCGTTCCACTGGCGGTCCCACGCGCTGTCGCTGAGGAACCAGCCGGTCCAGGACACGAGGTACACACCCAGGATCAGTGGCACCATCGTCAGCGCCGCCGGACCGGCGGACCGCAGCAGCGTGGTCCACCACCGGGACCCGCGGGCACGGCGGCCCACATCCCACAGCACGGTCATCACACAGAAGGCGGCGACGAACCAGATGCCGCTCCACTTCACGCCACACGCCAGGCCCAGGCTCACCGCTGCCAGCCAGCGCCATGGGCGCCACCAGTAGCCGGCTGTCCGCCCGGCTCTGGCCCAGTCCCGATCCACCAGCAGACAGGCGAAGGCCGCGACGACGAAGAAGGTCAGGATTCCGTCCAGCACGGCCGTCCGGCTCATCACGATGGCCATGCCGTCGATCGCCATCAGCAGTCCGGCGACCGTGCCCCAGAGGGCGCTCCCCGTCATCCGCAGGACCGCGCGAGCGACCAGCAGGATCGTCAAGGTTCCCAGGATCGCGACCGCCAGACGCCATCCGAGTGGTGTGGCGCCGGCCACCGATTCCCCCAGCCCGATCAGCCACTTTCCGACCGGCGGGTGGACGATGAACGAGGCCGAATCGGTGAACCAGGTCGGATCGATCACCCCGTCGGAGGCGAGGATCTTCTTGTCAGCCTTGTCCACGAAGCCGCGCTCGTACCCGAACGTCACCAGCGACAGGGCGTCCTTCGCGTAGTAGGTCTCGTCGAAGACGAACGCGTGCGGCCGCCCTAATTGGTTGAACCGCAGAATCCCCCCGAGCGCGGTCACAGCCAACGGGCCGAGCCACCGACCCGTCACCCGTGGCCTGCGTCCTGATGGCGCCGTCACCTCGACGGGTGGGGCGGCGGTCGCGGTCACCGGGTCATCCTAGGGCGGGCCCGGGAACGGCGAGGGCGATGTCAGGCCGCGGGATCCGACGTAAGTGTCCCCAAAGAGGCCGGTGACTCTGGTCATTGCCCAGGACCGGATCTGGAACGCGCCGAATTGGGGACAGTTGCGCGCATCCCGGCTCCGCCACGACCCGACCGTTGTCTGGACCAGCCCCTACGAAGCTGCGCCGTGCCACCATGTCGGGGTGTACGGGACTCTGATCGTTGCGGCGACTCCGATCGGCAATGCCCATGACGCGTCGGACCGGTTGCGGTCGGCGCTCACGAAGGCCACGACCATCGCGGCCGAGGACACTCGTCGGTTGCGGCGCCTCGCCGAGTCGCTCGAGATCCCGGTCCGGGGGCGCGTGATGTCGCTGTTCGAGGGGAACGAAGCGCGGCGCTCCGAGGAACTGCTGCAGACACTGGTGTCCGGACACGATGTGCTGCTGGTGTCGGATGCCGGCACCCCCGCGATCAGTGACCCTGGCCACCGTCTGGTGGCGGCGGCCGCGGAGCGCGGGATCCGGGTCACCGCCATCCCGGGGCCGTCGGCGGTCGCCACGGCGGTCGCGGTCAGTGGGCTTGTTCCCGGTCCCTTCTCGTTCGAGGGGTTCCTCCCCCGGAAGTCCGGCGAACGTCGCCGCAGGTTGGGCGTGCTCGCCGCCGACCCGCGTCCTTGCGTCTTCTTCGAGTCCCCCCGTCGGCTTCCTGACACCTTGGCCGACCTCTTGGCCGAGTGGGGCGATCGCCCGGCCGCCGTCTGCCGCGAGCTGACCAAGGTGCACGAAGAGGTGATCCGCGGCTCCCTGTCGGAACTGGTCGCCTGGGCGGCCGGCGAGGTGCTCGGCGAGATCACGCTGGTGGTGTCAGGCGCGGGGGCGGCGCCGCCGTTGGATCCCGCCGTTCTTGCCGATCAGGTAGCGGCCTTGGTCGAGCAGGGATCGTCGCGGCGCGATGCCGTGGCCGCTGTCGCGGAGCGAACCGGCACGCCGCGACGCATCGTCTACCAAGCCAGCCTCCCTTCCGGTGCCGATCCCGGCTAGTTTCACGTTCGTGCTGTCCGTGTTCTGCGCTCCGTCCCGCTATGTCCAGGGGCGCGATGCCTCCGCCGCGTTGGGTGAGCAGATGGCGCACCTCGGCTTGTCGGGGCCGGTCCTCATCGTCGCCTCCCGCAGCAACGCCGAACGCCTGTCGGCGACCTGGGAACAGACGCTGCCCCGATCTGGGTTCGACTACCGCGTGCACGTCTTCGGGGGCGAGTGCTCCCAGCCCGAGATCGACCGCGCCGTGGCGGTCGCCCACGAAATGGGGGCACGGACCATCGTGGGTGCCGGTGGTGGAAAAGCGCTCGACACGTCCAGAGCGGTGGCCCTGGAGACCGACGCGGCGATGGTCAACTGCCCCACGCTGGCGTCCAGCGACGCCCCGTGCAGCGCCATCTCGGTCGTGTATGCCGCCGATGGCAGCGTGGAACGAATCCAGTTCTACCCACGCAATCCCGATCTGGTGCTGGTGGACACAACGATCGTCGCTGCTGCTCCCAGTCGGTACCTCGTCGCGGGCATGGGGGATGCGTTGGCGACATGGTTCGAGGCGCGCACGGTGATCGAGGCGCACGGACGCAACACCGTCGGAGGGGCGGCCACCATGAGCGCCGGCGCCCTGGCGGAGCTGTGCTGCCAGACGCTGTTCGCCGATGGTCCGGCCGCGATCCGCGCAGTGGACGTGGGGGCCGTGACTCCGGCGCTGGAGCGAGTGGTCGAGGCCAACACACTGCTGTCGGGGCTCGGATTCGAGTCCGGCGGGTTGGCGCTGGCCCACGCCGTACACAACGGCCTCACCGCCGTCCCGGGCACCCACGATCGATTGCACGGCGAGAAGGTCGCCTTCGGCCTGCTGGTGCAGTTGGTCGTCGAGGGTCGCCCCGATGAGGAGATCAACCGGGTGCGGGACTTCTGCCGCGAGGTGGGGCTGCCGACGACTCTCGCCGAGGTCGGCCTGCCCGACGTATCAGACGCGACCCTCGCAACGATTGCCGAACGCACCGTGGCGCCTGACGAGAGTTCGCATCACGAACCGTTCGAGGTGACGGCGGCGATGATCGCCGACGGGATCCGCGCCGCGGACCGGGCGTCGCGCGCGGTGGCCTGATCGTAGGCCGCGTCCTCGACCGACCCCGGCCGGGCCCGGCGACGATGCGCCGCAGTGTGTCGGCGACCACCGTCGACGGCAGCCGGACCTGCACCACAGCGCCTGGTCCCTAGAATGGCACCCATGCCCGCCAAGTCGTTCTACGTCACGACGCCCATCTACTACGTCAACGATGCGCCGCACATCGGGCATGCGTACACCACCGTCGCCGGCGACGTCCTCACCCGCTGGCATCGGCAACGGGGCGAGAAGGTGCGCTACCTGACCGGCACCGACGAGCACGGCACCAAGGTGCAGCGCAAGGCCGAGGAGAACGACGTCACCCCCCAGCAGTGGGTGGACCGGCTGGTCAACGATCACTGGCGCCCGGTCCTGGAGACCCTCGACATCGCCAACGACGACTTCATCCGCACCACGGAGCGTCGGCACCGTGAAGGCGTCCAGCACTTCTGGCAGGTGCTCAAGGAGTCCGGCCACGTCTACGCCGACGTGTACGAGGGCCCCTACTGTGTGGGCTGCGAGGAGTTCAAGTTCCCCGACGACCTGACCGACGGGACAGGCGATTTCGCCGGCCAGAAGGTGTGTCGCATCCATGGCCGCCCGGTCGAGGAACTGCGCGAGGAGAACTGGTGGTTTCGCCTCTCGGACTTCGGGGACGAACTCCTGCAGCACTACGAACGCAACCCTGACGCGGTGGCCCCCAAGAGCGCCTACAACGAGGTGGTGTCGTTCATCCGCCAGGGATTGAAGGACATCTCGATGTCGCGTTCCAGCGTGGAGTGGGGCATTCCGCTCCCATGGGACGACAAGCAGGTCGTGTACGTGTGGTTCGACGCACTGCTCAACTACATCACCGCGGTGGGATACGGACAGGACGACCACAAAGAACTCTTCGCCGCCACCTGGCCGGCCGACGTTCACCTGGTCGGCAAGGACATCCTGCGCTTCCACGCCGTCTATTGGCCGGCCATGCTGATGGCCGCCGGACTACCGCTGCCCGACAAGGTGTTCGCGCACGGGTGGTTGCTCGTCGGCGGCGAGAAGATGTCCAAGAGCAAGCTGACCGGCATCGCCCCGACCGAGATCACCGACACGTTCGGTGTCGACGCATTTCGGTACTACTTCCTGCGGGCGATCAATTTCGGATCCGACGGGTCGTTCTCGTGGGAGGACATGCGCGACCGGTACACCGCCGAACTCGCCAACGGATTGGGCAACCTGGCTTCGCGGGGTGGCGCCATGGTGAACAAATACTTCGACGGGGTGCTACCTGAGCCGGGCCCGTACAGCAACGCCGACCTGGCTTTGCAGGACCTGCTGACCCGGACGACCGCGGACGCGGATGCGGCCATGCTCCGCCTGGACTTCAGCGCGGGGATCGGATCGATCCGCGCCTTCGTCGACGCGGTCAACGGGTACGTCACCGATCAGCAGCCGTGGGCGCTGGCCAAGGACCCCGACCGCCGGGAACGACTCGCGACGGTTCTGTACACGATCGAGGAGAGCCTGCGGGCGATCAGTGTCCTCTATTCGCCGGTGATGCCCACGGCGATGGCCGCGCTGTGGAAGTCGCTGGGAGCCGACACCGCTGTCGGTCCACTCGGCGACCAGTTGGTGACCCGATCGGAATGGGGCGTCCTACCGCCCGGCACCGCCATCAGCAAGCCCGAACAGTTGTTCCCCCGGCTCCCGGAGGACGACGAGTGAGCCTGCCGGACGGGCTCCCGGCAGCGCCCGATGCGCTCCCTGCGCCGGTCATCGACTCCCACTGCCATCTGGACATCACCGAGCAGTACTCGGGCCTGTCCCCTTCGGACGCGCTGGCCGCCGCTGCGGCCGTCGGGGTCACCGGGGTGGTCCAGGTCGGTGTCGACGTGGCGTCGTCGCGTCGATCGGTGGGGCTGGCGGCAGAGTTCGACTCGGTCGTCGCTGCCGTGGCGCTGCACCCCAACGAAGCGCCGGATGCTGATCTGTCCGCCGACCTTGCTGCGATCGCCGAGCTCAGCACGGACCCGCGAGTGGTGGCGATCGGAGAGACCGGACTCGACCACTACCGAACCGATCGGTCCGGTCAAGCGGCTCAGGAATCGTCGTTTCGGGAGCACATCCGGCTGGCCCGCGACCGCGACCTCACCCTGGTGATCCACGACCGTGACGCCCATTCCGACGTCCTTCGCGTCCTTGCCGGCGAGGACCTGCCAGGTCGGGTGGTGTTCCACTGCTTCAGCGGCGATGCCGCGATGGCCGCCGAGTGTGCCGGCAATGGGTGGTTCCTGTCCTTCCCCGGTGTGATCACGTTCAAGAACGCACAATCGCTGCGGGATGCGGCGGCGGTCACCCCGCCCGAGCAGATGCTGGTGGAGACGGATGCGCCGTTCCTGACCCCAGTGCCCGCCCGCGGGAAGCCCAATGCGTCCTACCTGATGCCGGCCACCGTCCGGGCGCTGAGCGAACTGAGCGGAATGGACCTGGACGATCTGTGTCGGCAGTTGCGCGCCAACACGATCCGGGCCTTCGCACTCGAGGCCACGCAGGGATTCACCGGGTGACGGCCCTTCTCGGCCCCCGTGAGGTTCGTGACCTGGCCCGACCACTGGATCTGCGGCCGCGCAAGGCGCTCGGTCAGAACTTCGTGATCGACCCGAACACGATCCGTCGCATCGTGCGACAGGCGGAGCTACCTGCGGGGGCGCAGGTTCTGGAGGTCGGCCCCGGGCTGGGGAGTCTGACTCTGGGGTTGCTGGAAGCGGGCCACGCGGTGACTGCGGTCGAGCTCGATCCGCGCCTGGCCGAGCTGCTCCCCGACACGGTGGCTCAGCGCCTCCCGGCTGCTCGTTCACGGCTGCAGGTGATCTGTGCTGACGCGCTGCGGATGCCCGCCGCCGACCTGAAACCGGACGCTCTCGTCGCCAATCTGCCCTACAACGTGGCGGTGCCCGTCCTGCTGCAGTGCCTGGCGCAGTTCCCGTCGCTGACGTCCGCTTTGGTGATGGTCCAGCGCGAGGTGGCCGCGCGCCTGGCCGCCGGTCCCGGGTCGAAGACCTATGGCATCCCGAGTGTGAAGGCCGCCTGGTACGGCAAGGTCCGCATGGTGGGTACTGTGCCGCCGAACGTCTTCTGGCCGGTGCCGCGGGTCGACTCCGGTCTTGTGCTGCTTACGGCGTGGGACGATCCGGCGGCGGTGCATGCAGGGCAGGACCGGGGAACCGTCTTCGGGCTCGTGGACCGGTTGTTCGCCCAGCGCCGCAAGACGGTTCGTCACGCCCTCGCTGCGGCATGGGGTCCCGCCGCGGCTGATGAGGTCCTGGCTTCCGCCGGGGTCGCGCCCACCGCACGGGCCGAACAACTCGCAGTGGGGGACTTCGTCCGCCTCGCCGAAGCTACGGTCCGACTGGTCCCGCCTGGTCCTCACCCGCCGCGCGACGGCGACACCCCCTCGCCGCGGGGTGCGTAACCGCGCAGCGGAGGGTCGAAGCCCCCAGGTCGGCTCGTTCTGGTCTTGCTCACGGACGCAGCGGCTGCACCAGACGGGTCTGGTTGAGGGCCGGATCCGATTGCGTGCGAGGGTCGGTCAGGTAGGACTCCCAGAACGTGTCGGCCCAGGGCAGGTCCTGCTCCGCACCCCATGTGTGCAGTTCCCGCCAGGTCATGTGCAACTGGTCGTAGCCGCCGAGGTGAATTCCGACCACGGCGCGGCAAGCGGGCAGGGCGCCCGCCGCCACGGACTCAGTAGCGGTGAACCCCGTCACGGGGAAGCCGATCTCGACATCCACCGTGTCTGCCGGCATGCCGTAGTAGCGGGCGAACGGTGGGCCGTCCGGGGTCAGTCCCTGATCGGCCAAAGCCGCTGCGATCACCACGAAGCCGTTGTCGAAGAAGGGGCGGATGTCCGCCATGGCGATGCGGTCGCGCCGGACTGCAGTGGGCTGCTCGGCCAATTCGGTGATCGAGAAATCAGTCATGGCACCACAGTCCCACGAGATTGACCGGCTCCGACACCTTGTGGCCGCGCACACCCGTGCACCGAACTCAGACAGGTACGTCGAGGGCTGCCCTGCGTTTGGGCGGCTCCGGCTGCGGTCGCCACCAACCAGCCCGTTGAGCGAGGAGCCGTGACGCATACCGGGGGTTCAGCACCAGGTACCGACGCCAGAGCCGCCGCGGCTCGAGTCCCAGGCGCCACAACCATTCCAGTCCGCGGGCTTGCATCCACGGGGGCGGTCGGCGCAACTGGCCGGCGTGGTAGTTGAACGCCGCCCCCACGGCGAGCAGCGGCAGATCCAGATGTTCCCGCAAGGCGTGAGCGAGGACCTCCTGACGGGGACAGCCCAGTCCGATGAGGACGCAGCGCGCCCCGGTCGCGCGGATTCGTTCGGCGATCTCGGCCACCTCGCCGGGGTGCGACCCACGGAACAGGGACGGGCTGCTGCCGGCGATGTACAGGCCCGGAGACTCCGCCGGCAGGGCCGATCGGAGCACGTCGAGGGTTTCCGGGGTCGACCCGTACAGGTACACGGGCAGCTCACGCCGGGCGAGTTCGGCCAGGACGTACCCGGTGAGGTCCGGGCCGTACACCCGATCGGTGAGGTCCGTCCCGTACATCAGGTTGAGCGCCCACCGGACCGGCTGCCCGTCGGGAACGACCAGGTCGAAGGAGTTGAGTCGAGCCTCGTGGGCGGGGTCGTCGACCCCGGTCATCACACCGTGGACGGCCAGTGCCGTCAGCGCCAATGGACGACGCTGCTCGGCTGCGTCGATCACCCGGCTCACCGCGTATTCGTAGTCCACGGCATCGACCAGGACGCCGAGGACGTTGTGCTTGCCGCGGTTGATCACGGCGTCCACCGTTCGGCGTTGGCCTCGAAGATCTCCTGCAGGATCGCCGGCACGTCCTTGGTGATCTCCCAACCCGGGTAGTGGTCCTGGAACCTCTGGTTGCTGCCGATCCACCAGATGTGATCACCGATGCGGTTGTCGTCGACGTACTCGGTGCGCATCGGCCGACCGGTGATCTGTTCCGCCAGTGCGAACGCCTCGAGGTTGGAGCAGTTCGACCGGCGCCCGCCGCCCATGTTGTAGACCTCACCGATCCGGGGGGCGCGCCAGAACGCCTCGAAGGCGCGAACCACATCGTCGCTGTGGATCGCGTCACGGACCTGCTTGCCCTTGTACCCGTACACCTTGTAGAGCCGGTCCTCCATGGCGCACCGCATGACGTAGGCGAGGAATCCGTGCAGTTCCGCGGCGGAGTGGGTCGGGCCGGTGAGGGTGCCCCCGCGGAAGCAGGCGGTCGGGATGTCGAAGTAGCGGCCGTACTCCTGAACCATCACGTCGCCGGCCACCTTCGCCGCTCCGAACACCGAGTGCAGGCTGTGATCGATCGACATGTCCTCGGTGATGCCGTCGGCGAAGGGATGGTTGGGCGCGATCTCCCACCGGGTCTCGTGCTCCTCCAGCGGCAGCGAGTTGGGGGTGTCGCCGTAGACCTTGTTGGTCGATGTGTAGAGGAAGGTCGCATCTGGCGCCCGGTTCCGGGTGACCTCCAACATGTTGACCGTGCCCACGGCGTTGACGTCGAAGTCGGTCAAGGGTTCCTTGGCGGCCCAGTCGTGACTGGGTTGGGCTGCGGTGTGGATCACCAGCGTCACGTCGGAGCCGATCGCGGCGAACAGCCGGTCCAGTCCCGCGCGATCGCGGATGTCCAGCGACTCGTGCCGGTAGGCCGGGCCGAGTGTGTTCGTCAGACGCTCGACGTTCCAGGCGGTGGAACCGTCGGGGCCGAAGAAGTACTGGCGCATGTCGTTGTCGATGCCAACGACATCGAGGCCCAGGGACGCAAAATGAGTGGCCGCGGACGAGCCGATGAGGCCGCCCGAGCCGGTCACCACAACCACTGACACAGCGTTCCCTCCCGGTACGCGAACAGTGTGTCAGATGCCACGCTCACCACCGTTGTCGGCGCAGGCAACGTCGGGGGCTTTCTCCCTAGGCTGCGATCGTGGCCACCACCCTGCGCGTCCGCGCTCCCGCCAAGATCAACCTGGCGCTCGGGGTCGGTCCGCTGCGACAGGACGGGTTCCACGAGTTGGCCACCGTCTATCAGGCCGTGTCGTTGTTCGACGAGCTCGAGGTGACGGATCGGGCCGATGGTCGGGGTCTGCGCATCTCGGTGGCGGGCCGGGAGTCCGGCGCGGTCCCTTCGGGCCGGGACAACCTGGCGTGGAAGGCAGCCGCGCTGGCGGCGCAGGTGTTCGACCGTTCTCCCGATCTGACGATCACCATCGACAAAGGCATTCCGGTTGCCGGTGGCATGGCTGGCGGCAGCGCGGACGCGGCGGCCGTGTTGCGCGCCTGTGCCCACTTGTGGGACCCCGACGGTTATGCGGAGTCGGAGTTGCTGGAACTGGCCGCCGAACTGGGATCCGACGTCCCGTTCGCCTTGTTGGGGGGCACTGCGGTGGGCGCCGGGCGCGGGGAACTCGTGACGTCGGCCATGGGGTCGGGTGAGTTCCACTGGGTGCTGGCGCTGTCCGACAGTCAGCTGTCCACTCCCGCGGTCTACCGAGCGCTGGATGATCTGCGCGGACCAGCGGGTTCACCGCCCCACATCCCGCCCGAGGTCCTGTGGGCGGTACGGACGGGGGACGCCGCGGCCTTGGGCAAAGCACTCACCAACGACCTTCAGGACGCGGCGTGTTCCCTGATGCCAGTGCTGGAGATGGTGCTGGACCTGGGACCGGAACACGGGGCCCTGGGTTCCATCGTGTCGGGCAGCGGCCCGACCTGCGCCTTTCTCGTGGCGGATCAGGAGGCTGCGATGGAGATGGCGGTCGCCTTGTCGGCCTCCGGCCTGTGCCGGGCGGTGCGTCGGGCCGTCGCTCCCGTCCCTGGTGCGGCGGTCGTGGACGACTGACAGATCTGGGTGGCGGCCCTCTGGCTGCCGCTGCGCCGGGCCGCCCACCTTCCGCGGGTGGGAGCGCCCACCTTCCACGGGGTGAGTGCCGCCGGAGCGCGCACCCCCTCCGGGGTGAGCGCCGCCGGAGCGCCCACCTCCGCGGGGTGAGTAGCCGCCGGAGCGCCCACCTCCGCGGGGTGAGTAGCCGCCGGAGCGCCGCCCACCTCCGCGGGGTGAGTAGCGCGAAGCGCGTATCGAAGCCCACTGGGTCGTCGATGCTGGCCCCTGGTTGCTTCCGCTGCGCCGGGGTGGGGGTGGGGATCGATCCGGCGGCTCTTGGAGTGGCGGTCGCCGCCCTGCGGGCGGCGCGGTGTTGATCAGTGCTTCGCCTCGCCGTCGGCTCGGCTGCGCACGCTGGTTCCGCTTGACGCCGCCGGATTCGACCCCACCCCCACCCCGGCTCGGTAGTCCAGGGGCCTGCGGGTTGAGTAGCGCGCAGCGCGTATCGAAACCGCCCCAGGTCGGCGGTCACCCGGTGACTGGGTGCCGACGGCTTTCAAGGGGTGAGTGCCGCACTCTGCGGGGTGAGTGCCGCCGTCAGGCGGTGTATCGAAGCCCGCCCAGGTCGGCTCGTACCCAAGGCGGTCACATCGTGCGGGCCGAACTCCGCCTTGGCTTCGATACGCGCTGCGCGCTACTCACCCCGCGGCGGGAGGGGGGTAGTCGGCCAGGGGCCTGCGGGTTGAGTAGCGGGCGTCAGCCCGCGTATCGAAATCGCCCCAGTCGGCGGTCACCCAGTGACTGCGGGTGCCGACGGCCTACAGCGAGATGAGTGCCGCACTCTGCGGGGTGAGTGCGCTGAAGGCGGTGTATCGAAGCCCGCTCAGGTTGGCTCGTACCCAGGGCGGTCTGCTGGTGCGGGCCGAACTCCGCCTTGGCTTCGATACGCGGCTGCGCCGCTACTCACCCCGCGGCGGGTG
>WBZL01003885.1_pt1 | contig 12103 bp, 2 predicted proteins | sample 5204291 | NCBI WGS metagenome assembly WBZL01 (sample SAMN12344345, study PRJNA552823) | activated sludge metagenome | biome: Activated sludge suspended growth; feature: Nitrification reactor; material: Wastewater; isolation source: activated sludge from nitrification reactor of wastewater treatment...
ATGGTATAGGTGCCCTGAGCGGTATAGGTCAATGGGTCGGTGGTTGTTGCGGTCACCGTTCCGACGCAGTTGTCGGTTGCGGTAGGCGCGGTGCTTACCGTGACGCTGCATTCACCCGTTAGTGCGGGCAGGGAAGCCAGGTCGGGGACCGGGGCGGTGACGTCATCCACCGTCACAATCTGGGTCTGTGCAGCGGTATTGCCGTTGCCGTCGTCGAAGGTCCAGTTGATGGTATAAGTCCCCTGAGCGGTATAGGTCAGCGGGTCGGTGGTGGTACCGGTCACCGTCCCTGCGCAGGCATCCGTAGTAGTCGGCGCTGTGACGGTAACACTGCATTCGCCTGTCGCGTCGGCAATGGTCGGTGTGAGGGGCGGAGTGACATCGTTGACGGTAACAACTGCCGTGCAGGCACTGGAATTGCTGTTGCCGTCCGTCACGGTCAGGGTTACCGTTACGCCCCAGGGGCCGGCCAGGCTGTGGGCGCCCAGATCGCTGACGTCATCCAGCAGGTAACCGTCCCATTCGGTGGTCAGGGTAGGAAAGCCGGCAGCCGGGTTGGCAGTTATGCCGCTTGTTACGGTATTTTTCCTGCGTAAGGTGCGGTCTACGGTGCTCAAACCACCTCCGGTCCATTCTGAACCGGGATCTTCTCCTATTCTTCCAATGATATCCACTTCTGCACCACCTCCGGCCAAACGAAGAACAACAGCGTCATCACCATTAAAATTGATGGTTGAACTTTGGAAATCTGCTACTGCAAGAATAGCAGAATTGGCAGCATCATTGACCATTACATAAACATCACCGTCAAGTAAATTACCGGAAAGCGGGAAGGTGGAAGTGCTAGAGCCGCCGTTTCTTGAAATAAATAATTCATAACCGCTCAAATCCACCGTCGCACCGGTCCCGTTAAAAATTTCAACGGCCTTGTTGTTGCTGCTGCCTTCAATGTATTCGGAAATGAACAAATCGGTTGGAACAGCGGCGCTGGTCACATCCGTACAGTCAAAAGTATTGATGTCCAGGGATAACGAACTGATGCTGCAGGCATCGGAGGATCCGCCGTCTATCTGCGCTTCGGTGATGGATGCATTGCCTCCGGCGTCCAGATCGATCGAAATATTCTGACAAACCGCAATCGGCGGAGTGCCGTCCGTGACGATAACGGTTTGGGTACAGAAGGCCTGCAGGCCGACCGGGTCGGTAAACGTCCAGGTGATGACGGTTGACCCCAGTGGCCAGGGATCGTTGAGCGGCAGGTTGTCGCTCCTGGTTCCAGTGGCCGTCACCGCTCCGCCGCAATCATCTGCTGCTACCGGCGGGATGATATCCGTGCCGTTATCGCAGGTCAGCGGTTCGGTCGCCAGGTTGATATCCGATAAGAGGTTGCAATCAAAAGCCGGAGCCGACTGACCGTCAAGGCTGGGGTCTTCGGCGTCGATCAGCCCGTCGCAGTCGTTGTCGATGCCGTCACAGATTTCGGTGGCGCCGGGGTTGATGGCCGGATCGGTATCGTTGCAATCGCAATCCGCACCATAGGTGTCGTTATCGCTGTCAACCGATGCAACAAGCGGATTGGGATCAACCGCATCCGGGCAACCGTCGTTGTCATCGTCCGTATCCACGTCGTCGCAAAGGCCGTCACCGTCCGTATCTCCGGCTCCGGCATCGCCCTGGCATTCCACGATGATATTGATCGGATTGGCGACGTCAAGGACGTTCTGACCGGCATAGGCGATCAGCGACGTCGGGAAATTGACCAGGTCGTGGGTGACCTGCGTGCCGGATGTGGTCGCGATGGCCCTGAAGGTAATGGTCAACAGGTCGAATGAAGCGGTCGGGAAAGGCGGGAATAACCGGAAAGCGCCGTAGTCAATGGTACCCGCCGTATTGTTGAAAGCGGGAGGGACTATGACCAATTCCAGCGGCTGACCCGTACCGACCGCCGCAGGCGTCAGCGAAACGACTTCGAGCACCGAAGGGTCGAAATCCAGGTGCAATTCCGCTACGGATACCGGATCTCCATTGATGTCCACCCGTATGGTGACGGAAAAGACCTCGTCAAATTCCACAATACTGGAGACCGGGCTATTGACGAAATCAGCATAAGGGAGTTGCGCCCGGGCAGAAGTCAGCAATAAGCACAGGATCGGTAAAATGAGTGAAGTTTTTTTGCCGCCCCTGTTCAGGGAATTGAGCAGGTTCGGCTGAAAAGGCAGTTTAATTAAAGGTTTCATTATCCGGATATTTGTGTTGTTCTAAAAAGGAATCGGGTGTTTATAAGGTCCCGGGTTCATCACCCTGGAGGTTGTAATTGGCTATCAATGCCGACAGATCCAGCCCGCCGACCGTGCCGCTGCAATCGAAATCGGCAAGCGGGTTGTAGGCCGCGTCGCCGTCTGCGGTGTTGTAAGCGGCGACAATCGCCGAGAGGTCTATTCCGTTGATGTTGTTATTGTTGTCGATGTCGCCCGCAAACAGGCTCCCGAAATTTATGCCGGAGATGCCGGGGTTGATGGTCTGGCCGGCCAGCCCCTTTCGCAGGAATCCGTCAGTTTTGATAAAAATGTCGTACACGCCCGGCGCGATCCCGTCTGCCGCGAAATCCCCGGCCGCGTTGACCGTTGCCGTTTTGGCGGTCACCAGGGAAGTGGTGCCCGGCATGTAAACCGTGATCGTGACGGTCTTGCCTCCGCAGGCCGCGGAAAGGTTGGCGTGTCCGTTCAGGGTTTGTCCGCCCACATCAGGGTCGTCGCCGTCAACCAACCCGTCACAGTCGTTGTCCTGACCGTCATAGACCTCCAGGTTGCCGGGGTAGTTATCCGGATCATCGTCGTCGCAGTCCAGGTCGCAGGCTACGCCGTCGCCGTCATTGTCCTGGGGTACCACATCGATCTCAGTGGTACAGGTGGAGGAAAAGCCGTTGATGTCCAGTACGGTCCAGGTTACGATGGTCAGACCCGGAGGCAGCACCTGACCGGCCAGGGTAGCGCCTCCGCCGTTATAATCATGGGTGACGGAAGCGACGCCGCAATTATCTGAAGTTGCAGCCGGATCAAATTCGGAACCGATAATGGTATAGGTGCAACCGCCCGCATCGGTGTTCCGGACGGCATTCGAAGCGCAGGTGATCGCAGGGGCTTCGCTATCCGGGATCAGTACGCCGGAAACACTATTGATCGGCGTTCCGGTGACCGTGCATCCGGTGGCGTCCGCGATGCTGGTTAAATTAAATACCTGGCCTGAATTGGAAGCAAATACCACATCGACCCAGTAATTGGCCGTGCTGGCCGTACCGGGATACCCCGTCCCCGGCTGATTGTAGGCCGACGCCAGTGCTGTCAGCGGTCCGTTTGATACCGGTGCGCTCAACCCGCCCGCCGAATAGGCGTAATAGTTGGGGTTGGGTGAAAAATAGGAGGCCCGGTACTCGGTATTGGCCGGGATGGGTACGGCCGTTGGGAAATCCACTTGTTTCCATCCCGGAGCATCATCGCCGGCATAAGGAGCGGTCGCCAGAGCTGTCGGATTACCGTTTGCCCAAAGGGAGACCGTGGCTCCGGTCATGCTGTTGTTGCCGGTTTTATAAAAGCGAATGCCTGTAATGCTGCCCGGAATATCAGCCGTAAATCGGACCGCCAGTTCCGTGTTTTCATTATCCACTGCCTGAGACCCTCCGATATCCGCCGGCGACCAGATGGTTGCTGTTGTTCCGCCGGCGGCTGGGACTCCTGAATCAAAAGGATCACCGCTGTTGATGTTGTTGAAGGGCGTGCCGTTGACGATCAGGTCAAACGGTCCGGTTCCGGCGCCGGCCGTGAAAGTCAGGGTAAAATGGTCTCCGTCGCACAGGGCATCCTCAACCGAAAGGGCGCCCGCAGGTTGGGGATTGACCGTTATCGCTGCGCTGCTCAGGGGAGCGCCGGTTGAACTGCAGGTGTTGGCATCGGTTACGCCGGTCAGGTTATAGGTATAGGTTTGAGCCGCTGGCAGGGCTTCTTCAAAGATCACATCGACCCAGTAATTGGCGTTGCTGCCGCCGTCCGGGAATCCGCCGCCGTATTTATACACGCCGTTGGGACCGTCCGTTCCGGCTGCAAGCGCAGTGAGCGGTCCGCTGGTGACGCCCGTGGTCAGCCCGCCTGCGTCGATGGCAAAATACCCGCCCGCCGAGAAGCAGGACGCGATATAGGTCGTGTTGGCCTGAATGGCAACCGGATTGATAAAATACACCTGCTGCCAACCGTCGGCCGATTCGTTGGTGAATACTGCACTCGACAACAGATCTCCCGCAGCGGACCAAAGGTTGCCGGTGTGGGCGCCGGTATTGGTGAGCCCTTTGTAGAAGCGGATGCCTTTTGCGAAACCGCCGGTAGTTGACCTGAATTTGACGCCGATCTCGATAGGCTGGTTGTCCGTTACCGAAGGATTGGCCGGTGTCGGATTCCCGGGCCAGATGACGGCCTCAGGCGCAAAACCGTTAACGCTCAGGATCTGCCCGTCGGTTACGCCGGGATAGGTCAACCCGTCAATAACGAGATCAAAAGGCCCTGTTCCGGCCGTAGCGTTGACCTGCAATCCGAGGTTGTCGCCCTGGCAAACTGACCCTGATACCGGAGAAATGACGACCTGCGGAGTAGGATTTACGGTCAGGATGGCCGGAGCGGATGTTGCCGTGCCGTAGTCGTTGGTCCATACTGCGCGGTATTGTTTGTTGTGGTCCGTCAGGGCCGGTGTAAAAACGAACGGACTGGTCACTGCGCCGTCAATATCCGACCAGCTGTTCCCGTCTGTGCTTTCCTGCCACTGAACGGCCGGTGTCGGGTTTCCCGAAGCATCGGATGCGAAACCTGCGTTTTCGCCCTCGCAAACGGTCTGGCTGCCGGGGTCGGCAATAACCGCAGGCGCGGCCCCGCCGGGATCGGAACAAGCGATCGAAAGGTTGTCCAGCACCGGCGTGAGCGTGCCGTCGGTTGTGGCCAGGCCGGCTTTGTATTGAATGTACCGCGCCGTCGCGCCAACCGGATCTCCGGAAGCGGCTATCGGGGTATAAGCCCCTGAGAGCGGCAGGGTATTGCCGGTCCTGACGGAAACGGCCAGCGAAGTCCCGGCGGGCAGGTCGGCGGTCCAGGTTACAGCGCCCCACTCTTTTTGCCCGCCGGCGTCATAGGTTCCGGATTCAAATGTACCCGAGCTGACATAAGGCGTCAGGCGGATCCAGTTGACGGATACGGAAGGTCCGCCGGCATTGTAATCGCTGATCGCCGGTCGCATGCCGGCAGCGATAACGGTGGCTTCCGCATGCACCAGGGTATTGTCAATATAGTAGTCAAAAGACCCGTCGGACTTCCAATCGATCCTGTACAGGTGTTGTACGCCGAGGAAACTGCCGGGGATGTCAATATCCACAGACGTCGAACCGTCTGTGGAGGTTCTTGCTTTCAGGGTGTTGGTCGTATTTCCGGTGCTGAACATAGCCCAGGCGTTCTGACCGGTGAAAATGCCGCTGAGCAGCGTGCCGTCCGAACCGCCGCCGAAACCGATATGCTGAAAGCTGCCGGCGCCGAAAGTAGCCAGGAATTCCAGGCTGCTGCCCGGACCGAATGTGGTTCCTTCCGGCTGGGTGTTGAAACGGGCGCCGTCTACGGTCAGCGCGCCGCCGGTTACGGTGGATGTTCCTCCCGTCCAGGCGAAACTCTGCCATTCCCCGGCCGGCGGTAATGTGGTAAACTCGGCTGCTGCAGCCGGTTGCAGGATGACTTCGCCGCCGGACAGGTCGGAAACGTAAGTGCCGGCCGTTGACCCTGCATTGAAGTCAGCCGCTGTCTGGTCCGTAAAACAGTAATTGACCGGGACCGGGGTGGTGAAGTCCAGTGTTGAGGGCGGCGCGGGTTCGGTTGCGCTGTTGTTGGAATTATCCGATGATGCGACGCGGAAATAATAGGTGACCCCGGGCGTCAATCCGTTCAGGGTGACGGAATGGCTGGTGACCTGGGCATTATCCGTTTGGGTCAAAGCCAAACTCACCGGGCTCACCCCGTAATCCACCCGGGAATCGGCCGGTTCGTCCGTCTGCCAGGTAACGAGCGCTGAAAGGCCGTCGGGAGCGGGCGTGGCGACAATATTGCTGATGACCGGAGGCGTGACATCGATATTGTAATTGGCGATATAGGTCCCGCCGCCCAGTGTAGCATCGAAAAAGGCGTATTCAACGCCCTTGATGGTTTCATTGGCGGTTGCTACCGGAGCGCCGTCATACGTGATCGAGGTGAGGGCGCCGCTTTCGCTGACGACCGGCACCATGGCCCGCATATTCCGCGATCCGGAAGCGGCGCTGATGGTGAAGCTGAGCTCGTTGCCGCTCCAGGTGACGGCGCCGAAGGCGGAATTATTCCTGCCGTCCAGCCATTCCAGCATTTGTTTGGCGCTCACGACCGGGATGCTGCGGGTAACCGCTGCATTGATGATCGCATCCGAGCCGTTGGTGCTGTTGCCGCCGTTGGCATCGGTATGCATGTTGGCGCAAAATACGCCGTAGTACCCTTCGGGGCCAATGGCCTTGTCGAGCAGCGAATTGATATGGGTGGAATAGGTGATGCCCGATTCGTCGGTCAGTTGGGTGGTCACCTGATAACAGTCGATCAGCGTGCCGTCCAGATCGGCAAAACGCATGGGCATGCCGGAACCGGTGAACATGCCGGGGCGGTCCAGTACCCAGACATCCGGCCAGTAGTAATAGTTGACGTCGAGCCGGATCCCGCGGGCGGCCTGTACCTTGGGTTGGGTGGCCCAGTCGCTCCAGGCGATGCAGTGGGTGCGATGGGTCACCTGGTCGTCAATCCCCGGGAAATTGGCGGTCAGTTGCGACCACTGCGTGTTCCAGTCGCTGTTCAGGGAGCTTTCCGTCCAGTTGGAGCAGCCGGTGTTCAGGTGCAGGCCGATCTCGAAACCGTCGTTCTGAAAGGCCAGCACTTGAGCCGGTGTGATGGGCGTATTGGGATAGATATAGGAAGACCCCCGGATGGCGAGCCAATCGGCTACGCCGGCCGCATTGTCGTTGGCGCCGCTCAGGGTCTTATACTGGTTGAAGCGGCCTGTTGTGCCGTTGTTGGCATGGTCGTCGCCGGTCATGACGACGGCCGCTTTCAACCCCTTGGGTAAAAACCAGATCCGGGGCAGCGGTTTGCGGTGCAGGCTGCCGAGGGTGATCAGGTTTGACAGCAGGTGCTGTTGTTCGTCGGCCTGGGGAATGGCTACTTTGTCGAGATTGACCCAGTCGGTCTGGGGATCAAACGAAGCGTCGCCGAAGAACATATCGTCGGAGCGCTCCGGGCCCGCTTGCCCGTCGCGGTTCTGGCCCGCCCAGGCCGGATTTCCCTGCCGGGTCAGCACTACGGATTTGGCCAGGTCGTAGGCGAAGGCGATGGCTTGCCCGCCGTTGGAACCCACAAGATTCCTGGTGACCGCCGGGAAAGCAGTGGCCGCCGTTGCATTGGAGTACAGGGTGGCAACGGCTTCGGCGCCGTTCAGGGTGTAAAGATTCGCCGTTCCGTGGAACTGCAGGGTCTGGCCGGTGATGCCCGCTCCGGCATCTGTCCCGGTATTGACAACCAGGTAACCTTCGGAAAGGGTGCCGCCGGTGGCCGTGATGCCCAACAGGGTTGTCAATTGGGCGTCGGGCCGCAGGGCGATCAGGGTTCCCCCGGCATTGACCCAGGCGGTCAGGTCGGTCACTGCGGTCGCAGACAGCGGGATCTCGCCCAGGATGATGACGTCATAGTCGTTCATGATTGAGGCGGATACCTCCGAAACATCCATTGCGGTGAACGCATTGAAACCCTGCGCCCGCAGGATCTCGACCGGGTAACGGCTGAAGGGATTCGCCGCTGCGCTGATGAGCAGAACAGGACCTCCCGGACCTTCTGTCGGCGGCGGCGGCGGCGGGTCGGCGGTGGAGAAGGTCCACACATAATCGTTTTCAAGGGCATTGCCCGCCAGGTCCTTGACCCTGGGGTCGGCAACGCCCCCTTTGACGGTGGCCGTGTAAACGGAAGAATGAATCAGGGCAGTTGCCGGCGTCAGGGTTGCCGTCCGGTTGATGACGCTGTAACTCACCGTTGCAGGAACCGGGTTGTTGGCATTATCCCGGAGTTCAAAGGTGCTTTCGTCTACGGTGGCCGGGTCGACGGCTTCGTTGAATATTGCGTTGACCGTTGCATTGATGTTCACATTACCCGCCAGGCCCGACGGCGACGTACCGGATACGGTGGGCGGGCTGACGTCCGGTCCGACCTCCGTTTCAAAAACAACATCAACCCAGTAATTGCTGGCGTCGAAGGAGGCGGTTGGGAAGGCGCTGGCAGGGCTGTAGGTGTAAACGCCGTTACTGCCGTCCTCGCCGTCGGCAAGCGCTTCGATGTAGTAGGTTGAAGTGCCGGTCGGGCTGAAGTACCCGTTGTCCTGGGAATATTGCCCGACGGTGGTGTGGTAGGAGGCGACGTAGGTAACGCCGGCGGTTACCTGGACCGGGTTGGCAAAAATGACTTCCTGCCACCCAGAAGCGGTTTCGCCGGTGAAAGTCGCCTGTGCCAGGTTGACGCCGCTGACCGACCAAAGGTTGCCGGTATGCGTACCGGTATTGGCCGGACTTTTGTAAAACCGGACGCCGGTGATGTATCCGTCAGCTGTGGTGCGGAATTTCACGCCGAGTTCTACCGCCTGGTTATCAGGATCGGTGATCACACCCGGTACGGTGGATGCGTTCCAGATGGTGCACGGACAGTCGGGCGCCGGGCCTATGCCTACGGAAACCGTCAGGGCATTGTCAGCGGGGGCGGTTCCGGCTGCTTCTATGTTTCCGCTGTCGTCAAAGCCGCGGGATTTGATGACATAAGTTCCCTCCGCGACCGGTGTCCAGCTGTAGGTCCACGAGCCGGCACCGGTTGCGGGCTGCCAGGTCGTGCCGCCGTCGACGGAAACTTCCACCCCGGCGACAACCCCGCCGCCGTCGTCAGTCGCTGAGCCGGAAATGATCACGGTATTATTGGTGGACAGGGAAGCGCCGTCTGCCGGATTGGCGATAACGGATGACGGCGGCGTTGCGTCGGTTGAAGCCGAGGCCGCCGTCAGGGTAGGGGTTGTTTGGGGCGTGCCCGCCTGTACCCCCATATCGGCCAGCAGGTTTTTGGTGGCTTGCTGGATATCCGCCTCGGCCGGGTCGTTGCCGCGGTCGTGGTTTTCATCCAACCCCCATGACCACTGGACGGTACCGGCACCGAATACCAGCGCTCCGCTGGTGTGGCGGTAGAGAGAAAGTTTGTGGGTGACGCCGCCCAGCGTAGTGCCGGACATCGTGATGCGGCCGGGCGGGTAGTAGGCCTGGTATTGTTCGTGGTCAAATTCATATCCCAGTATGGCGCCGCCGAGCGACGCCGTCTGCCCGCTGCCGAGCGCTGCGACACCGGTATTTCGCCAGAAGCGAAGGTCTTTGTACGTATCCGGCACGAGCAGGGCGCCCTGTTCGTCGGCCCAGCTGATCTGGCCGGAAAGTGCATTCTCGGGGTTGCAGCCGTCGGGGGCGGTCGAGCTGCAGCCGTCGCGCCAGAGCCCCGTCCAGGTATTGGTGGGGTCGCAGTCGCCGCCGCAGACGTTCTCGCCCAGGGTGCCTTCCTTGTAGCAGACCAGGGTGCGGTGATTGTCCTCCCAGCGCGTTTTCCAGTAGATCTCGTTCCCGCTGAAAAAGGCGAGGTGCACGCCGTTGCTGCGCGCCGTTTCGAATTTGGCCCGGGCGTTAGCCGACCAGTATTCGTCGTGTCCGACCGACATGAGCACTTTGTGGATGGCCGGGGTGACGGGGGTCGCGTCGCGGTCCATGTCCACATCAGTCGCATAACTGACGTCGTACCCATTCCGTTCCAGCCACCGGATCATGGGATATTCGGCGTTGAAGAGCCAGTCTTCCGAAGCGCCGCCGCCGCCGCCGCCGTTCCGGGTGATGAACGGCCGGTCGTAGCTCACCTTGGTTGCGTGGTTGAACCCCGGTACGGCAGTCCCGGAATTGTTGACATAAAGGCTGTTGCCGCCGTATCCGTTGTAGGCCTGCCAGGTCGCATCGGAAGTTTTGAACAGCAGGTCGGAGTTGCCGGCGTCGTTCCGCACCACAAATGCAATGTGGCTGGAGCCGTTGTCGTCATTCCGGGTGAGTTTGGCAATATACAGGCCGGATACCGCCCCGGTGGCCGTCCAGGAGGCCGAAACGCTCCAATTGCTGCAATCCGTTTTGCCGGTAGGGATGTCATAAAGCGGATCAGGCTGAGCCGTGCCGGTAAAGGCGTTGCCCAGATCGGCAATGAGGCGTGCGCCGTTTCCGCCGTAATACCCCAGACGGTAGATCCTGATGGAAAAATTGGTGGCCGGGGCCTTGACGTCAATTTTGAAATCGACGGTTCCGCCCGTATTGATGCTGATGTCGGTGGCAAATCCCTGGATCGACAGGTCGCCGGCGCCGGAGATCTCCCATTCCGAAGACGGGCTGCCGGGCAGCGCGTTCTCATCTGCCACCGGATTTTGGCCGAAAGCGGCGAGCGGGACAAGGGTCAGCCAAAGAAGCCTGAATGTCAGGTTGCAAAAGAGGGGCAATCGTTTTCTGAACGGCCTGAAAAGGCCGCGGGCATTAGTCACTGTGTTGTTCATAGTTGTACCAGATATAATAAACTATCCGGTCGCTTTCCGGCAATTCCGGAAGCAACTGAAAAAGATGGATGCAAGGAAAAAAAATACCTGCTATCCGCGGGTAAACAGCAGATAGCTAACCGTCATAGTTAAAGCAAGGTGGAAAAAATCAAATTTTTCGGCATACCTCTTTCCGCACATCTCACCAGCGATCACCGGATGATTGCAAATAGAGGAATTGGCCTGAGCACGGTCAATTGGGTGTAACGAAAATTGTTGTTTTGAAAAGAATTAAGGACTACAGATTGGATTTGAGAGAAAGAATTTTACGCTGATAAATTATAGCTATAAGTATGATTATATTTAGGTGTTATCATTTTTGCAATATTACTCTTTTTATGCATAATCGCCAAATTAAATATTCATTAATTTGAGAATATTTTAATTTGTTTAATTTCAAACGGCTGCTTTTTTTGAGAAGGCGTTGCCGCCGGTGAAAAAAAAACGGCTCGCCGGCTCTCTGAAAGGTCCCGGATTTCCGCGGACCCGGCAGGGAGCCGGCGAGCCGAATGTCAGTTGAAAAGTACGCCGGCAGCCGCTCCGGTTTTGCGGAGCGGCTGCCTTATTTCACTGCGATCAGGGCCTGGTTACGACCAATCGGAGCGTCGTCGTCCGGCCGGCCTGATTGCGCACCCGGATAAAGTAAACGCCCGGGGGTTGGTTGGTCATGTCAAGCGTCAACCGGCTGTCGGCGGTCGGGTCGAAATTCCATTCTTTGACCCTGCGGCCCAGATTATCGGTTGCTTCCACGGTCACCTTGTTGCCCCATGCGCTGTCCATGTCCATGAACGCCTCTCCGGTGGCCGGGTTGGGCCACAGTTCGATGCCGGGTTCGTCGACTGTTTCGAATTGCGGTTCGGGCATCGGCCTAAGCGGGTTGTTGCTGTACGGCGGGTTGATCACCACATGGTCAAAGGTGGCGGTCACCACGCTGTTCGAACTGGCGCCTGAAGCGATCAAACCCACCTGGAGGCAGGAGTTCATCGGAACGGTCACTGCAAAAGCGTATACCCAATACGAGCCGTTTACGGAATAATACCCTCTGAAGATGTTGCCGGTGCGTACGATGCGCAACCACCTGGCGCTGGCGGCGTTGATATACGACGGATAAGCAGCGCCGTTGGTGGCATAGCGTACGTAGCGGGCAATCGCACTGGCGCCCTGGTAGGTCATTGCCACTTTTTTGGCGCCCGGATCATCCGATTCGCGCATGACGATACCGGCATAACCCGGTAAGGTCAACCCGGCAATATGGGCTGTGATGGAGCCGTCGCCGCAGAGCATATATTTGATGAATCCGCTTTCGTCGGCGGTGGCGCTCGGAGTATAACACCCGCTGGCGGTCAGGGTAAAGGTCTCGGAATTTACATCG
>WBZL01004460.1_pt1 | contig 12102 bp, 2 predicted proteins | sample 5204291 | NCBI WGS metagenome assembly WBZL01 (sample SAMN12344345, study PRJNA552823) | activated sludge metagenome | biome: Activated sludge suspended growth; feature: Nitrification reactor; material: Wastewater; isolation source: activated sludge from nitrification reactor of wastewater treatment...
TTTAGGAATAAATAATATACCCTCTGCTCCTGTTTTATTTTATTCTCAGGATTTTTCTTATAGAGAAACTGATGATCTACAGAACTATGCAATACCAGCACCAATGACTGGAAATGGTGGAGCTAAATGGCGATCTTGGATGAATGAATTCACCACATACGAGAACGAACCTATGTTGACTGATATCGAATTTGATAATAGTGGTGACTTATTATTAGGCATTTCAGACAGAAATGGTTATCAGACAGGTGGGGGAAATAATGATTTAAATGGCAATGCTCCCAATACTAAAGTTTATGCAAATGGAGATATTATAAAAGTAATTAAAGCCAACTGTAATTTTTCAACCACAGCTTCAGGATCATATTTGAATAATGATTTTTATCAAGATCAAGCAAGATGGGGACAGGTGATATGCGGAGGAGCAGTCTATTGTCATTCAGAGACAGTTCTGGGAGCATTGGCAGCATATAGACAAGGCGACAAAGATGAAGTTGTAACTACTGCATTAAATCCTGCAAGAGACGTATCTAATGGATATCTAATTTTCAATAATTTAAATGGCGATCAGCTTCGAGGGAATGAACTGTTTAGAGATGACTGTAATCCAAATGCTTCAGCCTGTTTGTGGAAGTCAGCGGCTATGGGAGATATAGAGTTACTGGGTCTGGAGTCTCCGATCGAAATCGGCAACCGCGTTTGGAATGATACAGATAATGACGGCATTCAAGATCCGGGAGAAGCAGCGATAACAGGAGTCACAGTCCAATTAGTAAAAACAGGTAGTGTAATCGCTACTGCACAGACGGACGCCAATGGAAATTACTATTTCAGTAGTGGTACAGGTATCAATACTGCTTCAGTGATATATGGTATTATACAGCTTATGCCAAACATGGCCTATACCTTGAGAATACCATCATACAATACTCAGACAGCACTTTTGAATATGAACCCTACAACCGCAAATACAGGAGGAGCGGGTCAGCCAGATGTGCGGGACAGCGATGGCGCAGTATCTGGAAGTAATGTAGAAGCATCCATCTTAACAACAGATATCCCAATAAACGGAGCCAATAATCATACCTTTGATTTCGGATTTGCGATGGTTAATATTTGTTCGACCTCTGGAATATATACTACACAATGCAATGATAACGGGACCCCGGCGAATAGTACAGATGATTGGTTCACCTTGACGGTGACAGGCACAGTCACTGATGGAAGTGGAACTTATGTCGTAAAAATAGGAGCCTATACCAGTCCTGGCACTCCTAGTGGCATGCCCATAAGCATTACAGGAAATGGCCAAGGAGGGAATCCATTGTTACAAGCCAACGGAAGCAGCACTTATACCATCAGAATAGAAGACTCAAGCGACAGCACATGTTTCAGTTCCATATCTGTTGGGCCGGTACTGGCTTGTAGTAACTGCACGGATCCAAACTGTTTTAATGTCACGAAACAGATTATTAGATAGCTAATAATGAGTGGTTTATACATTTAAAATATTAAATATATAGACATATTATAAAAATATATAATATGTATTTACATTTGGGTCGTCTTTATCTCCATCCCTCTCAGTAAATTTTAATGGATCAAAAAGAGTATTTAATTATATTTTTTATGTATTACATAAAAATATAATATATGGCACAATTATTGTCTTCTCAAAATGAATGAATTCGAATGAAAATGAAAAAGTACTACTTTTTAGGAGTATTAGTATTCATCTCCTATTTCTTATCTGCACAAATTTCTGGAACTGTATTTAGAGATTTTAATGGAGATGGAATAAAACAAAGCGGTGAACCTTTAATGGGAAATATAATAGTTAAAGCATATGCTCCTGGATCTTCCATTGCATGTGGAAATGCTATTACTACTGCTATCTCTAGCCCTAATTATTCTATTTCAGGATGTAGTGGGAACGTTAGGATTGAGTTTGAGATTCCATCAACAAATACCTATCCTAATGGTCCATTAGCTGGAATTGATTTTTCTTCATTCATTGGAACTAATAATGGTTCATCTGTGCAATTTGTAACTGCAAATCAAACAAATGTAGACTATGGTATATTTTATCCGGGAGGATTTAGCAACCAAAGTATTGACAATATAAAATTAACTGTTCCTACATACAACTCGGGTGATATTACAGATCCTGGTAGTAATGCTATTAATGATAAAGCAATGATAACATTCCCATATCTTGCAAATGGTAGAGAGGATCAAATTGATCAAACAGGTACGGATAATTTTACTACTGCAACTGCTGGTGAAATAGGTTCAACCTGGGGATTGGCTTATCAGAAAGACCAAAAAAGGTTATTTGCATCTACCTTATTAAAAAGGCATGTAGGATTAACCAGTAATGGAATTGGTATTATTTGGAAAATAGATATGAATGACCCGACAAATGCTGGTACGCCTTCAATTTTCTATGATTTCGGTTCTTTGGCTGGTACGATTGGCTCCAATGCTTCAAGAGATATTCCAGCTGATAAAACTAAAAATTCTGTCGATGCTGAAGCTTTTACAAAAGCTGGTAAAGTAGGTTTTGGAGATATTGAAATCTCTGATGATAACAAGACGTTATATATTGTAAATTTAAATGATAGAAAGGTATATTCGTTAGATGCTACTACATCTACTGCAAGCAGTGCCACTGCCTTGCCCGATTATCCAGACCCAGGTTGTGTTAATGGAGTTACTAGACCTTGGGCTTTAAAATATTGGAGAGGAAAATTGTATCTTGGAGTAATTTGTGATGCTAGCAGTGGGGGTACAAGATCCAATTTAAGTGCTTTTGTTTATGCATTCAATCCAACTACTAATACTTGGAATACGACACCAATTATTGCTTTCCCTTTAGATTATAATAAAGGCTCAGTTATAAGTGTAAGTACGGCCCCATATTGGAATCCATGGACGGACAACTTTAATGATTTTGAATTTAAAGGTGGCGATTATTACAATGCTTTCTTACATCCACAACCCTTACTATCTGATATAGAGTTTGATGAAGAAGGGTCAATGCACTTGGCTTTTGTAGATAGATCTGGATATCAAACTGGTCATAGAAATGCACTTCCAACAGCAACACCATTAAATAAAGAACTAGCAATTAATAATGGAAATGGGATTTCTAGTGGCGATATTTTACGAACATATTTGAATCCTGCTACAGGTTTATATGAATTAGAAGAGGATGGTAAAGCAGGAATTTATACTTCTTCGGGTTCAGGGACTGGCATTTCAGGATATGGTGGAGTCAATTCTTTACAAGGACCATCAAAAAATAATCCAGGAGAATTTTATTGGGATGATCAAGTAGCTAATGGTTGGCATTCTGAAATTAGCGTTGGAGGACTTGTATATGTACCTGGACAAAAAGAAATTGTACTTTCTGTTTTTGATCCAATCACCTTAGATGCTGGAGGTGTAGAATCTTTTAGCATAACTGATGGTAGTTCTACTAGAAGATATCAAACATATTATGGAGCAGCTGTTGATGAAGGTGGGCCTGGTAAAGCAAATGGTATGGGAGATATTGAAATATTAGGAGATGTCCCTTCCATCGAAATAGGAAATCGTGTATGGATGGATACTAATAATGATGGAGTTCAAGATGCCGATGAAATGGGATTAGATGGTGTTACAGTTAAATTATATAGTGTTACTACTTTAATTTCAACAAAATCAACCACAAATGGTGGGCAATATTATTTTGGAACAGCAGATGGTGTTTTGCCCAATACTACTTATACTATAAGAATTGAAGCAGCTAATATTCCTTCTGGAAAGTTTGTTACTTTGAAAGATCAACCAACAGGTGGCATTCAAGACTTAGGCGATAATGATGCTAGTTTAGTGGGAACAAATGCAGATATAACATATACAACTGGTAATGCTGGTGAAAATAATCATACTTTAGATTTTGGGTTTAAGTCTGCTGCAACTTGTTCTGTAAGTTTGACAGCTACACCGGGCAATTGCAATCCTATAAATAATCAATATACGTTAACAGGTAGCGTAACCTTCAGCAATGCGCCGACAAGCGGCACCATGACAGTTAGTGTAAGCGGAGGCGGAAGTCAGACCTTCACACCACCATTTACAAGCCCACAAAATTATTCGATTACCGGACTTACAGCAGATGGAACAAGTCATACGGTTACAGTAAGTTTCAGTGCAGATGCAACTTGTAGTAATACTACAACTTATACTGCACCGGTGAGTTGTAGTACTAACTGTCCGGTAAAGAGGTGTGCAACTGTGGACGTTAAGAAAAATTAATTTCCTTAAAAGAACGAATGATAAAAATGAAAAATATAAACTCAGTAATCTTTAAATGGTCGGAAAGAGTTCTGCAAACAATTGCTTTGATTGTTTTTGGACTCAATACATCATTTGCGCAACTGCCTTTGGAATATGGACAATCTGTGATGACTGCAATCCAGAGAGACTTGTGGAATCCATTTCAGGATAATGCACCCAACCTTCCTGTGGTTCAGATTTTTGACGTGAGAAATCGACCGGCTTATTCATCAAGTGTCTGGGCTGCACCAACATATCATCATCCGGAATGGGAATATGGCACAGTAGATGCTACAGGTGTAAAGACTGACAAAATGGGCTCTTTGTTTGGCATTGCTACAGATAGGAATGGCAATATCTATGTGACTGATTATACCACATTAGGCATGGGCTCGGGTACACAGTGTGCAGCAACATTTACAGAAACATGCTTTCAAATGGGCGCTTTCCCTAAAGGGAAAGGTGGTTCTGGGGCTATATATAAAATTGATGGCTCTACAGGAGCAGTAACAGTGCTTGCTACACTTCCCAACGCTAATGTATTTCCTGTATTTGACAAAACCTATACGGGTGACCCGTGTCGTCAATATACAGATCCGTATGGTAGGGTGACTTACTATAGGGCTGGAGAAGACCCTGTGAGTGGGAGAAAAGTTGGAGTTGGATTGGGGAATATATGTTATGATAGAGATCATAACCAACTCTTTATAACCAACAGAGAGGATGGTAAAATATATAGATTATCGCTGTCTGGGGCTATTCTTTCGACATTCGACCCGTTTGCCAATGATGATGGACTAAACGGTATGGCCCCTTTGGGAGAAAGAGTATGGGGAATAGGATATTATAAAGGAAAAGTTTATTTCGGAAGACAGGTTCAAGAAATAGGAACAGCGACGCCCAACGAAATATGGTCTGAGGCATTGAGTGCATCTGGTGATTTTGCAGTGCCCAACGGAGAAGTATTGGAAATTACTGTCAATTATCCTGTAAATGCATTTGGACAACCTTATACCGGAAGAAATGGCGGTGATGGCAACTCTTATGTTGCCAATCCAATAACAGATATTGAATTTTCATCAGAAGGTAAAATGTTGGTGACAACAAAGACGATGATCACAGACTTTTGCGAGAGAGCTCATTTCAGTTACACATACGAATATTCACCATCCGGTGCAGGCTGGACTGCACCAAAACTCTATTATACAGGAGATTATTACAATAAATTGAATTCAGCGGGAGGTACGGATTATGGTTATTTGACCTATGATGGGGCCAAAAGTGAAATTGATTTGACAAGCAGGGATCAATTTACCTGGACCACTAGTAATATTATCAATCAAGTGGCTACAAATAGGTTAACGTATGGAGCTGTTGGAATCCCGATAACAGCTACTGGTGATCCGATTACAGGAACAAATATAATTGACTGGGATTCAAACAATAACAATAATGGTAAAGGAAGTTTGGGCGATATAGACGTTTTCCGAGAATTATGCGTAGATACTATTTTTACAGTTTGCAATAATGCGACGGAATCGTTGACATTGACAGCAGAGAACGGTTTAAGCAATGTGCAGTGGTATGACAGTACAAGCAATAGCTTGATAGGTACCGGTGCTACTCTGACTATTGTAGGCACTGAGTCTTTTTTGTCGGATGGCTATGAATCTATATATTATACCGCAAGTGATGCAGACGGATGTCCGTGGGAATTGTGCTGTCTGGTAAGAGTAAAAACACAAGCTTGTGTGGTTTGCTCTACCTCCGGAACGTTCAGTACTCTATGCAATAATAACGGTACTCCTGCCACAAGCTCAGATGATTGGTTTACCTTGACGGTGACAGGCACAGTCACTGATGGAAGTGGAACATATGTGGTAAAAATAGGAGCCTTTACCAGTCCGGTGACAATGAGCGGTACCCCAGTAGTAATAAGTGGTAACGGATTGTTAGGGAACCCGCTGCTGCAAGCAAATGGAAGTAGTACATATATTGTGAGAATTGAAGATGCTGCTGACAGCTCCTGCTTCAGTACAATATCTGTTGGTCCGGTGCAGTCTTGTAGCATTTGCCCGGATCCGAATTGTTTCAATGTGACAAAATCTATTCAGCGTTAAAATTCAAAAATATGAAATACGAAAGTTCATCTTGGATTCTAATGCCAAACATATTAAAAAAATTATTAATATATAATTTACATACAAATTTTTCTCATCTATCTGTAAACAGAATGAAAATGAAAGCTATATCAGTATTATTAAATTCGTTGGAATTTTCCTTACATTACTTTAAGTGGAAATTATCTTTGATTTTATGGCTATTATTATTTGTTTGTTGTTCTCAATTACTTTTGGCCCAACAACCATGTCAGGACGTACCGACTATTTGGGTGTTCGATGAAGATCAAGGAGCAGACAATTATCATCTTTGGTCATTCAGTGATTACAACAACGCTAACGCAACCGGTATAGATTTTGGAAGAGCAAGATATTTCGATCCGATCACAAATGTAATCACAAATTTCCCAACTTCTGGAAATCCTGGGGACATAGAAAGTATGGCAGTCGATCCAACAACAGGAATTGTATATTTAACCTCAGCTGATCGACTTCCAGGGGGGCCATCTGGAACACAAGCATTATGGGCAGCGGACTTGGATACAGTCAATGTGACAAATGGTGTTGTATTCAAATTGGTAGGTCATATTGATGCACAGGGTGACAATGCTTCAGAAAATTTAGCTTATAATAATGGTAGATTATATTTTGCACAAACCAATGGTACAGCATTAAATACAGATACCAATACAGATGGTTTGTCCTATATTACTATCTCAGGGTTAAATCCAAATCCAATGTTAGCAACTAATGCTATACCAGTAGGCCTTTTAACCGGTGCCGGTGCAGATATTTATTATCTTGATGGACTTGAAATTTTACCTGATGGTACCACATACGGAGTGGATGGGTATGACGATCAACTATACACAATAAATTTAAGCACTGGTGCGATTCTTACCGTAAGCGACAACAACCTTAACGGTGGCTTGTCGGGATCAGTTGACATAGAGACAGTTGTCTGGGATCCTGTGAATTCAAAATTGATAGGAGCAGATAATCGAGTTCAGAGATTTGTGGATGTGACTCCGGGAACCAATGGTGGAAACCTTGTGACCTCTGTGTACATTCCAGGAACTCCCGGTCTGCCAACAGATGCAGATTTTGAAGGAAGTGCGATGTATGTCATGTGTTCTCAACCTTTGGTTTGTGATTATTCAATAGATACAATTTGCAATGATGGTACTCAAAGTATAACATTTACGGCGGATGTCGGCATCTCCAATGTTGTTTGGAGAGATAGTACCAGTAATTCTATTATAGGTACAGGGCCAGTATTGACAATAAATGGTACCGAAAGCTATTTGGCAGATGGTTTTGAAGCAATCTACTATACAGGAACTGATGCTTCAGGTTGTCCGGGAGAATTATGCTGCAAAGTTTACGTAGCTACCAAAAACTGTTGCGCGATAAGCGCCACAATTACACCTGGTACCTGTAATGACAATGGAACTCCTTATGATTACTCCGATGATTATTTCGTAGTAACCGTCAATAGTTCCAATACCGGTGCAGGGTCTTCAAATTCCTTTGAAGTTGTACTCGGCGGGGTAGTTATTGGGACGGGAACATACGGCACACCGCTAAACGTGGGGAATGCCACCACACCTCCATTCAAACCGGATGGTAGTACGACCTATTCACTAACAGTGAGAGACGCAGATTTCAATGACTGCATTACACAAACTATTGTTGTAGGACCTGTTCAGCCATGTCCAAGATATTATGACTGGGGAGATCTACCGGATACTAATACAACAGGATCCTATCCAACTAACACCGCCAATGGAGGTGAAGGAGTTGGTCCAAGTCATGAAATCATAAGTGGCATTAAAATAGGATCTACAATCGACTCTGAATCGAACGGTCAACCTAATTCCACAGCAACAGGTGACGGTGCGGATGAAGATGGTGTGACCATGCCAATGTTGGTTGCAGGTGAGGCAGCGACGATTTCAGTCAATGTGATGAACATGACTGGACAAGACGCTAAACTCACTATGTTTATAGATTATAATAAAAATGGGATTCTCAATGATCCGGGTGAAATGTACTCCGCAATCGTGCCGACAGGCACGAATGGTGCGATTAATATTCCGATTGTAGTTCCATCGACTGCTGTTCTAAATATGGACTTGGGAGTTCGATTTAGATTGAGCACAGATATGACTGCCTCTATGCTGCCTACCGGCCCGGCTCCGGATGGTGAAGTTGAGGATTATATGGTAAGCATAATGGGTTATGATTATGGAGATTTGGCCGATTCTGCTTTAGGAACCGGCTCAAGTAATTACGAAACTTTAGATGCTAATAATGGTCCAAATCATAAAATTATTTCGACTTTAAAAATAGGTACTTTAGAAGATGCAGAGGCAGATGGAAACCCTTCAGCAATCGCCAATGGTGATGATGCTTCAGGAACAGATGATGAGGATGGTGTCACAATACCAATGTTAGTGGCAGGAAGCAGCGCAACAATTCCTGTTGTAGTCATGAACATGACTGGATCTGATGCGAAACTTACAATGTTTATTGATTATAATGGTGATGGAGATTTTGATGATGCAGGAGAAATGAGTTCGACCACAGTTCCAACCGGTACTAACGGAACTGTAAATCTAACCACATTAGTACCAATAAATGCGATAACAAATACAAACTTCGGGGTAAGGTTCCGATTGAGCACAGATTTTGCAGCTAGCATGAGCCCGACGGGTTCAGCTCCGGATGGTGAAGTAGAAGATTACATTTCACAAGTGATGGCTTTTGATTATGGTGACTTAGCAGACAGTGGAGCAGGCACAGGCAGCCTCAATTATGAAACTCAAGCTGCAAACAATGGCCCTGCTCATAAGATTATTTCTGGTTTGAAAATTGGAGCTACAGTTGATCCGGAAATTGACGGCAATCAATCTGCATTAGCTACGGGTGATGATTCAAGTAACACGGGAAGTGTAGATGATGAGGATGGGGCTACTTTGCCAATGTTTATAGCTGGAGAAACTGCAACTATACCAGTTGTAGTCATGAATATGACAGGATCAGACGCAAAGTTGACCATGTTTATGGATTTTAATAATGATGGAGATTTTAACGATCTCGGAGAGATGACTTCTACGACAGTTCCTACAGGAACTAACGGTAGTGTAAATCTTACATTAGCAGTTCCTGATAATGCGGTAATTAATACAAATCTTGGTGTTCGATTTAGATTGAGCAACGACTTTACTTCTGCTATGTCCGCAACGGGAGTTTCCTCAAGCGGGGAAGTGGAAGATTATATGGCTTCAGTTATGGGATTTGACAGAGGAGATTTAGCAGATACAGGAGCAGGCACTTCCTCAAACAATTACCAAACAACAAACGCAGACAGTGGTCCATCACATAAAATAATAAGCGGCTTGAAGATGGGTCTCAGTGTTGACCCTGAAGCGGATGGTTCCCCTTCCGTAAATGCAGATGGCGACGATTTCAGTGGGGTTACACCAGATGACGAAGACGGAGTTATTTTACCAGCTTTTGTTACAGGAAATACAGTTTCTGTACCGGTAGTTGTGATGAACATGACTGGAATTACAGCAAAATTGACCATGTTTGTTGATTTTAATAATGATGGCGATTTGGTGGATGCCGGAGAAATGGCTTCCATTAACGTACCATCGGGGACAAATACCACGATGTTGGTTCCTATTGCAGTACCAATTAATGCAGTACCGAATACTCCACTGGGGGTTAGATTCAGATTGAGCACTGATGCTGCAGCGAGCATGAGCCCAATTGGCGCTGCTCCGGATGGAGAAGTTGAAGATTATCTGGTAAGGATTACTGGTCCGGATATTACTCATAACAAATCCATTGTATCTGTCACACAGACATCTGCAAACAATTATTCTGTGGTTTATCAAATTGAAGTGACCAATAGTTCATTAGGTATAGGTTCTTATGGTTTAGATGATGTTCCGAATTTTGATGATGACATTACCATATTATCGTCAAATTATAGTTCAACAGCACCGGGCAATCCTGGCGGGGTATTGGCAGGTTCAGGCCCTTGGACTTTGGCCACAAACCAGACTATAGCAGGAAATACCACACATGTTTATACTCTTACAGTCGATGTCAATATCAATTTGGCCGCAACGTCTGGTGGAGACAATAATTATACTGCATGTGGTGAAACAACTACTGGCAATCCTATATCCGGAGAAGGTTTATTCAATGAATCAGTATTGGATATTTTTGATGATGGAACAGTGGATGAGCGAGATACTGCTTGTGCGGATCTGCCATATATTATTCATGACAAAACTTTTGTAAATGCAGTTCAGACTTCACCAAATACTTGGAATGTAACTTATCATATAGATGTCCAAAATTTAGGTGGAGCAACAGGACAATACAATTTGAGAGACGAACCGGTATTTGAAAATGATATCACAATAAATAATGTTTCTTATACAAGTACAGCTCCTGGAAATCCAGGTTTAGGCTTGCCAACTACTCCACCTTGGAATTTGGCAGCTGACCAATTAATAAATGCGGGAATTACTCATCAGTACACGCTAACTGTAAACTTGACCCTTAATTTGCAGGATCAAGTAACTGGTGATAATCAATATACTGAGTGTGGTACAAGTGTGCCGGGAATCCCTAATCCTGGAGAAGGTCTATTTAATCGTAGTTTACTCGACGTGAATGATGATGGAGTGCCAGATCAAAGAGATAGTGTATGTGCGGATTTACCTTATTTAATCCAGGATAAAACAGTGAGTTCATTGACTCAAATTGGAGGTAATTCATATAGAATAGTGTATCAGGTTCAGGTAAATAATTTAGGTGGAGCGACAGGCACTTACAATTTACAAGATGTACCCGTATTTGATAATGATGTTACCATTTTAGCAGCTAATTATTCAACAGATGCAAGTGGAAATACAGGTAATCCTGGCCCGTCAATTCTAGCGGGCTCAGGTCCGTGGACTCTGGCCACTGATCAATCCATAGCAGCTGGAGGAGTGCAATTATACACACTTACAGTTGATGTAAGCATTAGTTTGCAAGCTGGTAGTGGTGGGGATGATGTGTACACCGCATGTGGAAGCCTCAATCCAGGTGTGCCTTCTGCAGGAGAAGGCTTATTCAACAGATCTTTGATGGATGTGAATGATGATGGAGTCGCTGATCAAAAAGATAGTGTATGCGCGGATATACCTGCAATTGTTCACGAAAAATCAATTGTAAGCACTGTTCAAACAGGTGCAAGAACTTTTGATGTGACTTACAAGATTACAGTTACAAATCAAGGAGGTGCTTCAGGTTCATACAGTTTATCGGACCAACCGGTATTTGATTCTGACATCGTGATAACAGGAGCAAACTTTACATCTGACGTGCCAACAATACCTGGTGGCACCTTGATTGGATCTGGACCTTGGACATTGGCTTCTAATCAGGTGATCACCGCCGGAGATATTGATATGTACTTGATTGTCGTTCATACCTCCATTGATCTGCTAAATGCAGGTCCTGGCGACAACGTTTATACCCAATGTGGTAGTAGCAACCCTTCAAATCCTCAACCCAATGAAGGATTGTTTAATGAATCAAGATTAGATCTGAATAATGATGGAACTCCGAATCAAAGAGACAGTATGTGTGC
>WBZL01003292.1_pt2 | contig 12094 bp, 9 predicted proteins | sample 5204291 | NCBI WGS metagenome assembly WBZL01 (sample SAMN12344345, study PRJNA552823) | activated sludge metagenome | biome: Activated sludge suspended growth; feature: Nitrification reactor; material: Wastewater; isolation source: activated sludge from nitrification reactor of wastewater treatment...
TGTGCAAGAAAATTTCTTTCCTTACCGGAAAAGAAATTACCCCTGAAATACTTACCTATCGCTACAGCAAGCTTGAGGTTTTCGTACCACTTAAATCCTTGCAATCGGGCATGGTGGTTTTTGTGATGAACGAAGAGCCAGAAGCGTACTATGAAGTAGAAAAAGAACTGAAACACTTACCAATCAAAAGGATAGCCGATGCTACGCTGATAACCCAATGGGAGAACATACAGCATGGCAAAGAAAGGCGATGGAATTCCTTCATAGAGCTTTGCGCTTACGATGTAGTTGTACAAATGCAATGCATCCCCTATCTACCCGACCTTACTACTTCTTATGATGGTATGCTGGTCATTGACGTTGGGGAAAAAGCCAAGTTCTTTGGGGTTTCCTTGATGATTAACAGACAAGAAGGCAGAAAGGCAATACCTGTTTTTATTTCGAATACCCACCATAAGCCGGACAGCAAGGAGAAAGAACGCATAAATGCGAGGCAACTCGAACGAAGAATCGTTGACACTTTTAATGAAGCCCGTATGAAGGCGCGGTTTGCAGCATTGCGCTCTGTACTGGTTGTTCGTGACGGAAAGCTGTGCGGGGATGAAAATCAAGGCATAGAGGCTGCCCGGCAATTTTTGATACAAGCGTGCGTACTTGCTCAGGACGCAAGATTTGACCTTATAGATTTGCACAAAACTTCGCAAAAGGAAATACGCCTTTCGCAGTCGTGGAACGATGGCATTGGCAATGTCCTCGAAGGAACCGGAGTTATCCTCGACAGCAAAACATTTGTACTTTCAACCACTGGCGCTGGGACGCTGCGCATAGGTACAGCTCATCCATTATTGGTTGAAGTAAAAAGCGGAAACGTACAGCTATTGGATGTGGCTGAATACCTCCACCAAGCGGCACAATTCAATTTTGGCAGCCCACAGGTCGCCCAAAGACTTCCGTTTCCCGTGAAGGAACTGGACGACAAACTCAAGACAAAGCAATTTCAACACATCCCCGTCAGGGGTTAAAAAATCGCATCATGGAAGCAAAATGGTTATCGGTTCAAAGTTTTTTTAGAAACCAAAGCCTGATAAGTGCCATCAATGCACTTTGCATCCATTGGAAACTCCAAATGGAGGGTATCGAAGACGAGGAAGATGAGGAGGACGTCAAGGAAGCAAGGATATTGATACGGGACTTTTTGGTCGAGTTCGACCGCCAGGTGGCAAATTACGAGCGCAGCATGTTTCAAATCTTGCCCGGGGTTGACCCCCGGCAATTTGCACTTGTTAAGCGCTTTGTCTCTGCAAAACGCAGAAAAGACTTTTCCTCGGTCACTTTCAAGGATAAACCTGGAAAGGTCATTGAACTATTGGACAATGAAAACCCAAACAACCTTGAACCCTTGGTGAGCGCACTTACGGAACTGCGCATCCTGCTCGAAGAGCACAACCAAGCCGACGTTCAAAACTTAGTGCCAGAGATTTGATGAAAGACATTCTAATCAGACACAACCTCGCCCTCAAGCAACAAGTAGGCATTTTGCTCGAAACAGCCGAGGGCAAAGACGCCCCGCATGAACTGGAATTGTACAAACAATGGCTGCTCAGTTTTCTGGGGCAGGTAAACACTCGCATAGACAAAAACCTGCGCAAGTTGGAAAAGAACGTTGCCAGTATTTTGCCAGATATCCTAAGCTATACTGAAGAAGTCAGCCAACAGGTAAGATTGTTGAGCACTTACTACATACCGCCTATACATCGTAGCATCCATTCCGACAAAATTGCACTTAAGCTGCTGAAATGGCTTCACGAAAGGCATGATAAATCCGTATCCATTCCATTCGCCATTTCGGATGGCGCGTTTGGCATTTACCCTACTGTTCCAACGCTCTATTATCTGCCAGCCACCGACCAAAAAGGATTGCTCTACCTGCCTTTGTTTTTTCACGAGTTTGGACACCTTTTATTCAAACTCCACAAACCCGAAATGGACGACTTGGTGCGAGAAATACAATTGGGAATAGAAGAGTTCAATCGCCCCACTTACGTACACAACGATGACCGTAGTGCAGAGGAATTCAAGAATGTGGAGGCTATCGTCAACACGTGGTATAAATGGGTGCAAGAATTTTTTTGCGATGCGGTAGGGCTTGTAATCGGTGGGGAGAGCTACCTATATGCCTTTTCTGGCTATTGCCAAATGGGGGGAAGGGACGAGTTTCACCAAAGGAAGGAAGACTTGAACGGTCGCACACACCCCGTAACGCTTATACGGGTTCACCTACTGGTCAAGCGGGCGAGGAAATTGGGCTACTACGACGCAGCCGATAGGGTCGAAAACGAATGGCGGCAACTGCAAAGACAATACATAAAAACCCCAGAGTATTTTGGCTACTACGCCAATGAGTATGAACCTATTGTTGAGGAAAACCTTGACTACATGCTCGAAGAAGCCAGTCCCTACCTCTTCGATGCTTCCGAAGATTCTCCAGTTCACATACTTAACGATGCCTGGGCCGAGTTTTTGGAACGCCCTCAAAAGTTTTCGGATTGGGAAAGGGAAGCGATACGAGCCTACCTTGTTTAAATTCCCTACCCTATTTATTTCCAGTTGGCGATGGCGACGAGGACGGTGTTGGGTTGTTTGTTGGTGGGTGGCATTTGTGAATACATTCCAGCTTAGGCATTCGCACTGACCTTAACCCGCTGCTGTAGTCTAACCTGTATTTGCTCGTAAATGTTAATAGTAGATTGCACTGGAATGGCAAATGTTGCTGCAATGGCATATGGTATTTGGGTGGCTTTAGCTAAACCAGAGGCATCCTCTTTGCAGCTTACCCTTATCTTCAACTCAGCCCCTTCAATAAATGGGTCTGCCTTATTGCCTTTCAAAACAAGGTGTTGGACAGTACCGTTTCGGGTAGAATAAAAATCATAAATGTCGTGTTCAAGTTTCAGTTCGGCATCTTTTGCTGTTTCGATGTTTTCAAGAGACAAGTATGCCTGTCTGTACTTTGAAGACTGAAAATTTAGAGGGGAAAACCATGCTAAAGTTAAAATAACATGCTTTTCTATTTTTTGACTGCTCAAAGCCTCTGGCAAAGGAATAGAAAACTCATGCATTTCCTCTTTTTGCAACTTGCCAAAGCCTAATATTGTAACTCGTTGGTCTGTTGAAAAAAGGGAATATGATTCAAAGACCTTTCCGTATCCAATGAATGGGTGTATTTTCTTATCAATCGCTTGCCTTGATAGGAAACTTCGAAAAATTTCGTCTGCCTTTCCCCAATGAGTTCCATGCACCATCAGTGCTTTTATCATTACCGAAAAATATTCTTCGGGGATACTGCCTGGCGTTTTACCATTTAGTTCATCCAGCATTTGGTGCAAGTGAATTGCATGGCGTGTAGCAAGTGCAGTTGAGTTGCTGGTGCCTATCGAATACCCTTCTGCATTAAGAGCGGCATTCTGTCCTGGCATTGCACTTTTTATGCCAGGCGGTTTTGCCCAATTATCTGGGTAATAAACCTTGATTTCTGGTTTAATTCGATTCTCCCTTCCAAGCACTTTACCGCCCGGGAAAAAGACTTCGGGTTTCACGGCACGGTCAAAGCCATTCCCGATACGAGAGTAGGGAGCAGGAAGAGTTTCTTTATTCATCAGGAGTCTGTCGTCATAAATCTCTTGTGAATCACCGCTTTTGTCTGCATTCAAAGCACCAACAGTGAGTGCATTTATAGACTCTCCCGGGCTAAGTATGCGACGATTGATGCGTTCGTCTGCAATCTTTTGATAAAGCTCTATTGCTCTTTCGGCAATTGTCAAAGGATTGCCATTTGCCTTTTTTGAAGGAATCACCAATGGCGATGTTTCATTGCCAGCACTAACTAAAAACAGCACATTATGCTTGTATGACAGCCAATCCAACACCTTAGCCCAAATACCGAGGTTGTAAAAAAATGGGCGGTCAGGGTCTCCAATCGCAAGGTTGATAATTTTAACGTTTGATGCGGTCGGGGCTTCGCCTGTTTCGCTATCTCCAACCTTCATGCGCTCAACAGCACGAATCAACAAGTCGGCAAATAGCCTCGTTAGAGGTAATTGTTCAGCCCACCTTCCGCTCCTATCTTGTCTCGGAAACATGACCGGACGAACGTATAATTTTGAGTTTATTGCTGTGGTCGGTTCGCTATGGTCGCCATGAATAATCAGAGATGCCATGCTAGTACCGTGAAGTCGATGCCTCGCAAGGTAATTTTCTTCGTATCCATCGGGGTCATCTATATGCAAGCGCCCTGCAAGTCTGACATGGTTGGAAATTGGCATTCCATCCAGGAGTGCCGCTACGGGTTCATTCAAGAATTGAACGGAATGGTCTTTAGCACTTGGTTCAGAAATGGGAAGATTCTCTTCGTCTTGAAGGATGGAAATGCTTTGCCCCACAGGACGGAAGGCTAAAGCTGCCGAAGATTTCAAAAAGCCGACATTAGTGCTTTCATTCAAAATCGAGAAGCAGGAAGCGGGTGCTTTTGCCACCAGAGCATGGTAGTGCAACTCAGAAACTTCGAGCTGAGAACCCTCTACAATTTGCCCACCAGCTTCGTTCAGAATTTGCTGAAACTCTCTAAATTTCAATTCATTGTATGAAGAATCTCCATTCTTATAAACCAACTCCACTTCAAAATTGACTTCTTCGCTTGGGTTTGTGTACTGCTCCAAATATTCTCTTATCCCCGATTCCAGTAAACGGTCTTCCAATCCATAAGGTCTAATGTCTGTCAAAACTTGGAAAAGGTCTTTGTACTTATGGTGAAGAACCTTTTGCCCTGTTTTGTAAGAGTTCCAAATAGTTCGAAGCTCTGCGATTGCCTGCTGATTGGCAATGGAGAGGAATACTCTTTTCGAAGTAGGTTTCTTAACCATGTTTCCCTTGCTGTCAAGAAACTCAAATTCTTCCTCTATTTCTAAATCATCGTCGTATTCACCCAAAAAATCCATGCCTGGTGTTTTCTTAATGGCTCTGAAAAAATCGTCTATCGTCCCAACAATTTCCATCACCAAAACCATTTCTGGGTCTTGGCCGGACATACTGCCAGCCAAGGCAGCCGTTTGGTTTTTCCAAGCCAGTTCGAGGGCTGACAACCGCTGCTCAACTCGAACGGACTGTTTCTCCGAATTAAGTTGACCCTTAGGTTGACTTTGGGGTTTACCCTTTATCCGAGAATTGCTTAAAGGTTTAGCGAATAGCAAATGGGGAAGTTGGGAGGAAGCCATTGTTGTTTTGAATAGGTTAAACAGACTTTAACTGACCTTGAGCTATAGCTTTCAGGTTGCCTTCAGGAAGCGAAAGCACATATTTCCTTTGTATATCCAACAAAAAGTCCATTATCTCTGAGTAGCTGCGCCCGGCAAGTTTCTTCGCAAACTGGCTAGCAGTAACACCAAACTTTTTGGGAAAACGCTTTTCAAAATCCTGCACTACCTTCTCTATAGCCTTTTCAGAAGGTTTCCCCAACTCAATCTTTATCTGAAAACGCCGCCACACAGCCCTATCGAGTAATTCAGGGTGGTTGGTTGCCGCAATGACCACCACATAGCTGGGAAGTTCGTCCATTTGCAGCAAAAGGGAGTTTACAAGGCGTTTAATCTCTCCTGTCTCGTGCGTATCGCCCCGCTCTTTGCCAATGGCATCAAACTCATCGAAAAAAAGGACGCAATGTTCCTGCGACACATATTCCAGCAGCTTGGAAAGGCGAGAGGCTGTTTCTCCCAGGTAACTTGTAATAATGCCATCATACCGAACCCGATAAAAGGGAACCATCAGTTCAGACGCAACTGCCTCTGCAAGGGAAGTCTTACCGTTTCCGGGAGCTCCTGTCAACAAGATTCGGTGACGAGGTTCGAGGTTGTGGGAGCGCAATAGGTCGCTGCGGTATTGCTCCTGGACAAACTCGCTCACTGTTTGCAAAGTGCCCTCCTCAAGGTAGAGGTCTTTCAAAGAAACCTTCGGAGCACTTTTGTACAGGAGTTTTTCGATTTGTGAACTCGCAGAGCCATTGACCGCACCGTTTCCATTGACGTAAGGCTGGGGCTGTTTTTCCACCATCACCTCGTGCAATCGGTCTGCCAATTGATGGTGTTGTTTGCCTTTTTCTTCAGCAATAATAGCTTGGACAGTCTTTTTGAAAAGATGCCTATCACCGGAAGAACCGGATTGAACAAGTTTCACTAAAAGGTCTGACCGTGCCATTGTTTTGAATCGTTGAATTGCTCACAAAGGTATATGATTAACCCCGAAAAATGAACGATTTTGTTTGATGTCAGTTCCATCAACGAGAGAAATGGGCGAAGTTTAGTACCTCACCCTCCACTCCCGCCACCTCCATCTCCTTCCTTTGCACCGCCAGCTCCCCCTCCAAAAACGCCTTCTGCTTTGGCAAAAACTGCTGTGGGGAAATCCTCGCAGCATCATAATCAGCTTGGATGAGCACGAACAGTTGGCGGTCAATCTCCTGCACCCGGCGCATGGTTTCGAGTTCGAGCAGGAGCAGGGCGTGGCGGTGCAGCAGGCGGTCGAGTTCGCAGTGGGCTTTTTCGCGGTCAAGCGCGGCGCTGGCCGCCAGGCTTTCGCGTTTTGCGCGGAGGTCGCGGTCGCGGCGGCGGGCGTTTAGCACCTGGCCGAGCGAAAAGGAAAGGGTCGGTCGGGGCGCATTGTCGAAGCGGAGGTCGCCATCCGGGCCGCTCTTGGCGATGGGCGTATAGCCGACGCCGACGGAAGGGAGGTAGTATAGCCAGTTGCCCTTTTTGGATTCGTCGAACTCGGCGAGCTGGGCGGCGAGTTGGCGGGTGAGGAAAGTGTCGAGGGCGGCGTGGAGGGAGTCGGGGGTTGGCAATTGGCCTTTGGCTGTTGGCAGGCCAGCCAGTTGGGAGGTGAGTAGTAGCACGAATAGCTTTTTCATGGAATGACGGTTTAGGTTCCCGAAGGAAATGACAAGTTCCCCTCCGGGGATGACAAGATGACGTAGCGCACAATCCCTGTGAACCGGAGTTCCTGCAATTGCCCGGTTTCCTGCCGCCGTTTCAGTTCGTGGGCCTGGCGTTTGGCTTCGCTGCGGAGGGCGGCTTCTTTTTCGATTTTTCGGATTTGGTTATGTAGTTCCTCGACTTGGGTGTTGTCCGGCTTCGGCGAGTTGATGGCTTCGAGTTCCCGGATTTGGGCATGGAGGTTCTGGCGCTGGAGCGGGTCGTCGGTGGCGGCGTACTGGCGATGGAGTTGTGCGATTTGCGACTGGGTGGCGTCCCATGCTGCACGTGCCGCCGCTTGCTCCCGGCGGTGGATGGCGATTTTTTGTTCGAGCAGTTCGATTTGGGGAAGATGGGAGCGGTCGGCCAAAAGCGAGTCCGGCAGGGATGAGGGGTTAGGGATGAGGGATGACAATACCGGAGCGGCATTCAAATATTTATTCTCATAGCTGGTAACGGTTTTTGGAAAACCATTGGCTTCGGTGACTTGGAAGGGCTGGTTGGCTTGGAGTTCCAAGGAGAGGATGGTCTTGCCGGAGAGTGCCCGGTTGAGGCTGTCGGCGGTGAGGTTCACGAGGTCGAGGTGGCGGATGTCGAGGGGCTTGCCTGTGTGCGTGGGATAGACCCGTTTGACGGTCATCTTGGATTGGTCTAGGAGGAGCCACTCCCCTACCCCAGCCCCCTCCCGACCTCCCCCTGATGGGGAGGAGACCAGCAGTGTAGCTTTCGATTCGCTAGCTTCGATGCAGTAGCCGGTGCCGGTGATTTCCTGTGTGCCTTCGAGGTAGGCGTAGTCCACTTGCAGCAGGTCGGTGGAGCGGCGGAACTCGCTGTGGAGGTGGTGCAGGGTGGCGAAGGTGCGGTTATAGGTCGTCCAAAAGCCGTTTTGCAGCAGGCCGAGCGAGTGCAAACTGACGCCCCACACGAGGAACACGCTAAAGGCGATGGCCTCGCGGCGGTAGTCGCCCACGCGGATTCTCGCGTCGGGATTGCCTATAAGGACAAAGGGATTTTTACGGAACGGGTACATCAATGGGACTCCCTGCAAGGTACACATGTCAAAGAGCAGGTGCGACCAATAGGCGAGGCAAAAGGCGATGGATACCCGGAAATGGTCGAAGTAGGTTTTTTCCACAAAACTGACCAGTAGCGTGAGGGCGACGAGCGCCGGGATGCTGTGGGTGATGGTGCGGTGCCCGAATCGGCGGTTGAGCCATTTTGCCAATGGGAACAGCAGCTTGCCGATGGGCGAGCGGGTATGGTCGCAGTCGGGCAGCACCGAGGCGACGAGCGTGGTGGCCAGTGTCCAGGGCGAGGCGAGGATATTGACGCCGAAGAGGATGCTGGCGAAGAAGCCCGTGAATACGGCGCCGCCTGCGAGGTGGTTGGGCATTGTCATGTCAGTTGGCAGTTAGACAGTTGGCAGTTGGCAGTCCAGCCCGCAGCCAACAGCACGTTCAGATATACTTCTTCTTGGTGGCGGCGATGATGCCACGTCCGAAAATCAGGAATACCAGTCCGAGGGCGGCAAGGAGGTAGAACGGGCCGGAGTCCTCACCGGAGATTTTGCCCCAGTAGCGCAGCACGGTCATGCAGGCCATCGCACCGATGAGGAAGGGGGCGAAATTGATTTCCTGCAAGGCGGCGGTATGGCGGATGTCCTTGACGATTTCGGTGTTGATGTCGGCTTCCTTGCCATAGCGTTCCGCCATCTCGCAGATGAAGAGCGGGACGCCGTTCGTGTTCTCCCAGATGTGGTTCTTGTAGGCTTCGTAGTCCTCGATGCGGTTCAAAAATGGTTTTGAGAGGCGGGCGATGAGTTCCATTGCCTCCGGGCGGGCAAGCGGCTTTAGCTCGATGCGCTCGAAATTGGTCAAGAAGGTGGCTTTCTCGACCGGAACACGCCTTGCTGCGCAAATGACGTGGAAATGGTTTTTCAGCTTCTCCAGCCCGGTGACGGCGGTCGGCGTGATGGTGGTCACGTCGTCAATGACTAGGGTGAACTCGTGCTTTTTGGTGACGGCGATGAGGTCGTGGATGAGGTACTTGGGGGCTTTCCGCATGACGATTTCCGAGACCCTCGCCTCCTCGACCTGCAAGAGGAATTCCGCCCGGTTCGGGTCGCGCTCGATGATGGCCAGCAGCAGCCCACCCAGCACCTCTTTGTTGCTCTTGAACTCCCCTACCCTGATTAGGTTTTCGGCCTTGTAGTTGTCGAGCAAGTGCGACTTGCCGACGCCCTGCGCGCCGAGGATGAGCGTGTTGATTTTCTTTTCGGTCAACGCTTTGAGCCGCTTCAATTCTTCCCTCCTGCCAATGTGGAACTGCGTCAATCCCTGCTCCATCGGGACGATGTGGATGCGCTTTTTGGGGAAAATGCGCCTGCCCATCCGTTCCAGCCAAGTCGTCTGCTCGATGCTTTGGATGGCCTCGACCATCTGTTCCCGGCTGACGTGGGTATAGATTTCGGTGGTGGAAATGGACTTGTGTCCGAGTATCTTCTGTGCCGCCCGCAATGCCTCGAAGTCGTTGCCCTCGTTGACGATGCGCGTGGCGCAGGTGTGCCGCAGCATGTGCGGGTGGACGGCGCCGTCCGTATATTTCTTGAGCCTTCGCCAGACGGACTTGCGGTTCTTGTGCTTGGTCGGGTCTTTCACGGCGGGGAACAGGAACGAATCGGGCTTCCTGTCATTCAAGTCCCGCCAGTAGTCGGTCAAGGCGTCGAGCAGCCGCTCGGACATCGGCACGTCGCGGTGCTCGGCCTTCCGCTTTTTCAGGCTCTCGACGTGGACGGTCTTGCTCAGGGTGTTGATGTGTTTCACCCGCAGCTTCATCACTTCGGAGACCCGCAGCCCGCCATCGAGCATGAACAGGGCGATGACCTTGTACTGGACGTTGCAGTTCGTCAGCAGCAGTTCCTGCATACCGGGCGAAAGCACCTTGAAGCCGTCGGGTAGGAATGAGTTTTTCATGTCGCTGTCGAATTGACAGCTTCGCCTTCCTGGAAATCAAAAAAGTAGCGGGTTTTTCTCCCGCTACCGTGTCGAAATGGGAAGTGCGATAGCACAAATAGTAAAAGTTCGCAGTGGGCAGTTTGACGACCACAGGGAGGAAATCCCGATGAGGAACGAATCGGGACAAAGTCGGAGTCACCAATTTGCCAAAAACAAAAATGGGAATACACGGACGGCTGGCGCTATCCGTGTATTCCCATTTCGATTTGACAAAGATATTTTGAAAATAATTGCAATGCAAAGAGAGTTTTAAAATTATATTGTTGGAAACGGATTTTGGAGAAATTTTTCATTTCAGCGGGGGTCAAGGGGGGCGACATAATGCGTCTTTTGTCGCGTGACGGGTAATAAGAAAGGGTGACAAAAGCCGAAACGGGCAAACGGGGCGCTTTTGGGCGGTTAGGCAGGGGAAAAAGCGGGTGGCAAGGCCTTGGTTGGCTTTTCGGCTCAAGGTGGCAGGGAGGGGCAAAAAACAGGGCGAGGCAGACTAACGGGACTGCACTTGGCGAAGGGGAGGGCCGCACTCCCCTACCCTCGTTGTTGCAGTATCTTGGGTTTGTTCCAAATGCACCAAGCGTTACAGTTGCACCATTTGCACCAAGGGGTGAGCAGAGAGAAGAAGAAGTATCCTTTCTTTTCTTTCTTCTTGATAAGGGGTTGGTGTAAAGAGGCGGGGTTGTTACAAATGCACCAGATGTTACAGTTGCACCATTTGCAACATGACTTGGGTAAGGCAATGCATATGGAAAACAGTTTTGCAGTTTAAACGGTTTTGCGGCAAAACTGCAATTTGAAATGTTTGAAGTTGGCTCTTTAATCTTTGATGTGCCTTTGCAATCATATTCCGGTCCTATCATATTCGGTCAACTGCTAGTTGGTTAGCTAACCGTGGCCTTGGAAAACTGAAACTTTGAGCGAGACACTACCCCACCCTACTTGCTGCACTACTGGCTTCATGTTGACGGTTTGCAGTTTATACGGTTTGCAGTTTACTGATAAGTTCTAAAATTCGAGGCTCATCCCAGATAATCGGCTAGACTCTTGCATTTTGTCAAACCATTCTCAACTTCGATGTGCACATGGCGAGCCAGCAAATACGAGCTGGTGACAAAGCGTATTGTTCAAGAAAATGACGGTTTGCAGTTACATGAAAGTAGGAATTGTAAGGATTATTGACCTTTGCCTAAAGACTTCTTGGCTTGTTAACGGTTTGCAGTTTCACCAAAATTGGGACAAATGAAGGTTACTGGCTTTAAACTGTGGTTTTGTTCCCTTTGCAAGCAATTTGCAGTTTAAACGGTTTGCAGTTTGCGATTAACGCCACACCATGTCACATTTTCAAATGCGCAAGCTAAATGGGCGGGGAGCCATCGAGAATGTGGATAACGGTTTGCAGTTTTTCCTGTTTGCAGTTTGTGATTGGCTTAAATTCCTGTGATGAAAAATGAGTTCGCACCAGACAGACTGCTTTACAAGATTCCCAATCCAACCAGCACAGTAGGTTTTACATCGCTGCTCAACAACTTACGGTTTGCAGTTTGTGCGGTTTGCAGTTTTCCTTTCGAGTAGCTTTAAACGGCGCTGTATTTGACCGCGCCTAAACCTGCAACTCAATTTATAGCTGTTTTGCAGTTTAACCGTTTTGCCGTTTAGTTGCCCATCGGCGACCTACTACGCTTTTTTAGCGTACTGCCGCTTAAACAAGATGAAGATTTTTTTAAAAAAGTCCTGTCAATCGTGCTGTTTGGGACAGTTTATCTTTGGTATTTAGTCTTTATATTTTGCTGCAACTTCCCTTAGCTATTTGCCACCGCACCAAAACCCTTGCTGTTACTGGGTTTTAGCCGCAATTGTGTACGTGAATGGGAGCATCAAATTGTGTACGTGAGTGGGGTGCTGAAAGGGCGGATTGTGTACGTTAATGGGAGTTCAAAGCCGCAATTGTGTACCTTAATGGGAGTATTTGTGTACGTTAATGGGAGTGTCGCGTACATGAATGGGAGTATGCGTGTACAAACTGCATTGGTTTGGTACGCGCCAATTGTGTCAGGTAAAATTTAG
>WBZL01004463.1_pt1 | contig 12093 bp, 11 predicted proteins | sample 5204291 | NCBI WGS metagenome assembly WBZL01 (sample SAMN12344345, study PRJNA552823) | activated sludge metagenome | biome: Activated sludge suspended growth; feature: Nitrification reactor; material: Wastewater; isolation source: activated sludge from nitrification reactor of wastewater...
GCGATCGTAAGGCGAGGCCGTGACCGCGGGGCCGCCGTCAGGGCCGCACGCACTCGAAGTGGGCGGCGTCCTCGATCGACCCGCTGCCCTTGTAGCGCGCGTAGGCCGGGTAGGGGCACAGCGGGCGTGTGCGGTTGGGGAACCAGGCGTTGTTGGGCGCGGCCCGGGCCAGGATGCGGTCGGGCGCCACACCGCGCTCGACCCAGTCGACCATCGCCTGGATCGAGTCGAAGCCGTCGGTGGCGGGGCCGCCGCTGCAGTGGTTCATGCCCGGCACCAGGTAGGCCCGCGCGAAGCCCTGGGTGGCGTCGACGCCGCCGTTGCGCGCGGCCAGCTTGGTGTAGTAGTCGATCGTTTCGGTGGCCGAGAAGATGGGGTCGGACATGCCGTGGATGAACAGCAGCTTGCCGCCGCGCCGGCGGAAGGCCGCGAGCTGCGTGTCCTCGTAGGTGTCGTACAGCGCCGAGAACCAGCTCATGCGGGCCGGGTCGCGATCGAAGTCGAACTTCGTGTAGTCGAATCCAGGGTCGGGCGGCGTGATGAACTCGTGCTTCAGCGCGTCGACCATCAGGAAGACGTAGCGCGAGTCGGGCTGGCCGGTGGTCGACTTGCCCAACGTCCACTGGCGCCAGCCGGGCCCGGCGACGCCCGGGTCCCAGGGCTGGCCGAAGTACAGCGCACGGCCGGCACTGTCACGCGGGCCGCCGAACACGTCGCGCAACGCGCCGACCTGGGCGCTGCTGAGGCATCGGTCGGTCTTGGCGCCGCTGCATTGCAGCGCCGCCGGGTCGAAGCGGCAGGCGGCGGTGTGCTGCACCAGGCCGTCGACCACGCCGTCGGCGGCGTCGCAGGCCTGGTTGATGCCCTGGGCCAGCAACTGCAGGTCGGCGTCGCTGAATGCACGCGAGACGATCGGTCGGCCGGCGGCGTCCTGGGGCGCGACGGCGCTGAACTTCAGCGTGTTCCACATCGCCGCCACGGTGGCGCCGCTGGACACGCGCATCGCCGGCGCGCCGGCGGTGATGCCGTCGAAGAGCTCGGGGTAGCGCTGCGAGAACATCATGCCCTGGCGCCCACCGCCCGAGCAGCCCGAGAAGTAGGCGTGATGTGGGGGCTGTCCGTAGCGCTGGGCGATCAGCGCCCGGGCCGCCAGCGCCGTCTTGTGATGCGAGTCGAAGGCATGGTCGACGCGGGCGCGTGGGTCGAGCGCGAACGCGCCGCTCTGGCCGCGATGGCCGGCGTCGGTGGACACCACCGCCCAGCCCTGCGACAGGGGCGACGGCGTGGCCCCGGAGATCGACGACGACTGGCTGGTGTCGCGCAGCACGCCGTCGTTGCCGCCGCCGCCCAGGTACAGCAGGCGGCCGTTCCAGCCGTCGGGCAGGCTGAGCTCGAAGCCGGTGGCATAGGGCTTGCCGTCGACGCCGGTGCGCGGATCGATGCTGCCGGTGACCACGCAGTGCCCGGGCAGCTTCACGCCGTCGGGCTTGTTGCCCGCGTGGCGCGTGCCGGCCGCGTGGTAGCGCGTGCTGAGCGGGGTCGACGCCAGCGTGGCCCGCTGCGGCAGCTCGCGGCAGGCCGCTTCGGCCGATGCAGCGTCGGCCGCCGTGGGCGCCGCCCCGGGCTGTGCGCAGCCGACGAGTGCGGCCACGCAGGCTGCTGTCAGAGTGCCGCGGGCTGCCGACGCGACCGATGGGCTGATCGATGGGATGCGTGGGCCGGAGCTGGGGGTGGTGTGCACGGTGGCGGTCCAGGTAGGGGTTGCGGGGGTGATTGTGGTGGTGATGACCGTCCTGATCGGGGTCGCTTCGCTGCAGGGATTCGGGTCGGCCTGGGCACGCGGAACCGACAGGTGTCTGCATTGCCCGGCGACTCGGCCGGGCCCGGATGGGTCGGGTCCCCTCTGTTGCCCGCTCAGGCGAGCTGGAAGAACTGCATCTGCACACGCGTGGGCAGACGCACCCCGGTGCCCACGAACAGCCGCGCGTTGACCCAGCCCAGGCTGGCCGACGCCGTCTCCAGCCGCGGCAGGCAACGGAAGTAGACCTGCGACGGATCGACCGGCTCGCCACGCATCAGCCGCGCCGTCACTTCGGGCGCGGCGTGGCGAATCGCGGTGTTGTGCACGTAGATCCGGTCGCCGGCATCGGTCTCCAGCACGTACTGCGCCTGCAGCTGCGCCAGCGTGTCGCCGACGATCAGCTGGAAGTCCGCGCCACCGGGCAGCACGCGGGCCGTCCAGCCGTCGCCCCGCGCCGTGCCGCCGGTGATCGGGATCACGCGCCGCAGGCCTTGTGGCGTGCGGCCCACTTCGATGGGCGCGCCGACCTCGACGTCGAGGGTGGCGAAGTGCAGCAGGGCGGGGGCTTCGGGGATGGTCATCGGGCTGGCGGCAGGCGGAAGGTCGCCCATCCTACGTCCGCGACCCGCCCCCGCCCGAGATCGCCGCGGCCGATGGCGCGGGGGCGCGGCGCGGGCCAGGGTCGTCGGCCGGGTCGTGGATGCCGAGCCAGGGCCGCAACGGATGCACCCGCCCGGCCAGCGCGGTGACGGCGGCGCAGGCCGCGAACGTGCCGACGATCAGGATCACCCCCTCGACACCGGGTGCCAGGCGCAGCGGCGCCATGGCCATCGCACCGACGACGATCACGCTCTGGTGCAGCACGTACAGCGGGAACACGGCCGTCGTGAGGCGGCGGCGCCAGGGTCCGTCGGCGCGCAGGTGGCGGTGCGCGAAGCCGATCGCGGCGACGATCGCCGCCCACTGCGACAGCGTGGCCCCGAGCCCGCGCGCCGCCGGCGGCGCGTCGCTGACCAGCAGGGACCATCCGACGACCGCCACCGACAGGGCCAGCCAGCGCTGCGCGGTGGAGGCCCGCCAGGCCTCGGGGGTGCGCGCCAGCACGGCGCCCAGGCCGAACAGGGCGGCGTATTGCGCGTGCAGGAAGGCATCGTCGAGCAGCGCGTGCGTCGGCGGGAACAGCGGCCGCAGCACGGCCAGCGTCAGCAGCAGCCACGCCAGCGGCAGCAGCAGCAGGCCCATGCCGCCGAACACCGGCCGGGCACGTCGGGCTGCGCGGTCCAGCGCGTCGGGCCAGCGCCGCAGCACCGCCCACAGCGCCAGCGTGTACAGCATCAGGTAGGGCAGGAACCACAGGTGGTTCCAGGTCGGCAGCACCAGGCAGCCTCGGCCTGGCCGGCAGAAGCTGCCGGAGCCGCCGAAGTACAGCTTCAGGAAGTCCGTGTACCCGCCGGCATAACCGTGGAACTGGACGACCTCGAAGTAGGACTGGGGCGGCACGATCAGCACCATGCCGGCCAGCAGCGGCAGGGCCAGCCGCTTGAGGCGCCCGCCCAGCCAGGCCGCGTCGGCTGCGCGCCGGCGCAGCATCAGCGAGGTGGCCGCACCCGACACCACGAACAGCAGCGACATGCGCCAGGGCGAGCTCAGCAGCATCCACGGCTCGAGGCCCGGTCCGGCGTGCGGGCTCTTCACGTGCCAGGACCACCCGACGTAGTACATGCCCACGTGGTAGGGCACCAGCAGCGCGAAGGCGATGATGCGCAGCCAGTCCAGGAAGACCAGGCGCGAGGTCGGGGTGGGTTCGGTCATCGGGGTGCTCCGGCACGTGGGCGACGTCATGCCGGCATGCTGGCGGGGCTCCAGCGGGGCTGCCAGCGCGAAGGGGTCGATGGCGGGCCGGCCGGGGCGAGTGGGGGGGCGACCGTGGGGCGCGCGGGCGCTGGCCGCGCCCTGGCGGAGGATCGACGCCTTCGGGGGGCGGCGCGCGGCAGCGGTGACGGCTTGCCCTCAGTGCCCCTGCAGCCGCGCCATCAACGCCGCCCGGTGCTGGCGGCTGCACGGGGCCTGGCTGCCGCCGGCCAGCTGCACGGTGGCGTCGCCCTTGTCGCCGACCTGCACCGCCTGCACCTGCGCCAGCGCGACGGCCGCGCTGCGGTGGGTGCGCACGAAGCCCTCGCCCAGGTCGGCCAGCAGCGCCGTCAGCGTGCGACGCATCAGCGGCGCGCGCTCGGCGGTGTGCACGACCACGTAGTTGTCGGCGGACTCCAGCCACAGGATCTGCGCGACCGGCACCACATGCGTGCGCCCCAGGTCGGGAATCAGCAAGTGGGCCGGTGCCGGGCGAGCGGAGTGGGGTGTCGAGATCGTCGGCGGCGTCGCATCGGTCGAGGCGGCGGCCGATGCGGGTGGCGCGGGCAGGCGGCGCGCCCGCAGCCGCTGCAGCGCGCGGGCCAGCCGGTCCGGGTCCACCGGCTTGAGCAGGTAGTCCAGCGCGGCGGCGTCGAAGGCCGGCAGCGCGTAGCGGTCGAAGGCGGTGACGAAGATGACCGCCGGGGCCGGATCCGGCAGCGAGGCGGCCACGTCCAGCCCGCTGACGCCGGGCATCTGGATGTCCAGCAGCAGCGCGTCGGGGGCCAGCGCCGCCGCCTGCTGCAAGGCCTCCTCGCCGCTGCGGGCCTCGCCGGCCACGGCCACGTCGGCGTGCGAGGCCAGCAGGTGGCGCAGCCGGGCGCGTGCCGGCGCCTCGTCGTCGACGATCAGCAGCCTCAGGGGCGGCAAGGCAGCTCCAGCGTGGCGACCACGCCGCCCCCGTCGCGCGCGGACAGCGCCAGCGAGGCCGCCCCCCCATACGCGGCGGCCAGCCGCTGGCGCAGGGTGCCCAGGCCCACGCCGGGCTGCCACGACGCCGGCAGCAGGCCGACGTCGTCTTCCACCGTGATGCGCAGACGCTGGTCGTGGCAGCGAGCCTGCACGTGGATCCGGGCCGCGCGCGCGCTGCGCTCCACGCCGTGGCGGAAGCAGTTCTCCAGCAGCGGCTGCAGCGCCAGCGTGGGCACGCGGCAGGTGCGCGCCGCGTCGTCGATGTCCCAGTGCAGCTGCACGCGGTCGGCGAAGCGCTCGGCCATGATGGCCGCATAGGCCTGCAGCAGGCGCAGCTCCTCGTCGAGCGTCTGCAGCGGCCGGCGCGCCACGTCGGTGGCGGCGCGCAACAGCGAGGCCAGCTGCGTGAGCAGCCGGTCGGCCAGCGCGGCATCGGCGTGCACCGTGGCGGCGATGGTGTTGAGCGCGTTGAACAGGAAGTGCGGCTCGAGCTGCTGCGTCAGCTGCAGCAGCTGGGCACGCTGGGTCAGTGCCTGCGCCCGCTCGGCGCGCAGCCGGGCCGCGCCCAGCGCCGCGTGCGAGCGCAGCCCGAACAGCACCACCGTGAACAGCGCATAGAACAGCGCGAACTTCAGCGACTCGTAGCGCAGCACCTGCGGCCAGGGGGCGTGCTCGTAGCGCTGGCCGAGCAGCGCATAGACGCCGTGGCGCAGCGAGAAGACGACGAGCACGAACCCGACGGCCCACAGCGGCAGCTCGAGCAGGGCCCGCCGGAACCAGCGCCTCGGCTGGCCGATCGACGCGTCCAGCCGCGGCAGCCGGCGCCATTGCCACGCCAGCAGCGCGCTGGCCACCGCGCACGAGCTGCCTTCCCACAGCACGGGCTTCCACCACCCGGTGTCGCCGCTGCGCTGGAACTCCTGCACCGCCACGGTGAGCATCAGCAGCCAGAACAGCGCCCAGCCGACGGCGAGGGGGCCCACGCGGGGCGGCGGCAGGGCGAGGTCGGGGTCGCGGTCGGGGTCGGAGTCGGGGTCGCGGGCGGCCTGGCCGCCCGGGCCGGGGTCCCCGGCCGTGCCGCGGCGCAGGACGCCGGGACCGGGATCCGGAGCGGGCAGCGGGCGTGTCACGCCGCGAGCGTACGACGTCGACCGGCCGGCCGGGCCGCTGGCGGCCGGATCTGGGGCGAATCGGGATCTCGAGGGGGCGAACGCAGGGGCGAACGCAGCGGCTCCGGCGGCAGCACCACGGCGTTGCCGCGCCGGCGCTCCGTCCCCTCGTCGACAGCCAGCGACGCGCCCGGCGCGTACGATGACCGTCCACCCCCCATCCGCCTGCCGACCCCGATGAGTTTCGACACCCCCCTCGTGCTGAGCGGCCCGCTGCGCCGCCCACGCCAGATGCTGGCCGAGCAGGCCTATGGCGGCCACGCCTCGATCCACGACGACGCGATGGCCGAGAAGCTGGGCTTCAAGGCCGGGCCGATCGAAGGGCCGACGCACTTCAGCCAGTTCGCGCCGCTGATGGCGCGGCTGTGGGGGCCGGCCGCGTTCGAGCGGGGCTGCATCTCGGCGCACTACCAGAACATGGTGGTCGAAGGCGAGGAGGTGCGTGCGTCGGCCGAGTGGCCGGCGGGCGACGCCGACTGGACCCGCGCCTGGGCCCACAAGGCCGACGGCACGCCGGTGCTCGAGGCCAGCCTGTCGATGGTCGGTGCCGCCACGCCGCCGCTGCTGGAGCAACGCCTGACGCAACTGCGTCCGCCGGGGCGCCTGGTGATCCTGGCCGACCTGAGTGTGGGCCAGCGGGGCCTCGCCGACGAGCCGGTGCGCATGGACGTCGACACCCCGATGGGCGCGCTGTACCCGTTCTCGCTGCGCGACAAGCTCTCGCGCATCACCGAGCCGTCGCCCTGGTACACCGACGGCGCGACGTCGCCCTGGGGGCGGCCGATCATCCCGCTGGAGATGATCAGCGTGCTGGCCGAGTACAGCGTCGACCGCGCCGGCTTCGCCGTCAAGGGCCCGGCGGTGGGGCTGTTCGCCGACCAGCAGATCCGCCTGATCGACGGGCCGCTCTTCGTCGGCGAGGACTACCTCGTGCGGCGCGAGGTGGTGGCCTTGTCCGAGACGCGGCGCACCGAGTCGTACTGGGTGCGCAGCGGCATCTACGACGCCGCCGGCCGCGCGCTCAAGGCCGAGGTCCTGCTGAACCACGCGGTGCTCAAGCACTCGTATGCCGGGTATCCGGCCGACCCGACCCCGGCCCCGGCGCCGGGCATGGGCGCCGCCGGCGGGGCCGCGTGATGGGCGGCTCGCGTCCGGCCGCCGACACGGCGCTGCACCCCTTCACGCTGCAGGTGCCCGAGGCGGCCATCGCCGACCTGCAAGCCCGCCTGGACCGCGTGCGCTGGCCCGACGAGGCGCCTGGCGCCGCCTGGGCCTACGGCACCTCGCTGGACTTCATGCGCGAACTGGTGGCGCACTGGCGCACGCGCTTCGACTGGCGCGCCACCGAGGCCCTGCTCAACGGCTGGCCGCAGTTCCGCACGCGCATCGGCGACGTCGACCTGCACTTCCTGCACGTGCCCGGGCGCGGGCCGCGGCCGATGCCGCTGCTGCTGTCGCACGGCTGGCCGGGCTCGGTGCTGGAGTTCGCCAAGCTGATCCCGCTGCTGACCGACCCCGCCGCGCACGGCGGCGACGCGGCCGATGCCTTCACGCTGGTCGTGCCGTCGCTGCCGGGCTATACGTTGTCGTTCCGCGACCGGCAGCCGCGCCAGGCGCTGGCCGACATCGGCGCCACCTTCGACACCCTGATGCACGAGCGGCTGGGCTACGCACGCTACGGGGCGCAGGGCGGCGACTGGGGATCGTTCGTCACCGCCTGGCTGGGCGCCTACCGCGCCGGGCACCTGCACGGCATCCACCTCAACCTGCTGCCGTTGCGGCGCGATGCCGCGATGTTCGACCAGCCCAGCCCGGCCGAGCGCCGCTACCTCGACGAGCTGCAGGCCTGGCTGAAGGAGGAGACCGGCTACCAGGCGATCCAGGGCACGCGCCCGCAGACCCTGGCCTTCGCGCTGTCGGACTCGCCGATCGGGCTGGCGGCGTGGATCGCCGAGAAGTACCGCGCCTGGACCGACAACCACGGTGACCCGCGCGACGCGCTGACGATGGACGAGATGCTCGGCAACGTCAGCCTGTACTGGTTCACCAACTGCATCGGCGCGAGTTTCTGGCCCTACTACGCGCGGCTGCATGGACCCTGGCCGATCGCCGACCGCATCGGCGTGCCCACCGCCTATGCGGCGTTTCCGCACGAGATCCTGCGCCCGCCGCGCGAGGCCGCCGAGCGCCAGTTTCCGATCACGCGCTGGACCGAGATGCCGCGCGGTGGCCACTTCGCGGCCTGGGAGCAGCCCGCCCTGCTGGCCGAGGACATCCGCGCCTTCTTCCGCGGCCTGCGCTGAATGGCCGGGCCTGCGCGGCCGGTGCAGCGTGCCGCGTCAGCGCCGCCACCAGGTGACGCGCCAGTTGTCGAGGCCCTGCCCGATGGTGTCGCCGGGCGAGCCCAGCACCAGGCGGCGCAGGCCGAAGCGCATCGTCGCGCCGGAGGGCCCGAAGTCCGGGCAGGCTTCGCGGGCCGTGCAGGGCAGCCCGTCGACCTGGACGAAGTCGCCGGCACGCAGGCTGGCGCTCGAGGCTTCGCTGCCCCAGGCGGTGGACAGGCAGCGCGCGGCGGCGTTGGCCACGTAGACGCGCCCGGCCTGCTCGAAGGCGGCCTGCGATTCCACCGACTGCAGCTCGTTGACGGTGAGCAGGCGGCAATCTTCGGCATGGTCGATCACGACCAGCGCGCCTTGCGTGGCCGGCGTGTACACCGCGTCGCGGTGCAACGCCAGCAGCACCGCGGCCCCGGTGCCGGCCGGGATGCGCAGCACCACGCGCAGCCAGGCGCCGGGGTTGCCGCCAGTGGTCTCGCGCTGCACCACCAGGCCTGGCAACGAGCCATCGGGCGCCGGGCGCAGGCGCAGCTCCCAGTCGGTGAGTGCGAACTCGCCGTCGCTCAGCGTCAGTGGCGGCACCGCGCCCACCGCGAGGCGCGCGCTGCCGATCGCGCTGGCCCCATTGGTCGCGCTGACGCGCACGCGCAGCACGGTGCCGTCGTCGGCCAGGTTGACCGGGCCCAGCACCAGCCGCCGGTCGGTGGCGCCGGGGATCGTGCTGAAGCTGTTGCCGCCGTCGACCGACCGGCTCCACTGATAGCTCAGCGTGCCGGTCAGGTTCAAGGGTTGCGCGTCGAACGCCACCGTGCCGCCGACCTGGACGGTCACGGCAGCCGGCTGCACCGTCACCGAGGGCACGTCGGGCGGTGGCTGGTTGCACCACGGCTCGGTGCACGGCGGAAAGCCGATCGCGCCGCCACCGCTGCCGACGAGGCTGATCAAGCCACCGGCCAGCACCGCCAGCAGCCACAGGCCGCGCACCGCGCGCGCCAACGTCGTCGTCCGGTCCATCGTCATGTCCACCTCGTCGAGGTTGCAGCCGGCTGGGCGGCCCGCGGCGAGACCGTCCGCGAACTCAGCGACAACCAGGCCATGGCCAGCGCCGCGCCCGCCGCCGCGGCCACCAGGTCCCAGGGATCGAAGCGTCCCCGGGCCAGCAGCCGGGCCGTGGCCGCGGCCGCGCCCCAGCGGTCGTCGAGCGAGCCCACCGCAGCGGCCAGGGGCCGCTGCCACGCCGGGTGCTGACCCAGCTCGAACAACAGGTTGACCAGGGCCCAGAACACGCAGCTCCAGCGGGCGGCCGCGCGGTGCGACGGCCAGGCCGCAGCGCTCAGCAGGCCGAAGCCGAAGGTGTGCAGCAGGGTGGGCAGCCAGCCCCCAGCCGCTCCGAACCAACCCAGCCGCCACGCCGGCCAGGAGCTGCCCAGCAGGGCCGAGCGGGCAGGGTCGCGGTCGGCCAGGTAGACGAGCAGCCCCAGGGCCAGCGCCGTCGCGCCGATCAGCGGCGTGGCCGCCAGCACGCGCCAGCCGGCGGACGTCGCCCCGCACCGCGGTGCGGCGGGGGTCACCGGCCGTCGCAGCCGGCCGGTCCAGGCCTTCGTGTCGCTGGGATGCACCGCGTCTCCCTGCGGATGTCGGGCGTCGACCCGTCACGGGCTGCGCAACGCCCCGGGTCTGGGGCATGCTATCGCCCTGGCGACGGCCCCGCTTCCGGCGGCGGCCACCGTCGTCGGCGACCCGCCGACACTGCTCTTCACGGCATCCATCCTGGGCCTGCCCGGCCCTGCACCCCATGAGCGACGTCATCGACCGGTCCCAGCAGATCCTCCAGGCCTTCGGCGTGCCCACCGCCGGCACTGCAGCGGACACCTCGCTGCGCGTGCGCAGCCCCATCGACGGCAGCGTGCTCGGCCACGTGCCGACGCACAGCCCGCAGGCGGTGGCCGCGGTGGTGCAGACGGCCCACCAGGCCTACCTCGCCTGGCGCCAGGTACCGGCCCCGCGCCGCGGCGAGCTGATGCGCCTGTTCGGCGAGGAACTGCGCGCCGGCAAGCAGGACCTGGGCACGCTGGTGTCCATCGAGAGCGGCAAGATCCTCGCCGAGGGCCTGGGCGAGGTGCAGGAGATGATCGACATCTGCGACTTCGCGGTCGGCCTGTCGCGCCAGCTCTACGGGCTGACCATCGCGTCCGAGCGCCCCGGCCACCGGATGATGGAGACCTGGCACCCGCTGGGCGTGGTGGGCGTGATCAGCGCCTTCAATTTCCCGGTCGCGGTGTGGTCGTGGAACTTCGCGCTGGCCGTCGTCTGCGGCAACGCGGTGGTGTGGAAGCCGTCGGAGAAGACGCCGCTGACCGCGGCAGCCTGCCAGGCCTTGTTCGAGCGCGCGGCACGCCGCTTCGGCGAGCTGCCCGCCGGGCTGTCACAGGTGGTGCAGGGTGGCCGCGAGGTCGGCGAGGCGCTGGTCGACCACCCGCAGGTGGCCCTGCTGTCGGCCACCGGCAGCACGCGCATGGGGCGCGAGGTGGGCCCGCGCGTGGCGCGGCGCTTCGGCCGCACGCTGCTGGAGCTGGGCGGCAACAACGCGGTGATCGTGATGCCCAGCGCCGACCTCGACCTGGCCGTGCGCGGCATCCTCTTTGCCGCGGTGGGCACCGCCGGCCAGCGCTGCACCAGCACGCGGCGCCTGATCGTGCACCGCTCGGTCGGCGATGCGCTGGTCGAACGGTTGAAGAAGGCCTATGCCGGCCTGCCGATCGGCAACCCGCTGCAGCCGGGCGTGCTGGTCGGCCCGCTGGTCGACCGTGCCGCGTTCGACGGCATGCAGGCGGCGCTGCGCGATGCCACCGCCGACGGCGGCCGGGTCAGCGGCGGCATGCGGGTGCGCTCCGACGAGCAGGCCGACGCCTACTACGTGCAGCCGGCGATCGTCGAAATGCCGGCGCAGACGGCCACCGTGTGCCACGAGACCTTCGCGCCGATCCTCTACGTGCTGCGCGTCGATTCGCTGGACGAGGCGCTGGCGCTGCAGAACGGCGTGCCGCAGGGCCTGTCGTCGGCGATCTTCACCAACGACCTGCGCGAGGCCGAGACCTTCCTGTCGGCGGCCGGCTCGGACTGCGGCATCGCCAACGTCAACATCGGCACCTCGGGCGCCGAGATCGGCGGCGCGTTCGGCGGCGAGAAGGAGACCGGCGGTGGCCGCGAGTCGGGCTCGGACGCCTGGCGGGCCTACATGCGCCGGGCGACCAACACGATCAACTATTCACGTGACCTGCCACTGGCGCAAGGCATCCGCTTCGAGGTCTGAGGCGGTGGACCCGGGCATGACGCATCACGGGGCGGTGGGCCTGCAGGGCGGCGCATTCCGCGCCCGCGCGGCCGGTGAATCGCCGCACGCATCTCCGGCGACACCGGGGACCTGATCGCATGGCAGCGCTGCTTCGCGCCGCCGCGTGGGTGGTGGTCTATCTGGTGGCGCTGGCCTCGATGCTGGCTGCGGGGCGCTGGATGGGCGTCGCGCTGGAGCGGCTGGTACCGGGGCCACCCGAAGCGGTGCTGGCGGCGATCGTCCTGCTCGCAGGGGCGTCGCTGTGGGCGGGCTACCGGGTCGAGGAGCGGGTGCTGTGGGGCGACCGGTTCCAGCCATCGGCGGCGCGCCTGGAGCGCATCGGCACGCGCAGCTCGCTGCTCGGCGGGTCGGCACCGGCGCCGCTGTCGCTGGGCTTCGCGCTCGGGCTGCTGTCGGTGCCGTTCGTCGGTTGAGCGGCCGGGGGCCGCGCCGGTCGATGCGACGGCGTCCGTGCTGTCGTCCTCAATGTCGACCTCTGCACGGAGTGCGGCGATCACCGATCGACGTCCAGCGGTCCGCTGCGAGCGGCGCCGTCCGCGGGTTTCTGGTGATGGCCGTCACCTTCGCGGGGCGGGGCGGCGAACAGAATCCGCAGCCATCGCCCCTCGC
>WBZL01004464.1_pt1 | contig 12092 bp, 14 predicted proteins | sample 5204291 | NCBI WGS metagenome assembly WBZL01 (sample SAMN12344345, study PRJNA552823) | activated sludge metagenome | biome: Activated sludge suspended growth; feature: Nitrification reactor; material: Wastewater; isolation source: activated sludge from nitrification reactor of wastewater...
GGAAACCACAGGTCAGGATCGGTCCCAAGGTGCAGCTCGGGATATCCGCCGAGAAACAGGTAGCGAAACTCCTCGATCGCATGGCCTGCCGCGAGCAATTCGGCCCTCGCGAGTGTATGTAGATTCAGCACCGCGCAGCGCCCCGCCAAGCTCTCCGACACGCCATGCATGAGCGGGAATACTTGCGATCCGGTCAAGAGAAAGCGGCCGGGTGAGCGATCCTGGTCGATGTGGACTTTGAGATGCCGCAGCAGCGACGGCGCATACTGAATTTCGTCGATGATCACCGGTGGCGGATAGGCCTTGAGCAACTCGTCGGGTGCGGTGCGCGCGGCTTCCGCATTCGCCGGGAGATCGAGAGTCAGATAGGAGGTACGGGGATAGAGATGCCGCAGCAGAGAGGTCTTGCCGGTCTGTCTCGCGCCGGTGACGAGCACAGCGGGAAACTGCTTCGCCATGCGCCGAATAAGCCCTTCAACTTCCCTCGCAATCCACATGCGGATAATATGCACTGATAGTGCAAATCATGCAACTACTCTCTCTTCGAGGTGTCAGTCTGCTCGTGAGTATTGCAATGTACTCATGATCCGAGGAGCAGCCTTCCTAACTGCGCGACAATTCGTTCCGCTGCTTTCCCGTCCCATTTCGGTGGAATCGCGCCCTTCTTCCACTGCCCGGCCATCAAGCGCGTCAAGGCCGGCGGAAGTTTACCGGGGTCGGTACCGATGAGTTCGTTGGTGCCGATCGTCACGGTCTCGGGTCGCTCGGTGTTGTCGCGCAAGGTCAAGGATCGCTTATGCCGTCAGTGGAATTTCACGCCGCTGCCCTTCCGATTCCACGATCAGGGCGCCATGGTCATCCGCCAATTGTTCCTTCGCATTCAACAGTTCGATCCCGTAGACGGTGCCATCCGGTGCCATGTCGATGTTCATCTCATCGCTGACTTTAATAGTGATGACATGTTCCGTCTTTTCGTGCAAACGCAGATACGCAATATTGTATTTCGCATCGTAGCTGAGCTTCATACGTTCTCCTTCTTCAGAAGAATTTGACCACGACAGTGATGACCAGCCAACCTTGCTCTTCCACCGCATAGGCTTCAACCTGTTTGGTTGCATAGTGTTTGCCAATCCACTCACGGTCAAAGGGGAAGTTGCGACGGAAGCCGGCTCTACCGTATTTTGCAGCGAAGCGCTCGCCGTTTTCGACCGTGAGCCGGACATCTTCCTCCGTTGCTCCTCGTTCCTCCAATCGACCTCTGGCATGCGGATGCAACCTAATATTCATGACGACACACGGGAGAGACACTGAGGTCGAGAGTCCGTGTTGCTTCCTGTGCTACCGGACTTTCCTGTTCCGTCATGCGAGGACTTTCTCCAGCTGCTTCACAATTCGTTCCGCTGCTTTCCCGTCCCATTTCGGTGGAATCGCGCCCTTCTTCCACTGCCCGGCCATCAAACGTGTTAAGGCCGGCGGAAGTTTGCCGGGGTCGGTACCGATGAGTTCGTTGGTGCCGATCGTCACGGTCTCGGGTCGCTCGGTGTTGTCGCGCAAGGTCAAGCAGGGCACGCCCAGCACGGTCGTTTCTTCCGTGATTCCGCCCGAATCGGTAATGACGCCACGGGCATGTTTCACGAGGTAGTTAAACTCGAGATAACCCAACGGATCGACGTAGTGCATCGACGGGAGTGCCTGGCCCGCTTCACGAAGATTTTTGGCGGTACGCGGGTGCACGGGAAAGACGACCGGCAGGCCCTGCGTGCCGTCCGCAATGGCCTGTAATAGGGCGAGCAACTTGTGCTCACCGTCCACGTTCGCCGGGCGATGCAGCGTCACCACGCAGTACTGCTGCGGTTTCAGCGCGAGGGTTGTCCAGCAGGCCGGGGGCCGCAACCGTCCCTCGTGCTTGAGCAAGGTGTCGATCATGGTGTTGCCCACGAAAAAGATACGGTCCTCGGGGACACCGGCCCGGCGCAAGTTGTCGTTGGCCGTGTCGCTGGTGGTGAAAAACCAATTGGTGATCGAGTCGGTCACCACGCGATTGATCTCTTCCGGCATGGTCCAGTCGTGTGAGCGGATGCCGCCTTCGACATGGGCGACCGGTATGCCCATTTTTCGAGCCACGATCGAACAGGCCATGGTCGAGGTCACATCCCCCACCACCAGGCAGAGATCGCTCGTGTCTTTCGCCAGCACCTTTTCATAGCCCACCATGATGCCAGCGGTCTGCTCGGCCTGGGTCCCCGACCCCACCTCCAGGTTAATGTCGGGATCGGGAATGCCCAGTTCCTCGAAGAAACTGCCCGACATGGCCTTGTCGTAATGCTGGCCGGTGTGAATCAGTCGGTAGCGCAGGGCGTCCCCGCCTCGCTTTTGTGCGGCATGCAATGCGTCGATGATCGGCGCGATTTTCATGAAATTCGGTCGTGCTCCGGCGATCAGGTCAATACGCTTCATGGGTAGGCTTCCAGTTATGGTATTGCGATGGCGGTCTGGCTCTCCTCATTACATAGCGGACCTCGGGCGAGTCGTCAACAAAAAGGACGGTGAGGACGGACAAGACGGATCGCCATGGGCAGGGAGAGTGTGTGAGGACGTGGTCGGCGGGTGGCAAGAGCGACGCGAGGAACGGTTACTCTTTTTCGACGAGCCTCCACCCTTGTTTCTGTAGACACCGTTCCGTGGCTTGAATGATCAGCAGTTGGATGCCCTGCTGTAGCTTGGGATCGCGAAGGGTGTCGGCCTGACACTTGTTGTAGTCCTGGGCGTACTGGTCTTTCGGGCGCGTCGGATGGACCCACTCCGCGCCGACGCAACCGGTCAAGACAGACAGGAGGACACAGGAGAGCACGAGGTGAGCGGGACGAATCATGCGGAGCCTCATGGTGAATCGGGGTGAATCGCGGGTCTCAGGGGGTGAAAGATAAACTGCGGGGCGGAGACGCGTCAAGTCAGCGAGCGGCGGTGCTTACGGCAGCGGTACGGAGAAGGTCACCTGCGTGCCGCGTTCGTTATAGGTCAAATCGGGGAAGAACGCCTTGGCGAGAAAGACCCCCCGTCCATTGGCGTCACGGCTGTCGCAGGGCTGGTCGCTCTTCGTGAGAAAGCGGTCCCAGGTGAACCCGTTCCCCTCATCCGCAATCGCGTAGTGGAGTCGGCGGCGGCGGAGGTCGTGCCCGGCCCGAACGACCACGCGACGTTCGGCGAAACGCGGGTCACGCCGGCGCGCCTCGATCAAGGCATCGAATCGGTCGGTGCTGAGCGCCTGGTGTTTCTCGTGATACTGGATTTCCAGGCTGCCATGTTCCACAGCGTTGACGATGAGTTCGATCAGCGTGGCCCGGAGGTGCAGTCGCTGGGATTCCGGGAGCTTATTGGCTGTTTGCTCGATCAACCAGGTCACGCAGGCTTCGACGTGGTGGGGATCGGTGCCGATGGTCAGACGGTAGTCCAGTTGCTCGATGCCCGGTATCGCCTCCACCGGGCGGGGTTGCCGTTGGATCGCTCGATCCAACGCCAGTCCGATTTCCTTGGCACCGGTCGGTCGAGGAACGTAGTCTGTGGCGCCGGCACGCATGGCCTCGAGGACCGTCCCCTCATCCGCGGTGTCGGCCGAAGCGACAATTGCCGTGGTGGCACATCGTGTTCGCATGTGCTGAACGAGCAAGAGCCCGCTGCGTTCCGGTAAGAACAGGTCGGTGATGACGAGCTCGGGTAATGCCATCTCCACCATGGCCAGCGCCGCCTTCGGGTCCGGAGCGGTGACGACAGAGATGTCGCGAGCCTGTGCCTGTTCCAGGATGAGGGCCAAGACCTCGGAATCGGGGACGACGGCCAAGAGGGTGCGGAAGGACTCCGGCACGCTCATGTCGGAAATCCTTTTTCGATGATTGTCGCCAGCGCCGCCGTGAGGCGTCCCGCTTCTGCCTGCACCTGTTCGACCAGTGCGGCAAGTTCCTGTACGGCGGCCTTGCGCGCGGCTTCTTCGAGGTGGGCTGCGGAGGCCACCGTCGGTTTGGCACAGAACTCCATGGCCGACCCCTTCAACTTGTGGGCTTCCTTGATCAGAGTCGGGAGATCGCCTGCGGTCGTCGCCGCCTGAATGGCGGCGAGCGCCGGCGGAGTCCGTTCGACGAACAGCTCGGCCAGCGTGACAAACAGTTCCTGGTCCCCGTCCAACCGATCGAGCGCGGCGGTCAGGTCCATGATCGATTGAGATTCCACTAGCTCCTCCCCTCGTGCGCGGTCGACCGGTCTTGGATTTCCAGCCCGAGCAGCGCGACATCATCGGGAAAGATGTCTCCGCCCAGCCATTGGTGGGCGATGGCCATGGTTTCCGTAATGCTGTGAACCAGGCCGGCGGTGCGATGCTCTTCGAGTGTGGCTTGCAGGCGAGGCCTGCCCCAGAGTTCACCGGTCGTCGACGGCGCTTCGTAAATACCGTCGCTTAACAGGTAGAGGCGGTCGTGCGGTTGTAATTGTGTGCGGGCGCTTTCGAAGGTCGAGGCTGGATCGAATCCCAACGGCAGGCTCGCGGAGGCCAGCCATCGGGAGTCACCGTTGGCGGCATGCAGAAATGCGCCGCTATGGCCCGCCGTGGCATACGACAATTCATATGACGTGAGATCGAGGCGGCCCACCCACAGAGTAAAATACTCGCCGTCCTGGCTTAACGGAAAACGGCGGTTGGCTTCGTTGATGATCGCTCCGGGATCGAAGCTGCCCACGACTTTCACGAGGTTGTCTTCACGGAGAAAACTCATGAGTCCCACCGCGCGCAGCGCTGCGGCGACCCCGTGGCCGGACGCATCGAGAATATACAACCCGAGCGCGCCCGCCCCCCAGGGACAGACCTGGAAGAGATCCCCGCCTAAGGCGAGGGACGGTTGATAGGCCCAGTGCATGGCGATGCCCGGCGCCGGAATCCCCGGCAACGGGAGTTGCGCGCGCACGAAGGCTGCGGCCGACTGGAGCTCGTTCTCCAGCTCATGCTGTTTGGCGGAGAGGAGTTTGTGCGACCGATCCAGATCGTCCCGGGTGCGCTCAATTTCACGGACCAGAGCGCTGGACCGGAGGCTGGCCTGCACTCGCGCCAAGACTTCCTGCTTGCTGGCGGCTTTACTGAGAAAATCGTCGGCGCCGCGCGAGAGGCCTTCGGCAATCTGTTCAGGCCGGTCATGCGCCGTCATGAGTACGACCTGACTCGATCGTAACTCCGGGTCCGCACGAATCGCTTCACAGACACTGGGCCCATCCATGCCCGGCATCATCCAATCGAGGATCACCAAGTCCGGTCGGTGCGCGCGGATGGCGGCCAATCCGGCGCTTCCATCGACGGATTCGATTACACGATACCCCAAACGCTTTAACCGGCTGGCCATGCCGATCCTGGTGATTTCGTCGTCGTCGACGAGTAAAATCACCGGCGCCGGTTTGGGTGCCGTCGCGACGTCGACCGGCGGTGTGCTCTGCGGTGCGGGCTCACCCACGTAGACTGCTCCTGAGAATTTTCAACCGGCCGCGGGCAGGTCGGTTGCCGCAATGGCGTCCTGCTCCGAGTGGTAGACCGGCAACATTTGATGGAGATTGGCCAAGGTGATGATCTCTTTCACGTAACTTTGCGGGTTCAGCAACCCGATCCGTCCCGGCGTGCCGCTCAGGCTTTGCGCCACGAGCGCCAAGGTCCCCAGTGCTGAACTATCCAAAAATCGAACCCCGTGCATGTTGAGGATCACCTGGCGGCACCCGCGCGATTTCACGCGATCGACCGCCCCCTTGAAGGTCGCGCGGTTGGCGTAGGTCAGCTCCCCGACCAGGTCGAGAATGACGGCATTTCCGACACGCCGTTCAGTAATCTGCATGCCCGACTCCTTCCATGACAGCGGATCAGACTCAGGCGCTCTTCTTAATCATCGACGGCGCGTCCGCATCGATCAGCGGAATCGTCTTGTGCAGATTGGCCAACTCGATAATCTGCCGGACCGTGGGCTGCGGGTAGGCCAGCGACAAGGTGCGTTTTTCGGCCTGCAATTGGCGGTGGGAAATCATCAAGAGCCCCAATGCCGCGCTGTCGAGAAATGCCACTTGAGAGAGATCGATGACGATCTGGTCGACTCCGTCCACGGCGACCGATTTCAGCATTTCCTGAAACGGTTTGCGCTGGGTGTATGTAAAGTTACCTTCCAGCTTCAAGGTCACCTTGCGATTGTTGACTTCTTTCGTGATTTTCATTCCGGCTCCTCTTCGGCAAAGGTGAACGATCAGGCACGGGTGACATGAGTCAGCACGGTTGCGGCAATGTCTTTGAGCGGGCGCACGACGTCGGCTGCGCCGAGCTTGATGGCTTCTTTGGGCATGCCGAACACGACGCAGGACGCCTCATCCTGCGCGATGGTATAGGCCCCGGCTTGTTTCATCTTGAGTAAGCCCTTTGCGCCGTCGCCGCCCATCCCGGTCAGGATGACACCGACCGAATTCCCTCCCGCATATTGGGCCACGGAGTCGAACATGACGTCGACCGAGGGGCGATGGCGGTTCACCGGTTCGTTCTGATTGATACGCACCGAATACCGCGCACCGCTGCGAACCAAGGTCATATGGTAGTTGCCGGGGGCGATGAGCGCATGACCGGGCAACACGCTGTCCCCGTCTTCGGCTTCTTTCACGGAGATGCGGCAGAGTTCGTTCATGCGATCGGCCCAGGTTTTCGTGAACTTTTCAGGCATATGCTGCGTGATCAATATCGGAGGGGTATTGGGTGGCAGCACCTGGATGACCTCCTTCACGGCTTCGGTCCCGCCGGTCGAAGATCCGATCGCGATGATCATGTCGGTCGTTTTGATCATGGCCGAGTTCAGTTGGGTCGGCCTCACAGCAGTCTGTGCGCCTGCCGCGGGCGTCTGTCGGAGCGACGCGGTGGCTGCGCCTTTGACCTTCGCGATCAAGTCGGCGGCGATGTCGTCCATGCCCTGGCGAAGATCGATCTTCGGCTTGGTGATGAAGTCCACCGCCCCGAGCTCCAGCGCACGGAGTGTGGTCTCGCAGCCGGCCTCGGTCAAGGAACTGACCATGATCACCGGTGTAGGACGTCCCCGCATCAGCTTTTCTAAGAAGGTCAAGCCGTCCATCTTCGGCATTTCCACATCCAGGGTCAGCACATCCGGATTGAGCGCCTTGATCTTCTCTCTGGCGACATAGGGATCCGGTGCGCTGCCGATGACCTCGATGTCGGGATCTTTCGACAGCAGCTCAGCCAACACTTGTCTCATCAGCGCGGAATCGTCGATCGTCAGGACTCGCACTTTCGCCATTGTCAAACCTCTCAGGTCTCGTTGGTGCCTCCCGCACGAGGCTACCGCCATAGATGAATATTAAAACAGCGTGATCTCGCCCTGCTGTGCCGTCGGCTCCTCTGCGATCCGATGCTGGTAGGCGGACTCCCGCTCGTAGATCGTACGATTCTTCACCCGTTCGATCTTTTTCATCAGCACGCGCCCGGAATCCGTAAAGTAGTACACCTTCCGGGGGTACACGTCGCCGAGATCGCTTTTGGCGACGGCGTACCCTTCGGTCTTCAGAAATTGCAGCACCCATTCGGTATTGCGGGCACCGACATCGATGTTGCCTTCGTAGATTCTCCCGGCGCCGAACAGTTTGATTTCGAGACGATGTTTCACCCCGCCGCGTTTGAGAATCTCATTGATCAGTTGTTCCATGGCGAACGAGCCATAGCGTGTCGACTCCCCGCCCCAGGAGTCTCCGGATTGGTGTTCCTTCGGTGCGGGAAGCATAAAATGATTCATGCCGCCGACGCCGACGATCGGATCGCGAATGCAGGCGGAAATACAGGAACCGAGGACGGTATAGACCACCATCGGTTCCCGGCTCACGAAAAATTCACCCGGCAGAATGCAGGCGATTTCGTGAGGAAACCGGCGATCGTGCATCCGGCGGATATGAGAAAATGTATCGGTGTCAATAGCGGGCATCTCGGTCAGGCTTCCTTCCAGTAGATGGTCGGGGCAATTGATTTGAAGGGATGGGAGACCCACTGCAGGCTTTCCGAGTGCCCGATGAACAAATATCCGCCCGGCTTGAGGTGATGATAGAACTTGTTCACCAGGCGCTCCTGTGTGGGGCGATCGAAGTAGATCATCACGTTTCTGCAGAAGATCAGGTCGAGCGGGGCCTTGATGGGGAACCGATCGTCCATCAGATTGAGCCGGCGGAATTTGATGATTCCCGAGAGATGCGGCTTGACCTTCACGAGCCCCTCACTGTCTCCGCGTCCCTGGAGGAAATGCCGTTTCACGATCTCTGCCGGAACTTCCCGTACCCGCTCCTCCGCGTACAGTCCCTTGGCGGCATGTGCCAAGACACGAGTCGAGATATCCGAGGCAAGAATCTGAAAGTTCCATTGCTCCGGGGTACGGACGCTTTCGTACAGGGTCATCGCGATGGTGTAGGGTTCTTCGCCGGTTGAGCAGGCGGATGACCAGATGCGGATCTGCTTCTCTTTTTCCAACGTGGGTAGGATGCGCTCCCGCAGGAAATCGAAATGTTTGGGCTCGCGGAAAAAATCCGTCTTGTTGGTCGACAGAAGATCCAGCATGCGTGTGAACTCTTCGCCGCTGTCGTCCTGTGTCACATACTCGTAGTAGGAGGCAAAGCCGTCCATTTGAAGGTGACGGAGCCGTTTGGTCAGGCGGGAGACCACGAGCGACTGCTTGCTGTCCCCCAGCGAGATGCCGCTTTCGTCGTACAGCAACGTGCGGATCTTTTCGTATTCCTGCTTCGAGATCGCGTATTCCATCGTATTAGCTCCGATACCACACAAATAACATCAGATAGACCAGATAGGCCGTGATCATCGTGCCGCTGAACGTCCACACCAGGGCATTGCCCATGCGGCGATGCGTTGTCATGCCGGCGACCATCGCGCCCACACTGCCGAACCGGAGACGATGCAGGCCCATGTAGAGGTTGTAGGCGCCAAGCACGATGGTGGAGACGGCCAGCAACATATGCGTGACGAAGATGGGGACGTAGAGGGACCAATAGTCGGTCTCCGGGCCTTTGAACGACTCCCGTCCGAACAGGGCTTGTTTGAGCACGTACGCGACAAGCCAGATCCCGACGATGGTGCATCCGACGATCATGCGATGGGAATGGTGCGAAACATCGTGGGACTTGGCGGCCCGCACGCCGGCCAACACGACGAGGTATGCCACGGTCAAACTGGTGAGGACGAGATACCAGAGGATGGTTTTGAAGTCCATGATTCATCCTTGGGCTAGTGGTGAAATCGACCGGAGCCGTCGAAGCGGGTCCGGCATGAATACACCCGCACCTTCACTTATCGGTTGCGTGAAGCTGTTTCTTGAGGAGGATCACGCTGAAATTGTTGGCGGGAGTTGCGGAGAAAGCGCGTCACGTGGAGGAACCGCGCAGGTGGGCAACAAGTGCCCACCTGCGCGGTGAGCATGCTAAAACTCTTCGAAGTCGTCATCCGTTTTGTGGCGATCGTGGCCGTTCCCGGCGGCGACACCCACAGGCTTTTTGGTCTCCGCAGGCTTCGCCGAGAAGCTCGGTTTCTTTAACCCCGGCTTCGTGGCGGCAACCGCAGGCTTGCCCGCAGTCCTCGCCGAAGGCACGGCCGTGCGCCCAGGCGCATGGCCTTCGGACGCGTTGACGACAAACACGTCCATCTGGCTCATCAGTTCCCTGGCCTGGTCTTTCATCGACTGGCTGGCCGAAGTGGTCTCCTCCACCAGCGCGGCGTTCTGCTGGGTGGTCTCGTCCATCTGCATGATGGCCTTGTTGACCTGGTCGATCCCCTGGGCCTGTTCCTGGGATGCGGCCGTGATCTCCGCGATGATGTCCGTGACCCGCTTCACTGAGCTTACGATCTCCTCCAGCGTCTTGCCGGATTGGTTCACCAACTCGCTGCCGTCGCTGACACGTTGGATCGACTCGTTGATCAATCCTTTGATTTCTTTGGCTGCGGTCGCCGACCGCTGGGCCAAGTTCCGGACTTCCGCCGCCACCACCGCAAAGCCCCGGCCATGCTCCCCGGCTCGGGCCGCTTCCACCGCGGCGTTTAATGCCAGCAGATTGGTCTGGAAGGCGATCTCGTCGATCACGGTGATGATGTCCGCGATCTTCTTGCTGCTCTTGTTGATCTCCCCCATGGCTTCCACCGCACGGACCGTGACGGATCCGCCCTTGTCGGCGATGTCGCGCGCCGCGATGGCCAGCTGGTTCGCCTGCTTGGCATTATCGGCATTCTGCTTGACGGTAGAGGTCATTTCTTCCATGGAAGCGGACGTCTCTTCCAACGCGCTAGCCTGTTCCGACGTGCGCTGCGAGAGATCTTCATTGCCCTTGGTGATCTGCTCCGCACCGGACGACACGGCTTGGACGGCTTCGCGCACGGAGGTGATGGTTTGCGTGAGGTTCTGAACCACCGCATTGATGCTGCACTTCACTTTATCCAGATCGCCGCGATAGGTCTCGGTCATTTCCTGCGTGAGGTCGTTGTTGGCCAGGCGACCGAGGACGTTCTGGGCTTCGGTGACAAGTTTCTCCATTTCGAATTGGGACTGTTTCTGCGCGGTGATGTCGCTGGCGAACTTGACGACCTTGTACGGCTTGCCGCTGGCATCGAAGATGGGATTGTAGGTGGCTTGAATCCAGATCTCTCTCCCGCCCTTCGCGATCCGCTTGTAGGAGTTGGTGTCAAACTCACCACGATTCAGCTTGGCCCAAAACGCCTGGTACTCCAGGCTGTTGGCATAGGTCGGGTCGACAAACAACCGGTGATGTTTCCCCTTGATTTCATCCAACGTGTAGCCGAGGCAGGCCAGGAAATTGTCGTTGGCGGTGACGACCGTTCCGTCCAGGTTGAATTCGATCACGGCCTGCGACTTGCTCATCGCCAAAGCCTGCTGCTCCATTTTTCGCTTCTCGGTGACATCCGCCCACTCCAAGGCATTCCCGAGATAGTCCCCGTCCGGGCTCATCACGGCGGTGACCAACAAACTCAGCGTCAACGGACCGATCTGAATGTCCGCCTTGTGCGGCATGTTCGCGGGGTCTGCCAAAATCTTTCGCTGCTTGCTGGGATCCAGATGGAAATCGTCGATGCACGTACCCACCACCGTATTCACGTTGAACTTCGGCAACACCTTCTTAATTTCCGGCTCCAAGGCCACGAGTGTTTTCTTCGCCGTGGAATTGGCATAGGTGATGACCAGATTGCGATCGCAGAGCAGAATGTTGTTCTGTGATTGTTCGAGTGCGCCCAGGTAAAAGCCGCTCATATCGGCCTGCGCTGGCGCTTTCGTCTTCGTCTTTGCCGGTGCCTTACTCATCTTCTTCTCTCCTTGTGTGTGGTGTCCGCGTTTTGCTCCCTCGAGCATAATGGTCTTGATGGCTGCGTAGGCGTCCGTCCAGGCTTGACTGACCTCAGGCGTCCAGGCCTCTCCGGCAAATTCGCCCAAGACCGCGAGCAGATTCTCCCCGACCGCGTCGTAGTAGGCCGGCTTGGCGCCGTATCCGACGTGTCGGGCTCCCATGTCCTGCAGGACCGGGGTGAGTTTTTCCGGATGACGCAGGTTCTGGATGACCAGGACCAGGGAGGCCAGTAGCTTTTTCTTCTGCTCGCTGATCGACGCGTTTTTGAACAGCGGCTTCACGACCGGATACTTTTCGAACAGCCGTTCATAAAAACGGGTCACCAACGCGTCGCCCTGGGGCGCCACCAGTTTGAAGCTCGATTCCAACAGTTCAATGTTTAATCCCATGTCTTAGTCTCCCTGGGTGCGATGGTTAAGCGGCAATTTTCTCGGATTCCGTCATGTCTCCGTCGGTCAGCAGGCGATCCATGTCGAGTAACGCGACCAGCTTGTCGCCGGCTTTGCCGATGCCGTTCAGGAAACTGACATCGACTTGCGCGCCGAATTGCGGCGCGGGCTGAATATCTTTCTTATCGATATCGAGCACGTCGGAGACCGCATCCACGACGAGTCCCATGATTTTTTCCTTTACGACCACGACCACGATCACGGTGAACATGGTGTATTCGATTGTCG
>WBZL01003867.1_pt1 | contig 12091 bp, 14 predicted proteins | sample 5204291 | NCBI WGS metagenome assembly WBZL01 (sample SAMN12344345, study PRJNA552823) | activated sludge metagenome | biome: Activated sludge suspended growth; feature: Nitrification reactor; material: Wastewater; isolation source: activated sludge from nitrification reactor of wastewater...
GTACGAGTTCTATTCGGAGACCAAGGTCTGCTACGCGGACTATTCGGGTGCGCTGCAGCGCGCCCAGATCGACACGTACACGGACTGACTCCCTTCCTTCACGGGGAGGAGGCCGCTTTAATTGCGAGAGACCCATGCACCTGTCCACGTCTGATCGCGAGGAACTGGTTCGTCGCGTGCTCGACCGCACGCGCGGCACGAGCGTGCGCCGGGCTGCGGTGCGCGATGCCGTGGAACGTGCCGTCTCGGCGACCGTGGCGCCGTGCGCCGCGCCCGCGCGCCTGGTCGTGATTGCGCACCGTGCTTCGACGCCCGATCTCGCATCGCGCTGGCGGCGTGCCCTCCCTGAGTCAGTCTCGCTCTCCGAGGTCGCCGTGGCCACCGAGGGAGCGCACACGGTGGTCGCGGCCAGGGTGGCCGCACACCAGGTGGACGCGGCGACGGACGCCGCGCGTGGCATTGACGCCCAGGTCGTGGTGCGGGAGGACGTGTGAGCGAGGACCCGCGCGTCGAACCGGCGTCAGCGTCGATGACCATCACCTCGGAGCAGCGCGCCGATGCGTTGTCCCGACTGAATGCGCGACGCTTCCGCTTCCTGGGCTGGTTCTGGGAGTGGACCCGGTCCCTGGTGATGGCGCTCCTGATGTTCGTCGTCCTGCACGTGTTCGTGATGGAGGCGTTCAAGATCCCGAGTGGTTCGATGGAGGGGACCCTCCGCGTAGGCGACTTCCTGCTCGTCAACAAACTGGTGTACGGCGCCGAACTACCCGTGGCCGGAAAGCGCCTCCCCGCTATCAGACAGCCGCAACGCGGCGACGTCGTGGTGTTCAAGTATCCCCCGGATCCCTCCAAGAACTTCGTGAAGCGGCTGGTGGGAATGCCCGGGGACACGCTGGAGATGCGGAGCGGGCTCCTCGTGCGAAACGGGGTCTCGGTCGAGGAACGGTACGTGTCGCATGCCGCCCCGGACACTGATCCCGGTGGCGAGGAGTTCCGCTGGCAGCGCGATCATCTGGTGCCCTCGGCGCATGCCCTTCGCTCGTACCTGCCGTCGCGTGACAACTGGGGCCCGATCGTCGTCCCCGAGCGCCACTATTTCATGCTTGGCGACAATCGCGACAACTCGTACGACTCGCGCTACTGGGGATTCGTGGCGGATTCGCTCATCCGCGGGCAGCCGCTGGTGGTGTATTACAGCTACACTCCCGACTCCGCCGACACGATGGCCTGGCTCACGCGCGTGCGCTGGTCCCGCCTCGGCGAGCGGATTCACTAGCTTTCCCGCCCCGACTCCGCCACCCTTCCGCAGTGACTGACCCCTACTTTCCGCCTGTCGAGCCCTCCGAAGAAGGGCGCGCGCCTGTCCGGCGGAAAGGGACCGGGCATCGCATTGGCAAGCGTTCGGCGTTCGACGAGGGGTCGCTCGACCAGTACCTGCGCGACATCTCGGCCTATCCGCTGATCACGCGGGACGATGAAGTCGAGCTCGCGCAGCGAATCCATCTCGGCGACGAGGAAGCGCTCGACAAGCTGGTTCGCTCGAACCTGCGGTTCGTCGTCTCGGTGGCCAAGAAGTACCAGAACCAGGGCGTGTCGCTCTCGGACCTGATCAACGAGGGCAACCTCGGGCTCATCCGCGCGGCGCACAAGTTCGACGAGACCAAGGGGATCAAGTTCATCTCCTATGCCGTATGGTGGATCCGGCAGGCCATCCTCCAGGCCCTCGCGGAGCAATCGCGGATCGTGCGAGTCCCGCTGAATCGCGCCGGCACGTTGCACCGCATCGGCAAGCGCGCGAACGCGTTGCTGCAGGAGCTGGGACGCGAGGCGACGCACGCCGAGATCGCGGACGGCATGGACATCACGGTCGAGGAAGTCGCCAAGACGATGTCCATCGCGCAGGCGCACCTGAGCCTCGACGCGCCCCTGTCGATCGGGGAGGACAACAACCTCCTCGACTACCTGCCCGATAACCTCAACCCCACGCCAGACGAACAGACGTTCGAGAAGGCGCTGACGCAGTCCATCGAGGACGCGCTGGGGAGCCTGAAGGAGCGCGAAGCCAAGATCCTTCGTCTCTACTTCGGCCTCGAGGGGGAGGAGCCGATGACGCTGGAGCAGATCGGCGCCCTCCTCGGGATCACGCGGGAACGCGTGCGGCAGATCAAGGAGAAAGCCCTCTCGCGCCTGCGACACGTGAGCCGGGCCCGCGCACTGGAGTCGTTCCTCGGTTAGGGTGGTGCTGGAACCTCGCGACGCACCTCGCGGGCGTGACGCCCTGGCTCGCGAAGCCAATACGGACCTTTCACTGCGTGTGCCGCCCCTGCGCGACGTGGGGCGTATCATCGGCCGGGCACTGACTCTCCGCTGTCCGTCCTGCGGCGGGCGACCCGTGCTCGTGCACTGGTGGCGCATGCGCCGGGCCTGTGGCGCGTGCCAGCTCGACCTCGAACGCGGCGAGCCGGATTACTTCATCGGCTCGATGATGTTCAACCTGGTGCTGGGCGAGGGGCTCTTCGTCCTGATCCTGGTCGCGGTGCTCGCGGCGCGTTGGCCCGCGATCCCCTGGGAGTCCCTCCAGGTCGTGGTGCCCGCGGGGCTCGTCGCGGCGCCGGCCCTCCTGTTCCCAGTCTCCAAACTGGCGTGGCTGGGCTTCGATCTTGCGCTGCGGCCGCCTCCATCCCCCTAGCCGCTTCGCCACGTCCGGGGGAGGCGATACCTTCCGCGCATGGCAGACAACCACTCGTTCGACGTGACCACGGGCGTGGACCTGCAGGAGGTCGACAACGCCGTCAACCAGGCGCAGAAGGAGATCGCCCAGCGCTACGACTTCAAGGGCTCGAAGGCCGCGATCGACTTCAAGCGCGCGGATGGCAAGCTGGACCTCGTCGCCGACGATGACTTCAGGATGCGCGCCCTGTACGATGTGCTGCTCACCAAGCTCATCAAGCGAGGGGTCCCCGTGAAGAACCTGGACGAAGGGGAGATCATCGCGGCGGGCGGTGACACCGTGCGCAAGAGCGTGAGCCTCAAGATGGCGCTGGACGGCGAAACGGCGAAGAAGGTGTCCGCGGCGATCAAGGAAGCGAAGCTCAAGAAGGTGCAGGCGGCCATCCAGGGAGAGCAGGTGCGGGTGAGTTCGCCGTCGCGCGATGAGCTCCAGGCCGCCATCGCGCTGCTGCGTGGCAAGGAGTTCGGGGTGGAGCTCAAGTTCGGCAACTTCCGCTGATGTCCCTCACGCTGCCATTCAAGCCGCGCAACGTCGTGATCGGCGCCAACGCCCACGCCGAGCTCGCGGCCTGGCTGCGGGCGCGTCGCGGCGATCTCGAAGTTCGCGGCGCGCGGCTCCCTGAGATCACGGCCGAGGACCTGGCGTGGGGCGAGGTCTATGTGGGGTTCCGGCGGCCGGCAACCCCAACGCTTGGCAACGTGCGTTGGGTGCATTGCACCGGGGCCGGCGTCGATGCCTGGATGGCCCCGGTGGAGATCAGCCGTGACATCCTGCTCACGCGGACGCCCGAGTCGTTCGGGCCCGCGATCGCCGAATGGGCGCTCACCCGGGCGCTCTGCATCCGGCAGGAGGTCCTGGCCCTCGCGGAGGACCAGGCGCGTCGTGTGTGGGGGCATCGCGAGGTGCCATTGCTGGCGGGGTCGCGCGTCCTTGCCGTGGGGACGGGCGACGTGGGGCGTGCAGTCGCGCGTGCCTTCGCGGCCCTCGGGTGCGTCGTGACGGGCGTCTCGCGCACCGGGCGCTCGGAGGAGGAGGCCTTTGCCAGCGTCTATCCCGTGAGCGCCCTGCCACACCTGGTGGGCGAGGCCGACTGGATCGTGCTCACGCTCCCGAACACCCCCGCGACACGCCACCTGTTCAACCGGGACCTGCTCGCGCGATGCCAGGGCGCGGTGCTGATCAACGCGGGGCGTGGGGCCGTCGTGGACGAATCGATCCTTCCGGAAGCCCTCGACGCCGGATGGCTGTCCGCGGCGGCCCTCGACGTCTTCGAGGTAGAGCCGCTACCCGTCGACAGTCCGCTGTGGGGGCACCCGCAGGTGATGATTTCCCCGCATTCCTCCGGTCCGACGACGACCGAGGGGGCAGGGGAGGGCTTCCTGGCGTGTCTCTCGGACCTCGAAGCGGGACGGTTGCCCTCGCGCTGGGTCGTCGACCGCGTGCGCGGCTACTGATGCGCTTCCATGTGGTCACGCTCGGTTGCGACAAGAACACGGTCGATACCGAGCGATACGTGGCGGAGCTGGTCGCCCATGGAGGCACGCTGGCGTCAGCGGCCGAGGCGGAGCTGATCGTCGTCAATACCTGCGGGTTCATCGACGCAGCAAAGAAAGAAAGCATCGACGCCATCCTCGAGGCCTCGGGGCGCAAGCAGGATGGGCCTTGCCAGATGGTGGCAGCCGTGGGGTGTATGGTGCAGCGGCACAAGGCGGAGCTGCTGGAGGCGCTGCCGGAGGTCGACCTCTTCCTGGGGACATCGGAGACCGATCGCCTCGTGGCCGAGGTCGGGGCGCGCGGCCTCTTCGGCGATGCGCCGGTGCTGGTGCACCCCGGGGTGCGGCTCTACACCGGCGAGTTGCCGCACGTGCGCTACCTCAAGGTCTCCGAGGGATGTGACCATGGATGTGCCTTCTGCGCCATCCCCCTCATGCGGGGGCGTCACCGCTCGTTCGACCTCGACGGACTCGTGCGCGAGGCCCAGTTGCTCGAGGTGCAGGGGGCACGGGAGGTCAACCTCGTCGCACAGGACCTCGCGCACTACGGGCGCGACACGCGTGACGGCCGCGGGCTCGCGACGCTGCTGCGCCGGTTGCTGGACGAGACGTCGATCCCCTGGTGGCGCCTGCTCTACATCTACAGTGCCGGCCTCACCGACGAGGTGGTCGCGCTCCTGGCGGCGGAACCGCGGCTCGTGCCGTACCTCGACATCCCGATGCAGCACGCGGCCGACACGGTCCTCGCGCGCATGCGGCGCCCGGAGCGCCAGGCCCGACAGCGCGACACGATCCGCTCGCTCCGGGATCGGATCCCGGGCCTCGCCATTCGCACCACCGTGATCGTCGGCTTTCCCGGGGAGACCGAGGCGGAGTTCCAGTCCCTGCTCGACTTCCTGGACGAGGTGCCGCTCGAACGTGTCGGGGCCTTCACCTACTCCCCCCAGGAGGGCACGCGGGCCGCGACCATGGCGGACGACGTCCCCGACGAGGTCAAGCGGGAGCGCCTCGAACAGGTGCAGGAACTCCAGCGTCGCATCACCAACGATCGATACACGGCCATGCTCGGTGGGCACGCGCAGGCGATCGTCGACCGGCCAGCCGGCCCGGACGGGCTCGCCCAATGCCGGACCACGGCGCAGGCCGACGATGTCGATGGCGTAACCTGGGTCCGGACCGGCGAATCGCCGGGCACCATCCTCGAGGTGACGCTCGACGAGGTTATCGATGACTACGACTTCCGGGCCACGCAGCGTGCCGTGTCGCAGGCGCTGGGTGTGCCGGCGGTGCCGCGCCGGTCGCTGCCGGTGGTCGGGATCTCCGGACACGCGGCCTTCGGACGGTCCCCGGGATGATGCGGCTGCTGGCGGTGGCGCTGGCGCTTACGATCAGTGGTATGGCCTCGCCACGGCCTCCGGCGGAGCCCCCGGGATCGCTGCTGCAGGACACGGCCGTGGTGCGGGCGCCGCGCGACTTGCGTGTGATCCTCGGCTCCACGGGCCAGGTGATGCCGATCGATGGGCGCGGGGCGTGGCGACTGCTCGATGCCTGGGGACGTGTGCATGCTCGCGGCGGAGACGGTGCGCCATGGCAGGTGGAACGTGACGCCCGGCGGTTGCGCGTGCGCGACCCCCGCTCGGGGCGGGCAACGGCCTGGAGCGACGAACCGTTTACCCTGGTGCCGGACAGCGGAGGGCTCGCCTGGTGGGAGGGCAAGCGGTACCGGGGCGAGCTGCGATTCCTCGCGGTAGATACCGCCGTGCTCGTGGCCAACATCCTGCGCATCGAGGACTACCTGCGCGGGGTCGTGCCGCTCGAGATCGGTCCGCGGCGACCGGAGGAGGTGGCGGCCATCGAGGCGCAGGCCATCGCTGCACGGTCCTATGCCGTTGTACGTGCTTTGGAGGGGACCACCCGGCCCTGGGATCTCACGGCCCGCCCGAACGACCAGGCCTATGGCGGCGTGGATGCCGAGACTGCGCTCTCTGACGCAGCCGTTCGCGCGACGTCGGGGCTCGTGCTGACGTGGCAGGGGCGTGTCGTCCGTGCGCCCTATCATTCGACGTGTGGCGGCCATACCGCGGAGCCGGGCGAGGTCTTCCGCGGGGCGGTCGATACGTGGGTGTCCGGGGTCCCGGACCTCGTGCCGGGGACCAACCGCGCCTGGTGCGAGATCTCCCCGCGCTTCTCGTGGGAGCGTCGCTGGTCTCGCGCGGAGCTCACGCGACTGGTGCAGCGTCAGGCCGGTGCGTCGGCCCCGGGTGAGGTCAGCCGCGTCGAGTCGTCGGGGACCACGCGCTCCGGCCGCGTCAGGGGCCTCACCTTCAGCAGCGCGCGTGGAACGGTCACTGTCACGGGTAACGATCTTCGCTTTCTTCTTACTACGATCGGTGCCGGGATCCTCCCCTCCACCTATTTTTCCGCGACCTGGTCGCCGACCACCGGGTTGGTGTTGCGCGGGCGTGGCAACGGGCATGGTGTCGGGATGTGCCAGTGGGGGGCCATCGCGCGCGCCCGGTCGGGTGTCCACGCGGCCGAGATACTCCGGGCGTACTATCCAGGAACGAGCGTGGCGCGTCTGAAGCAGGATGACCGCCGATGAGGAGCGTGTTGCATGAGTGAGCCGGTTCGATTGGCCGTAGTTGGCGCTGGGGCGATTGCCCAGCTGACGCACCTCCCCGTCCTGGCCCGCCTGCGTGGGGTGACCCTCTCGGCCCTGGTCGACAACGATCGAGCGAAGGCGCGATCGCTAGCGGATCGTCACGGGATCCGGGACGTGTTTACGGACATCGAGGACGCCATCGAGGACTCCGAGTTCGATGCGGCCGTCGTCGCGACCCCGAATCACTTGCACGAGCCGCATGTGCTGGCCCTGCTGGCGGCCGGCAAGGACGTGCTCTGTGAGCGGCCGCTCGCGCTCAACGCGCGTGGGGTCGACCGGATCCTCGTCGCGGCGACGCGAGCCAGGCGCAAGGTGCTCGTGGCCAACAACCTGCGGTTCCGGAGCGACGTGCAGGCCCTCATCGGGTTCGTGCGTGGCGAGGAACTCGGGCGCATCAACTCGATTCGCGGCGGGAGCCTGCACCCCCGGGGGCATGTGGAGGGATGGCGGCTGCGCCGGCCGGAGAGCGGGGGCGGAGCGCTCTTCGAGCTCGGCATGCCCCTGCTCGACCTCGCGCTCTGGTCCTCGGACTTTCCCGCGCCGCAACGCGTCTGGGCGAGCGCGCTCCGCGGGGGCCGCGGCGCCAACGCGGTGGAGGACACCGCCCTGCTCGCCGTGGAATGCGAACACAACCTGACGATCGCGATCGATGCCAGCTGGGCGCACGGCGGCGACGAGGAACGATGGTGGTTCGACCTCTCCGCCCAGCGCGGGCATGCGCGGCTTGGTCCCTTGCGCGTCGTGAAGGAACTCAATGGTCTTCCGGTGAACGTCACCCCCACGGGGGCCGTGGCACGCGAGAGTCCCTTCCTTCAGTCGTATCGCGCCGAGTTGACGCACTTCGTCGCCGTGATCCGGGGCGACGTCCCCTACAAGCCCCCAACCGACCAGGTGATCGTGCATCGGGTGCTCGACGCCGCGTACCGGTCGATCGAGGAAGGGAGGGAAGTGCGGTTCTGATGTGGCGGATCCTGACGCTCATCGCCCTGCTGTGTGCCGGCGCGCTGCGTGCGCAGGCACCGCTGACTCCACCCCCGGGGAGTGACCTCGAGGTTTATGTCATGACCATGGGGCCGGGCGACGCGATCTGGGAGCGATTCGGTCACAACGCGCTCGGCATTCGCGATCGGTCAACGGGCACCGACGTGGTCTACAACTGGGGTGTATTCGACTTCGGCGAGGCCGATTTCCTCCCGCGCTTCATTCGCGGCGAGATGCGCTATCGGGTCGAGCCGTACGACGCCATGTTGACGCTGGAGTTCTACCGGCGCGCCAACCGGTCCGTCTGGATCCAGGAGCTGACGCTGACGCCGGTGCAGCGCCTGGCGGTCAAGCAGTTCGTCGAATGGAATGCGTTGGAGGCAAACAAGTACTACCGCTACGACTACTTCGCCGACAATTGCTCCACGCGGGCGCGGGATGCGCTGGATCAGGCCCTTGGCGGCGCGATTCGCGCGCGTTTCTCCCCGCTGGGATCCGGGCGTTCCTTCCGGGATGAAGCGCGCCGTCTCGCCGATGCCGACGCGCTCTATACGGGGATCGAGCTCGGGCTCGGCACGCCGTCAGATCGTGAAATGACGCAACACGAGGCGCTGTTCATCCCGATGCGCTTTCGCGATGCGTTGCGTGAGATGCAGGTGACCGACAGCGCGGGATCCTCGAGGCCGCTGGTTGCCGCCGAGCGGGAAGTGTATGCGTCGGCTCGAGTCCCGGAGTTGTCGGAAGCGCAGGACCATCGCATGCGTTACCTGCTGATCGGCCTGGCCCTCGTAGCGGTGCTCGTGCTGCTGGGACGGGTGGCACCTCGTGGCGCCGCGGTCGTGGCCGCGGTGTGGTGCGGCGTCACGGCGCTCCTCGGTGTGCTGCTGGTCATCCTCTGGGGATTCACGCAGCACACCTGGGCGTGGCAGAACGTCAACCTGCTGATCTTCAATCCCCTGTGGATCCTGGCGGCCGTTTGGGTCATCCGGACGAAGCCTGTCGCCGGCGGCTCCCGACGCGTCGCGGTGGGGCTCGCGGTCGCGGCTGCCACGGGCGTCCTGCTCGGCCTGCTGCGGTGGCCCCAGCACGCCGAACACATGGCGGCGCTCGCGGCGCTCCCGCACGCGTGGGTGGTACACCGCATCCTGCGGCGCGCCTAGACGGTGTAGTCCTCGCCCTCGGCGGCCGCCACGACGCGTACGTGGCCGCCCCGCTCGCGCACCATCTGGTGGCAGAGGGCCAACATGGCGTCCAGGGCGTCGTCGCTGCGTTCCGGCTCGTGATGAAAGAGCACGAGCGTTTCCACTTCGGCGGCGATCGCGAAGTCGACCGCATCACGGTACGAGGAGTGTCCCCAGCCGCGGTGGTTCATGTATTCGGCGCCGGTGTACATGGCGTCGTGGATGAGAACCTTGGCCCCGCGGGCGAAGTCGACGAGGGCATCACGCGTCGACGCGTCCTCTGCGCGATCGCCATCGCGGTCGAGCTCGTTGTCCGGGATGAAGACGAGCGACCGGTGGGGTTCCCCGGGAGGGGTCACGCGAAAACCGAGCGCACCGCCCGGGTGACGCACGTTGATGGCGCGGAGATCGTATCCGTGCCCCTGGTGCGTGTAGTTGGCGAAGGGCGCGAACTCCATCCGGGCGGAGAGCTGGTCGAACGCGACGGGGAAGACGACGGGGCTCATCTGTTGCCGGAGCACGACCTCGAGTGATCGTTCGAGGGCGGGCGAACCGAAGAGCCGGAACTGGTTCCCCTTCTGGAACGCCGGCGTGAAGAATGGCAGCCCCTGGATGTGATCCCAGTGGGCGTGGCTGAAGAAGACGTCCCCTCGAATGGGGCCGCCGTCGCGCTCCGCGGCGAGGGTCAGGCCAAGTTCGCGAATGCCGGAGCCTGCGTCGAAGATGACAAGGGCGTCATCGTCGGTGCGTAGCTCAAGGCAGGTCGTATTGCCGCCGAACCGGACCGTGTGTGGTCCCGGGGCAGGGCAGGACCCTCGGGTGCCCCAGAATCTCGCGCGCATGCAGGACTGAGTCGCAATGGCGCCCCGGGACGGGGCGCGCCGGGGTGCCTACACGCGTGCCTGGGCCATCTGGCGCAACGCCGGACGGTTGGCCACCGAGATCCGGCGGCGCTCGACCTTGATGAGCCCCTGGATCTGGAAGTCGCGAATGGTGCGGGAGACGGTCTCGCGGCTCGCGCCGATCATGTGCGCGATGGTCTGGTGCGTGAGGGGCTTCTCGATGAGGTCCGAGCCACCTTCTTCCGCGAAATCGAGGAGGAGCCGGGCGATGCGACCCGGGACGTCGAGCAGGGCGAGGCCATGGATCTTCGCGTCAGCACGGCGGAGCCGGCGCGTGAGCTCGGTCATGAGGGACCAGGCCACCGCAGGGTTTGCCTCGACCCGACGGCGGAAGTCGTCGCGGCGAAGGACCAGGAGGTTGGTCTCCTCCATGGCGATCACGTGCGCCGAGCGCGGCTGGTCGTCGATGAGGGAGAGCTCCCCGAAATGCTCACCGACCCCGAGGACGCCGAGGATGACCTCGCGCCCGTCCTCACCGATGAGGACAACCTTCACGCGCCCGTCGCGGACGACGAACAGGGAGTCCCCGGGGTCGTCCTCGAAGACGATCACGCTGCCCTTGGGGTAGTTCTTCTCACGCATGAGTTCCCCGAACCGGACCAGCTCGGCGTCGTCGAGCTTGGCGAACAGGGGGATTGAGCGGAGGAAAGCGGCGTTATCCATGGCGCGAACGGGCCTTTCGAGCAGTGTGGTCGACATCGAATATGGCGAGGAAGGGGCCGGGGTGCGGAGGCGCGGGGCCGGCCGTTCTGTCTCCAACGGCAGGGACGCCAGAACGGGACGGGCGTCACACACGGTTCAAAGATGTGTCGCCGGTGGCCCTGGTCGCCGTGCCCCGGATCACAGGTTCACCTCGGAAGGCCCCGGGTGCTGGGCGAAGTCGCGGGCGGGGCGTCCCGGATGGGCGGCGCCTATCCCGTTGTCCCACTTGCTCTTTGGGCACGTCATGGCCAGCTTTCCCAGCTACCTAGCATCGCCGAAATCGCCGTGAAGACCGATATCCATCCCGAGTACGCGACCTGCACCGTTCGGTGCGCCTGCGGCAACACCTGGCAGACGCGGTCGACGCTCTCCGAGTTGCACCTCGACATCTGCTCCAGCTGCCACCCGTTCTACACGGGCAAGCAGAAGCTGGTCGACACCGCCGGCCGCGTCGAGCGCTTCCGCCAGAAGTACGCTGGTAAGGGCGCCTGAGCCTCGTCCGCGCTCGTCTGGCGGATGCCGTAGGCCGGGCGCGTCAGGTCGAGGAGGAACTGGCTGATCCGGCCACGGCGAAAGACGCACGCCGCCTGGCTTCGTTAGGTCGCGAGCACCAGCGACTGCAGGTGGTGGTGGCGATGGCGGCGCGTCTCGATCGCTGCGACGCGGAGCTGCTGGAGGCCCGTGAGCTGGCCGCCACCGACGATCCCGACATGGTCGCCGAGGCCCGTGCCGAGGTGACGCGGCTCGAGGAGGAGATCGCTCGCCTCGAGGTCGACCTGCGGCCCGTGCTCGTCCCCCACGATCCGCTCGACGACCGACCCGCCATCTTCGAAATCCGCGCTGGGACCGGTGGCGACGAGGCCGCGATCTTCGCGGCAGACCTCCACCGGATGTACACCCGTTTCATCGAGCGGCGAGGCGGGTGGCGCGTCGAAACCATCTCCGTCTCGCCGGGCACCCTCGGTGGGTATCGCGAAGTCATCTTCAAGGTCATGGGGGATGGCGCGTTCGGCGACCTGCGGTGGGAAGCCGGCGTGCATCGAGTCCAGCGCGTCCCGGTCACCGAGGCGGCCGGGCGCATCCACACCTCCGCAGCCACCGTGGCGGTGCTCCCGGAAGCCGAGGAGATCGACGTCGAGATCAACGAGAAGGAACTCCGGGTCGATGTCTTTCGCGCGTCAGGACCCGGTGGGCAAGGGGTGAATACCACCGACTCGGCGGTACGCATCACGCACCTCCCAACCGGCATTGTGGTGCAGCAGCAGGATCAGCGCTCGCAGATTCAGAACAAGGCGAAGGCCATGGAGGTGCTGCGGGCCCGCCTGCTCGACGAACGCATTCGCGAGCAACAGGAAGCTCGTTCCCGCCTGCGCAAGTCGGCCGTCTCCACCGGGGACCGATCGGCCAAGATCCGAACCTACAACTACCCGCAGAGCCGC
>WBZL01004465.1_pt1 | contig 12088 bp, 8 predicted proteins | sample 5204291 | NCBI WGS metagenome assembly WBZL01 (sample SAMN12344345, study PRJNA552823) | activated sludge metagenome | biome: Activated sludge suspended growth; feature: Nitrification reactor; material: Wastewater; isolation source: activated sludge from nitrification reactor of wastewater treatment...
GGGGTGTGCTCGATCCGGACGCCCGGCTCGAGTGGTGGGACGCGACGCATCCCGACCTGCTCGCCTTCCGTCGCGGCGACGTGGTGGTCGCGGTGAACGTGGGGGAGCACGTCGTCGCCCTCGCCGACGCCCTGCCCGGCTTCGGGCCGGGCGAGCTGGTGCTCAGCTCCGCCGTCGAGCACGACGACCCACGACACCTGCCCGGCAACACCGCGTGCTGGATCTCGATCGCCCCGACCGTCTGACCCGGGGCCGACGGCCGGCGACACCACGAACCAGGAGGACTTGTGAGCGAACTCGAATGGTGGCGCAGCGCCGTCATCTACCAGGTGTACATCCGCAGCTTCGCCGACGGCGACGGTGACGGCCTCGGCGACATCGCCGGCCTCGCGGCCGAGCTCGACCACCTGGTGCGGCTCGGCGTCGACGCGATCTGGATCAACCCGTGGTACCCGTCGCCGTTCGCCGACGCCGGCTACGACGTGAGCGACTACCGGGCGATCGAGCCGCGCTTCGGCACGCTCGCCGACGCCGAGGCGCTGATCGCCGCCGCGCACGATCGCGGGCTGCGCGTGCTGCTCGACATCGTGCCGAACCACACCAGCGAGCAGCACGTGTGGTTCCAGCAGGCGCTCGCCGCCGGCCCGGGTTCGCCCGAGCGCGAGCGCTACATCTTCCGCGAGGGTCGGGGCGAGCACGGCGAGCTCGCGCCCAACGACTGGCGCAGCGCGTTCCACGGTCCGGCGTGGACCCGCATCACCGAGGCCGATGGCACGCCGGGCCCGTGGTACCTGCACCTGTTCGCGCCGGAGCAGCCCGACCTGAACTGGCACCACCCCGACGTGCACGCCGACATGATCGAGACGCTGCGGTTCTGGTTCGACCGTGGCGCCGACGGGTTCCGTATCGACGTCGCCCACTCGCTGATCAAGGAGGCGGGGCTCCCCGACATCGGCGAGCGCGGGTGGAACCGTCTGCCGTTCCGACTGCAGCCGATCCCGGGCGTGCACCAGACCGATCACCCGCACTGGGACCGCGACGAGGTGCACGAGATCTATCGCGAGTGGCGCGCGGTGGCCGACGCGTACCACCCGCCGCGCATCTTCGTCGCCGAGGCGTGGACCCCCGACCCGTCGCGCACGGCGCGCTACGTGCGGTCCGACGAACTGCACACGGCGTTCAACTTCGACTTCCTGCGCTGCCGCTGGATCGCCGATCACCTGCGCGGCGTCATCGACGACACCCTGCACGAGCACCGCAGCGTGGGTGCGACCGCGACGTGGGTGCTGTCGAACCACGATGTCGCGCGCCACGTGTCGCGCTTCGCTCGACCACAGCGGGGTGGCGTGCGTGGGCACCACCTGCGCGACCTCGCGGCCGAGGCCGACATCGAGCTCGGTGTGCGGCGCGCCCGTGCCGCGGCGCTGCTGATGTTCGCGCTGCCGGGCAGCTGCTACGTGTACCAGGGCGAGGAGCTCGGCCTGCCCGAGGTGGAGGACCTGCCGGAGGCGTCGCTGCAGGACCCGACGTGGCAGCGCAGCAACGGCACCGACCGCGGCCGCGACGGCTGCCGTGTGCCGATCCCGTGGACGGTCGACCCGGCCACGAACTTCGGCTTCTCGCGCACCACACCGGCGGCGGCACCGTGGCTGCCGCAGCCGGCGTGGTTCGGCGAGTATGCGGCCGCTACGCAGGACGGGGCGGCAGGCTCGACGCTCGAGCTGTATCGCGCCGGTCTGGCGCTGCGCCGCGCCGAGCCGGCGCTCGGCGAGGGCGACATGGCGTGGGTCGAGGTGCCCGAGGGTGCGCTCGCGTTCACGCGTGAGCCGGGCTTCGCGTGCGTCACCAACGTCGATGCCGACCCGGTCGAGGTGCCGGCGGGTTGGACCCTGCTGGTCGCGAGCGAGCCGCTCGTCGGCGGCCGCGTGGGTGGCGACACCACCGCCTGGTTCCGCACTGCCTGACGAACGCAACGGGCCCGCCTCCCGAGGGGGAGGCGGGCCCGGCGCGTCGGGGGGAACGACGTGTCAGCTGCGGCCGATGGCCTGGCCGGTCTGCAGGTCGAAGGCGTGCACGCGAAGCGTGTCGACGGTGAGGGTGAGCCGCTCGCCCACCCGCACGTCGCGACGCGGGTCGAGCGAGGCGATGATCGTCGACGAGGCGCCGGTGCCGATCTCGACACCCGAGTCGGTGGAACGCACCGCCGGTGACCCGATCGTGGCGTGCACCAGCTTCTCCGAGCCGAGCATCTCGACGAGATCGACCGACACGTCGATCGACGCGTCGCCGTCGCCGCCGAGCGCCTCGGGACGCACGCCGAACGCGATCTCCTGCCCGGCGTAGCCGGCCAACCCGGCGAGCCGCTGCGCGGCAGCGCCACCGAGCCGCACCGTCTGTCCGCCCACGTCGATGCTGATGCCGTCGTCGCCGGCCGCCGCGACCTTGCCGCGCAGGACGTTCATCGACGGCGAGCCGATGAACTGCGCCACGAACAGGTTGTCCGGCGACTCGTACAGGGTGGACGGGCTGGCGCACTGCATGAGCACGCCCCGGCGCAGGACCGCCACGCGGTCGCCCATCGTCATCGCCTCGACCTGGTCGTGCGTGACGTACATCGTGGTGACACCGAGACGGCGCTGGAGCTTGGCGATCTCGGCGCGGGTCTGCACGCGCAGCTTCGCGTCGAGGTTCGAGAGCGGCTCGTCCATCAGGAACAGCTTGGGCTCACGCACGATCGCACGGCCCATCGCCACGCGTTGACGCTGACCACCCGACAGCTGGCCGGGCTTGCGGTCGAGCACCGGCGTGAGCTCGAGCAGTTCGGCGACCTCGGCCACCTTGCGCTTGATCTGCTCCTTGTCGGTCTTGCGGAGCTTCATCGCGAACGCGATGTTCCCCTCGACCGTCATGTTGGGGTAGAGCGCGTAGCTCTGGAACACCATCGCGATGTCGCGTTCCTGCGGGCCCTTGTCGTTGACCCGGGTGTCGTCGATCATCAGATCGCCGCCCGTGATGTCCTCGAGGCCGGCGACCATGCGCAACACGGTGCTCTTGCCGCAGCCCGAGGGGCCGACGAGCACGAGGAACTCGCCGTCCTCGATGTGCAGGTCGAGCCCCGGCACGGCGTTGTAGCCGTTCGGGTACTTCTTCTGGAGGTTCTTCATGGTGAGGGTCGACATGGCCTATCCCTTGACGCTTCCGGCCAGCAGGCCGCGGACGAAGTAACGCTGGAGCGAGAGGAAGACGATCAGCGGCACGATCATGGTGATGAACGCACCCGCGGTGAGCAGCTGCCACTCGTTGCCCTTGTTGCCGACCATGTCGACGAGGGCGTAGGTCATGGGCTGGTTGGCCGCGCCGCCGCCGAACACCTTGGCGACGAGCAGGTCGTTCCACACCCAGAGGAACTGGAAGATGGCCAGCGATGCGATCGCCGGCACGGACAGGGGCAGGACGATCTTCACGAAGATCGACATGTGGCTCGCGCCGTCGACGCGGGCCGCCTCGATCACCTCGCTCGGCAGTGCGCCGATGAAGTTCTTGAGGAGGAAGATCGCGAGCGGCATCGCGAAGATCGAGTGCGCGATCCAGATCGACGGCACGCCCGACAGTTGCTCGGGGAACCAGTCGGCCGCGAACAGGTAGCGCAGCAGCGGGATGAGGCACATCTGCAGCGGCACCACCATCAACGCCACGATGAACACCGACAGGGCGTCGCGGCCCTTGAAGTGCATCCACGACAGCGCGTAGGCCGCGAGCGCGGCGACGGCGATCGGGATGACCGCACCGGGGATCGCGATCTGCAGCGTGTTCCAGAAGAACTCGCTGAACGGCCGGCCGGCGACCTTGTCCTTCAGCACCGTGGAGTAGTTGTCGAAGGTGACGTTGTTCGGTTCGGTGAACCAGTTCCACCAGCCGGTGGACTTGATGTCGTCCTCGGGTCGGAACGACGAGATCAGCAGCCCGATCGTGGGCACCGTCCACAGTGCGGCGATCGCCCACACGATGTACTTGCCGATCCCCTTGTTCGTGGCGTTCGCCATCTTCGTCACGAGCGGTGTCTCGTCCTTCGCATCGGCGGCTGCGCCGATGAGCGGGACCGTGGTCATGTCTGCGGTGGTCATGGTCAGCGTGCTCCCCGCATCGCTCGCTGGTTGCGAGCATTGACGTAGATGATCGGCGCGACGGCCAGGAACAACAGGATCGCCCAGGCGGCGCCGAGGCCTTCGTTGTCCTGGGGGAAGGCCTGTTCGTACATCTCGTTCGCCATCGTGCTGGTGCCGAACGAGCCGCCCTTGCCCATGGTCTGGATGATGTCGAAGATCTTCAGCACGGCGATCACGATCGTCGTGACGACGGTGATGATCGTGCCCTTGATGTAGGGCAGCACCACCTTGAAGAACGCCTGTCGATCGGTGGCCCCGTCGATCTTGGCGGCCTCGACGAGATCGTCGGGCACGCCCTTCAGCGCGGCCGAGATGACGACGGTGGCGAAGCCGGCCTGGATCCAGACGATCACCACCATGATGAGCAGGGTGTTGAGGCCGGGCACGAGCGGGCTGTCGATGCCGAGGAACTTCGAGTCCTGCAGGAAGAACTGCGTGTCCTGTTCGCCCGGCAGGAGGCGCAGCATCGAGTTGAGCAGGCCGTACTCCTTCGGCGAGTAGACGAAGTTCCAGATGATGCCGGCGCCGACCATCGAGATCGCGGTCGGCAGGAAGATCGCCGCCTTCGCGATCGGCTCGCCCCGCATGCGGTCGGCGAAGCGGGCGATGATCACGCCGATGACCGTGCTGGCACCGGTGACGAGCACACCCCACCAGAGGGTGTTCATCAGCACCTCGATGTTGTTGTCGTTGGTGAAGATGTCGCGGTAGTTGCCGAACCCGTACCACTCGTCGTTGCGGTCGTAGAACGCGAGCCGGAAGTTGATGAGTGCGGGCAGCACGAGGCCGAGCAGCAACAACAGGCCGGGGCCGAGGAACACGACGGTGCGTGCCCGTTCGCGCCACGGCTCGGGCAGTTGGCTGGCGAGCCAATAGAGGCCACCGATCACGGCACCGAACGCTGCGATGCCGATGACCACGAGGCCGAGTGAGCTGAAGATGTCTCCCATGTCCCCCCGGATCTGAGATGAGGTGCGTGCCCTGTCGGGCGGTCACCGAGGCGGACTGTAGCCCCACCTCGGACGCTCGTCATGTGGGACGAGCGGCGGTGTGCCGACATGGAACGGGGTGGGCCTGCCGGAGCAGGCCCACCCCGTCCGTGCGGTGTGTGATCTGGGTCAGCTGACGCTGATCAGATCATGCGGGCCAGCTGGCCTCGATGTTGTCGAGGGTGGTGGCGGTGTCCTGCGACCCGACGACCCACTCGACCATCTCGCTCCAGAACGAGCCGGCGCCCACGGGGCCGGGCATCAGGTCGGAGCCGTCGAAGCGGAAGACCTCGGAGTCGGCGAGCAGCTGAGCGAACTGGGCCTCGAGCGGGTCGGTGACCAGCGAGATGTCGGCCTGCTTGTTCGGGGTCAGCCAGTTGCCGAGGGCGAGACGCTGGTTGGCGTAGTCGGCGCTGGTGAGGTAGGCGGCCACGGCAGCGACCTCGGGGCGATCCGAGAAGGCGCCGATGAGCTCACCGCCGCCGAGCATCGCCTTCGGGTCGTCGGCGTTCACCATCGGGAGGAAGAAGGTGTTCACCTGGCCGTCGGGGCCCTTGGTGGTGCCTTCCGGCCACTGGTTGCCGTAGAAGTTCGCCTGACGGTGCATGAAGCACTCGCCGTCGAGCAGCGGGAGGCCACCCTCCTGGAACGAGGTGCTCGGGATGCTCTGCGAGCCGTTGAGGACGAAGTCGTCGTTCTTCACGATCGCGCCGACCTGCTCGAGCGCAGCGGCGACGGCCGGGTCGTTGAACGGGATCTCGTGGTTCACCCACTGGTCGTACACGTCGGGGCCCGCGGTGCGGAGCATGACGTCCTCGACCCAGTCGGTGAGCACCCAACCGGTGGCGCCACCGGACTCGGCGCCGACGCACCACGGCACGCCGCCGTCGTCGACGATCTTCTGGCTGAGGTCGAGCAGCTCCTGCCAGGTGGTGGGGATCTCGTACCCAGCGGTGGCGAAGGCCTCCGGGCTGTACCACACCAGGCTCTTGATGTTGGCGCCGAACGGCGGGGCGTAGAACGTGCCGTCGACGGTGCCGTAGCCGACCCAGCTCTCGCCGTTGTTGGCGGCCACGTCGTCGGCCAGATCGGCCAGCGGCACGACCTTGCCGTCCGTCGCCAGGGTGTTGAGCAGACCCGGCTGCGGGATGAACGCGAGGTCGGGGGCGTCGCCGCCGTCGACCCGGAGCTTGAGGTCGTCCTCGAACGTGGCGGTGCCCTCGTGGACGATGTCGATGCCCGTCTCCTCCTCGAAGGAGGCCCAGGCGGTCTCGAGGCGCTCGGCCTCGACGTCACGGATCGAGCTCATGATCGTGACGGTGGTGCCGTCGAACGGCTTCTCGCCGCTCGCAGCCGTGGTGTCGGAGCCACCCTCGGCAGCGGTGGTCTCGGTGCCACCAGCAGCGGCAGTGGTCTCGCTCGAGGCGTCGGTGCCCTCGGTGGTGTCTTCGTCATCGCCGCCACAGGCAACGATCACGAGGCTTGCCACGATGGCCGCGGCGGCCAAGCGTCGGCGGTGTGCCATGTGTTCTCCCCCTCGGAGATCAGGGCCGTGTGAGCGGCCCGTGTATGTAAGCGCTTGCAGAGTAGCCCGGCGATGCAGTGCCGTCAATCTCTCCGTGCGCGTCGTCCTCGAGGTGTGTCACATCGGTCGCCGCCACCCGTCGTCGCGGACGTCCGGTCGACCCGGCTCAGCGCGGGCGGCCGCTGCTCATCCGCTCGACGAGCACGATCTCCATCGGGTGGTGTTGCACCACCCCGAAGCCGTCGAGCGCGTCGAGCATCAGCCGGGCACCGAGGCGGCCCATGTCGCGCACGGGTTGGCGCACGGTGGTGAGTCCCATCGCCTCGGACACCGGATGGTCGTCGAAGCCGACGACCGAGACGTCGTGGCCGACGACGAGGCCACGGTCGCGGATGCTCTGCAGCGCGCCGAAGGCCATCTCGTCGGACAGGAAGAACACCGCCGTCGGCGGCTTCGGTAGGGCGAGCAGCCGTTCCATCGCGGCACGACCGCCGGCGATGGTGAAGTCGCCGTCCTGCATGTACGCCTCGGGCACCCGCAGGCCGGCGGCGCGCAAGGTGTCGCGGAACCCGGTGGTGCGCTCGGTGGGCACGTTCTTCGCGACGTCGAGGTTGGTGTGGCCACCCACCAGTGCGATCCGCTTGTGACCCAGTGCGATCAGGTGTTTCGCGGCCAGGCGAGCGCCTCTGGTGTTGTCGATCGACACCGACGTCAGCTGGTGCAACTGCTCGCCGAGCACGACGATCGGCGTGTCCATCTCGGCCAGTCGGGACGCGGCCTCCTCGCCGCAGAACACGTCGACGAGGATGACGCCGTCGACCCGCTGTTCGAAGCGTGCGTCGCCGCGGAACATGCGCTCGCGCGCCGCCGAGTTGGCGGTGCCGATCAGCAGATCGAAGCGCGCCTGTGTGAGCACTTCTTCGACGCCGACGGTGAGCTCGCTCGTGTACCAGCTGGTGAGCATCGGGGCGACCATGCCGACGGTGCGGCTCTGACCCGACGCGAGGCGGGCGGCGTTGGCGTTGGCCACGTAGCGCAGGCGCTCGACGGCGGACATCACGCGCTGGCGCGTGGACTCGGCCACGTACGGGTGGTGGCGCAGGGCTCGACTCACCGTGGCGGTCGACACCCCTGCTTCGCGAGCGACGTCGTCGATCGTGGCGCGCGACACCCCGCCGCCGGGCGTGCCGTTGGCCGGGTCGTGATCGGTGTCGCCCCGGGTCTCGCGCTCGGGTCGGGACGTGTCGACGTCGGCCATGGTCACCTCCTTCGGCCGGCAGCGAGTGTAAGCGCTTGCATCGCGGTGACAATACACTCGTCGCCGTGGAACGGAAGGGGGCACCCGCCGGCGGCGGGTGGGATGAGCTCGAGCGCGACCTCGGGCACGACGAAGCGCATCGGTTCGGCGTCCGCTGGCGGGCGGTGGCGCCCACGGCGCGGCCGCTGCTGCACGCGCTGTACCCCCACCACGACCCGGTCGAGCTCGAGGCCCGCGTCGGGGCCGTGCTCGCCACCTCGGCGCGACGCCGACGTCGGTCGCTGCGCGACCTCGACGCGAGTCGCGAGATCGACCCCACCTGGTTCCAGAACGCCGATCAGATCGGCTACGTCGCCTATGCCGACCGCTTCGGCGGCACCTTCGACGGCGTGGCGGCGCACCTCGACCACCTGAGCGACCTGCACGTCACGTACCTGCACCTCATGAACGTGCTGAAGGCGCGCGAGGGTGAGAACGACGGCGGCTACGCGATCGTCGACTACACCGACGTCGAGACCCGGCTCGGCACCCGCGGGCAGTTCGCCGAGCTCGCCGACGAGCTGCACCGCCGCGGCATCGCGCTGTGCATCGACCTGGTGCTCAACCACACGGCGAGCGAGCACCCGTGGGCGCTCGCCGCGAAGCAGGGCTCGCAGCGACACCGCGACTACTTCCTGCTGTTCCCCGATCGCACCCTGCCCGACCAGTACGAACGGTCCTTGCCCGAGGTGTTCCCCGAGATGGCGCCGGGCAACTTCACGTGGGACGACGACCTCGCCGCCTGGGTGTGGACCACCTTCAACACGTATCAGTGGGACCTCGACTACTCGAACCCCGACGTGTTCGTCGAGATGCTGGGCGTGATGCTCGACCTCGCCGACCTCGGCGTCGACGTGTTGCGCGTCGACGCCATCGCGTTCACCTGGAAGCGGATGGGCACCAACTGCCAGAACCAGCCCGAGGCACACCTGCTGGCCCAGCTGTTCCGCGCGTACGTGTCGGTCGTCGCGCCCGGTGTCGTGTTGAAGGCCGAGGCGATCGTGTCGCCGCGCGAGCTGGTGCAGTACCTGGGGGCGCACCGCCAGCAGCGCCACGAGTGCCACCTGGCGTACCACAACCAGCTCATGGTGATGATCTGGAACAGCTTCGCCACCCACGACGCGCGGCTCGCCACCGAGTCGCTGGCGTCCCTGCCGCCCACGCCGCGCGAAGCGGGCTGGGTCTCGTACCTGCGCTGCCACGACGACATCGGCTGGGCGGTCGACGACGCGATCGCCGCGGGCATCGGCATCGACCCCTACGCGCACCGCGCCTTCCTCGCCGAGTTCTACCGCGGCGACGCGCCCGGCTCGTTCGCGCTGGGCGCCGCGTTCTCGTCCAACCCCGCGGCGTCCGACGAGCGCACGTGCGGCACCGCCGCGTCGCTCGCCGGCATCGAACGAGCGCGGCGCGACGGCGACGCCGCCGGGCTCGAGCTCGGTGTCCGTCGCCTGCTGCTCGGCTACGAGCTGATCGCCTCGTTCGGCGGGATCCCGCTGCTGTACATGGGCGACGAGATCGCGATGTGCAACGACTGGTCGTACGTCGACACGCCCGAGCACGCCGGCGACTCCCGTTGGTTGCACCGACCCGTGATGGACTGGGCGGGTCTCGCCGCAGCCGCTCCCGACTCGGTCGAGCGGCGGGTGTACGACGGGCTGCGCCACGTGTTCGACGTGCGCCGTCGCACCCCCGCGCTGGCCGGTGGGGGCGAGACCTATCCGCACCGCCACGACCGGCTGTCGGTGCTGGCCTTCGAGCGTCGCCACCCCGTCCACGGTCGGTTCTACGGCATCGCCAACGTCGGGCCCACCGCCGTGTCGGTCACCGTCGACGCGCTGCGATGGGCCGGCCTCGAACAGCCCGTCGAGGTGCTCGGCGGCGCGGTGTCGATCGACGGTCCGTGGCTGCGGCTCGGCCCGCTGGCGATGGGCTGGTTCGTCGATGCCGCCGACGGTGGCATCCAACCCGTCCCGCCGGCGCCCGTCCCGCCGGCGCCCGTCCCGCCGGCGCCCGTCGCGGCCGTCACCCCTCGTCCCACGTCCTCGGTCGCTCGCCCGGCCGGCAGGTAGGAGTCCCATGCACGAGTCGTCCGATCCAGCGCACGGTCGCACCGCCGCGATCCGGTTCCCGACGGGCTTCACCTGGGGGGCCGCCACGGCGAGCTTCCAGATCGAGGGCGACCGTGCCGGGCGCGGCGAGACCGTGTGGGACCGGTTCTGCCGCCGCACGGGGGCGGTGCTGAACGGCGACCACGGCGACGTCGCGTGCGACCACCTGCGGCTGATGGCCGACGACGTGAAGATGATGGCCGACCTCGGATTGCAGGCCTACCGCTTCTCGTTCTCGTGGCCGCGTGTGCTGCCCGAGGGTACGGGCACGCCCTCGGCGGCGGGACTCGCCCAGTACCACCGGCTCGTCGATCTGCTGCTCGAGCACGAGATCGAGCCGGTGCCGACGCTGTTCCACTGGGACCTGCCGCAGGCGCTCGAGGATCGCGGCGGGTTCCGCCAACGCGAGAGCGCGTGGTGGTTCGCCGACTACGCCGCCCTCATGGCGCGCGAGTTCGGTGATCGCGTCGAGCGTTGGTCGACGTTCAACGAGCCTTGGTGCTTCGCATACCTCGGCCATGCGTCGGGCGAGCACGCGCCCGGCCTGCGCGACCCGGCCGCCGCGGTTGCCGTCGCCCATCACGAGCTGCTCGCGCACGGGCATGCGCTCGCCGCGATGCGTTCGATCCGTGGCGACCTGTCGCTCGGGATCGTGATCAACCCGTCGCCGGTGCACGTCGACGAGGCGCTCGGCGACGACGCGCAGCGGCGCATCGACGGCACGCTCAACCGGTGGTGGCTCGACGCGGTGCTGCTCGGTCGCTACCCGGCCGACGTGCTCGACGACCTCGGCGCGTGGGCCAACTGCGTGCAGGACGGCGACGAGGGGATGATCGGGCAGGAGCTCGACTGGATCGGCATCAACTACTACAACGACCACTTCTACACGCTGCGTACCCCCGACGCGGCCGGGGTCTCGCCGCACGTGAGCGCGCCGAACTCGATGCCGCTCACGGTCGACCGCCCGTCGACCGACATCGGGTGGCCGATCACGCCGCAGGGGTTCGAGGGGCTGCTCGTGCGGCTCGAGCGCGACTACGGCGAGGCGTTGCCACCGGTGTACATCACCGAGAACGGCGCGGCGTACCAGAGCGTCCCCGCCGAGGTGCCCGGACCCGACGGGCAGGTGCACGACGAACGGCGCATCGCGTACTACGACGCGCACCTGCGCGCCGTCGCCAACGCGATCGAGCAGGGTGTCGACGTGCACGGGTACTTCGCCTGGTCGCTGATGGACAACTTCGAGTGGGCCTGGGGCTACAGCCAGCGCTTCGGGTTGGTGTACGTCGACTACGAGACCCAGGTGCGCACCCCGAAAGACAGCGCACGCTGGTTCGCCGAGGTGGCGCGCACCAACCAGTTGCCGGCCTGACGCCCGCCTTGGTCCGTGAGCCAGCGGTCCCGGGTTGGGACCTGCGGCTCACGGTGGCGGGGGTGCGTGAGTTGGCGGTCCCTCTCGCGGACCGGTGACTCACGGACGTCGGGGTTCGTGAGCGTGCGGTTCCTGGCGCGGGCTTGTGGCTCACGGTGGTTGGTGGGCCGAGCGGATGGATGCTCTCGAGAAGGCCGTTGGCACACGGTGGCGGGGGTTCGTGAGCGTGCGGTCCTCGGGTGGTGCTCTTGGCTCACGGTGACGGGGGTTCGTGAGCCTGCGGTCCCTCTGACGGACCTGTGGCTCACGGTCGCCGTGGTTCGTGAGCGTGCGGTCCCCATGCGGGGCTTGTGGCTCACGGGCGGCCGCGTTCCGGCGGACCGGTGAGTCGTGCGTGCGTGTCGCGGTGGCTCACGGTGGCGGGGGTTCGTGAGCGTGCGGTACTCCGACAGTGCCTCTGGCTCACGGTGACGGGGGTTCGTGGGTCTGCGGTCCCTCTGACGGGCTTGTGGCTCACGGATGTCGGGGCTCGTGCGTCGGAGGGACCGGTGGGGGACCGGTGGCTCACGGAGATCGAATCTGGGGGTTGCAATTCCGCATATCGCGATATATCGTGATGACTCGTAAG
>WBZL01004466.1_pt1 | contig 12088 bp, 10 predicted proteins | sample 5204291 | NCBI WGS metagenome assembly WBZL01 (sample SAMN12344345, study PRJNA552823) | activated sludge metagenome | biome: Activated sludge suspended growth; feature: Nitrification reactor; material: Wastewater; isolation source: activated sludge from nitrification reactor of wastewater...
CGCAGATCCGCATCAAGATCGGCGCGAAGAAAGATGGGCGCATCGTAGCAAGCGAGTCTGAGTTGTATGGCGATACGGGCGCGTACGCGTCGCTTGGTGAAAAAGTGATGACCCGCGCCACCACGCACTCGGCGGGTCCGTATGATGTGCCAAACGTCCGCGCCGATTGTTACGCCATGTACACCAACAATCCGCCTGCGGGCGCGTTCCGTGGATTCGGAGTGACGCAGTCGGCGTTTGCGGTTGAGTCGATGATGGATATGCTTGCCGAGAAATTGAATATCGAACCTGTTGAATTGCGCCGCATCAATGCGTTGCATGTCGGGAGTATCACGAACACGGGACAGGAGTTGCGCGAGTCGGTGGGACTCATGGAATGTATTGATAAGGTGTCAGGCGCCATGTGTCAGGTTTCAGGTTTGTCTGAGAGGGATGTGTTCAAGCCGCACGTGAAACTTGAAACGCCGCACTTGGTACGCTCTTGGGGATTTGCCGCGGCATACAAAAACACGGGACTTGGCGGCGGCGCGCCCGATATTTCCAATGCCGAAGTTGAGTTGTACGATAACGGCATGTTTGAAGTGCGGAGTTCGTCCGCAGAAATGGGGCAGGGACTCGTCACCGTCATGCGATTAACCGTCGCGGAAGAAATGTCTGTTCCGCCTGAGCAGGTCAAGGTGTTGGTGATGGATACGGATTTGACTCCGAACGGCGGACCCACAACCGCGTCGCGTCAAACGTTTGTGACAGGGAACGCGTCACGGTATGCGGCGAAGACACTGCGCGATGCCATCACCGCGACACTCGCCGAGAAATATGACGTCAAGCCTGAGCAGATTCGTTTTGAAAATGGAATCGTCCATGCCAATGGGCATTCCATGACCTACGCCGAAGTCGCCAAAGAAATGAAAGCGCTGGGACAACATCCACGCGCGTTGTATGAATACGAAGCGCCGAAGACACAACCTTTGGGAACAGGCGGCGATATGCACTTCGCTTTTTCGTTCGGAGTCCAAGCCGCTGAAGTGGAAGTCAACAAACTGACTGGCGAAGTGCGTGTGCTGAGAGTCATCTCTGCCAACGACGTGGGCATGGCGGTCAATCCGCTGGGCTTGCAGGGACAAGTCGAAGGCGGCGTGATGATGGGACTCGGCAACGCCCTCACCGAAGAATTCATCATGGACAACGGCAACGTAGTCACTGACCGTTTGGCGCGTTATCGCATCCCTGGGATTATGCTCACACCTGAGATCACCTCCATTATCGTGGAGCATCCCACTGCGGCGGGACCGTATGGCGCGAAGGGAGTTGGCGAGATATGCAGTATTCCCACCACGCCCGCGATCACGAACGCGATCTATAACGCGGTTGGTGTGAGGGTGGATAGGCTGCCTGTGGATCAGGAGTCCATTGCGCGGGAGATTTGGGAGAGGGAAGAACGGCAAGGATGAATGCGGAAGGATAAAATATGAAAAGGACTCTCAAGATTTTACGTCTGAGAGTCCTTTTTGCATATCGGGTAAAATAGGCAAAGAGAGAACAGGAGACAATCATGGCTGATTTGTCCTTGCAGGAAATGTTGCGCATGCTTCCGCCCGCCTTGCAAACTGAGGTGCGGGATTTTGTCGCGTTTTTGTTGGAATACCGAGTCAAAAAGCAAAGCGCCCCCATGAACTTCCGATGGGAAGGCGCGTTGAAAGATTTGCGCGGCCAATAAACTTCGGTTCAACTTCAACACCAAATTGCTGAATTGCGGGGCGGTTACCATGAAGGCTCTGCTTGATACGAACATCTTTCTTGAGATTTTTTTAGCTCAGGAGTTCTAAATGAAAATCAAAATACAATTTCAAAAGTATTTACTAGTTGTGATATTAACACTATTAGCGTTTTTCAGTGTTTTTTTAGCTTTTCATGTATATAGAGAATACCCAGCTGTTGCAAGAGGAATTTCAGGAGTCGCCATGGCTGCCATGTTGTTTTATTTTGGAAAGTCCTCAAATCTCGACGTGACTTTAAATGAATTATTTCTAGACAAGAGGAAAAGCAAATACATTATCTCTGCATTATTTGTTCCCTTGTTATTCTATTTCGCGACTCTTCAAATTTATGAAATGATGCTAGTTTTTATGAAAAGGTAAACGATTCGCTCACGAGAAGTTTGCGATATTTTCAAGTTGAAAAGCCTGATTTTACTAATTCAACCTTGCGGGCTTCGCCTTAAATCAACCAAATACTTCACTATTCCATAGAAAGACTCTCACGTTTTCAAACCTGAAAGTCTTTTTTGTTTAAGACCTGACAGGTCTTATTCACGACGTTGATAATCTTAATCCACACGTGGACATGGCCGCGAATCCGTTGTGCTTTCGCGGAGACCCATCAGGTCTTCACATGTATCGGGTAAAATCAGCGCATGGATAAATTCCTCGGCTACCGCTGTTCGTTATGCGGAACGGAATATGCTCCCAACGAAGTTGCGTACACTTGCCCCAAAGACGGCGGCAATTTGGATGTGACGCTCGATTACGATTCCATCAAGACCAAATACCAGCCCGAAGACCTGCTCTCGCGCAACGACCCGTCGCTGTGGCGATATTTGCCGCTCCTGCCGGTGGGCGAACCTGAAGGCGACTCAACCCCGCTTCATGCTGTGGGCGGAACACCCGTTTATCAATTATCCTCCCTTGCAAAAAAATACGGGTTGCAAAACCTGTGGCTAAAGGACGAGTCCCGCAACCCCACGGCTTCCTTCAAGGATCGCGCCAGCGCCATCGTGGTGACTCGCGCGCATGAGATCGGCGCGGAGATCGTCGTCACCGCTTCGACGGGGAACGCCGGCGCGGCTCTCGCAGGGATGTCTGCCGCGGTTGGGCAAAAGGCGATTATCTTTGCGCCGAAGTCCGCTCCGCCGGCGAAGGTGGCGCAACTGCTCATCTTCGGCGCGAAAGTGATTCTGGTGGACGGCTCGTACGACGACGCGTTCGACCTCACCGTGAAATGCGCCGACGAGTTCGGTTGGTATTGCCGCAACACGGGCTACAATCCGTTCACGGCGGAGGGAAAGAAAACCGCCGCATTCGAAATTTGGGAATGGTGGCAGGACGCCCACGCGAAATGGCACGAAGAGTTCGGCGCGGGTTTGGAGCATCCGCCGTTGACTGTTTTTGTTTCGGTGGGAGACGGCAACATCATTTCGGGAATCCACAAAGGTTTCAAAGACCTGGTGGAACTCGGTTGGATGGCAAACACCCCTCACATCATCGGCGTGCAAGCCGAAGGATCTGCGGCGATCTCGAACGCCTTCCATGCCAACACCGAAGCCATCAAGCCTGTCGCGGCAAAGACGATTGCCGATTCGATCTCTGTCGATTTGCCGCGCGATGGCGCGCGCGCGGTCCGCGCGGCGAAGGAAACCGGCGGCACGTACGTTAATGTATCAGATGAAGAGATCCTCTACGCCATTGCCGAACTTGGCAAGGTGGGCATCTTTGCCGAACCCGCCGGGGCGGCGGCGTATGCCGGGGTGGCGCGGGCAATTTCCACTGGGGTGATCGGAAGCGGGAATCCCATCCTGGTAATCAATACCGGTAGCGGATTGAAAGACATCCGCGCGGCGATGCGGGCGGTCGCCGAGGCGCCGGTCATCGAACCGACCCTGAATGCCGTGAAAACATTGTTATGAACCAGGATACGCCGTGGAGCCCAACCTTCCGATACACTGCGGGGATTCTTTTCTTCCTCGCCTGTGTGGCATTTCTTTTTTATGGGCGCGATGTGGCGCGGAACATGGTGATTGCCGCGTTTATCGCCTACTTGATCAACCCAGCGGTTGTGTATCTTACCAAGAACACCCGAATGTCTCGCAATGCGGCGGTAAACATTGTCTATTTCTCCTCGTTGATCCTGCTCGTGGGCGTGCCCGCCACTCTTGCGCCGATCTTCTATGATGAAGCGCAGGTGGTCTTTCAAGACCTGGTCGACCTCTCGAGTCAGTTGAGCGCAATGTTGATGCAACCCGTTCAAATCGGCAACCTGGTCTTCCACCTCGAGGAATGGGGGCAGAGCCTGGCGCAACTTCAGGACGCGATCACCGCGCCATTGCCAAAAGACGCGTTGCACTTGCTCGAAACAACCTCCGTGGGCGTGTTATGGTTCCTCGTCATCCTCGTGGGGGCTTACCTGTTCCTATCCGAATGGGCGGGCTTGCGCGAGAGATTGTTCTCCTTCGTCCAGCCGCCCTACCGCGCGGAAATTCACGAATTGTATCGCCGCATCCGCCGTATTTGGATGGCATACCTGCGCGGTCAGATCGTGCTGATGATCATCGTCGGCGCGGTGTTCACCGTAACATGGCTCATCCTCGGTATCCCCGGGGCGCTGGCGCTCGGCTTGATCGCCGGCTTATTCACGCTCGTGCCAGATGTGGGACCGTTCCTCGCCGCCGTGATTGCGGCAAGCGTTGCCCTCCTGGAAGGCTCCACGTGGATTCCCCTGCCGAACTTTTGGGTGGCGATGATCCTCGTCGCTGTCTTTTTCATCTTGATGACCCTGAAGAATCTTTTCTTGCGCCCGCTCATCATGGGGCGCAGCGTGCACATGCACGAGGGGATCGTCTTCATCGCCATCATCGCGGCGACGGTGCTCGAGGGCATTCTCGGCGCCCTGCTCGTAGTGCCCGTGCTGGCGTCAGCCATCATCATTGCGGGATACCTCCAACGGAGGATCCTGGGCTTATCTCCCTTCGAAGATGACGGCAACACGCAATTTGTGGCGCCGCCCGAAAAGGTGAACCCGCCCCGGCGCGGCTCGCGCAAATTCAAACTGTTGGATAAAGCCCGCGCTTCATCCGCCCATACGGTTGCCTCCCCCACCCCAACCGACTCCACCCGTGGAAAAAAAACCAACCGAAAGAAATCATATCCATGAATATCGTATTTTCGATCATTGCCCCCATCTTCAACGAAAAAGACAACCTGCCCGAACTCTATCGCCGCGTGAAAGAAGTGATGGACAAAACCCGCAAGTCGTGGGAATTGATCCTGATCGACGACGGCTCCTCCGACAGTTCGAGCGATATCATCCGCGACCTTGCCAAAACGGATCAGCGCGTGCGCCCGGTCATCTTCGCGCGGAATTTTGGTCATCAAGTGGCGGTGACTGCCGGACTCGATTATTCGCGCGGCGACGCGGTCGTCATCATTGACGCGGACTTGCAGGACCCGCCCGAATTGATTCTCGACATGGCGAAGAAATGGCAGGAGGGGTACGAAGTGGTCTTTGCCGTGCGCGCCGAACGCGAGGGCGAATCGTGGTTCAAGTTGTGGACGGCGTCGCTGTTCTATCGCCTGATCTATCGCATCACCGATGTGAAGATCCCGCTCGACACCGGCGACTTCCGTTTGATGGATCGCAAAGTGGTGAAGGTGATGAACCAGATGCGCGAGCGGCATCGCTTTTTGCGCGGCATGAGCGCGTGGGTCGGCTTCAAACAGATCGGCGTGGAATATAAACGCGCCGCGCGCGCGGCGGGCGAGACGAAATATCCGTTCCGCAAGATGCTCCGCCTCGCCATCAATGCCGTGACAGGCTTTTCATATTTCCCATTGCAAGTAGCCACATTTTTCGGGTTCGCCTCGGCGGGACTTGCCATCATCGCCATACCCGTGGTTGCGATTTTACGCCTGGCAGGCACGCATTTCTTTGAAGGGCAAACGACCACGCTGGTCTTTGTGCTGTTTTTAGGCGGCGTGCAATTAATCTCGCTCGGCATCCTCGGCGAATATATTGGGCGGTTGTACGACGAAGCCAAGGGCAGACCGCTGTACATCGTAAGAGAAGCGCCGGAAGATCAGTAAATCAGCGACGACAAGCATGTTATCCGCATGTTGCGAGTTACAAGTTACCTGCGCGTATCTCGCAAAGCGTAACCCGTATCTCGTGCCTTGTATCCAACTTTCATCATTCATCCATCGAAATTTCCCATGACCTTCCTCAAAGATAAAGAATTCCTCCGCGCCGCATTGGCTCTGGCTGTGCCGGTTGCGTTCCAACAACTGATCACCGCTTCGCTCAACATGGTTGACGTGTTGATGGTCGGGCAGTTGGGCGAGACGGCTGTCGCCGCGCTGGGGCTGGCGAATCAGATCTTCTTCCTGCTCATCCTCTTCGTCTTCGGCGTGACGAGCGGCATGTCCATTTTCACCGCGCAGTTTTGGGGGAAAGGCGATGCGGAGAGCATCCGCAAAGTGTTGGGGATTTGTCTCATCGTCGCGGTCTCGGTCGCGGCGATGTTTTCTCTGGCGGCGGTGTTCATCCCCGAAACGCTGATGTCGTTCTACACCGAGGATGGCGAGGTCATCAAACTTGGCAGTGACTACCTCCGCATTGTGGGACTGAGTTATGTGTTGATGGCGGTCTCGTTCTCATACATTTCGATCTTGCGGAGCATCACGCAAGTCACGTTGACCGTCGCTGTGACCACGCTGGCGTTGCTGTTGAAGACCGCTCTCGGATACTCGCTCATCTTCGGGCATTTTGGTCTGCCCGCACTGGGCGTGCGCGGCGCGGCGATCGGCACAGCCACCGGCTGGGCGTTTGAATGTGTGTTGTTGTTATTTCTTGTGTACGCGAGAAAAACCCCGCTCGCCGCAAATCCGCTTACGTTCTTTCACTTCGATCGCGCGTTCCTGTTCAACATATTGCGCACGTCCATGCCTGCCGCGCTGAACGAAGTGATCTGGTCGTTCGGTATTACCTTCTACTACGCGGTCTACGCGCGCATCGGCACCGACGCCATCGCGGCGATCAACATCAACGCCACCATCGAAGAACTCATGTTTGTTTTGTTCATCGGCTTGGGCAATGCCTGCGCGGTGATGGTCGGCAACAAGATCGGCGAGAAAGAAAAAGAGACCGCGTTCGAATACAGCCGCCGCTTCACCATCATGGCTGTGACGTTGGCGCTATTGGGCAGCGTGATCGTGTTCTTCTCGCGCGACTTTATCGCGAGTCTATATCAAGTTTCCGATTCAGCCGTGTATGATTTAAAAAACATCATGCTGGTCTATTCGCTGTCCGCGTGGCTGCGCGTGTACAACTTCATGTTGTTCATCGGCGCGTTACGCGCGGGCGGCGACACGCGTTTCGCCATGTTCACCGAACTCTTCTCAATCTGGCTGATCGGCGTCCCCGCCGCGCTCATCGGCGGATTTGTCCTGCATCTCCCCGTCTATTTTGTGTACGCGCTGGTGCTAATAGAGGAGGTCGTCAAAGCGATCGTCATCACGCGGCGTTATCTCTCGCGCAAGTGGATTCATGATCTCGTCAACACGACCACGGACACAACCCCGCTTCTCTCGACGGTGGGGCCTGATTCTGCCTCTTGAAGTTTTTCCACACTGAGGCTTTGTGGCTATAATTCGGCTTGCGCTCTTACTGGCTTTCCTCATAGGCTGTACTCAAAATCCAACCACGCTTGTTTCAGGAGACGATGATATGCCCGCTGTCCGTTACCTAGCCCTCGGCGATTCCTACACCATCGGCGAAAGCGTGGACGAGGCTGAACGTTGGCCCAACCAACTTGCATCCCTGGTCGAATCTTCCCCCCAAATTGCTTCGCAATTTGGGGGGATTGAGGGGGGTGTCGAAGTCACCATCATCGCCCGCACAGGCTGGACGACCGACGAACTTTGGGATGGAATTCAAGCGCAGAAAATTGATCCCCCATACGATTTGGTCTCCCTGCTGATCGGAGTCAACAACCAATATCGCGGATTGGATATTGAAGAGTATCGCAAGAGTTTTGTTTTCCTCTTGAACAAAGCGATCGAATACGCAGGCGGCGACGCGAACCGCGTCATCGTGCTATCCATCCCCGATTGGGGAGTGACACCCTTTGCAGGCGACCGCGACAGTAAGAAAATAGCGGACGAGATCAACCGATTTAATGCGATCAACCGCGAAGAGACCGAAAAGGCGGGCGCGCACTACATTGACATCACGCCCATCTCGCGCGAAGCGGTCAATGATCCATCGTTGATCGCGGGCGACGGTTTGCACCCGTCAGGCAAAATGTACACTGAGTGGTCGAAGCTCGCGTTGCCTGTGGCGTTGGATATTTTGATCACAGACAACAAACCGTAGCCATTCGTATTGCGTACTGCGTTCTTCGTAATCTCCAGCGCCCGCTCACTGATCACTGATTACTGATCACTGATTACTCGTAACTCGCAACCTGCAACTCAACCTCTTTCCACTTTCCACTTCCTACTTTCCACAAGGAGCCTCCCATGCCAAAAATCAACTACGACAAACTGCAAGACTATCTCACCTCCCTCGTCCCGCCGCGTGATGCGGAAATGCAAAAAATGGAAGACTATGCCGAGAAAAATAAATTTCCCGCCCTCGGCGCGGCGTGCGGATATTACTGCTACCAACTCGCGCGCATGATCGGCGCGAAGTCCGTGTTTGAACTTGGCTCAGGCTACGGATATTCCACCGCGTGGTTTGCGAAGGCTGTCCGCGAAAACGGAGGCGGCGTTATTCATCACACAGTTTGGGATGACAAACTCTCCGCGATGGCGCAGGATCATCTCGCCAAACTCGGCTATGCTGATCTGGTCAAATTTCACAATGCCGAAGCGGTCGAGTCACTGCGAAAGACATCGGGCCCTTTCGACATCATCTTCAACGACATTGACAAGGAAGGCTACCCCGATTCGCTTCCCGTCATCAAAGAGAAACTCCGCTCAGGCGGACTGCTCATCATTGACAACATGATCTGGCATGGACAAATCCTCGACCCCAACGACCACGAGGAAACCACCGAAGCCATCCGCCGCTTCACCCGCGACGTGACGACTGATTCGGACTGGATAGTTTCTCTCACCCCCGTCCGCGACGGGATGATCGTGGCGTATAAGAAATAACTATTTCGTATTGCGTACTGCGTATCTTTCAATCACTGATAACTGCTCACTGATAACTCGTAACCCGTATCTTGTAACTCGCCCCCCCCATCCCACTCCCCAAGGACTCATCATGCCCTACAACTTCGATCAAATCATCGAACGCCGCGACACAAACTCCGCCAAATGGAATATGTATCCGCCGGACGTATTGCCGATGTGGATCGCCGACATGGACTTCGCCACTCCCGAGCCGATCCGCCTTGCCCTGCATCAGGCGATCGAGCGCGGCGTGCTGGGATATGAGTTTGCCACGCGCCAACTTAGGCAGACCGTTGCGAACCGCATGGAACGGCTGTATGGATGGCAGGTAGACCCCGATTGGGTTGTGGAAACGACCGGCATGGTAAACGGATTCAACATCGCGGCGCGCACGTATTGCAATCCGTCCGACGGCGTATTGATACAAACGCCTGTCTATCACATGTTTTATGGCATTTACAAAAATATCGGGCTGACACAACAAACCGCTCAATTTTCGTTCACGAGCGAAGGCGGCGTGCTCAAATCTCACCTGGACCTTGGCGTGTTTGCCCGGGCGTTTCACATGAACAACGCGCGAACCCGCATGTTCCTGCTCTGCCATCCTCATAACCCGACCGGGCAGGTTTTCTCACGCGATGAACTTTCGAAGATGGCAGAATTGTGCCTGCAAAATGACGCGGTGATCGTGTCGGACGAAATTCATAGCGAGTTGATATTAGACGGATCGAAACATATGCCAACGGCAATGCTTTCCCCCGAAATTGCCGCGAAGAGCGTCACCCTGATCGCCCCGAGCAAGGCATTCAACATCGCCGGATTATTTTGCTCTTTCGCCATAATTCCCAACGATGGTTTACGCGAAAAATTCAAGAAGACCAGTGAAAGCATGACGGGTCACCCCTCCAGTTTGGGGCTGATCGCCGCGGAAGCGGCTTTCTCCGGCGCTTGCGACGATTGGCTGGCTGAATTGAGGATCTACCTGAAGGAAAATCGCGATTTCGTCATAGGCTGCTTGAGAGAGAATTTCCCGGAAGCAAAATTCACAATCCCCTCGGCAACATACCTCCATTGGCTTGATTTCGGCGGCTATGTAGAAGCGAGGCAAATCACCGGTTCCCCGTTCAAGTTCTTCCTCGAACAGGCAAAGGTCGCGCTCAGTGATGGCGGGGAATTCGGCGAAGGATTCGAGAATTTCATCCGCTTGAATTTTGGCGCCCCTCGCCCGCTGGTGGAGCAGGCATTAAGTCGAATGAAACTCGCGCTTCAATCCGTTCAGGTGGAAGCGGCTAACACTCATGGACGGTAGATTGCGAAAATAGGTTTTTGATGCGGTCGTACTGCGTCAAAGTCAGGCGACAGTTGCGCTGTCGCCTGAACTTTCGTGAAGCGCTGATTTCGCGCGGACACGCTCTTTTAAAGAAAGGACGGATGGGGATCACCCATCCGTCAAAAATTCTAGAACCCGGTAAGGAGCGGGGAAATTGCCTCTTTCTTTTTTCGTTCGGGGAACGTCTGGAACAACAGCCGAGGGCTATCGCCAGTTTATGGCATCCCACTCTTACCTTCTATTAAATTGTCAGGCGGTGTCTCTATGGCTACCTCCTTTCACTTAAGCACATCATACACCTCGCAAATTGGTTTTGCATTAAAAACAACCTACGCTTCTGTTAAAATTTGATTCTTGAAACAGATGTGCGTAATTAATTTCACCATCGCTCAGCGGATCTGGTTTTTCCTCATCCTGCTTAATAGTTTTGCGATCAACACACCCGCAGGCGCGGCAAAGACGAACGCAAGAACTCCTGCAAGGATCAATCCAATCCCAGCGATCGCGCCCGTCCACAAGAATGCATAAGTAACAGGATCTTCCATCACAACATCGCCGTTCGAATCCACGCACTGCATCACATACGCGGTGCTCGGCTCTGAATTGCCGAACTCATCGGTTGTTGTCGTTGCGTAAGAACGCGATTGAGCCGATGTGCCCTCGGGGCAGATCAATGGCGCGACCGTCTCCATCGCAAAATCTGTCACAGACGTGGATACGCCGACGATCATCGAAACGGGGAAAATACACATGCTGATGACCACGAACGCAATAACCCACACAAGACAACCCGAAAGCGCGCCTGCCGATGTCTGTTTCATTTTCGTCTCCTTATGCTCGGCGAGTATAATTCATTTGCTAAACGATATTTCCCAGGAGTGACAAAATGACTACCATTGATCTGACCGTTGATAAAACCCGCCGCGCGCGCGCCATCCAACGCGCCAAAGAAAAGAACATCGTCATCCCCACGTATGCACAGATGAAAGACCCGTCGAAGATTCCCGCGAAAGTGAAGGATGAGTTGAAAGGCATCGGACTCTGGGATATTCATCCGCGTAACCTCTTTCGGATTAACTGGCACAACCAACCCACCGCTTCAGGCGGGACGTTTGGCGGAGTCAACTTCCTCGAGCTTCCGTCGGCGCTGACGGGAGTCCCTGCCCGCATCATCGCCATCGTGGGGAAGTGGTTCCCGACGGGAGCGCACAAAGTCGGGGCGGCGTTCAGCTGTCTCGTGCCGAGACTGGTCACAGGCCAATTTGACCCGACGACTCAGAAAGCGGTCTGGCCCTCCACAGGGAATTACTGTCGCGGCGGCGCGTATGACTCCGCGTTGTTGGGATGCGAGTCCATTGCGATTCTGCCCGAAGGGATGTCGAAGGAGAGATTCGAATGGCTCGCGAAAGTCGCAGGCGAGACGATCAAAACCCCCGGGTCCGAATCGAACGTCAAAGAAATCTTCGATAAATGCTGGGAGTTGAAAAAGTCGGGACAGGATTTGATGATCTTCAATCAATTCGAAGAGTTTGGCAATTACTTGTGGCACTTTGAAGTGACGGGGCACGCGATGGAAGAGGTCTTCAATCAGGTGGCTGGCAAGCACGGACGGTATCGCGGCATGGCGTCTGCGACGGGTTCGGCAGGGACGATTGCCAGCGGCGATTACATGAAAAAATTATTCCCCGATTCAAAGATCGTCGCGAGCGAGGCGTTGCAATGCCCCACCCTTCTCGAAAACGGATTTGGCGCGCATCGCATCGAAGGCATCGGTGACAAGCATGTGCCGTGGGTTCATAATGTCAAGAAT
>WBZL01004467.1_pt1 | contig 12087 bp, 7 predicted proteins | sample 5204291 | NCBI WGS metagenome assembly WBZL01 (sample SAMN12344345, study PRJNA552823) | activated sludge metagenome | biome: Activated sludge suspended growth; feature: Nitrification reactor; material: Wastewater; isolation source: activated sludge from nitrification reactor of wastewater treatment...
ACCCCATCGCCCACTGCGCCACGGGCTGAGCCTCCACCGCCGCGCGGATCGCCGTATCCTGATCCGCCGCCCCCATCACGAGCAGGTTGAACCCATCCAGGTTGAAACTGCGCTGATCCATCTCTTCCCCCGCCCCTCGTGTGACCACCGCCGCCAATGCCAGCGTCACAATCCCGGCGAACAGCGCGATCATCGCAAACACCAGCGATCCCCCGCGCCGCCGCAAATTATTCCGCGCCATGTGCAGGAGATAAAACCGCGAAACGGGCAAAAACCGCGTACTCAGCCACATCATCCCCCCCATCAGGCCGCCGAGCACGATCAGCCCCGCTAACGCGAACAGCAGAATCGCCACCCCCTGCCAGAGCGACCCCAACACCACCGTCGTCGTCAGGGTGAACGGGAGCGCCAGCGCCAGCAGTAACCCCGCCGTTTTCCACCACGGAATTGCGCCCGCAGAGATTGCCTCGTTGCGAAGCAAAGCGGCGGGCCGGACATCCGTCGTGCGGATGATGGCATACATCGCGAAGATGAGCGTCGTCACCACCCCGACCAGGATACTGCCCCCCAACGTGATCGGGTTCAGCGCCCACGTGACGAGGAAGGTGGTCACCCGCCCGAACAGCATCACCAGCCACGCGCTCACCCCCACCGCCGCGACCACGCCGAGCAGACTCCCGACCAGCCCCAACAGCATCGCCTCCAGCACAAACACCGTCAGCAAATCGCCCTGACTGTATCCGAGCGTTTTGAACACCGCGATTTCCCGCGTCCGGCGGGCGAGCAAAACCTGCATCGTATTCGCCACGCCAATGCCCCCGACCATCAGCCCCAAAATCCCCGCGCCTTTGAGCATAAGATTCATCAAATCCTGCGATTCTTCGTTGTCCGTGCCCAGTTGTTTGGCCGAAAAGGTTTGCCATCCCAGAGCAGTCAACTGCGTTTCGAGCGCGTCGGGGTCGGGTGCGGTGACGAAAAAGCTGGTGATCGGCAACGCTTTCCCCGTCAGGGCAGATTCGGTTGGGAGAGTGTAAAACAGCCGGTCGCCGAGATGGTCGGGGGTGTCGTGCAAAATGCCGCGCACGGTGGCGTGAATGGGCGTGCCAAACGTCAGGTCGGAGAGGAGGAGCGCATCACCCACTTTCAGCCCGAAGTTATCCGCCACGTCACGGGTGACGAGCAAATCGCCTTCGTTTTGCAGAAGGGTGGTGATCCCGACGTTATCCGGCTCCCGCAAAACCATCGTCCCGAGGAGGGGGTACCTCGCGGGGTCAATCCCCTGCCCGCGCATAAAATGGACTTCGCCCGACGCGGGGGTGCGGATGGCGAGCGTGTAATTGTCTGCGAGCGGGGTGAAGTCTTCGATTTTTCCTTCCGCTTGCAGGGCGGCGAGTTGGGTGATTTGTGCGTCGGAAACGGGTTCGTCGCCGCCCCAGGAAATTTCCAGATCGCCCCCCAACACAGTGCGGGATTCGATCAGCACCATGCGCCCGATGGAATCGGCCAGGGTGGACATCGCCGCGAGCGACATCGCGCCAAAGGCCACGCATAACACGGCGACAATCATCCGTTGCCCCCCGTGCCGGAGGTTGGTGAGGGAGATGGAGAGGAGGTGAGGAAGTTTAGTCATCGGATTTTCCTTAAGTTTATGTGTAGCACCCTGAGCGTAGTCGAAGGGTGCGGGGCCTGTGTGCGGTTGCCGCATCCTTCGACTACGCTGGAACAGGGTAATTTGCGCGGCAGGGTTCATTCCCGCTCCGCTCAGGATGCTGGAACGTGTCCATTTGAATTCACAAACACCCCATCCACCATGTGCAACTCCCGATCCGCGTGGCGCGCCACATCCGCATCGTGCGTGACCATGACGACGGTCAGGTTGAGTTGTTTGTGCAGTTCGGTGATCAGGCTGAGAACTTGCTCGCCGATGACGCTGTCGAGGTTGCCGGTGGGTTCGTCGGCGAGGAGGAGGCGGGGGCTGGTGACGAGGGCGCGGGCGATGGCGACGCGTTGTTGTTCGCCGCCGGAAAGTTGATGGGGCAGGTGATCCAGCCGGTACTCCAGCCCGACGCGGGCGAGCATTTCCCGCGCGAGTTGGCGGGCTTGATGCCGTTTCGGGCTGATGTACAGGGGTACGGCGACGTTTTCGAGGGCGGTCATGGTCGGGATCAGGTTAAACGCCTGGAAGACTAACCCGATCTTTTCATTCCGCAGACGGGCAAGTTGTTTTTCCGGCAGGCGGCTGATGTCCGTGCCGTCGAGGAACAGTTGCCCGGACGAGGGGCGATCTACCCCGGCCAGTAGGCCGAGCAGGGTGGATTTCCCCGACCCGGACGGGCCGGTGAGGGCGATCCATTCGCCATCTTCGACGTTGAACGTGAGGCCACGCAGGATGTGCAATTGTTGGGAACCGAGCGGGAGGGAGCGGTGGAGGTCTTGGGTTTGGATGAGGGGGGAGGGCATGAGGGACTCCTGTTTGGATTTGTAAGGCGAATTGGCAATTTGCCCTACATCGGCAATAGTATATAAACACCGCCCGCTTCTGTTATCGGACTGGGGTCTTGAATTAGGTCAGACCGGAGGCGGATTTGTCAATAAACTATATTTTTGTATAAATATTCGATTAATTTGAATTAGGATTGAATAAGAAATAAGTATAGTTTGTACAATTATGGATATACTCCTTTTATCACACGTGTTGATAAGGAGTTCCCAATGAGACTCGAAGCTTTTTCCCCACAACTCTCATCTATGTTGGTTCAATTTTTTCTGGAGGTTCTACTATGAAAACAAAAATTTGGTTTCTGATCATTCCGTTACTGGTGCTAGGGTTGTTTGCGACCCTGGACTCCACCGTCCTCGCGAAACCTGCCGCGGCTGAACTCGCGGCAGGCGGCAATGCGCGGGTCAACGTGGCCCACTTTGCCCCGTTTGCCAGCGACTTAAACGACACCTCGGTCACCGTGCGGGTGAACGGGGCCGATGCCCTCACGGACTTCGTCTTCGGCGAGTTTACGGGGTACCTGGATTTTGCCGAGGGCGAATACCTGATCGAAATCCTCCCGACCGGAACGAACACCGTGGCCATTAGCGGTACGGTTTCGCTCACGGCGGGCACCGACTACACCCTCGCCGCCATCGGTAACGGGTCGCTTCAACCGCTGGAACTGCTTGCTCTCGCAGATGATGCCAGCGCCCCCACCGCCGGCAATGCCAAAATCCGCATTGCCCACCTCGCCCCGTTTGCCGCGAACCTGATAGATACCGCGGTGGATATTTGTACCGATGACGGCACCCCGGTCCTCACCAACGTCCCCTACAAAGTCTTCACCGATCCCTATGTACAACTCCCCGCGGGCGACTACGACCTGGAAATCGCCGCCCCCGGTGGTACGTGTAGCACCGTTTACCTTGACATTCCCGAAGTTCGTCTGGGCGATGGGGATGTGGTGGATGTTTTTGCCATCGGCGATCTGACCAACCAACCCCTACAGGTCACCAGCCTGACCGGCATCACCTTCACGACCGCGCGGGTCAACGTGGCGCACTTTGCCCCGTTTGCCAGCGATCTCAATGACACCTCTGTCACGGTGCGTGTAGACGGCGCGGAAGCCCTCACTGACTTTTTGTTTGGCGAATCCACCGGTTACCTGGATTTCCTGTCGGGTGAGCATTTCATCGAAATTCTCCCCACCGGCACCAACACCGTCGCCATCTCTGGCACAGTGACCGTGGACAAAGATACTGACTACACCCTGGCCGCGATTGGGAACGGCGTTCTCCAGCCGCTCGAACTGTATGCCCTGGTGGATGATAACAGTGCACCCGATCCGGGCAACTTCCACCTGCGTTTCGCTCACTTAGCGCCCTTTTCCGCAGTTTTGGCAGAGACCGAAGTGGACATTTGTACTGATGACGGCACGGTGCTTGTCGATAATTACCGCTACAAAGATGCTACAGCCCCGTACGTTCAACTCCCTGCCGGGGATTACACCCTGCAAATTGCCTTCCCTGACGACACGTGTAGCCTCGTCGTCCTCGAAACCCCTGAAATTCGCTTTGAAGATGGCGAAGTCGCGGATCTGTTTGCCATCGGTGATCTGGCCTTCCAACCGATTCAGGTCGCCAGCCTCACCGGGCTAACCTACACCCATGCCCGCGTCAACGTGGCCCACTTCGCTCCTTTCGCCAGTGAGGTGATCAGCACCTCCGTCACCGTCCGTATCAACGGCGTAGATGCCCTCACGGATTTCGTTTTCGGCGAATCCACCGGCTACCTGGATTTTGCCCCCGGCTCCTACCTGATTGAAATTCTCCCCACAGGCTCGGACATCGTCGCGATCAGTGGCAATGTTACCCTCCTCAAGGACGTGGATTACACCCTCGCCGCGATTGGGAACGGGTCGCTCCAACCGCTCGAACTCTTTCCCCTGATTGATGAGCAAACCGCCCCCGCCGCTGGCAACGCCAAAATCCGCATTGCCCACCTGGCCCCCTTCGCTTCTGATCTGACGGGCACGAACGTGGACATCTGTACCGACGATGGCACCGCTGTCCTGACGAACGTCCCCTACAAAGGCTATACCAACCCCTACCTCGAACTGCCCGCGGGTGACTATGACCTGCAAATCGCCGCCCCCGGCGGAACGTGTGACACCACCCTGCTGGACATCCCCTCCGTGCGGCTGTCCGACGGGGAGATTGCCGATGTCTTTGCCATTGGCGACCTCACGAACCAACCCCTGCAGGTGACCTCGCTCACCGGCCTCACCTTCACCCCGGCGAATGTCAACGTCGCCCACTTTGCCCCCTTCGCTTCCGATGCGCTGGACGTGCCCGCGAGCACCTCCGTCACCGTGCGGGTGAATGGTGCGGAGGCCCTCACCGATTTCGTCTTCGGTGAACAGACTGGCTATCTCGAACTTGGCCCCGGTGAGGTGTTTGTTGAAATTCTGCCTACCGGCTCGAACACGGTTGTTTTGAGTGCCACGTTTGACCTCGAAGCCGCCGCTTATTACACCCTTGCGGCCATTGGCGATGGCGCCAATCAACCTTTGGAACTCTTCGCCCTGGCCGATGATCCCACGGCACCGGCCGCTGGGAATACAAAAGTCCGGATCGTTCACCTCGCCCCCTTTGCCGCAGACCTGTCTGCGACTGAAGTGGACATCTGTACTGAAGATGGCACCGCTATCCTGACGAATGTTCCCTACAAAGGCTATACTGACCCGTACCTGGAACTGCCCGCGGGTCTGTATGACCTGAAAATCACTGCGGCTGGGACTTCCTGCGGCACCACGCTGATTGACATCCCGTTGGTAGCTTTGCGCGAAGGGCAAAACGCAACGGTCGTTGCCATTGGCGACGGGGTGAATTTCGCACCGACAGTCACTTCCAATGTTGACCTGACTCCGGCACAGATTTTCTTGCCCGTTATCAACCATTAATCTTATTTTCATCCTTTCAACACACCTGGGCCGAGAAATCGGCCCAGGTGCTTTTTAATCTTCATGGGAGGCCTTTCCCATCCCTTCCTGGCAGGGATGGATTCGATTAAAATCAACGCCATCCAAACCGCTGGCATTAAACCAACTAACCAACTAACCAGCAAACTAACCAACTAACCAACCCCTCCCCCTCAAGGACTCCCCATGAAACCCCTCTGGTGGCAAAATGGCGTCGTTTACCAAATTTATCCCCGCAGTTTCAAAGACACAACCGGCAACGGCATTGGCGATCTCGCAGGTGTCATCGAAAAAATGGACTACCTGTCCGAACTCGGCATTGATGCCCTCTGGTTCAGCCCCATCAATCCCTCCCCGATGAAAGATTTCGGCTACGACGTGGCTGATTATTGTGACGTGGACCCCATGTTTGGCGACCTCGCCACCTTCGACCGTCTGATGGCCGAGGCGCACCAACGCGGCCTCAAAGTTCTCATTGACTGGGTACCCAACCACTCTTCCGACGAACATCCGTGGTTCATCGAAGCCCGCTCCAGCCGCGACAACCCTAAACGGGATTGGTACATCTGGCGCGATCCCAAACCCGATGGCACCCCGCCCAACAACTGGGGCAGTTTCTTCGGGGGCCCCGCGTGGACATTCGACGAAAAAACCGGGCAATACTATATGCACCAGTTCGTCCCCGAACAGCCCGAACTCAACTGGCGCAACCCCGAACTCAAAAAAGCCATGCTCGACGGCCTCCGCTTCTGGCTTGACCGCGGCATTGATGGCTTTCGGATGGATGTCATCGGCCTGATCATCAAAGACGAAGACCTCCGCGACAATCCGCCCAACCCCGACGCCCCCGCCAACCTGCCCGCAAACGACCTCTTCAGCCGCCTCCACCAGGTGTACAACATGGATCAGGACGACGTTCACCCCGTCATGCGGGAAATCCGGCAGGTGCTGGACGAATACAACGAACGCGTCTCCATCGGCGAACTGTGGGGACCAATGGATCGTTGGGTCAAATATTACGGCGAAAACGGCGAAGAACTCCACCTCCCCTTCAACTTCCGCCTGATGCACCAACCCTGGAGCGCCTCCGCCATGCGCGCGTCCGTGGAAGAGATGGAAGGTGCCCTGCCCCCGTTCGCTTGGCCCAACTACGTCCTCGGCAACCACGACCAAATCCGCTTCACGACACGTTTTGGCGGACAGGCCCAGGCCCGCGTCGCCGCGATGATGCTCCTCACCCTGCGCGGCACCCCCACCGTGTATTATGGCGAAGAACTCGGCATGGAAAACGGCATCATCCCCCCCGAAAAAATCCAAGACCCCCAGGGCATCAACCTCGGGGCGGAACGCACCCGCGACGTCTGCCGCACCCCCATGCAGTGGGACGCCACCGAACACGCCGGATTCTCCCCCGTCGAACCCTGGCTCCCCATTTCCGCGGATTACCAAACCCGCAACGTCGCCGCGATGCTGGACGATCCCACCTCGATCCTCACCCTCTACCGCCGCCTCTTCGCCCTCCGCAAAGCCACCCCCGCCCTCAACGTAGGGAGCTACACCACCGTCTCCACCCCCGCCGCCGATTGTTTCGTCTACGAACGCACCGACAGCCCCGACCGCTACCTGATCGCCCTCAACTTCTCCCCCGCCCCGCAAACCCTATCCCTGTCCGGGCACGGAACCTGCCTCCTCTCCACCCATTTGGATCGGACGGGAGAGGTGGATTTGCAAGCGTTGTCCTTGCGCCCGCACGAGGGTGTGATCGTAAAGCGATAAGGCTAAAATGACTTAAAATAAAAATGCGCTGACATTCGTCAGCGCATTTTTGCTTGTACACAGAAGGCACAGAAATCACAGATATTTTTATAACTGCTGTGTCCCTCTGTCGAATCTGTGCCATCTGTGTACCATCTTCTCAAATGATCTCCAACCCATCCCGATCCTCCGGTAATGCGGGGAAGGGGGCGGTAGGCAGGGTCTGGTACCAGTACGCGACCGAGGCGATGTCATCTTGCAGGGGGAGATAACGTCCGCCGGAGCGCCAGCCCAATGCCTGGATGGTGATGCGAAGGTCTTGCTGGAACCGGATCGGGTCGGGGATGTGCCAGCGGTACATGCGGAGGCCGTTGAAGGGGGGCATGGTTTTTCCGTATACTGGTTGACAATCAGGGAATTTATCAAAGAGACATTCCAGGGGCGAATATCAGTTGCCCCGCTTTGAGTGTGAGGGAAATGGCGTCGCGTGCGGCGTTTTGGTAGAAGGTAAAGCCTTGTTGCCGGTGGTAACGTGCTTCGCTCACGATGACGGGGTTCAGCAAAACCCCATGATCCAGTGAAATCCGGGAAGCTATAGTTAAGATTTGATTGCGGATTTGGCTTTCTTCGTCTTTCAAAATTTCCAAAACATCAATATCTGAGTCGGGTGTGCTATCCCCGCGCGCTTTTGAACCAAACAGGATTGTCTGTACGACTTGTTTCGGATATTCACGGATTTTGCGAATGAAAGTTTGTAGGGCTTCACGTTCGTTGGGGTGGAGTTGTAATGTGTTCATCGTATCAAAAGCTTAAAGCCCCAAAATTGTCCGAAGCGCGCTCTCGATTTTGGCGAAATCTGTGCTTTCCAGGCGTCCGAGGCTTTTGACAACCCTTCGTATATCAATGACACGGACTTGCTCACAAAGGGCAACGGAATCTTGACTCAGCCCGCCTTTTCCTGCTGGTATCAAGGCATGCGAAGGGAAGAGAACCTGTCGGATTTTTGTTGTAAAGGGCACAATGATGGTGTGTGGGCTGGCGGTGTTCGCTCGATCAATTTGCACCACTACAGCAGGGCGAATACCTGCTTGTTCGGTTCCAATAACCGGATTCAAATCGCATAGAACAATGTCCCCGCGTTTGACACTTACCATTTAATTTCCCCTCGTGCCAGACTTTCCTCGTATTTTTCCAGATTCGATAAATAATCCGCGAAATCACCTTCCACGAGTTCCGCATTTTCGGAAAATTGTGTCCACATTTGCCAGCGTGTGTTGTCGTATTTCACCAGTAGATAATCTACAAAATCATTTACCTCTTGGAGTAAGGGTTCTGGGAGGTTCTGAATTTTTTCAATTGTTATCGCATAGGTTGACATTTTTACCTCTTTACAGCCGAAAAATCATCTATCGGATTATTCAATTACTCTGATATTGTAACTGCTCAGTAGAGAAAAAACTCCCCGAAAAAAAGGGTAAGGGGGGATGTACATCCCCCTTTACCCTTTTTTTCGGGCTAATCTCTACCCTGTGTGAGTAGTTACCTGATATTTTACCATTCCCAGTGGATCGAAATGGCTCGTGGTGGATTGCCAAAACCACCACCGGATCTGGTGATCCGGCTTGAGCGACTGCGATCTACTGATTCTCTCACGAAAGCCCCTTTGGGTACGTGCCTGGGAGATAGTTGAATCTCGCCGCGCCCTTCGACTGCGGGTTTCGCCTTCCAAAAGCGGTAGCACCCTCCGCTCAGGATGCTACCAAAAATAGCATCATCGTTCGATCTTCACGAGATAAATCTGTGTCTTCCCCGCCTCGGGGGTGCCGAGCCAGAGGGGGTAGGCGTAGGTATCGGTAGAGGCCAGAGAGAGGTAGCTTTCGGTTAGGAGCAGGCCGGAGAAACGCGGGAAGTCTTCGCCGCGGATGGGGTCTTGGTTTAACTGCGTGGGTTCGGCGAAAGAAAGACTTTCGGCGAACGTTTGAGCGTTGTCTTTGCTGAAGGTGTAGAACACGTTGTATTCGCAGGAATCCACGGGGATGGAGAGGAGGCTGTTTTGCCAGATTTCGAGGTTCCCCACACAATCGGCTGAACCGCTGTCGTGGGCGTAAAAAACGAGGTCAAGGGTGCCGTTGGGGGCGAGGGAGATGACCGGGGGGTGATCGGGGTCAAAGTAGAGGGGGATGTTGCCACTGGCGATGACGGAGGTCCAGGTTTGTCCGTTGTCGGAGGTGGTGGCGAGGGCGATTTGTTGGTGGTTTATGTCACCCGTGCGGTAGGCGAGGGCGAAGAGGCCGTTGGCGGAGGCAGTGCTGATCGGTCCCCAGGTTTCGGTGAGAGGGGTGGGTTCGCTGAAGGTATCACCGTTGTCGGTGGAGTTGGACATCCAGACGGTGCGGGGCCAGGTCCAGGGATCGGGGTCCCAAACCCAGATCAGGGAAACGGCGTTGTTGTCTTCGCCAAAGAGGAGGTGAATGTCACTGGGGCCGGTGGCGCGGGGGGAGAAACTGTCGGAGACGGAGATGTGTTGGTCGGCGCGGGCGGTGAGGGACCAGCGTGCCCCATCCGTGGAGCGTTTGAGGCTGGGGGTGATGAAGAGGTTGTCGCCTTCTTGCGCGTCAAAGGAGAGGAAAAGTTCGCCGGTTTGGGGGTCAATCTGGAGCCACGGGCGGGCACTGACCCCGCCACTGGGTGCGTCTATAAATTTGCCTTGCGAGGGGAGGTAGGCGTCTGCGGCGGGGACCTGGTTGAGGATGAGGCCTGCGTTGCGTTTGGCTTGAATGTATAGCGTACCGTCCGGGGCGAAGAGAACTTGTCCGTTGTAGACCGTTTGTTTGGGGAAGCTGAAGGTGGCGGTTGTTTGCCAGGTCAGGCCGCCATCGTTGGATGTGAAGAAGGGCATTTCGACTTTGCAGTTGGGGAGTTCGCAGTCTTGTTTGCTGAAACGGGTGGTGACGAGGGCGAGTTGATCGGGGTTGGCGGGGTTGAGGGCGAGGGAGGGTTCGGCGAAGAAGTTGGCGTCCCCGACCGGGATCGGCGACCCCGCGGAAATGGGGGAATTTGTGGCAGGCTGATCGGGGGTGGGAATTTGCGCGATATCCGTGTCCCCGCGCGGGCGGTAAATCACCGTTCCAGCGATAGTTTTCACGGGGCGGTAGTAGGTTTCGATGGCGGCTAACATGCCGGGGGTCCAGCGTTCCTTTTGGAGGGGGTAGGTGTCGAAGTGGTGGATGAGGATGGCACCGAATTTTTGGGCGGCGAGTTCGTCCAGCAGGGGGCTTTCGTTCCACATGCCGTCGTTGGCGAGTTGGGAGACTTCAAAGGGTTGGAGGTAGAGCGGGCGGTCATTGATGGTGAGAAGACCCATGTATTCGTCGGCGAGGATGAGGCCTTCGGTGTCTTTGACTTCTTGTTCGAGGAGTTTGAGGGCGGTGGTGTCGGAGAGGCGGGATGCGAGGATGTAGTCTACGTTGATCCGCATGGAGTTTTCGAGCAGGAGGCCGATTTGGACGGCGAGGAGCAGGGTGACGGCGACGTAGCGCCAGGGGTGGTTTTGACTCCAGATGAGGACGATGCCCGCGAGGAGAGCAAACGCGGCGGCGAGTTCGAGGTAGTAGTTGATGTTGGAGCCGATTTTGCCGATGGTGAGGGCGGAGAGGGTCGCGCCGACGAAAAAGAGGGCGAGCAGAGGCCAGGATTTTTGGGTGCGCCAACCGAGGAGGAGGAAGAGTGCGCCGAGCAAGAGGATGATGTAGGAGAGACGCCACAGGTCGGTGAGGCTGTTTTTGAGGCGGTCCCAGTCGAATTCGTTGATATTGGCGGTGATGATGTTGTAATAGAAGCCGCCGTCGGTGAGGGTGTTGAGAATGAAAAACAGGCCTGCCCCCAACCCACCGACGAGCAAAGCCAACCCGATGGCGCGGCGTTTGTCTTGCGTAAACAGCCAGACGAACCCGGCAAGCGGGGCGGCGAGGGCGTAGGATTGGCGGGTGTACGCGGCGGCGACGAGGAGAATTCCCCCGGCGATCCAGCCCCAGCGCGCTTTCGGCCAGCAGGCGAAGAGGTAGAGTGCGGCGGTGGCAAAGGCGAGGGCGAGGGAGTCGATCCGGGCGCGGCCTGACCATTGCGTGACGTAGGGACTGGCGAGGAAAAAGAGTGCGGCGACGAGGGCGGGGAGTTTGGCGGTGACGGCTTGAATGATTTGTTGAAATCCGGGTTTGCGTTTTTCTTCGGCGGTGGGTTCTTCGGGTTTTGGGGTGAAGGTGTAAATCGTGAGGCCGATGAAGAGGGCGGAGAGGATGGTGGCAACCACGGAGACGGCGCGGGCCATATGGAAGGGGGAGGCGAAGGTGTTGAGAAACGGGATCAGCGAGACGATGTAGAGGGGCGGGTAGTTGGCGATGGTGTACGGCGGGGTATCGAGGCTGGCGCGGTAGATGTTTTCGCCTGTTGCCATCCGCATGGCCTGATCAATGAGCGGGGCTTCGCCGTAGTCGAGCGGGTAGGGATGGGCGATGGAGAGGCCGCTGTGCAGGATAAAGATGATGCCAGAGGCGACAAGGAAAAAGACGATGATGATTTTGACGCCCTCGGTGAAGGAGGGGCGGAGTTTGTCGGGGAGGGAGGTGAGTGGGGTCATGGGGGGGGAGGGGAAGGTATACAGATAGGGTAGATAGAGTACATAAGGTAGATAGGGTAAATAGGGTAGAGATGTACCTTATCTACTTTATCTACTTTATTTACCTTACTCGACTGTTGTGTTTTGACAAAATAGTCAAAGGATGCTAACTTACTGAGTAACACGTTTCGCCAAGGACTGGTAAAAGAAAATGCAATTACCGATTGTAGCACCCGCGCCCCTGGTCAGCCAACA
>WBZL01002456.1_pt2 | contig 12084 bp, 14 predicted proteins | sample 5204291 | NCBI WGS metagenome assembly WBZL01 (sample SAMN12344345, study PRJNA552823) | activated sludge metagenome | biome: Activated sludge suspended growth; feature: Nitrification reactor; material: Wastewater; isolation source: activated sludge from nitrification reactor of wastewater...
AGGCACAGCTATGTTTGGTGTTACTTTAACATTACCTAGTTATACTGGTTCAGTTAGATATTTAGAAAGTAATGGAGCAGGCGGTCCGGATGGAATGTCGACTTCAGGAAACTTTACTTTAACTACAATTGATTTTACATACTGATGAAACTATCTATTATAGTACCTACAAAGAATGCTGAAAAATTTCTTGAAGGTCTTCTCTTAAGTATATTCTCACAGGATACTCATCATCTCTATGAAGTAATTATTGTGGATGATTTTTCTACTGATAATACTATCGAAATTGCAAATAAATTTAATGTAAGAGTGATTGAAAAATCGACAACAATTTATTCTGCTCAGAATGAGGGCATTCGTCAATCTCATGGTGATTACCTGTATTTCATTGGTGCTGATGATATACTAGTACCTGGTGCTATCAATAATATGTTTGAAATAGAAAGTTTATTAATAAAAGGGCTTGTGTATCATGAGTTACCTTTTCCAGTTACATCCAAATATCAACAATCGTATGTGTACTCAAAAGAGTTGTTTAACACTTACGGTTTGTTTGGTACAGAGCATCCTGTTTATTCAGATATTTGGTATAAAAAGATGCTAACTGCTAATCATATAGTGGAATCATTCATAAAGAAACCATTCGCAAAAGTAGCACCGGGCGGTTTTTCCACTAAAGCTTTAGATTTAATGTAGGAAGAATTATGATAACTAACTTGAATCTATATCCGGAAGCATTGCAAACCAACCTGAGAAGTCCAGATATAACATTTAGTGTAAGTGATGAATCCGCAACATTTACTGTTTCTGAGAATTTAATTAATCCGGAACACTGGGCTTACAGTAATATAGTTACAATACCTTGTGATCCATATTGGGACAATGTAGTGTTGGCGATGCATATGGATGGTGTAGATAATAGTAGTACATTTATTGATGAAAAAGGACACACTGTACTAGTATATGGTGCTACGGTAAGCTCGGCAAGAAGTGTTTTTGGTGGTGCTTCAGGTTTATTTGATGGAACCTATATGTTAGTGCCATACTCGCCTGATTTTAATATCGGTACGCAGGACTTTACCATTGATGGCTGGATATACTCAACAACGACTGGGACTGGTTTAAATTTTTTCTCGTTGATAGATAGCACTTCTGATTCATGGGTGGATAGACTAAATATTGGTAAAAACAATTCGGATCAACTTCAGGTGGGAATTTACAATAGCGCAGGTTCTTTGCTGAATTTACACGGTTCAGCTTTACCTGGAAATCAGTGGGTTCATTTTGAATTTACGCGTGCAGGAGGTATTTACTATCTCTTTCAAGATGGCGTGCTAATTGATTCAGCTACACCGGCATTAATAACACACGATAACTCTGGAATAACAATCGGGGCAGCATACCCTACATCAAGCTGGTGGCGTGGTAATATTGATGATTTACGATTTACAATTGGTGCTGCTAGACACACTTCTAACTTCCCTGTTCCGACGCAAGCGTTCCTCGAGAGAGCGTGCACGACGTAGGCATCTATACAACTTTATTGAAAAGGATAATTATGGCTAGAACACCACTTACACTAATTAAAAGAGATTTCACAAGTGATAGTGGGCCTGTGCTCTGGTCATTAATTCAAGGAGAACAGATTGAATGTCAAGTGAATCTCGAATTTATAGAGGATGTATCTCTATGTTCTTTTGAAGCCGTGATCATTGAGCCTACTGATCTGGTTGAGATTACTTTAGATTTAAGAATTCCGGAATCAGGAAAAACAATCTATATTAGATTTCCTGGTAATTTATCAACAGATTGGTCTCAGCAACCAACAATAGATAGTAATATTAATGGATATTTTGAATTACGTGTTTCAGAAAACTCTGGAGCATTCAGGAAGACTTGGAAGTATTTAAGAGGACTTGTGGAGATACTCTACTCGTTAACCATACACAATGATGGCTATGTGTATAAAAGGTATTTTATAAAAAGTTCTATAAATACTCATATAAGTAAACTTACTGACATCTCATGGGATTTGAGATCTGTAATGAGATCTTATGATATGTCATGGACTGTATTAAATGCTACAGCTGCAGAAATACATCCATATTTAAATTGGGCTATTGTAGCACCAATATCTGTAATATATCCTGTTAGTTGGGAAATACCCGAAGTTTATAATATCCCACATTCAATATCGTGGTCTAATGATATTGCTGTTGAAACTGTAATGAATATATCATCATCAATCGAAGCCTCATTAACAATTACTACAGATATATTATGGGAATTGATAGATGTCGTAGTATTGGTTCATGATGTTTCATGGGATATTGAAGATTCTGTTAGTACTACTATAAATATTAAATGGTATGTACTTGAGTATTCTCCGCTCTTATCTGATATAGCTTGGTCCATTACAGCTGCTGAGACTACAGTTCAAGATATAGAATGTTCAATAACAGCAGAAGAAACTTTAACACATGATATATCCTGGAGTTTAACGGTTGAAGAATCGTTAACATATGATGTTTCAAATTCAATAACAAGTCCTGTGTCAGAAGTTTATGACATAAGTTGGAGCATTTAAGGAGTTCGCATGCCCATTAGCAGTACAGATATTAAGTTAAAGAAATCTGCTACAAATCCAAGTTTAGGATTTGCATCAGGAATCACAGTAGATGTAACAGATACTTTGAATAGCTTATTTGCAGCAGTACAACCACAAGAAGCTTTGGATGGGGTTGCAGGTCAGTATCGAGCTGTATGTGTGTATAATAGCAGTTCTACAGATTCTATCGTCTCTCTGAAAGCTTATTTTTCAGCTCAAACTTCAAACGACCACACATCTATTGAGATGGGTGTAAATCCTGCTCATATAAATATGACAGCTATTACAGGTATTCCAGCATTAACTAACGAGACAACAGCTCCGGCTAGTGTTACATTTTCTTCACCAACAAATTTAGCATCTTCAATTAATCTAGGTACAATTCAGCCTGGTCGTTACACTATATTCTATCTAAAGAGAGTTATTGCAGCTGGGGCAGCGGTCGATTCCGCTGATATTTGTCAAATCACCTTAACTAATGCGGCGGTATAATGGAAATTGAAAAAGAAAAAACACCTGTTGTCAAACCTACAATCGCTGGTTTCAAAGGAAAAAATCCTTGTGATTGGATTATTGTGGCAATTGATGATACAGATATTAGAGCCACTAACAACTCCACAAATGAAAAGTTTGAAGGAAGCTTGAAAGATTTTAAATATAGAATGAAGGTGTAATAGATGTCAATCGTGAATGCTGTTCAACCAACAAGAACTATCTCCGATCCTATTGCCGAATATGAATCATTAGTACCTTTGTGGGAGAGAAGCCGAGCTGCATGTAGTGGAGAACGTTTTGTTAAAACATTAGACAGCGTTCTCGATCTAATCAGTTATAGTAATATACTAATCCCATTTTCACCTTTAATGGATCAGAGCCAGTATAACTTTTACAGGGCAGAAGCTGAATGGCCAGGTATTGTTGCACAATTCTCAAAAATGCTTATAGGAGGACTACTTCGTAAGAAGCCTTCTTTATCATTACCAAAGAAAGTTCCAGCTAATACCGCTGATTGGATTATGAATACATTTGGTCAGGATGACTCATCATTAACAGGCTTCATGGATTCTGCTTTGTGGGAAGAAGTTCAGACAAGCCGAGCTTGGATTCATGTAGATTACCCTGTTGTAGAGAATCCAGAGGATTTATCTAGAGAAGAACGACTTGCATTAAAACCATACCCAATCCTATTAAAGGCTGAGAGTGTTATAAATTGGAGAACTAGACTCAATAATAATGGTAATATATTATTAGATCGTGTAGTTGTAAAAGAATTACATGAATCATTTGATGAAAATGAATTTCACCCAACAATAAAAGAAGTTTACAAAGTACATGAATTGGATGAGAGTGGTTTATATAGAATACGTGTATTTGAAAAATCTGCTCCTGAGAGTTCTGTACAAGTTATTAATGGTTTTAAGCAAATATCGACACAAGCTTCAAAAGAGGTGACAAAGCTTGTGGATACAATCGAAGATATTAAAATGGATGGAGAACGACTTAAGTTTATCCCTATCTGGCCATTAAATGGATCTATTGATAGTCAAGACCCTATGCTATTACCTTTAATAAGTAAAGAAATAGCAATATACAATAAAATGAGTCGAAGAAACCATTTACTCTATGGTGCATCAACTTATACTCCATATATTAAATCTAGAATGCCTCAAGAAGATTTTGATGAAATTGTTAATTCTGGATTGGGTACTTGGATCAAGTTAGAGCAAGGTGATGATATTGGTGTATTAGAGACTCCGACAGCAGCTTTAAAAGATATGGGTGAAGCTATTGCTTCAGGATTGGAAGAGATGTCCAAGATGGGTGTAAGGATGTTAACACCTGAAGTAGCTCAATCTGGAGTAGCTTTGGATATTCGTAATGCAGGGCAGACAGCACAGCTTGGTACACTGAGTAATAAAATTAGTAATACAATGCGTCAAATTATATGTTTTATGATTAATTGGCGATATTCTCTTGATATAAATCCTAGTGAGATAGATTTTGAATTGTCTGCTGATTTTAATCCAACACCATTGGGTGCTGATTGGTTAAGACTGATAACTGAGTGGTATGAGGGTGGATTGATTCCTCGCTCAATATGGCTTCAAATACTCAAAGCCAATGATATTGTGGATCCTGAGTATGATGATGAAAAGGGTAAACAGGAGATTAATAGTGACGAGATGCTTGTCGATAAAACTCCAAAAACTCTTTATGATAGTATGAACCAACCAACCTAAGGAGGACTTATGTCCAACCAACGTTTTTCTGTTAAAGTTTCTTTGTCTATTGTTGATGCTGAAACCAAAGTGCCTTTTGCTTCCACAACCCAAGAATGGGAAAGTATGTCTCTGGCAAGTGTTGTGGCTGTAGAAAAAGCATTGTACGACGCACAAGGTGTTCTCTTGCAACAAAGCATTAATGAAATTACAGCTTAATTAAGAGGTGTTTATGACTGTTAATGCTAATACTAAAATCTATGATAAGACGCTAGATCGTTCTGCAATGATACGACTTTATGAGAAACGTGTCAATAATAAGGTCGAGTTAAGCATTAACGGTCATGCTGTTAGACTTGATAAGTTGATAAGAGATGCAGAGCTTTCACAAAAAGGTTTCGAGACTCTTCGTGAAGCTGTTGATCAGGAATTACAGAAAACTTATACTGACATATATTCCGATACTAAGAGATCTTTGTTAGATTTAGCTGTTGATCAGTTATCTTATACTTACCAAAACATAGAGACAGCTATGGGTAATATCTGGAAAACTGAGAGACCTCAACGCAGAGTTGCTGAAGAATTAGTACTAAAGAAGCCTTTATATAATAATATGACACTTGAAGCTGGGTGGCATGGTATTCATATTAATGAAAAGAAAAGATTAGAGTCTTTAATACGTAAAGGTATTGCTGAGAATAAGTCAGTAGATCAAATTGCGTTAGAAGTACGAAAAGGTAATATCCATAAGATTACAAGAGGTCAGTCAAAAGCTCTTGTGGTAACGGCAATCACATCCGTTCATACACAAGCAGATCATGAGGTTTACAAAGCTAATGAAAAAGCCATTGAAGGTTGGCAATATGTCGCTGTCCTGGATTCAAGGACTACACCTCTTTGTGCACACAGGGATGGTACTATTTATCCGATATCCGATACATCTCATTTACCACCGGCTCACTTTCATTGTAGATCGACTACAGTACCTGTGTTCAAAAATTGGGAAGATATTAGCAAACTTGAAGGCGTTGCCCAGGTACGTAAGAGAAATATTGCGAAGTTAACAAAAGATCAAGTAGCTTTTTATGATGGGCAAACCCCATTGAGAGAAAGCTATAATGATTGGTTGTTAAGACAGCCACAAGATGTACAATTAAGACATCTTGGTGATTATAAGAAAGTTGAACTTTTTCAATCTGGTGAATTAACTATTGATAAGTTTTCTACAGATGATGGTAGATCTGTTGGTATAAAAGAACTTAGATCTTTAACACAACCAACAGCTATAAATGATACTAAACGTTTTGCAAATGCCAAAGCAAAATTAGATGCAATGCAATTAGGTATTAATACACCTGATGACTTAATTGATGATGTTAAACTTCAAAATACACTACGTGATTATTATCTGTTACAGTCTGGTGAATTAGATGGTTCACTCTCTTTGACTAATTATCGTGGAGCCTTACTCCATACGAAGAAAGCAACAAAACAACGTGTACTAACATCACCGCCAACTGAAGAACAACTTAAATTTAATCCTATAACAGGTAGATATGAAGATATTCGTATGTATCAACCTGCTCCTGAAATACTTGCTAACAGTCTAAGATTAATTGATGAAAGTGATGTGTTACTGGAAAGAGATAAAGTCTTTCTAAATAACTTTGAAAAACAATTAACGGATAAAATGGGTGTAAATGAAAAAGCTGTTGTTATCGATAATCTTCGTATTCTCTTTACTAGGTATCGTAAAAACCCAGAAGTATGGTCGAACTTTAAGGCTGTCTCACAAGCTCAAATAAAGTTTGATATTATGAATATCTCAGATTCTTTAGAAACATTTATTCGAAAAGATTCTGACGTATTGAAAAAGCTTTTAAAAGATAATTATATTGATCCGGTACTTGGTCCTACACAATTATCCACATTACACGATGAGTTTATTGATAATATCCTTAAGAAGAATAAGTGGGAAGATACAGTTTCTCCAAAGATTGCTAGAGAGTTGAGAACTACTTTTGATAAAGTACTATTATCAGAACCAATCTTGTGGAAACGACTTGGTGATCATGAGTTAAAACAATTTTACTTAAGATTTGCCCACAGATTATCTCTGGCTGACTCCCCTGATTTGGATCAATTTGCCGTGGCTTTAGGTCGTGATTTGTTTAACGCAGCAAATTTAAATGGTTCAAGAAATGAGTGGTTCAGAGTTGGCAATAAAATCTTACAATCAAAAAATGTTAATAAATTTTTCGAATTGGAAACATTTGGTGTACAAAAAAGACGAATGAAGAGTCGTATGAGTGGTCAATACTTTGGACCATATTATGATACTCTATCATATAATATAAGAGTGACTGATCCGAGAATTCAAGAATACGCACAGTTAACACGTAAAGTAGATTTAGGACTTCGTGTATCTGTTCTTGATGAACGAAATAAGCTCATCATACGAAAAAATTCTAAGACTTATTGGATTGACCGTGGCATACTTGGGTATGAGGATACGAGAATCCCTATTACGTCTACATCTTCTTTTTCCGATTTCCCTGAAGAGTTTATTGATGATAATCTTGTAAATGCATTAAATTGGGCGTCTTCGGCACGTTATAAAATTGATCCAGACTTTTATGATTTTGTAAAGAAATTAATTTATTTTGAAGATGATAAAGGTAAAGCTAAATATTTTAATGATTTGAACGAGTTTAAGAAACATATTGCATCTCGTGGAGATTCTTACGAGAGATTTAAAGCGATGGAGTGGCTCAGGAAAGATGACAAGGCTTTCTCAAATAATCCATTTATTGATCACAGAGCACGTATCTATGAACGTGGATTAATTGGTCCGCAATCGGGAGAGACATTTAGACCGTTCCTTAATACAGAAGAGTTGAAGAATTTTAGTGTAGAAGATTTTTATAATCTACAAGATCAGATAGGGGCTTTTGTTGGAGGACTGAGTGATAACCTTGAAGGTAATTATAATTCTCTCACTATCACAGGTAGACAAAAGATTGCTAATAAGTTAAGACCAGATTTAGTGGATATTGGTAACCACATGCTTCGTGGAAAACCTGCAGATATACGATACATTTTAGAACATCCAATTGTTGCTGAGATAGATGGTGAGGATATTGGTAAATTCTTCAGATTGGCTATGGAATCTGCAAAAATCGATAAGTACCTTGGTGGATCTTATACCAAAGAATCTTTGGTAACTTTGAAAGACTATAAAACAGCATTAGCTCTTGAGCAAGATGCTTCATCATCCGGTGCACAGATTATTGCATTGACAACTAGAAATAAACAGTTAGCTGAAATGAGTAATGTGGTTCCAACTAATTATAAGAAGCGATTATATGATGAAATTGCAGCGGCTACCTTTAATGATCCTAGATTCATTGAATTGAATCAAAAATTGGGTCTTACAGAGAAAGATCTAAGGAAAGCAGCTAAGGCTTAATATGGGTCTTATAAAATTGGGTTAATTCAGGGAATCTCCTAAAAAGGACAATCCTGAGCCAAGCTTATCCAGGAATGGATTTGAAGGTGCAACGACTAGAGTATACCATCCAGATCGGATGATGAAACTCGTACATCGGAAGTCCGATGGAAATGCCCAACACCTCTAAGAGGTGAAGATATAGTCTGGTCTGCATAGTAATATGCAGGTTGTTTAATTAATAGAAGGTGAAAAAATGAATTACGAGAATCTTTATGTTAACTTGCTTGTAAAGCATGGCACTGAAGAAAAACCTCAAGGTTAGTCTGAAAGACATCATATCATTCCTAAATCTCTTGGTGGATCAGACAGTGAGGACAACCAAGTCTACCTATCAGCCCGAGCACATTTATTAGCACATTGGATCCTTTTCAAAATCCACAAATGTGAAAAAACTGCTAGAGCTTTTTATGGGATGTGTGATACCAATCGTAGACCAGAAAGAGGTCGTGTTACTGGTAGGGTTTATGAAGCTGCAAAGAAAGCTTTTAGTTTGCATAATCATATGAAATTACCAGAGCATCGTAAAAGAGCTTGTGATTCTGCAATTGAGCAGTGGGCTACTAGATATGATGAGATGAAAGCTTCAAATGCTGCAATGTTTTCTGATGTAAATCACCCAATGTATATGAAGGGTAAGACAGGAGATGCACATCCTAGATCTAAAGCGGTCATAACGCCTTTAGGAAGGTTTGGATCTGTCAGAGATGCTGCTAAAGCACATTTAGTTCCTCATCCATTGATATCAAGATACTGTAAGAGTCCTAATCATCCCGACTATTTCTATGAACAACGGTAGTATCTAACGAATACTATTTAACACTCAGCAAAACATGGTAACGTTCTACGGTGCTGGACAAAGAACTGGTATCTTGAATGTTGAAGGAAAACTTTCCAAAGTCTTAGGTGAAGATACAAACACACTTGTCGTTAAAGCTGCTGATCGAGACACAATACTTAATGAAATTTCAGCAAGGATGGCGAGGTATAAAGATTTCGATCCAGAAACATACCAAGAGTTGGCGACATTAAGACAGAATGTGAAAGATATTTTTAATAAGGGTATTGATCCAGGTGATGAAATTCTAGAACAACTTTACTTCTTGGATCCTAAAACTCGTGATCTTGTGGAAAAATTATCTCATAGTTATGAGATAGTTGTGACACCAGACGATTTTAAAAGTATCGCTAATATAATGAGCGATCATCTTCGTGAGCAAGTACCTATTCTTAAAGATTTTACAAAATTCTTTGGACGTCTTGCAGAAGACTATTTAATTAATTCGAAACCATCAAATTCTAATTTTGACTGGAAAACTATAGCCAAAACAACTATTCTTGGTACTAAGAAGAAGGGATATGTTTTACCTGATAGAATTAGCGAAATTTTAGGTTTAAAAGCTGGCGAACCTTTATCAGAGAAAGTTTTAAAAAGATTTGGATTTTATACTCCAGGAAATAATTTGTCTGATATGCTTTATGGAGTTAAATCCCCAGAAAATAGAAGAACAGGTGGAAAATATTTTAAATTAGAAATAATAGTTCCTACACTTGACTTAAAGAAAGGTGCATTAGCCAAAGAAGTAACCATATCAGAAGTGGAATTGTTTTATGCTAATAAATTACCAAAATCTTGGACTAATGTGCCTTGGGTAAACTTCGATGGTAAGATAATCGAACAGAACTTCACTCAGACATTTGAAGAAAGATTGCGTTATCGTGATAAAGATGGTAATTGGATTACTAATATATTACAAGTACCGCAGAAAACAGAAGCAGATTGGTGGGATCAAATTATGAATAAAGATGGTAAAATAAATGATATAGCTAATGCCACAAAAGCTAGGACAGCTTTCGCGGTTAACGGTAATCATTCAAATGATGCTACACTCGTGAAGAAATTTCATTTGTGGGGAAAAGATAATAATATACAAACTAGCACTATTCACGATGCTTTCGTTGCAAATGCAGCTGATATGATTAAAGGTAGAAAAGCCTTGCGTAAAATTTATGCAGAGTCTCTAAAGAACAATTCGATAAAACTTACATTAGACGAAATGCTTGCTAGAGGTCTCCCGAAAGAACTCTATGACAAATACTTGAATGAAGCAATTGACACAGGCTTAATCCCTGTTGCAGGAAGATCTATAGTTGATGGTAAAGTTTTAAAAGAATCTGATATTCTAAAAGAAGAGGATATTTTAAAATCAATTCCAGAAGGCTTTAACAACGATTTAGGCTTCTATGGTGTTGGCTAGAGTTTAGCCCGTTAAATTAACCCAGATGCGCGAAAATATAGCATCTAAAGAATTTTTGGGAATTGTATTCCCTCAATTAATGAGTCGTACTCAAAAGGAAACAAAATGCCTGGTGAAAATGAACAACTAAATGAAGAACATAATGAAAACGAAGATACTAGTAAAATCGATGTTGAGAAACTTGTACAAGAAAAGTTAGATGAAGCACTCAAAGATATAAAGGGAAAACTTGATAAAGCCTATGGCGCACGTGATGAAGCACTGAAAAAAGTTGCTGAATTCGAAACTGAAAAACGTGCAGCAGAGTTAGCGCGATTGCAGGAAGAGGGTAAACACAAAGAAGCCTTCGAAATGCAGCTAGCTGAAAAAGAAGCAACCTTAAAAGCATTGCAACAAAAGAATATTGAGTTAACTCGCAATATTGAAGTTCGAAATGCTTTATCTATCCAACCATTTAAGAATGAAAAAGCCTTGGAAATAGCTTTCTCAGAAATTGTTGGGCAACTTGTTCAAAATGAGCAAGGTGTATGGGTACACAAAACAGGTTCTTCTATAAAAGACTTTATTAAAACATTTGCCGAAAATGAAGAGTATTCTTTCTTGTTTAAGGTTAAAGGTTCTTCAGGAAGTGGTAGCCAAGCAAGTACAAAAACAGGAACATCAGATGAGCCGAAATCATTATTTAAGATGAAGCAAGCTGATGTATTGAAATTAGCTGAGGAAGGAAAACTTCCCAGAAGGTAAAGGATTTTAAACATGGGTGCTCAAACAGCTCTGGCTGGTGTCAGTAATTATGTATTGCAAGAAAGCATTAGTGGTTACGCTGATGAAGCTTACACTTCTGCTAGGAAACTTTCCGGTACAGGTATTGTAGGTAGTAATCCTATGATCGATACTAGCACCGAGACTTTTATTGGTCAAATGCGTTGGTTCAAACCTTTGAATCCGACGATTAATACTGCTTCGTTAACTGATGCTACAGACGGTACTAAGACCAGCTATTCGTCTGATTATCTGCGTTATATCAAGACTGTGCGTACACACGGTGCTGAAAAAGTAAATATGCAAGCTGTCGTTGCACAAGACGATGGTCTGGCTAAAATTGGTCGTGACTTCGGTGAAACACGTGCAACTGATGAACACAATGCCATTCTGTCTGTGCTAAAAGGTGTTGCTATTGCTGAAGCTCTGAATGGGACAGCAGCTGCTTCCGGTTCGGCTGGTCTTGGTGGTCAAACCTTTGAAAATGATCCTTCGAGTCTTCGTTATGGTTTCTATGTGGATCTTGGCTCCTCCAAGTCTGTTGTGGATGCTACTACGACTATTCAAGGTGCAGCTCGCGCCGAAGGCTTCATGAGAGCTTTTGGTATGGCTTATAAAGACTATGAGCCTGAATATGCATATCTGATTACATCTCCTGAAGTAATGGCTTCCTTCCGTAGTGCGAATCTTGTGGACCAAGACCGCGTTGTTGATGGAAATATCAACTTC